>Ga0182024_10008087_pt1 | contig 22377 bp, 17 predicted proteins | sample P32metaG_FD_120480 | JGI IMG/M metagenome (GOLD analysis project Ga0182024, IMG submission 120480) | Permafrost microbial communities from Stordalen Mire, Sweden - P3-2 metaG (Illumina Assembly) | ecosystem: Environmental > Terrestrial > Soil > Wetlands > Permafrost | place: Sweden: Stordalen... | reverse complement strand
CGGTCCCTTGGATATGCGCATGGGACGGGATGGGCCAAGCGCCGCCGATCTCGTCAACAGCCTGTCCGAAAGCGCGCTCGCCGATCTCATCTATATCTATGGCGAAGAGCGGTTCGCGCGTCGCATTGCGCGCGCCATTGTCGCCGCGCGCGCAACGTCGCCTCTGACCCGCACCGGGGAACTGGCGGCGTTGGTGCGCCGAGTAATCCCTCAGCGCGGGGCGATCGACGCGGCGACCCGGACCTTTCAAGCCCTTCGCATCGAGGTCAATGACGAACTCGGCGAACTGGAAAGCGCGCTGACAGCCGCCGAACGGCTGCTCGCTGCCGGCGGAAGACTCGTCATCGTCTCCTTCCATTCCCTTGAAGATCGTAAGGTCAAAACCTTTCTCGGCGCGCGGAGCGGAGCCGATGCCTCCCCCTCCCGGCATCGTCCCCCTGCTGCCGCCCGCGCGCCGAGCTTTTTTCTTTTGACGCGCCGCACGGTCCGTCCAGGTGACGCCGAAATCACCGCCAATCCCCGCGCCGGCTCGGCACGTTTGCGAGCTGGGGAACGCACCTCGGCTCCAGCTTGGGAGCAGGCCGCATGATCCGTCTCGGAAGCGTGTTGTGGATGTTCCTGGCGGGATTGAGTGGCTATGCCATGTTCCAAGTCAAATACGAGGTCGCGCAGCTCGACGATCAGCTCGTCCGCATTCATCGTGAGACAGCGGCCAATCAGGAATCCATCCACGTCCTCAGGGCCGAATGGGCCTTTCTTACCCAACCCAAGCGCCTCGATGACTTAAGCAAGCGCTATCTCGCCTTGAGCCCGATCGGCACCGCCAAGCTCGGCGCGCTCGACGCGACGCCCATGCGCGCCGTTAAGAGCGACCCCGAGGTGACGCCGATGCAAGGCCCCACCCCGCCAACCAAGCCGGCTCCGGCACGGCTTGCCGAACTATCATCCCAGGTACAGCCATGAGCGCCAGCGGAAAACCCGACGACAATCCGTGCCAACCGCGGCACTTCAAACCTAATCTCTGCGCTCCGGCACCGGCCGAGGGCCCGGCGCGCGATTCGCTCGAAACAAGCCATGCGCGGATCGTGGTGGCCGCGGCTCTGTTCTGTCTCGCCTTCTTGGTCATCGCCGCCCGTCTTGTCGAAGTTATCGGCTTCCAGCACGGCGAGACGCGATTGGCCCATCTCCATCCAGTCGATAAGATCGCGCGCGGCCGCGGCGACATTCTCGATCGCAATGGCGTCCTCCTTGCCACCACGCTCGACACGCCATCGCTCTACGCCAACCCGAAGCAAGTGCCCAACCCGCGCCAGACCACGGCCGATCTCGCACGCATGATTCCGGACCTCGACGCGAAGGAGATCTATGCCAAGCTCACCTCCGACAAGAGCTTCGTTTGGATCAAACGCCAACTCACTCCGCGCGAGGAGCTTGAGGTCAACCGACTCGGCGTGCCAGGGCTGCAATTCGAAAGGGAAGAGCGCCGCGTCTATCCGAAAGGCAATTTGCTCGCCCATGTCACAGGATTTACCGGGATCGATGGCAAGGGCCTCTCCGGCGTCGAGCGCGGGCTGGACGACACGCTCCGGCTCGGCCAAACAGAGATTCTCTCGATCGATTCGCGGCTGCAATTCATCTTGCACGATGAAATCCAGCGCCAAATGGATCAGTTTTCCGCGATCGGGGGCATGGGCATCGTCATGGATGTGCGCACCGGCGAAGTGTTGGCGCTCGAATCCTTGCCCGACTTCGATCCCAACAATCCTGGCGCGGCTCCCCGCGACGCGGTGTTCAACCGGGTCACGCTCGGCACTTATGAGATGGGCTCGACCTTCAAGATCTTTAATACGGCCATGGTTCTCGAAAGTGGTGTAGCGAACCTGGCGAGCAAATTCGACGCGACCAATCCGATCCAGATCGGCCGCTATACCATTCATGACGATCATCCGCAGCGTCGCTGGCTGACCGTGCCCGAAGTCTTCCAATATTCCTCCAACATCGGCGCGGCGAAAATGGCGCTTGCCGCGGGTATCGACCGCCAGGAGGATTTTCTTGGCCGCCTCGGTTTGTTGCGTGCGCCGAAGTTCGAATTGCCTGAGATCGGGGCTCCGCTTGTCCCCTCCCATTGGGCAACGGTCAATCTCATGACGATCGCCTTCGGTCATGGTATGTCCGTAAGTCCGCTCCAGATGGCCACTGGCGTTAGTGCCGTCGTGAATGGCGGGAAATTGTACCCGCCGACCCTAGTCAAGCACGATGCCGCCAACATGCCGGTCGGGCAACAGGTCATGTCGGCCGAAATCTCGGCGCAGATGCGCAAGTTGCTGCGGCTCGTGGTCACTAGCGGCACCGGCAAATTCGCCGAGGCTCAGGGCTACGTCGTCGGAGGCAAGACCGGGACGGCGGAAAAGGTTTCCGGCCACCATTACGACACCAAGGAATTGCTGTCTTCCTTCATCGGTGTGTTTCCCATCAACGACCCGCGTTATCTTGTCATGATCAGCATTGACGAGCCCCACGGCAATCACGCTTCTTACGGGTTCGCGACAGGCGGGTGGGCGGCGGCGCCCGGAGTAGGACACGTCGTCGAGCGCATGGCGCCGTTGGTTGGAATTCATCCGGTGGACGAGAATTCGTCTGAAATCAAACAGGCCTTGACGATCGATGCGCCGGCCCCCGAAGGGCGGAAACTTGCGGCTGAGTGAATTGATGGACGAGGAAGTCGGTACGATCGTCGTCGCCCCGACCGGCGATCCGGACATTCTTGGTTTAGCTTCCGATTCACGGCTCGTGTCGCCGGGCTATTTATTCGCGGCGTTCAGCGGTACGCGAACCCACGGCAAACGCTTCGTCGACGACGCGGTCGCACGGGGTGCCGTGGTCGTATTGACCGACGATCCTGGGAATCTTACCGTGCTATCGCGGCAGCGACCGCCTGTCACGATCCTCGGCGATCCTAATCCACGACGGCGTTTCGCGCGCATGGCATCGCGATTTTATCGGCCGCAACCCCATACTGTTGTCGCGATCACCGGTACCAACGGAAAAACCTCGGTCAGCGTCTTTACCCGCCAGATCTGGCAGCATCTCGGGCACAAGGCGGCGAGTCTCGGCACCATCGGCATCGTCGGACCGGATTTCGCCTTGCCGGCACCGCTCACGACGCCCGAGCCGGTGACCCTTCATTCCGAACTCAACACGCTCGCCCAGAATGGTATCGACCAGGTCGCCGTAGAGGCTTCGAGCCATGGCCTCGAGCAATTCCGGCTCGACGGTTTGACGCTGAAAGCAGCAGCCTTCACCAATCTTACCCGCGACCATCTCGATTATCACGGCGACATGGCAAGCTACCGAGCGGCGAAAGAACGGCTTTTTGCCGAGTTGCTGCCGAGAAATGGGACCGCGATCGTCAATCTAGACGATGAGACCGGAAAAGGGGTGGCGGAGAGGTGCAGGGCGCGCGGCCAACGAGTCATCGGATATGGTGTCAGCGACCGCGCCGATTTGCGGTTGCTTGCGACGCGTCCGTCGACCGGCGGACAGACCGTCCGTCTGTCGGTTTTCGGAGCGGAGCGAGATGTTGCCCTGCCTCTCATCGGCGACTTCCAGGCGATGAACGCGCTAGCCGCGCTTGGCCTTGCGCTTGCGACCCAAGCCGCGCCCGAAGCAGCCATCGGAGCGCTGAATTTCCTCGCGGGCGCCCCCGGACGAATGGAGCGGGTCGGCACGCATCCGAGCGGCGCCCCGATCCTCGTCGACTACGCTCACACCCCAGACGCCCTCGAAAGCGCTCTGCGCGCTCTCCGTGCCCATTGCAGCGGCCGCCTTGTGTTGGTGTTTGGCTGCGGGGGGGACCGGGACGGCGGCAAGCGCGCGCAAATGGGCGCGATCGCCGCGCAGCTTGCCGATATCGCCATCGTGACAGATGACAACCCACGCAGCGAACAGCCGGCGATGATCCGACGGGCAATCCTTTCCGCGTGTCCGCACGGGATCGAAATTGGCGACCGCGCCGATGCCATCCGCCATGCGCTTGGCCTACTAGCGAAGGACGATATGCTCTTGCTCGCCGGCAAAGGACACGAATCGGGACAAATTGTAGGCGCAACAATCTTGCCCTTCTCCGATCGCGACACGGCCAGGGCGGCGCTCGCGCGGCTAGGGACGGCGGCGTGACGCCCCTGTGGACTTCGCCCGAAGCCGTCGCCGCCACCGGCGGTGAAAACATGCGCCCCTGGCAAGCTACGGGTGTTTCCATAGATAGCCGGAGCCTGCAGCCCGGCGATTTATTCGTTGCTCTGGCCGGACCGCACCACGATGGGCATGAATATGTGAAGGCGGCATTGGTGAAAGGTGCCGGCGCGGCGATGGTGCACCGCCTTCCCGAAGGAATCATCGGCCAAGCGCCCTTGTTGATTGTCGCCGACACGATGAAAGCACTCGAGAATCTGGGCCGCGCCGCCCGCGCGCGCACCAGCGCCGCGATCCTCGCGGTCACTGGGAGTGTCGGCAAGACGGGGACCAAGGAAGCTCTCCGTCACGCCCTGGAAATGTTCGGCCCGACCCATGCCTCCGCGGGCAGTCTCAATAACCATTGGGGAGTGCCGCTATCGCTGGCGCGAATGAGACGCGACGCGCGCTACGCCGTGTTCGAACTGGGGATGAACCACGGCGGCGAAATCGAGGCACTGTCCCGTCTGGTCAGACCCGATGTCGCCGTCATCACCAATGTCGAGCCGGCGCATCTCGGATTCTTCCCATCGGTCGAGGCCATCGCCGATGCCAAGGCGGAGATTTTCAGCAGTATGCCAAGGACTGGCGCGGGCGTGCTCAATCGCGACAATCCTCATTTCGAGCGCCTCGCCGCGGCCGCGGCTCGAGCGGGGATAAGTCGCGTTTATGGTTTCGGCGGCAACACGGACGCGGCCGTCCGCCTCATCGATTGCCATCTTCATGCAACAGCGAGCGCCGTCACCGCCTCCGTGCTCGGCGAGATTGTCGATTATTGTCTGGCGCTGCCCGGCAGGCATTGGGTAATGAACAGTCTTGCCGTGCTCGGAGCGGTGCCCGCCTTGGGCGGCGATGTAGGGGCCGCCTCCACATCCTTTTCAAGCCTAACGCCGCTCGAGGGTCGCGGCATGCACCACCGCATTGCTGTCGAAGGCGGCACCGCCGATCTTGTGGACGAAAGCTACAATGCGAGCCCGGCCTCCATGCGCGCTGCGATCGAGGTGCTGGGCGCGGCGCGGCCCGGACCGGGGGGACGACGCATCGCAATCCTCGGCGACATGCTGGAACTTGGCCAATCATCGCTACAACTCCACGCCAGCCTGATCGAACCGATCGCCCTAGCGAAAATCGATCTCGTCTTTACCGTAGGTCCCGAAATGCGCGCGCTCCATGATGCCCTACCCGCCCATCGGCGCGGGGGCTATACGGTCTCGGCTGGAGCAATGGCGGAAATGGTCGCGTCACGCCTCCGGCCAGGCGACATCGTCACGGTGAAAGGCTCGCACGGTAGCAGCATGGGCGATGTGGTCGCGAGTCTACTGGCCACACCGGTCTATGCGGCGAAAGGCTAAATGGCATGCTCTATTACCTTCTGCCGCCGCTCGCGGAGGAGTTCTCGCCGTTCAATCTGTTCCGGTACCTCACCTTTCGCTCGGGCGCGGCTTTGCTCACGGCGCTTCTCATAAGCTTTGTCGCCGGCCCTCCCATCATCGCCTGGCTCAAATCGAGGCAGATCAACGGGCAGCCGATTCGCCTCGACGGCCCTGAAAGCCATCTCGTCCGCAAGCAAGGCACGCCAACAATGGGGGGATTGATGATCCTGTTGGCCCTGCTCGTCTCCACCCTGTTGTGGGCCGATCTCAGCAACGGATATGTTTGGGTCGTGATCTCCGTCACCGCCGCATGCGGCGCTATCGGCTTCGCTGACGATTACCGAAAACTGACGCGACAGTCCTCCCGCGGCCTCTCAAGTCGCATAAAGTTTTTACTCCAAATGCTCATCGGCGGAATCGCGGCCGTCGCGGTGATGCGGCTAGCCCCTGCCCCGCTCAGCGGGACGCTGGCCGTGCCGTTCTTCAAGAACGCGCTGTTGGATCTGGGCTGGTTCTACGTTCCGTTCGCGATGCTGGTGGTGACCGGTTTTTCGAACGCCGTCAATCTGACTGATGGGTTGGACGGGCTCGCGATCGTGCCGGCAATGATCGCCGCCGGCTGCTTCGCGCTGATTGCCTATCTGGTCGGAAATCTGGTGTTTTCGAACTACCTAAACATCCACCACGTCCCCGGTTCAGGCGAGCTTGGCGTATTTTCCGCCGCCATGGTCGGGGCCGGCCTCGGCTTCCTGTGGTTCAACGCCCCGCCGGCAATGGTGTTCATGGGGGACACCGGTTCGCTTGCGATCGGCGGCGCCCTTGGCGCCATCAGCATCATCACCAAGCATGAGCTGGTACTGGTCATTATCGGTGGATTGTTCGTGCTCGAAACGGTTTCGGTGATGGTCCAGGTGGCGAGCTTCCAACTCACGGGCAGGCGTGTTTTCCGCATGGCGCCGCTCCATCATCATTTCGAGAAAAAGGGCTGGGAAGAGTCGACCGTGGTGATTCGGTTCTGGATCATAGCTTCGATCCTGGCAATCGCCGGTCTCTCTACGTTGAAGCTGCGGTGAGGCCATGATCGCGGCGACTGGATTTCGAGGCGAGACGGTTGCGGTGCTGGGATTGGCGCGTTCCGGCCTCGCGGCCGCGCAAGCGTTGATGGCCGGAGGCGCGACGGTGCTCGCATGGGACGATGCCCCCCTCAAGCGTGACGCCGCGGCACGGGCAGGGATCGACGTTTGCGAACTCGACGCGGTCTCCTTCGACGGCATCGCCGCGCTTATCTTGTCGCCCGGCATTCCGCATCGTTTCCCCGCGCCGCACCGGATCGCGGCCAAGGCGCGGGCGGCGCGCGTTCCGCTCATGGGCGACATTGAATTGTTGGCCCGTGCTTGTCCGGACGCCCGCTATGTCGGCGTCACGGGAACCAACGGCAAGTCCACCACGACGGCGCTGATCGGCCACATCTTAAGCCTCTCGGGGGGTAACGTTGAGATCGGGGGCAATTTGGGTATGCCGGCCTTGTCGCTTGGGCGACTCGGACGGGACGGCGTGTACGTTTTGGAGCTCAGTTCTTACCAACTCGAACTGGTAGACACGCTCGCTTTCGACGTCGCCGTGCTGCTCAATTTGAGCCCTGACCATCTGGATCGGCACGGTGGAATGTCAGGTTATATAGCCGCTAAGCGCCGAATCTTCACGCGCGGTGAGAAGCACCAAACCGCCGTTGTCGGCATCGACGATATGCCGAGCCGCGATATCGCGGAAATGCTCGCGAGAGAGAATGCTTGGCGCGTTATGCGAATTTCGGTTATCAGCCAGGAAAAGGGAGGCGTCTACGTCGAGGATGGCAGGCTCGTCGACGACACCATGAGGGACGCTGTTTCAGTGATGGATTTGAGAGATTTGCCGCGGCTTCGGGGGCCACACAACTGGCAAAACGTTTTGGCCGCCTACGCGACAGCGCGCGCGATGGGTGTTGAACGCTCGGACATTCCAGTCGCTGTCGCAAGCTTCCCTGGCCTTGCTCATCGGCAGGAACTGATCCAGGTCCTCGACGGGACCCGTTGGATCAACGATTCCAAGGCGACCAACGCCGACGCGGCGGCCAAGGCATTGGCCTGCTACGACAATATCCATTGGATCGCGGGCGGCGTGCCGAAGGCGGGCGGCCTCGCCGCGGTGGTCCCCTATTTGCCCCATGTGCGTCACGCTTATCTGATTGGTCAAGCGGCCGACGATTTTGCCCGCACGCTTGATGGACGCGTGCCCTTCACCCGGTCCGGAACGTTGGAAGCCGCGGTAGCCGAAGCGCGCCGTGCGACATTCGGCGATGAAGCCGTCGTGCTGTTGTCGCCCGCCTGCGCTTCTTTCGACCAATTCGCGGATTTCGAGGCCCGGGGCGAGGCCTTCCGCTCCTTGGTCGTGGCACTCCGAGGGAGCCGATGAGCTTCGCCCGCACGGATCAAGGCACCATCGCGCAATGGTGGTGGACTGTCGATCGCTGGACCCTGGTCGCGCTGGCGCTTCTGATCGGTTTCGGCGCCCTTTTGATCATGGCATCGAGTCCGGCGGTAGCGATCCGAATCCATGCCGGCGGCCCAGGTCAGCCCGATGCCCAATATTTCGTCCACCATTATTTCGCCGTCCTGCCGATCGCGCTAGCGACGATGTTCATCGTCTCGCTTCAGACGCCACGCACGATTCGCCGCACCGCCCTCGCTGTGTTCGTGGTGTTTGCGCTTCTCCTCGCCTATACGCTGGTTGGTGGGGTCGAAATCAAGGGCGCGCGGCGCTGGATTAATCTGCCGGGCCTTTCAATTCAGCCTTCGGAATTCGTCAAACCTTGCTTCGCCGTAATTTGCGCGTGGCTGTTCGCGCAGCATCGGCTGACTCCGAAATTTCCCGGGCACTGGATCGCCGTCGCGCTCTTTCTGAGCATCGTTGCGTTACTGATCAAGCAGCCCGACCTGGGCATGGCAGTCGTTGTGACCACGGTATGGTTCGCCCAATTCTTCCTGGCTGGATTGAATCTCTATTGGGTGGCCGCATTCGCTTTCGCCGGTGGGGCGGGGTTGGCCGGGGCCTACTTCACCTTACCCCACGTGGCGAGCCGCATCGACCGCTTCCTCGATCCCGCAAGCGGCGATTCCTATCAGGTGGACCGCGCCATGGATGCCTTCATGAATGGGGGCATTTGGGGGCGCGGACCCGGCGAAGGCACCATGAAGCAATTTCTGCCGGACGCCCACGCCGATTTCGTGTTCGCGGTCGCGGGAGAGGAGTTGGGGCTTGTGTTATGCCTGGTAATTGTCGCGCTGTTCGCCTTCGTCGTCCTCCGCGGCTTTTCGCGGCTCTCGCAGGAAAACAATCTCTTCATCGTGCTCGCGGCCACGGGACTCTTCATACAGTTCGGTTTGCAGGCCGTCATCAACATGGCGTCAACTCTTCATCTCATGCCGACCAAAGGTATGACGTTGCCTTTCATCTCATACGGCGGCTCGTCGCTTCTAGCGTTGGGACTCGGAATGGGCATGGCGCTCGCCCTGACCAGGCGTCGCTTCGGGGCCGAAGCATGACGCGGAAGCTCGTTGTGGTCGCCGCGGGCGGGACTGGGGGTCATTTTTTCCCCGCCGAGGCGCTAGCACGCGAGTTGCTCTTGCGAGACTATCGTGTGGCGATCGTGACCGATCAGCGTGGGCACGCGTTTGCCGACAAGATCGCCGGGGTTGCCCTCCATCGCATTCATGCCGGTCGTTTCGATGCCGGGATCGCCGGCAAGATTGTCGGCATCGCCGAACTTGCGCTCGGTACGATCGAGGCTCGCAGGCTTTTGCGCGGCCTCAATCCCGCTTGCGCGGTCGGTTTCGGAGGCTATCCCTCGGTTCCCACAATGTTGGCCGCGGCACAATTGGGGGTGCCCGCCGTTATTCACGAGCAAAACGCGCTCCTCGGCCGCGCTAATCGTTTGCTCGCGTCTCGGGTGGACAGGATCGCCACCTCCTTCGCCGAGACGGCGGGTATTCGGCTGGGAAATCGGGCACGGGTCGTCACCACCGGCAATCCGGTGCGTGCGGCCGTAGCCGCGATGCGCGGAACTGCCTATCCGTCGTACGGTCCGGACCTGCCCTTCCGCATCCTCATTCTCGGCGGGAGTCAAGGCGCGCGCATCATGAGCGTCATCGTGCCTGCAGCGCTGGCTTTGCTTCCCCAGGCGACGCGGGCCGCCCTTCAAATAACAGAGCAGGCGCGACCGGAGGATTTGGAGGCCGTCCGGCGCTCCCACGCCGAGAATCGGGTTGCCGCTCAAACGGCAAGCTTCTTCGAGGACGTCCCGGCCAGGCTTGCAGCGGCGCATTTGGTGATTTCTCGGGCCGGTGCCTCCAGTGTCGCGGAAATCGCGATCGTCGGGCGCCCTGCTATACTGGTGCCCTTCGCGATGGCCGCCGAGGATCATCAGACCGCGAACGCCCAAGCGGTCGCGGCGATGGGATCAGCCTGGATCATGACCGAGGCGGACTTCACGCCCCCGGCTCTGGCACAGCGGCTGCAATCGCTGATCTCGGAACCCGAGCAACTCGTCCAGGCTGCCGCGGTGGCGTTCGCGCAGGGCCGTCCCGCGGCAGCGCGCGGACTCGCCGATATCGTCGCCGAATTGGCCGGCGGCGCCAACGGCCACGCACCGTTCTTCCGCGAGAATGCAGCATGAGAGCGCTTCCGCTCGATATCGGCACCATCCATTTCGTCGGGATCGGCGGCATCGGCATGAGCGGTATAGCCGAAATTCTTTTCAACCTCGGCTATCGCGTGCAGGGCAGCGACCTCGCCGAAGGAGGAAATGTTCAGCGCATGCGAGCGCTAGGCGTTCCCGTCATGATCGGCCACGCTCCCGAGAATTTGGGCGACGCCAAGGTCGTGGTCGTGTCCTCGGCGGTAAAATCCGACAATCCGGAAGTCGCCGCCGCCCGTTCGCACCTTATTCCCATCGTGCGGCGTGCCGAGATGCTGGGCGAGCTGATGCGTCTCAAGTGGGCGATTGCCGTCGCTGGCACCCACGGCAAGACCACCACCACCTCCATGATCGGAGCCCTGTTGGACGAGGCTAACCTCGATCCCACGGTGATCAATGGAGGCATCATCAACGCCTATGGCACCAATGCGCGCCTAGGATCGGGCGACTGGATGGTCGTGGAGGCCGATGAAAGCGACGGCACATTCGTCAAGCTGCCGGCAACTATCGCCATCGTCACGAACATCGATCCCGAGCACCTTGATTTCTACGGCAATTTCGAAGCCGTCCAGCACGCTTTCGAAGGCTTCCTGGCCAACCTTCCTTTCTACGGCTTCGCGGCGCTTTGCATCGACCACCCCGTCGTGCAAGGCTTGATCCCGAAACTGTCGGAGCACCGTATCGTCACCTACGGGCTGAGCCCGCAGGCGGACATTCGTGCCATCAATATCGAGAGCAACAATGATGGCGTTTGTTACGACGTCGTCATCGCCAACCGGGCGCGGGGCGAAACCCGTACACTCGCTGGCCTCGCGTTGCCAATGTTCGGCCGGCATAATGTGCAAAATTCCCTGGCCGCCATCGCCGTCGCCGAGGAACTCAAGCTCACTGACGTCGTCGTCCGTGGCGCGCTGGCCGGTTTCAAGGGTGTGAAGCGGCGCTTTACCAAGACGGGTGACGCTCACGGCATCACAGTGATCGACGATTACGGGCACCATCCGGTCGAAATCGCCGCTGTACTCCTGGCCGCGCGCGACGCGGCGCCGGGCCGCGTGATCGCCGTGGTCCAGCCTCACCGCTTCACGCGCGTCGCCAATCTGTTCGAGGATTTCTGCACCTGCTTTAACGATGCCGACGCCGTATTGGTCGCCGACATCTATCCCGCCGGCGAAACGCCGATTGCCGGGATCGACAAGCACGCCCTTGTAGCTGGCCTCCGCGCGCACGGCCATCGCCACGCCGAAGCGCTGAGTACGCCGGGCGCATTGGCGCGAAAGGTTCGCGCACTCGCCCAGCCTGGCGATTTCGTCGTTTGTCTCGGGGCGGGATCGATCACCCAATGGGCCCACGCGTTGCCCGGCGAACTCGACCGATTGAAGGGGCCGCGAGGGCTGGCCGAGGCCCATCCATGATGCCGGCGCGGGCAACGAGCGATCGGCTTCTCGATAGGCTGCCGTCGCTGCGCGGGCGCATCGGGGCGGATGTTCCGCTTGCGCCCTTTACCTGGTTCCGCGTCGGCGGCACCGCGGAAGTTGTGTTCCGACCGGCGGACAGGGACGACCTCGCATTCTTCCTGGCAAACAAGCCGCTCGAGGTACCGGTAACGGTCATCGGCACGGCGTCAAATCTGCTCGTGCGCGACGGCGGCATCGACGGGGTCGTCTTGCGACTTGGCCGAGGCCTTGGCGAAATCGCGGTAGAGGAAATGGAGCTGACGGCCGGCGCGGGGGCGCTCGACCTCAACGTCGCGATGACCGCACAGCACGCTGGCCTCGCCGGCGTCGAATTTCTTAGCGGCATACCAGGCACGATCGGGGGTGCTCTGCGCATGAATGCGGGCGCCTACGGCTCCGAAACAAAGGACGTGCTGATCGAGGCGCAGGCGCTCGACCCCCAGGGGCAACTGCACCTTCTGTCGCGGCCGGCATTAGACCTCTCCTACCGGCATTGCGGGATTCCCGACGACTGGATCTTTGTCGCCGCGCGCTTCGCGGGCCGACCCGGCAACCCTGACGCCATCGGGCGCCGGATGACCGAAATTCAGTCCGCGCGGGAAGCGAGCCAACCGGTGCGCGCCCGAACCGGCGGCTCCACTTTCGCCAATCCGCCCGGTCACAAGGCCTGGGAGCTCATCGACAAGGCAGGTTGTCGCGGGCTGCGCCGCGGGGGCGCCCAAATTTCAGAAAAGCACGCCAATTTCCTCGTCAACAACGGCGCCGCGACCGCCGCCGACATCGAAGGTCTCGGCGAGGAAGTCCGGCGGCGCGTTTTCGCAACGAGCGGTATTGCGCTGGAATGGGAAATCCGCCGCATCGGGCGGCCGCTCGATCCACCGAGAAGCGTGACATGACTCGGGTGGCCGTGCTGATGGGCGGCTGGTCCGTCGAACGGGAGGTGTCGCTGGTCAGCGGCCGCGAATGTGCCCGCGCGTTGCGCGAACTTGGATATATGGTAACCGAAATCGACGTGATGCGAGATCTCGCGGCGTTGGCCCGGTCGCTGGATCCAAGACCCGACGTCGTGTTCAACGCGCTTCACGGCAAAGGCGGCGAAGACGGCACCGTGCAGGGCGTACTGGAATTTTTCGGTATTCCTTATACCCATTCCGGCGTGACCTCCTCCGCGATCGCCATGCACAAACCGTCGGCGAAAGCCGTATTCGCGGCTGCCGGTCTACCGGTTGCCGAGAGCAAACTGGTCGCTCGCGACGCTTTGGCGGCGGGCGATGCCATGCCGCGTCCCTTCGTCGTGAAGCCGGTTGACGAAGGTTCGAGCGTTGGCGTGCGCGTTGTTCGCGATGGCGACAACGATTGGAGCGCCGAAGCGCGCGAGTGGAAGTTCGGTGAGGAGGTGCTGGTTGAGCGCTATATCCCCGGCCGCGAAATCACGGTCGCCGTAATGGGTGAGCGGGCCCTCGGGGCGTTGGAAATTCGGCCGACCGGCGGCCTCATATACGACTACGACGCGAAGTACCTGCCCGGCGGCAGCGTTCACGTGGTGCCTGCGCCCATTCATCCGCACGCGTACCGGAGCGCCCTCGATATTGGATTGCGCGCCCATCGGGCGTTGCGCTGCCGGGGTGTGAGCCGCTCGGATTTGCGTTACGACGACACCGAGGGAGAGCCGGGACGCATGGTGCTTCTTGAGCTCAATACCCAGCCAGGCATGACCCCTACCTCCCTGGTCCCTGACATTGCGCGATCTGTCGGCATCGAGTTCCGTGAACTCGTACGTTGGATGGTGGAGAACGCGGCATGCGACCCCTGACCGGTGTCAAGAAGGCGGCGGCGAAGCCCCCCGTTCGGCGCCGGCGGCCCTCGCGCTGGCGTACAGGCGCCTCATGGGGAATCGCGCTCGTCGCGATCCTCGCCGGAAGTTATGGGCTCGAAAGGAGTGGCGCTGCCGCGAAGCTCCTGTGGCAGTTCCATCATTCCTTGCTGTGGGGTAGCGCCCGCGTTGGCCTTGCCGTCGCATCGGTGGAAGTTCAAGGGCGCGAACACGCCAGCGGCCCCGCTATTCTTGCCGCGCTCGGTGTTTCGCGCGGTTCGCCGATTCTGGCCGTCGATCCGGCATCCGCGAAGCAGCGGCTTGAGCAAGTGCCTTGGATCCGTTCGGCCTCGATCTATCGGCATCTCCCCGACACGCTCTTCGTACACATCGTGGAACAGATGCCGCTGGCGTTCTGGCAACGCCAGGGTCAATTGACGTTGATCGACCAGGACGGGCGCCCTATCGCCACGAACGATCTTGGCGCTTTTTCGAATCTGCCGGTCCTGGTCGGGGATGACGTGCCGCAAACGGCGGCGAAACTCCTGGCCTTGCTCGCGACCGAACCCGAGCTCGCCACCCATGTCGCATCCGCCGTGCGTGTGGGAGAACGCCGCTGGACCGTCCATTTCGATATGGGCGTCGATGCCGCGTTGCCGGAGGAAAACCCGGTGGAGGCCTGGCATCGGCTCGCTGAGTTCGAAAAGCGCGACCGCATTCTCGAGCGCGATGTGACGATGGTCGACTTGCGCCTATCCGACCGTGTCTTCCTGCATGTCTCGCCCGATCCCGCCAAATCCCCGGATAAGAGAACGACAAAATCCGGGCGGCCGGCATGAAAAAGATAGTGGCGCAGCGGCGTAGCTTGCACGGGGTTGTCGATATCGGAACCAGCAAAGTCTGCTGCTTCATCGCGCGCCACGGCGAGCAAGGCCCGAAAATCACCGGCATCGGACACCAACTCGCTCGGGGCATTCGGAGCGGCGTGATCATCGATCTGGAGGCGACAACTCAATCGATTATCACGGCGGTTCACGCGGCCGAACAAATGGCCGGTGAGACGCTAAGCGATGTTGTGGTGAATATTTCGGGCGGATTTGGAGCTTCCCGCATCGTGCAGAGCGAGATTGCCCTGAACGGGCGGGAGGTGGGCGATGCCGACTTGCGGCGGGTGCTCAATCTCGGCCATCATCTGAAGGAGCCACGCGACCGCGAGCTCATTCATTCCATCCCAGTTGGTTTTTCGCTCGACGGCAGCCGGCCCATTCGCGATCCGCGCGGCATGTTCGGGCAGCGGCTCGCGGTCAACATGCATGCCGTGACGGCCGACACGGGCGTGGTTCACAATCTTGTCAATTGCCTTGGCCGCTGCCATCTCGACATTGCCGCGCTTGTGGTCGGCCCGTACGCGGCGGGGCTGTCCGCCTTGGTCGAGGACGAGACCAAGCTCGGAGTGACCATCGTCGATATGGGCGGCGGCACAACCACGATCGGAGTGTTTTTCGACCACAATCTGGTCTTTGCCGACAGCATCCCAGTCGGCGGCGGCCACGTCACTCACGATATCGCGCGCGGCCTCTCCACCCCGCTGGTCCATGCCGAACGAATGAAGACGCTTTATGGCAGCTGCATCGCATCGAGCTCCGATGAACGCGAAATGATCGCGGTGCCGCAGATCGGTGAAGAGGACGATAGCCAGGCCAATCACGTACCGAAATCGCTGCTTGTCGGCATTATCGCGCCGCGTCTCGAAGAGACCTTTGAATTGGTGCGCGACCGTGTCGACGCCAGCGGGTTCGACAAGATCACCGGTCGGCGGATCGTCTTGACCGGCGGGGCCAGCCAATTAGCCGGAGCGCGAGAATTGGCGGCGCTTATTCTTGACAAGCAAGTCCGAATCGGCCGGCCCCTTCGCATCGAAGGGTTGGCCGAAGCGACCGGCGGCCCGGCTTTCGCCACCACGGCCGGCCTCATTCATTTCGCTTTTTCCGAGCGTGCCGAAACTCTGCGGCCGAGCCGGACACTCGAAGACGATTCCAGCGGACTTGTAGTCCGTTTCGGCCACTGGTTGCGGGAAAACTTCTAGGATAGCGGCGGAGAGAACATCATGGCCATCAATCTGGGTATACCCAAGGAACCGAACGAATTGAAGCCGCGAATCACGGTTGTAGGGGTCGGCGGCGCGGGCGGCAACGCCGTCAACAATATGATCCGCGCCAATTTGATCGGGTGCGAGTTCGTCATCTGCAACACCGACGCCCAGGCCATGCAGCAAAACCTGGCCGAGCGCCGGATCCAACTTGGCATCAACGTGACGCGCGGCCTCGGCGCCGGGTCGCGTCCCGAGATCGGCCGCAGCGCCGCGGAAGAGGCCCTCGATGAGATCATGGCGGCGCTGGACGGCTCTAATATGGCCTTCATCACCGCTGGCATGGGCGGTGGCACGGGCACCGGAGCCGCTCCTGTAATCGCCCGAGCCGCGCGCGAGGCCGGAATTCTCACCGTTGGCGTCGTTACCAAGCCGTTCCAGTTCGAAGGCACCAAACGCATGAAGGTGGCCGAGCAGGGAATTCTGGAACTTCAGAAATTCGTCGACACGCTCATCATTATTCCGAACCAGAATCTCTTCCGCGTCGCGAATGAACGCACGACGTTCGCCGACGCGTTCAAGATGGCGGACGACGTGCTGCATTCCGGGGTCCGAGGGGTCACCGATCTGATGGTGATGCCCGGCCTGATCAACCTCGATTTTGCCGATATCCGCGCGGTCATGAGCGAGATGGGCAAGGCCATGATGGGCACTGGCGAAGCCGAAGGCGATCGCCGAGCCATTGATGCTGCCGAAGCCGCGATTTCAAACCCGCTTCTCGACGATGTCTCGATGAAGGGCGCGCGGGGCGTGCTGATCAATGTCACCGGCGGCCTCGATATGACTCTGTTCGAAGTGGATGAAGCGGCAAACCGGATCCGAGAGGAAGTCGATCCCGAAGCCAACATCATTTTTGGCTCGACGTTCGACGAAAAACTCCAAGGTCGCATGCGCATTTCCGTGGTCGCAACCGGCATCGATGCGGGCGAAGCGGTAGAGCGACGACCTTTGATCCAGCTCGTGGCCGAGCGGGGGCGCGAGGTTCTGGCGGCGCTGACGCCCCCCGCTAGCGAACCAATGTGGGCACCCGTGGCCGCGAGCGTCAATCCTTCGGCCGCGCCGCCGCCCCCGCCCTCTCCCGCGCCCTCCCACACGCCCGCGGAAGCCGCGGCGACGGCGCTCGCCGTGTCCGTCGAGGAAGAGGCGGTACGTAACGAGCCCTTCCTGGCGCCTCGCCCAGTGGAGGTCCCGGGGGGACGGCCGCCGCAATTGGCAAAACCGATGTTCGCCCCCGACCCCTATGCCGCGGCAGCGATGGAAAACGGCGGCAGACCCGCGCAAAAGTCGAGAGGTCATCGCCCGATGAGCTTGTTCGAGCGGGTTACCGGCGTCGGACGCGCCAAATCTCCGGAGGGGGAGCCCGCATTTCGCGGTGCCGTCGCATCCGCGACGCCGGATCAACCGCAATCGAAGCCGACAGCACCGGAAGCTGGCGACCGAATCCTTCCGACCAAGGAGGAGGAGCTATTGGAAATCCCGGCCTTTCTACGCCGCCAGGCAAATTGACGAGTCGCCGCCAGTGCGCGGCCAGCCACCCCCGGGCCGGGGATGACAGGAAAATGTGTCTTCTAAGCCATTGAACAATAAGCGTTTTAATCGCAATAGTCTGTAATAAAGTTTGATTTGTCGGTGGCGAGCCAAGTTTCTAGCGTTGCTTGATAATAACAAGCGGTTGGAACGAAATGCATGCGGTAGGGGTCGCCTCACAAAAAACTTTGAGAAAGTCGATCCATTGTCGGGGTGTCGGCTTGCATGGCGGTCAGCATATTGGAATGACGCTTCATCCGGCGGAGCCGGATCGAGGAATCGTTTTCCGACGGAGCGACCGAGGCGGCGCCGAAATTCCGTGCCGCTTGGCCCATGCCATCGAGATGTCCTATTGCACCGCGTTGGACAATGGCGAGGGTCTTGCGGTCGCTACCGTTGAGCACGTGGTGGCCGCGTTCGCAGGGCTCGAAATAGACAACGTCGTGGTCGAACTCGACGGTCCGGAAATACCGGTCATGGACGGTAGCGCCGCGCCTTTCGTATTCCTCATCGAATGCGCGGGGATCGTGGACCAAGATGCCCCGCGCCGGGCCATCAAGATACTGAAGCCGATAACCATCATCGACGGGGCCAAATCGGCTCGCCTCGTTCCCGATGACGCCTTTTCCATCGGATTTTCGATTGATTTCGCGGCTAACGCCATAAGGCACCAGAGCATCAACCTCGTTATCGATCCCGAGACATTCAAAGCCGATATTGCCCGGGCGCGAACGTTCGGGTTCCTCGACGAGGTGAATGAGTTGCGAGCGGCGGGCTTCGCCCGGGGTGGGTCGCTCGACAATGCGGTCGTGATTCGAGACGGCGAAGTCATGAATCGCGAGGGCTTGCGTTATGTCGACGAGTTCGTGCGCCACAAAGTCCTCGACGCGATGGGAGATCTCTATCTCGCCGGAGCGCCGTTGATCGGTCGTTTCGAGGCGGTGCGTTCGGGTCACTCGCTCAATCGCCGCGTTTTGGCGGCCCTCTTCGCCGATTCATCGGCATGGCGAATGAGCTTCATGCCCAAGATTGAACCGGCCGCCCTTATGTGGCACGAAAGCGTCAGTCGGGCGCGGGCTTAGGGGACCGTTCCCGTTCTTGTCGGATTGCGTGCCGGTGCTATAAAGCCCTCGGATGCAAATTCGAGGATGGTCTGGCCGGCACATGAAACGTTCGCTCCAACCCTATTGGCTGCTACTGCTCTGCGCGCTCCTTCTGGCCGCATGCGGCGGGCCCAAGGAAGTCTATGTCGAGACTCCCGTCGAGACGCTTTATAATCGCGCGATGGATGCGGTCGAAAATGGGGAATTTGAGAAAGCGGCGAAACAATTTGACGAAGTGGACCGCCAACATCCCTATTCGGTATGGGCGACAAAGGCTCAATTAATGTCGGCCTACGCGCTCTATGAGGCCGGCAAATACGACGAATCGATCGTTGCCGCGGATCGGTTTATTCAGCTTCATCCCGGACATCGCGACGTGGCTTATGCCTATTACCTAAAGGCACTCGACTATTACGTCCAAATCGCCGATGTGGCCCGCGATCAGCGAGCGACGGAACTGGCGATGGCCTCGCTTAGCGAGGTCGTTCGGCGTTTCCCCGATTCACGGTATGGCAGGGACGCGAAGCTGAAAATCGATCTCGCGCGCGATCATCTCGCGGGAAAGGAAATGGAAATCGGGCGCTATTACGAAAGGCAAGGCTATTACCTCGCCGCCATCAACCGTTTTCGGCGCGTGGTCGATCAATATCAGACGACAACCCATGTACCGGAAGCGCTGCAACGCCTGACGGAATGCTACTTGTCACTAGGTCTCAAAGACGAAGCTAAAAAGACAGCCGCTGTTCTCGGCTATAACTACCCAGGCAGCGACTGGTATGGTTCGGCCTACGACCTGATGACAGGCAAAATGACCGCTGCCGAGCAACGCGGGTGGTTCGGCGAGGTCGTCGATTGGGTCTTTTGACGCCACCCGATATGCTGTTCTTATATGGCCCGCACTATCGTTTTTCGCGCTACCCGTTCACCATACGCCGATCCGAGGCTCGATGTTGCTCGGCCTTGCCATTCGAGATGTAGTTCTGATCGACCGATTGGACCTCGTCTTTCGCGAAGGTTTGTGCGTTCTCACGGGCGAAACCGGGGCGGGTAAGTCGATCCTACTCGACGCTCTCGGTTTGGCGCTCGGCATGCGTGCCGAGAGCGGTCTTGTTCGCGCGGGGGCGCAACAGGCCGTGGCGGCCGCGGAATTTACACTTTCCGCTCAGCATCCCGCCCGGGCGCTGCTGGCACAAGCGGGGCTCGAGAACGGGGGCGACAGGCTCGTTCTTCGCCGCATCGTCGCTGCCGACGGACGCAGCCGAGCCTTCGTCGACGACCAGCCGGCGAGCGTCGGCATGTTGAAGCAAATTGGCGAAAGCCTCGTCGAGATTCATGGCCAATTCGAGCAGCACGGCTTGCTCGATTCGGGCACCCACCGCGACACTCTCGACGCCTTCGGCGGCTATGAGGATTTGCGGCGCGAAGTGCGCGAGTCCTGGATAGCTTGGCGGGACCACGCTCGCCAGCGAGCGGACGCAGAACAGCATTTGATGGCGGCGCGTGACCAGGAGATTTTGCTCTTACAGGCGCGCGATGAAATCGCCGCGCTGGATCCAAAGCCTGGCGAAGAGACCGCCCTAGCCGAGGAGCGAATTCTTCGCTCGAACAAGGAACGGATTGGGGAAGCGCTCGAAGCGGCTCTCGAAGAACTGCAAGGCCAGGGCCAAAGCGGCGAACGCGCCCTCCACACTGCTATCCGACAACTCGATAAAATCAAGGATAAGGCGGGGGGGCGTGTTGACCTTGCCGTGGCGGCGTTGGAGCGCGCGACGATCGAGATTGCCGAAGGGATCGCGGCAATCCGTGTAGCGGCCCGAGACTTGGGTCGCGAGACGGCAAGCCTTGCAGCGGTTGAGGATCGGCTCTACGCGCTCCGAACGCTAGCGCGAAAGCACGGTGTTTCCGTCGATGCCTTGTCGCGCTTGAACGACGAAATCACGGCAAGGCTCACGTCAATCGAAGACGGCGAGGAAGCACTACGCCGTTTGAGAGGTAACGAGGAGCGCGCGCGCAACGCCTATCTTGCCGCGGCGGAAAGTGTGAGTCACAAACGCCGCGTTGCCGCGAAGGCGTTGGACCAAGCCGTCATTCGGGAATTGCCGCCCCTCAAGCTCGAAGCGGCTAAATTCATCACCGTTGTAAGCGCTCTCGAGGAGAACGATTGGGGCGAATTCGGCCGCGAGCGCGTCCATTTCGAAGTCTCGACCAATCGGGGTGCGGCGGCCGGCCCACTTGCAAGAATAGCTTCCGGGGGCGAGCTGTCGCGCTTCATGCTCGCGCTGAAAATCGTCCTTTCGAAGGTGCTTCCCGTCCCGACGCTTGTCTTCGACGAGGTCGACAGCGGAATTGGCGGTGCCACCGCCGCGGCCGTCGGCGAAAGATTGCGTCGGCTCGCGACGGAAATGCAGGTACTCGTGGTCACGCATTCGCCGCAAGTGGCGGCGCTCGGTCAGCATCATTGGCGCGTAACAAAAGAAGGCAATACGGCGAATACGCGCGTCGACATGTTGCCGCCGGAACAACGGCGCGAGGAAATTGCGCGTATGCTCTCGGGAAGCGCGATAACCCCCGCGGCGCGCGCGGCGGCGGACAGCCTCATGACCGGAGCGCGAACGTGACGCGGAGCGACGTGCCGGAACGGCGGGTCGAATCTCTCACGGAGGCGGAGGCCACCGCCGAGTTGGAGCGACTAGCCAAGGAAATCGGGTACCACGACCGGCGCTATCACGAGCAGGACGCCCCCGAGATTTCGGATGCCGAATACGACGCCATACGTCGCCGTAACAACGCGATTGAGGCGCGTTTCCCGGCGTTGATACGCGCAGACAGTCCGAGCCGGCGGGTCGGGGTCGCCGCGGCAACGGGATTCGCGAAGGTTCGGCACACAAAGCCAATGCTGTCACTCGACAATGCTTTCGACGAGGACGATGTACGCGCTTTCTTTCAAAGCGTGCGCAATTTCTTCCGCGCCGGCGAAGACATCGCGCGTGTCGATCCGGCAACCATCGAGATCACGGCGGAGCCGAAGATCGACGGACTTTCGGCGTCGCTGCGCTACGAACGTGGGGGCCTGGTCATTGGCGCGACGCGCGGCGACGGCACCACCGGCGAGGAAATCACGGCTAATTTGAAGACTTTGCCATCCATCCCGGCGCAATTGGCTGGGCGGGATTGGCCGGACACGATCGAAATCCGCGGCGAAGTCTATATGGACAAAGACGGCTTTTTCGCGCTCAACGTCGAGCGCGAAAAAGCGGGCGAGCCGATTTTCGCCAATCCCCGCAATTCGGCGGCGGGCTCGGTCCGACAGCTCGACCCCGCGATTACGGCATCGCGCCCGCTGCGATTTTTCGCCTATGCTTGGGGCGAAGCCAGCGGCGGTTTCGCGGCCACTCACTGGCAAGCGCTGGCGCGGTTTCGCGCCTGGGGCTTCGCGGTTAATCCACTATCGCGTCTATGTCGCGGCGTCGAACAGGCCCTTGCATTCTATCGCGAGGTCAACGCCGACCGCGCCGGGCTGCCCTACGACATCGATGGCGTCGTCTACAAGGTCAACGATTTGCGGCTCCAGGAGCGGCTTGGAATGGCGTCGCGTGCTCCGCGTTGGGCGGTCGCCCACAAATTTCCGCCGCAACAGGCCCAGACCGTGCTTAAGGACATCGTCATTCAGGTCGGGCGTCAAGGCTCCCTGACGCCCGTCGCGGAACTCGAGCCGATCACGGTCGGCGGCGTGGTGGTGAAGCGTGCGACTTTGCACAATGAGGACGATATCGCCCGCAAGGATATCCGCATTGGCGACACGGTCGTCATCCAGCGGGCCGGTGACGTGATCCCGCAGATCGTTTCCGTCGTCAAGGAACGCCGGCCGGAAGGAAGCAAGCCATATATTTTTCCCGAAAAATGCCCGATCTGCGACAGTCTGGCGATACGCCAACCCGGCGAGGTGGCCCGGCGGTGCACGGGCGGTCTCATTTGCGCCGCACAGGCCGCGGAGCG
>Ga0182024_10008086_pt1 | contig 22378 bp, 21 predicted proteins | sample P32metaG_FD_120480 | JGI IMG/M metagenome (GOLD analysis project Ga0182024, IMG submission 120480) | Permafrost microbial communities from Stordalen Mire, Sweden - P3-2 metaG (Illumina Assembly) | ecosystem: Environmental > Terrestrial > Soil > Wetlands > Permafrost | place: Sweden: Stordalen... | reverse complement strand
CGGCGGCAACGGCGGTGGCCCCCGTGGATACGGCTCGCAACCCCCCAATTTCGAAGAGATGCTGCGCCGCAGCCAGGACCGCTTCCGCCGGCTGCTGCCCGGCGGCTACGGCACCGGCACGGGGATCGCGATCGCGGTCGCCGCGATCATCGTGATCTGGCTGGCGAGCGGCTTCTACCGGGTGCTGCCGGACGAGGTCGGGGTGGTGCTGCGCTTCGGCGCCTACGACCGGATGACCCAGCCGGGCCTCAACTATCATCTGCCGATCCCGATCGAGCGCGCGCTGACCCCGAGCGTCACCCGCGTCAACCGCACCGAAATCGGCTATCGCGCGGGCGAGGCGCTGGCCGGGGGCGAGCGCCAGCTCCCCGAAGAGGCGCTGATGCTGACCGGCGACGAGAACATCGTCGACATCAACTTCACCGTCTTCTGGGTGGTGAAGGACGCTCGCGCCTTCCTCTTCAATATCCGCTCGCCGGAAGCGACGGTGAAATCGGCGGCGGAAAGCGCGATGCGCGAGATCGTCGGCGAAACCCCGATCGCCGCGGCCCTCGCCGAAGGCCGCGGCAAGATCGAGTCCGAAACCCAGAAGCTGCTGCAGGGCATCCTCGATTCCTACGGTGCCGGCATCGAGGTCACCCAGGTCCAGCTCGCCAAGGTCGATCCGCCCGCGCCGGTCATCGAGGCGTTCCGCGACGTGCAGCGGGCGCTCGCCGACCGCGCTCGGTTGCGCAACGAAGCCGAAGCCTACCGCAACGACATTTTGCCGAAGGCGCGCGGCGCGGCGACACAGATCCAGCAGGATGCCGAGGCGTATCGCGCCGAGATCATCAACCGGGCGCAAGGTGACGCCGACCGCTTCACCTCGGTCTACAAGGCCTACAAGGCGTCGGAGGACGTCACCGCCGAGCGGCTCTACCTCGAGACGCTCGAAGAAATCTTGAAGAACAGCAGCAAGGTGATCATCGACAAGTCGGCGATCGGTCAGAGCGGCGTGCTGCCCTATCTGCCGCTGCCGAGCCTGCCCGCCTTCACGCCGCCTGCGGCGGCACCGGCGCAAACGCCGCCCAACGCGGGGTCCAAGTGATGCACCGCCGCCTCCTCATCGCGATCGCGGTGGCGCTCGTCGTCATCGGCGTCCTGATGAACGGCTCGCTGTTCATCGTCGACCAGACCGAGTCGGCCCTCGTCCTGCAGCTGGGGCAGCCGCGCCGCGTCATTCGCGAGCCCGGGCTGCAGGCGAAGCGGCCGTTCGTCGAGGATGTCGTGATCTACGACAACCGCGTCCTCGATTTCGAGCCGCCGCCGGAGGAGGTCATCGTCTCCGACCAGAAGCGGGTCGTGGTCGATACCTATACCCGCTACAAGATCGTCGATCCGCTGCTGTTCTATCAGACGGTCGGCAGCGAGGCCGGGGTGCGGGCGCGGCTCGCGGCCATCGTCAGCGGCAGCCTGCGCCGCGTGCTCGGCAACGTCACCCTCAGCGACGTGCTCTCGGAGAAGCGCGCCGCGATCATGCGCCAGATCCGCGACGAAGTGGCGGGCGAGGCCAAGAATTTCGGCATCACCGTCGTCGATGTCCGGGTGCGCCGCGCCGACCTGCCGGCGGAAAACAGCGAGGCGATTTACGCCCGGATGCAATCCGAGCGGCATCAGCAGGCGTCGCAGTACCGCGGCGAAGGCGCCGAGGCGGCCCAGACGGTGCGCGCTAATGCCGAACGCGAGCGCACCGTGATCCTCGCCGAAGCGCAGCGCGACGCCCAGCGCGTGCGCGGCGACGGCGATGCCCAGGCGATCAAGCTCTATGCCGACGCCTACAACCAGGACAAGGCGTTCTTCGCGTTCTACCGGTCGCTGCAAGCCTACCGCAGCGCGCTTACTGGCAAAGACACCTCGTTCGTGCTCAGCCCGGACAACAGCTTCTTCCGCTTCTTCAACGGTGTCCTGGGAACCGCCGGCGCCACCCCGGCGCCGGCGCCCGCGCCCGCACCGGCGCCGCATTGATCGCGCTGCCAGGCTTGTAGCAGCGGCTGAACGCGGCGCCGGCGGCGGAAGATGCGAGATCTGGCGACGGCGGTCGCGCTGATCCTGGTCATCGAGGGGATTTTTTACGCGCTGCTGCCGGAGGCGATGAAGCGGCTGGCGGTGCGCACGACGCAGATGCCGGCCCAGACATTGCGGGTGGCCGGCCTTGCCGCCGCCTGCTTCGGCGTGGTCCTGGTATGGCTGTTGCGCCACTAAGAAATCTGGTTTACGGCGCGCATCTCCCGTAAGCTTGCGCGCATGGCTCGCGGCGGTTGCATTTGGCCCCGCCTTGCTTGCCCGTCGATTTTAAGGAGCCGTGAATTGTGACGTGGTTTCTTGCATCAGACCTTCGCCGTCCCGCGGTCGTCGTGCTCGCAGTGCTGTTGACGGCGATCCCGGCCGGGCTGAATGCGGTCGGTCCGAATCGGGCGATGGCGAGACCCGCGCCCGACAGCTTTGCCGATCTCGCCGAAAGGCTGCTGCCCGCCGTCGTCAACGTGTCGACCACCCAGACGGTGAAACCCGAGCAGCACAGCGAGCGCAGCGAGCCCGAACTGCCGCAATTCCCGCCCGGGTCGCCATTCGAGGAGTTCTTCAAGGATTTCTTGAAAAAGAACCGGCCGCAGGGCGGCGAGCGCGAGGCCGAGACCCGCAAGGCGACCTCGCTCGGCTCCGGTTTCGTCATCGATGCGGCGAACGGCTACGTCGTCACCAACAACCACGTCATCGCCGACGCCGACGAGATCACCGTCATCCTGCACGACAACACCACCCTCAAGGCCGAGCTCGTCGGTCGCGACACCAAGACCGATATCGCCGTGCTCAAGGTCAAGTCCGACAAGCCGCTCGTCGCCGCCACCTGGGGCGACAGCGACGCATCGCGGGTCGGCGACTGGGTGCTGGCGATCGGCAACCCGTTCGGCTTGGGCGGGACGGTCACCGCCGGCATCCTCTCGGCCCGCCAGCGCGACATCAATTCCGGCCCCTACGACGATTTCCTGCAGACCGACGCCTCGATCAACCGCGGCAATTCGGGCGGGCCGATGTTCAACATGGATGGCCAGGTCATCGGCATCAACACGGCGATCTACTCCCCCTCGGGCGGGTCGATCGGCATCGGTTTCGCGATCCCCTCGGCGCTCGCCCAGGAGGTCGTGTCGGAGCTGATCGGCGAGCCGGACCACACGGTTCACCGCGGATGGCTCGGCGTACGCATCCAGGCGGTCACCGACGAAATCGCGGACAGCCTCGGCCTCGACAAGGCCAAGGGTGCGCTCGTGGCCAGCGTCAACGACGGCGGACCGGCGCAGAGCGCCGGCATTCAGGCCGGCGACGTGATCCTGACCTTCGACGGCAAGCCGGTCACCGATATGCGCCACCTGCCCCGGCTCGTCGCCGAAACCCCGGTCGATAAAATCGTGCCGGTGACGGTCTGGCGGAAGCGGCAGGAAACCAAGCTTCAGGTCAAGGTCGGCCGGCTCAACGAAGCGCAGACCGCAAGCGCGGAGGACCAGCCGAAAGAAACGCCGAAGGGCGCCGAAGCCGATACCGTCAAGGCGCTGGGGTTGACCTTGGCGGACGTGACGCCCGCGCTGAAGGAGAAATATTCGCTTGGCGACGATGCCAAGGGCGTCGTCGTGCTCGAGGTCGCCAAGGACAGTCCGGGCGCCGAGAAGGGCCTGCGGCCCGGCGACGTGATCATGGAAGCGGCGCAGGAAGAGATCAAAACCGCGAGCCAGATCGCCAGCAAGATCGCCGACGCCAAGAAATCCGGGCGCAAGTCGATCCTGCTGCTGATCGAGCGCCAGGGCGATCTGCGTTTTGTCGCGCTGCGGCTCGACCAGAGCTAGTCCCCGGCGAACTCCGCCCGGCGATACCCCTGCGCGTAGAGCAGCGCGGTCAGATCGGCATGGTCGATCCGCCAGCGCGACGCGGCGGCGACCGCGGGCTTCGCGCGAAAGGCGATGCCAAGCCCCGCAGCGCTGAGCATCGGCAGGTCGTTGGCGCCATCGCCGACCGCCACGGTCTCATCCAATGTCAGCCCGAATTCCGCGGTGAGCGCCCCTAGCGTCTCGAGCTTGGTCGCTGCGGTGACGAGGGGCGGGGTTAGCGTTCCGGCCAATCTGTCGCCGTCGAGCGCGAGCCGGTTGGCGACGACCCGGTCGAACCCCAGCCGCGCCGCGACCGGCTCGGCGAAGACGGTGAACCCGCCCGATGCCAGCGCGGTGCGGACGCCGGCCCGCCGCAGGGTCGCGAGCAACGCCGCCGCCCCCGGCATCAGGCGGACGCGCCGGGCGGCTTCGTCGAGCACGCTCGCCCGCAGGCCGCGCAGCAAGGCGACGCGCTCGGTGAGCGCGGCGACGAAATCGATCTCGCCATTCATCGCCCGCCGGGTGATCTCGGCGACATGAGCGCGCATGCCGAGGAAATCGGCCAATTCCTCGAGCATCTCGTTCTCGATGATCGTCGATTCGAGATCGGCAACGAGCAGGCGCTTCTTGCGTCCCGCCGCCGGTTGGACCACGACATCGATCGGAAGGCCGCCGACCGCCGCGCGAACTACCGCTTCGGTGACGCTGCCGGCTTCGATGTCGCACGCCGCCGGGCCGAGCCAGTCGATGCGTTCATCGAGCGTGGCCGCGATTTTCGCCAAATGCTTCTCGGCACCTGGCCCGGCGATCAGCGTGATGACTGTGGGGCGTTGGGGCTGCATTGGCTTCGTGCATGGTTCGAGACGCGCCTTCGGCGCTCCTTGTATCTACGATATGCCGCATCTCCGGGATAGGATCGGCGGTGCGGTGGTGGGTGGGAGCCCGCGAGCTCCTAGTGCTGGGAAGCACGCTGGTGAGCGGCGCCCCATCTGCCGGTTTGTTGACCCCGAACAGTCGCCAAGGCGCCAAACCGTTCCCGAGCTGGCCCATATCTTCGCCCACCGTGTCTATCGCGGCGAGCAACTGCGCAACGCCATCGCCGATTGCGGCCCCTAGACAGCCGAGATAGTCGAGCGCCCGCCCGGCGTCAAAGGCTTCCAGCTCCTGCCGCGACGTTGGGTGGCCGAGCGAACCTTCGCCTGGCTTGGCTGTAGTCGGCGTCTCGCCAAGGACTTCGAAGCTACCATCCAGAGCGCCACCGCCTTGCTCCTGCTCGCAAACCTGCGCCTGATCTCCAGGCGCCTGGCTAAGCCGTGATCGCCAATGACCCATTTCCAGTCAGGCTCTCAGGAGCGGCCGTCAGGCCGCGTCTCTAAGGACGCACCGCCGCAAATCCGGCAATCACAGCCGCAATTTCTGCTCCAGCAAGTCCGGCAGATCGTTTTCCAGCAGCACCACATCGGCGTCGCCGAGATTGCGCGCCATCCACGACTGCGCCTCGGCGAAGCCGGGGCAGGAGACGATCCGCGCCTCGGGCGCGGCCTCGGCAAAGGCCGCGGCGAGCGCCGCCACCCGGTGCGGCGCCACCGCGACCAGCACGTCGACATAGCCGGCAGCGAGCCTGCCGATACGCCCATGCTCGTCGTCATGCGCCGCGCCGAGCTCGACCATGCCGGGGGTGACGAGGATGCGGCGGCCGCCCGGGCGGCGCAGCACATCGAGCAATTCGAGCGCCGAGGCGAACCCGACCGGGTTCGAGTTGTAGGCGTCGTCGATCAGCAGCGCGCCGCGGTCGCGCTTCACCTCGAGCCGGTGCGCGATTTGCGGCGTGCCCCGCAGGCTCGCCGCGACATCCTCCGGCGCCAGCCCCAAAGTGCAGGCGGCGGCGAAGGCAAGCGCGACGTTGCGGCCCTGATGCAGCCCGAAGAGCGGCGCGCGCAGCTCGTATCGCCGCCCCTGCCAGGTCACGGTGACCGCGACGCCGTCCGCGTCCTGGCGCAGATCGGTCATGGGAATGTCGGCGCCGGGCTCGACCCCGACCGTCACCAACAGGCCGGGATTCGCGCCGGCGAAGCGGCGCGGCGCGGCAAAGCCGAGCGTGTCGGCGGCGGCGATCACCGCGCCGCCCTCTTCCGCCACCGCCTCAGCCAGCTCGAACTTGGCTTCCGCCACCGTCTCCAGCGATTTGAAGCGCTCGTAATGCGCCATGCCGATCGCGGTGACGATGCCCAGCTTGGGCGGGGTCAGCGTGCACAGACGGCGGATCGAGCCGGGACCGTAGGCGCCCATCTCGACCACGAAATAGCGGTGATGCGGCTGCAGCCGCTCGCGGATCACCCGGGCGATCCCCATCGCCGTGTTGACGCTGCCGGGAGTGACGAGGGTCGGCGCCGCGGTTTCAAGGATGTGGCCGAGTATGTGCTTGACCGAGGTCTTGCCGTAGGAGCCCGTCACCGCGACGACAACGGGATCGATCCGGCGCAGGATCTCTTGCGCCTCGCGCCAATAGCGCCGCTGCGTCCTCGCCTCGAGCGGCTTGAGCAGCAGATTGGCGGCGACGAGCGCGAACGGCACGAGCTGCACCGGCACGACCCAGAACAGCGTCTGCCCCGCGGTGAAATCGAGGGCGACGCCGGTGGCGACGGTGAGCAACGCGACGGCGACGACATAGATGCGCGTCGCCCGCGCTGTCATCGCCAGGCGCTTCTTGGCAGTCTTACGCGGGTCGCGCTCGAAGGCCGCCACCGCAACGCAGGCGGCGCCGGTCAACGCGCCGAACACCCAGCGCGGAACGCCATGACTCGCCGGCGTCAATTGCACCGCGCCGATCGCGATCAGCAGCAGCGTCAGCCGCCGATCGAATGCCCAATTCCTCATCAACCATAGGAGGAATCGACCGTTATCGTATTCTTCCTGCTGGAAAAGATGAAGATAGGTCAGCAACCGTCGCACGGCGAAAACGGCGAACCCGGCGAGCGCGAGGAGGCCGTTCATCGCAGACTCTCCAACAGCTCGCCGAGCAAATGCATCACTTGGTGGCGCCCATCGGTGAGGATCGTGTAGTGGTCGAAGCCGCGCAGCAGATGGAGCCGCGAGCCGGGGATCAGCGCGGTGAGGCGCTCGGCGATCTCGGGCGGGCTTTCGCTGTCGCCGTCGCCATGCAGCAGCACCACCGGCATGCGGATGTGGCGCGCGACGTCGCTCAAATCCTCGCCGACCGCCTTCATCAGCACCGGCCGCATCGCCCCGGCATTGCGATAGTCGCTGCTGCCGTAGCGCTCGCGCAGCCGGTCGCGCGCCGGACCTTCCGGGGTCAGCGCGCGCAGCGCCCGGAACGCGGCGCGGCGCGGCAAGCGCCTCGCCCGCGCCGCCAGTGACCGGCGCGGCTGCAGCCCGGCCGCGGCGATCAGAAACAGCGCGTCGACCGCCTGAGGATGCCGCGCGGCGAGCTGCAGCCCAACCCGACAGCCGAAGGAATGCCCAACCCAGATTTTGCGCCCCGCCGGCAAGGTCGCGAGCCATTCGGCCATCGCGTCGGCGTAGCCCTCGGTGCCCCAGGCCGAGGGCGGGATCGGCGAGGCGCCGAAGCCCGGCAGGTCGACGAGCCACGAATCGGCGCGTTGCCGCATCGCCTCCGCCAGCGGCAGCAGCGCCTGGTGCGTGTGCCCCCAGCCATGCGCCCAGATCAAGTTCGCCGCCGCCGGCGGCGCATTGCCGGCCAGTCGATAGGCGGCGAAGGTGGATTGCCCTGCACGGCAATCGGCGCGCTTCGGGCTGGCAGAACTCATCTGCCTATAGGATAAGACGGCGCGATGAAAACCCGAATTGCCGTGTTTCTCGGTGGGCGCTCGCCGGAACACGACGTCAGCGTCGTTACCGGGTTGCAGGCGCTTCAGGCGCTCGACCAGTCGCGCTTCGAGCCGTTCGTCGTCTATGTGACGCCGCAGGGCGATTGGCTCGTCGGGCCGGGCCTCGATGACCGTCGCAACTACCTGCCCGACCCACAGTTCCGCGCCAAATTGAGCGAGGTCACGCTCGATATTGCCGCCGGCGGCGCCGGCCGCCTGGTGCCGCGCAAGACCGGGCTGTTCTCGCGCCGGCCCCCGGCCGAGTTCGACGTCGCGCTCCTCGCCTTTCACGGGCTTGGCGGCGAGGACGGGCAGTTCCAGGGCCTCTTCGAGAGCGCCAACATTCGCTATACCGGCATGCGCACCTTGGCCTCCGCGGTGCTGATGGACAAGGTCGCGACCAAGCGGATGCTCGCCGGCAGTGGCATCCCGCTCCTCAATCACGCGGTCGTCGAACGGCCGGAGACCGGGCTGCCGGCGGCGGGCGCGCTCGCCGAGGCGATGCGCCTCGCCGATATCGGCTTCCCCTGCATCGTCAAGCCGGTGCATCTCGGCAGCAGCATCGGCGTCGGCAAGGCCGACACTGTCGACGAGGTGCGCGCATTGTTGGCGGCGATCTTCCGCCTCGACACGCAGGCTCTGATCGAGCCGTTCGTGCCGAACCTGGTCGAATACAACGTCTCCGTCGCGCGCTTCGGCGGCGCGCCGCGCTGCTCGGCGATCGAACGGCCGAAGCGGGTCGAGGACCTCCTCGATTTCCGCCAGAAATACCTGTCCGGCGGCGGCGACGACAAAGCCGGCGGCAAGAACCTCATGCAGCCGAGCGAAGGGATGCTGTCGCTGACCCGCGAGATCAACCCGGTGTTGGCCGGCCAGCAGGCGCCCGACCTCCGCCGCTGGGCGCTGGCGGCGTTCGCGGCGGTCGGCGGCAGCGGCGCGCCGCGCATCGATTTCCTGTGCAACGAGGCGACCGGCGAAATCTGGCTCAACGAGGTCAACCCGTGCCCCGGCTCGTTCGCCTTCTATTTGTGGGAGGCCGCGTCCAAGCCGCTGGGCTTCACCGCGCTGCTCTCGGCGCTGATCGACGAAGCCCAGGCGCGCCACCGCGCGGCGCAACTGCCCGACGACCCGGTGCCCCAGGACGCGCGGCTGCTCAAGCGGCCATAGACCGCGCCCGGCAAAGTGCGGCGTCTTTGCCGTCGCCAGCTTTCCCCATTGCCAAAGGCGGCGCTTTCGCCTCAAAGTTCCGGCAACAACGCGGCCGCAAAGGCCGGACGGTCGCCGTCAGCGGCGGCGGATGGCGGAGCATTTTTCTGCGCCAGCAGGGAGTTACGCAAATGCCCGATATGCCAGCGATCGCCGTTCTCGGCCGCAAGCTCGACAGTATTCCGTTCAGCCCCTACCACATCGCGGTCATCCTGGTGCTGGGGCTGGTCGGCTTCACCGACGGGTACGATCTGGCGCTGACCGGCTCGCTGCTGGTGCTGGCCAAGGGGCCGCTGCACATCACGCCCGACCAGATCCGCCTGCTGACCATCGCCGCGACGATGTTCGTCGTCGTCGGCGGCTTTATCTCGGCGGCGATCTCCGACCATGTCAGCCGCAAGACGATCATCCAGATCGGCGTCGTCAGCATGACGTTTTTCACCCTGCTGATCCCGTTCGTGCAGAACGCCGAGCAGCTGATCGTCGTTCGCCTCTTGACCGGCCTTGGGCTTGGCTTCGCGATCACCGCGCCGTTCCCGGTCGCCGCCGAGCTAATGCCGGCGCAGCACCGGCGCACCTATGGCGCGATCTACGAGATCTGCCTGGCCAGCGCCTTCGTGCTGTTGCCACTAGTCGGCGGCCTGCTGGCCGGCAGCGAGAACGGCTTCCGCTGGATCGCCTTGCCCGGCGGGCTCGCGCTTTTCGTCGTGCCGATCATGGTTCATCTGGTGATCCCGCAAAGCGCGCGCTGGCAGTTGCGCCATGGCCGCACCGAAGAGGCGGTCGCGACCGTGAACCTGTACATCCGGCGCTGCGGCAATAAGATCCCGCCGCTGACGGTCGCCGAGCTTGGCTCGAACCTCGCCGAAACGCGCGAGAAACTGCCGCGCTTCACCGCCTTGTTCGCGCCCGGCCAGTTCCGCTGGACCACGGTGGGGATCATCACCTCGATGTGCGCGGGAACCGCTTACTACCTGATCGCCATCCTGCTGCCGAAGGCTCTGATCGAACAGGGCTCGGCGGTGACGACCGGCTTTGCGATCACGACAATCGTCTTCCTGGCGACGATCCCCGGCAAGGCGTTCAATGCGGTGCTGATGGAGCGTTGGGGACGCCGCTGGGCGATCGCCTACGCCATGTCGGGCGCGTTCCCCGGGCTGATACTGATGGCGACGGCGCATCTTGGCGGCGACTATGCCGGCATCATGATGACCACGGGCGCGATCGTGCTGGGCTTCACCGCGCTGTCGTCGTTCACCATCGTGCGCGTCTATCTGTCGGAGCAGTTCCCGACCGCGCTGCGCGGCCGCGGCAATGTCTTCGGCGAGGCCTTCGGCCGCATCTTCGCCGGGGTGGCGGCGCCGTTTTTTATGGAGCCGCATGTCGGCGAGCCGTTCACCTTCTTCGGCACGATCGTCATCGTCGTGATGTGCGGCGCGTTCATCCCGGTGCTGTTCGGCAAGGAGACGGTCGGCCAGCTCGAAGCCGTGACCGAGCGCGGCATGGTGCCCGAGCCCGCCGAGTAAAGCGCAAGCCGGCGGCGCTAAACCTGGCCTGCCGCCGGTTTCGCCAAAGCCGCTATCCGCGATCGGCCCAGGCCGGTTAAGCTACAGCCGTTTGCTCAATCCGTGAGGACGCCATGATCCATCATCTGTCGATCGCCGCGCACGACCCCAAGCACGCCGCCGATGTGCTCGCCGAGATGATGGGCGGCACGGCGGTGCCGTTCCCACCCAACCCGGGGAGCTTCTTCGCGCTTCAGCTCGACGATCACGGCTCGGGGGTCGAGGTTTACCCGGCCGATACCGTGCTGCAGCCCAACGGCGATATCGGCGGCACGTTCGCCAAGCGGGACGGATTGAACGGCTACGGCTCGACCCATTTCGCCTTGAGCGTCGCCACCGACCCGGCGACCGTCAAGAAGATCGCCAAGCGCGAAGGCTGGAACTGCTTCGACTGTAATCGCGGCCCGTTCCACGTCATCGAGGTCTGGGTCGAGAACAATCTGATGGTCGAGATCCTGCCGCCGGCCTACGCGGCCGAGTATCTCGCCTTCACCCGCCCCGACAAGTTCGTCGCGGCGCTGGAGTCGGCCCCCCGGCAATCCGCCCGGCACCGCCAAGCCGCGGAGTGACCCTCGCCGCGGCCCGGGCCGCGGCGCTGGCGATCCTGGCAGCGGCTCCGGCGCAGGCCGATATCGTCAAGACGCCGGAGTGCCAGCGCGACCTGGCGGCGGCCAATGTGCTGATCCGGGCGATCGCCGCCCGCGAGAAGCAGTTCGTCGCCGGCGATCTGCCGAGAAACTGCCGCCTGCTGCGGCAGAACCTCGCCGACATGGTCAAGGCGCGCGAAAGATCCCTTGCTACCTAATACCGAGAGGCTGGCGGACCCGACACGATTCGAACGTGCGACCTCTGCCTTCGGAGGGCAGCGCTCTATCCAGCTGAGCTACGGGTCCGCGCCACGCCAGGGATTAGCGCCAAGCCGCGCGGCGCGCAAGGCGATTGACGCCGGGGCCTATCCGCCTTCCGCGGGAGGCGGCAGCGGCGGCCACGGGCGCGTGGCGCCCTCGCTGTCGGCGTGCGAGGGCAGCGCGGCGGCGCGGTCGAGCACCCACGCGGCGATGTCGGCGGCGACGAGCCTGCCTTCCAGGTCGCGCAGCAGCATGTGGTAGCCGTTGCGGTAATAGGCGAAGCGGTCGCCGGCCGCCCTGGCGGGCGGCAGCGCGGCGACGAAGGCGCGCACCGGGTCGGCCGGGATCACCGCGTCGTGCGCCCCGTAAAGCAGGAAAAGCGGCTTGGCGAGCCCGGGCGCCGCCTCGATCGTCCGGTCCATCAGATCGACCATGCCGTAGAGCGTATCGAGCCTGGTGCCCTTGATCACCATCGGGTCGCGCCCCAGCGCCATCAGCATCGGGATGTTGTCGGAAGCGAGGATGTGGAGGCTCTCCCCAGTCACGACCCAGCCGGGAAACATGCGAACGCCGGCCCACAGCGCCATGCGCGGGGTGAACTGCATCGAGTCGCGCGTCCACACCGCCGGCGCCGACAGGATCACGCCGTCGACCGGGGCCGTGAGGAGGCCAGTCGCGCCGCTCGCGGCGAGGATCGTCACCGCGCCGCCCATGCTCTCGCCGAGGAGGTAGATCCGCTTGCCCGGGTACATCCGGCGCAGCAGCGTCGCCGCGGTGACCGCGTCGGTGGCGAGCGCCGCGCTGCCCGGCCACAGCGTGCGCCCCGGCGCGCCGCCAAAGCCGCGCTGGTCGTAGGCGTAGGTGGCGATGCCGCGCGCCGCCCAGATCTTGGCGGGGGCATCGAAGGCGTTGCTGTAGTCGTTGAATCCGTGCAGCGCCAGGATGACCGCGCGCGGCTCGCCTTCCGGCAGCCATTTGCGCAGCGGCAGGGTCTTGGCGTCGGTGGCGACAAAGGCGGTATCGGTGAGTGCCGGGTGCGGCAGCAGCACGGGCACCGGCTGCGCCGACGCGACCTGTACCGGCGCCTCGCCGCCGGCCGGCGCGCAAGCGGCAAGCGCTCCCGCGGCGAGCAGCCAAAGCGCCGCCGGCATCGCCCACCTGCGTAACAGCGGCGCGGCGTTGCGGCCGCCGGGAGCCGAAAACCGGGTCATTGATTGTCCCTGCGCAACGCGTATCATCGCTCCGGGCGAGCGGTCAACCCGCGCGCCGCAACCATTCCCGGATGGCAAGATGCCGCCTTTCGAAACCGTCGAAACCGACGAGATGCGCGTCGCCTGCGGCGGCAGCGGCGGGGCTATGGGCCATCCCCGGGTCTATCTCAACCTGGCCCCGTCGGGGCAGGTCGAGTGCCCGTATTGCTCGCGGGTTTTCGTCAACCGCAAGATGGCGCCGCACGCCGATGCCGAGGCGCCGCCGCGGCATACGGACGCGTCATGAACGACATCGCTCCGGCCGCAAGTCCCGAGCATCGCCCGGCCCTGGCGCCGCGCCATGTCTACCTGATCGACGGCTCCGGCTTCATCTTCCGCGCCTATCACGCCCTGCCGCCCCTGACCCGCTCGGACGGGACGCCGATGGGCGCGGTGCTCGGCTTCTCGAACATGTTGGCGAAGCTGCTCAGCGAAACCGACGCCGACCACATCGCCGTCGTCTTCGATCATTCCGGCAGCTCGTTCCGCAACCGCATCTACGACCAGTACAAGGCCAACCGCGCCGAGACGCCGCCCGACCTCATTCCGCAATTCAAGCTGGTGCGCGACGCGACCGACGCCTTCGGCGTGTGCAAGATCGACGTGCCCGATTTCGAGGCCGACGATTTGATCGCGACCTATGCCCGCGAGGCCGAAGAAGCCGGCGCCATCGTCACCATCGTCTCGTCCGATAAGGACATGATGCAGCTGGTCCGCGACCGGGTGACGATGCTCGATCCGATCAGGAACCGCCCCATCGGCGACGCCGAGGTGCGCGAGAAGTTCGGCGTCGGGCCGGACAAGGTGATCGAGGTGCAGGCACTGTGCGGCGACAGCGTCGACAATGTGCCCGGCGTCCCCGGCATCGGCGTCAAGACCGCAGCCGAGCTTATCGACGCCTACGGCGATCTCGAAAACCTGCTGGAGCACGCATCCGAGATCAAGCAGCCGAAACGCCGCGAAAGCCTGATCGAGCACGCCGTCAAGGCGCGGCTGTCGCGCGAGCTGGTCAAGCTCGACGACCGCGTGCCGCTGCCCTGCCCGCTCGACGAGCTCGCGGTGCAGCCGATCGACCCGGACAGGCTGCTGTCGTGGCTGAAGCATATGGAGTTCCGCACCCTCGGCGCGCGGATGGCGCGGCGCCTGGCCGGCGCCCCACCCGCCTCGGCCGAGGAGGCCGCGGCGAACGAGCCGGTCGTTCCGGCGGTCGCGCCGTTCACGGCCGAGCAGAATTACCAGCTGATCGACACGCTCGACGGCTTGGACCGGTGGATCGCGGCGGCCGAGAAGACCGGGTTCGTCGCCCTCCATCCGGCGCCGGGACTCGCGGGCATCGCGCTGGCGCTCGAGCCGGGGCGCGCCGCCTATGTGCCGCTCGGCCAGCCGGGATCGGGGACGCAGGCGACCCTCGATCTTGCCGGGCCTGGCTCCAACGCGCTCCAGGCCGATCAGGTCATGGCGCGCTTGAAGCCGCTGCTCGAGGACCGCGGCGTCCTCAAGATCGGCCACGACATGAAGGGGGCATCACGCCTGCTGCTACGTCACGGCATTCGCGTCGCGCCTTACGACTGCACGATGCTGATCTCCTACGTGCTCGACGGCGGCCAGTTCGACCATACGATCGAGGATCTGACCGGGCGCATTGCCGGGCACGAGTTGAAGCCGCTCAAGGAGCTGGTCGGCACCGGCAAGAGCCAGATCGCCTTTGCCGAAATCGTCCCGGAGGCGGCGCGCGATTTCGCCGCCGTGCGCGCCGACGCGGCGCTGCGCCTCTACACGGCGTTGAAGGCGCGCCTTGTCGCCGAGCGCATGACGACGCTCTACGAGACGGTCGAGCGCCCGCTGGTGCCGGCGGTCGCGGCGATGGAGCAGGCCGGGATCAAGGTCGACCGCGGCGCTCTCGCCGACCTCTCGACCGATTTCGCCCGGCGCATCGCCGAGATCGAGGTGGCGATCTACCGCGATGTCGGCAGCGAGTTCAACATCGGCTCGCCGAAGCAATTGGGCGACGTGCTGTTCGACAAGCTGAACCTGCCGGGCGGCCGCAAGGGCAAGACGGGCGCCTACGGCACCGACGCCTCGATCCTCGAGCAGTTGCAGCCACTGCACCCGGTGCCCGCCCGCGTGCTCGAATGGCGCCAGCTGACCAAGCTGAAATCGACCTATGCCGACGCGCTCTCCGAAGAAATCGATCCCGGCGACCGGCGCGTCCACACCACCTACGCGCTGACCGCGACAACAACCGGACGATTTTCGTCGAACGATCCAAACCTGCAGAACATCCCGGTGCGCACCGAGGAGGGCCGCAAGATCCGCCGGGCTTTTATCGCCGAGCCGGGCCATCTTCTGCTGTCGGCCGACTACAGCCAGATCGAGCTGCGACTCGCCGCCCACGTCGCCGACATCCCGGCGCTGAAGGACGCGTTCCTCGCCGGCCACGACATTCACGCGGCGACCGCGAGCGAGGTGTTCAACGTCCCGCTCGACCGGATGGACCCGCTGACCAGGCGGCGCGCCAAGGCGATCAATTTCGGCATCCTCTATGGCATCAGCGCGTTTGGGCTCGGCAACCAGATCGGGGTGTCGCAGGCCGAGGCGGCCGACTACATCCGCGCCTATTTCGAGCGGTTTCCCGGTATCCGCACCTATATGGAGCGGATCAAGGTCGAATGCCGCGCCACCGGCTATGTCGAGACGATCTTCGGCCGCAAATGCTTCATCCCCGGCATTCGCGATCCGAACCCGGCGCGCCGCATGGGCGCCGAGCGCCAGGCGATCAATGCGCCGCTGCAGGGCTCGGCCGCCGACATCATCAAGCGGGCGATGGGCCGCATCCCGGCGGCGCTGACGGCGGCGGGGCTTCGGGCGCGGATGCTGCTGCAGGTGCACGACGAACTGTTGTTCGAAGTCCCAGAAGCCGAACTCCCGGCGACCGCGTCGCTGGTCAAGGAGGTGATGGAAGGCGCCTGCCAGCCGCGCTGCGAATTGTCGGTGCCGCTCGTCGTCGAAACCGGCTGGGCGACGAGCTGGGACGCCGCGCACTGACTTGAATCGTCTGTTCCGCGCACGCGGGGATGACGAAAAATAACACCGCAACAACCGGGTAGAGACGCAAATCCGCTGACCTCATGGTGTTCGCAGCAACATGAGGAGCGAACCCATGAGCTTTCGCATTACCGGCCTGCCGGCCGACGACTTCGCCCCGCTATTTTCCATGACCGACGCCGAGCTCGCCAAGCGCGGGGCGGTGCGGCGGACCGCCGAGGCGCACGACCCCGGGACGCCGTGCCGGATCAGCCTGACCGACGCGGCGCCGGGCGACGAGCTGATCCTCGTCAACTACGAGCACCATCCGGTCGACTCCCCCTACCGGATGCGCTTCGCGATCTTTGTCCGCGAGGGCGAGCAGAAATTCGACCGGATCGACCAGGTCCCCGAGCAACTTCGCATCCGCACCTTGGCCGTCCGTGCGTTCGACGACGACGCGATGATGGTCGGCAGGGAATTGGTCGAAGGCCGCGACCTCGAAGCAGCGATCGAGCGGCTGTTCGCCAACCCCGCGGCTTCGTACCTGCATGTGCATTATGCCGCGCCCGGATGCTACGCGGCGCGGATCGACCGGGTCTAGGGCACTACCCGTCGCGCCACCGCCTCTATCACCGGCATCGCGAGGCGGTGCGCGCGCGGGCCGAGACCAAGCGGCTTCAGCAGCATCTGCACGCACATGCGATGCGGGAAATGCGGCCGGATCAGCGTCCGCCAGCTCCGGCGCATGCCCTCCAAAGCGCGGCCATCGAGCGCGCGGCCGTTGCGCTCGCGGTAGATATGGCGGATCGCGATCCGGCTGTCCTCGCCGTCGATCATCCTCAGGCGGTTCCATAGCGCCCCGACGATACCGCCGCGCCGCTGTCCCTCCTGCCGCTGATACTTCTTCAGGTAGCTGTAGAAATGCTTGTAGTGGCGGACCTCATCGTCGGCGATGCGCCGGGCGAGCTCGGTCAGGACCGGCTCGTCGGTCATTCGGCTTAAGGTGCGGTAGAAGCTCGCCGTCCCCATCTCGACGATGCAGCGCGATGCCATCTCCCGCGTCCGCGTCGGCTCGACCCCGTCTTCGTCGCATTGCGCCGCGAATTCCGGCAGGAAAGCCCGGTACGTCCCGTCCCAGTCGAAATCCGGCCAGACCAGCCGCACGTAATGGCGCAGCGCCTTTCCATGCTGCAATTCCTCCGGCAGCCAGTGCGTCCTCAGCCATTCGGTAATCTCACCGTCGGCCGAGAAGTAGTCGATCAAGTTCTGCGTGTAGAGGTCGGTAGTCGCCTCGACAAACGAGGCGCCGGCGACCAAATAGAACAGCGGCTCGTTACCGGCCACGGCATCACGCCGCAGCGTCGACCAGTCGATGCTGTCGAGCGTCCAGTGCTGCTGCGTCGGAGCACTGGGGGTGGTTGCGCTGGTCGTCCGGCTGCTCATCGACTAGGCATTTCCTCGGAGCAACGAAGCCAACCTGCGATGGCGGCCTACTTCTTGAGCGTAAAGGTAACTTGGCCGCTATCGTCGTCAACCAGGAACATTACCGGAATATCGCGCTGATCGATCCAAATTTTGTAATGGGTCGATCCGCTGATCTCGTATTCCTTGGCTGTAGTGCTTGCGCCATCGATCGTTACGTTGGTCGTTCCGCCGCCCGTGACCCTCACCGGTTCGACCTTGCCGTTGTCGACTCGCATCATCGTCGTCGAGTCGAGGCTGCGCGACGACCACGGGTTGGCCGGCTTCACCGAGCCGGGCGCGGTGATCTTGCCGGTCGGCGAGGTGATCACAAAATTATTGCCCTCGGCCTCGCCGTCGATTTCGGTGGTGTCGCCGTTCTTCTTGGTGACCCCGTGGAAATAGACCAGCCGGTCGCCCTGCCACTTCTCGGTGCGCTGCGCGTCTTCGCGATGCAGTCCGACCCCCATCGCCGTCACGACGAAATGCGCGGTCGTCTTGATCGTGACCGTGGCGCCGCTGACCTCGATCACGTTCGTATAGTTGCCGATTTCGCCGAAGACCGAGTGCTTGACGTTGTAGACGAGCTGGCGAACTCCGTCCGCCGCGGCAGCCGGGCGCGAACAACCCAGGCTGGCGGCGACGAGCGCCAGCAGCGCTAACCGGCGAACGCCGCATGCAAACCGGGCGGGGAGCCTGCCGTCGCCTGCAGCAGTCCACATTGCCTGTCGCGAACCCCACTTAGCCAAGCTGACGCGCACCCCTCGCCGTCCGTGACGGCCGCTGTTCTATAGCCAGCGCCCGCCCGCGCGCAAATGCTAACAAGCCAGCCGGCGGGATTGCTCCGCCCGTCCGACCTTGGGCCACCGGCGCGCAGCCTATACCCGCCGCCCGTCCGCCGATACGCGCCTGGACCGTGAGGCGAGGCCGGCGGTTGCTCATAATTACCAGCCGGGGATTTCATTTGTCAGCGCACCTGCGATCAATTATCGCAGTCGCGGTCGGTGAGTTGGGGAGGAAGCGATGCGGTTCGGCGCCATGGCAGCGGCAGCTGCTGTCTTCATCGCGTTGGCGATTGTCCCGGCCCGGGCCGAGGACCCCGTGCACATCCGCATCGGCTGGGTCGTGGTGCCCGCCGACATCATGCCGCTAATGCTTCATCAGCCCGCGCTGGCGCCGCATTCCGGCAAAAGCTACATCCCGGAGCTGACGCATTTCTCCGGCACCCCGACCGAGATGACGGCGCTCGCCGCCGGCGAGCTCGACATCGCGGCGCTTGCCTACTCGACCTTCGCGCTCGGCGTCGAGAACGCCGGGATGGACGATTTGCGGATCATCGCCGACGTCTTTCAGGACGGCGTCTCCGGCTATCACACCAACGGCATGGTCGTGCGCAACGACAGCCCGATCCGCAGCGTCGACGATCTGAAGGGCAAGATCCTCGCCACCAACCAGACCGGCAGCGCCGTCGATGTCGCGGTGCGCGCGATGCTCGCCAAGCACAACCTCAAGGACAAGCGCGACCTGACGATGATCGAAGTGCGCTTTCCCGACATGAAGGCGATGCTGAGCGAGAAGAAGGTCGACCTGATCACCGCGGTCAACCCGTTCGGCTTCGACCCTGAGCTGACCTCGTTTTCACACGTGCTGTTCACTCAGGAGGAAGCGATCGGCCGGGCGCAGATGATCGTCGTGGTGGCACGCAAGGGCTTTATCGAGAAACACCGTGCGGCGCTGGTCGATTACCTCGAAGATTATATCGCCGCGATCCGCTGGCTCGGCGACCCGACGCATCACGACGCGGTGGTGCAACTGGTCTGCGACGTGACCAAGCAGAAGCCCGAGCTCTACGCCGACTGGGTGTTCACCGCGAAGGACTATTTCCGCGACCCGCAGGGGCTTCCCAACCTCGAGGCCCTGCAAGCCAATGTCGACCTGGCCAAGAACCTCGGCTTCCTCCGCGCCAGCCTGGAAGTCGCCAAATATGCCGATCTGAGCCTCGCGCAAGAGGCGGACAAACGGCTCGCCAACTCAGCGAATCATTAACCAATTAACCCTATTCTTGCGGCTTGGATCGGTGGCTCGGACGGCCGGGCCGGCGGCTTCGCACAGTTGTGACAGCCTCGCGACAGGGTTGCGATTTAGGTATGCATAGCTGACCCGTTGGATGAGCGTTTGTGCAATGCAGCATGACGCCTATTTTGACAGCGTTGGGACGAGCGGACTGGCGTTTTCGCTTCCGGCGAGTGGAGTGGGGATATGCGCGTAGCAAACAAAAACATTCGCTGGCCGCGCCAGCTCATGCAACGGGTCGACAAGGTTGCTTCCGACCTCAACGTCGTGCTGATCGTGTTCGCGGTCGGCCTGGCGACACTCGACTTCACCTTTCTGGTGACCCAGAAAGTGATCGACCGGCTGCCGCAGGTCACGCGCATGACCGACGACGCCTCGCCCACCGTCACGGTGGCGACCCCGCCGGCCGCTCAGAAGTAGGCCTCGGGCTCAGTCCTTCCGCGCCAGGCGGCGTTCGACATATTGCGCCGCCAAGGTCAGCGGAAACAGCACCGCGAAATAGAGCACCGCCACCATGGTGTAGACCTCGAGCGGCCGATAGGTCGCCGCGGTGATCATCTGCCCTTCGTATAAGAGGTCGGCGACCGCGATGGTCGACACCAGCGAGGTGTTCTTGAGCTGGATGATCGACTGGTTCATGAACGGCGGGATCATCCGCCGGAACGCCTGCGGCAGGATCACTAGGCGCAAGGCCTGGAGGTGCCGCAATCCGATCGCCCGCGCCGCGTCCCACTGCCCGCGCTCGATCGACTCGACTCCGCCGCGCACGATCTCGGCGTAGAAAGCGCCCGTGTAGAGCGACAGTACCAGGATCGCCGCCATCGTCGAGGGGATGTTGATCCCGACGATCACCGGAAGCGCATAGTAGAACCAGATGATCTGCACCAGGAGCGGGGTGCAGCGGAACGCCTCGACATAGGCGACGAGCGGCAGAGTCAGGATCCGGTGGCGCGACAGTCGCAACAGGCCCACGACGAGACCGATCGTCATGCCGATCGCGATCGAGCCGATCGTGTAGGCGATCGTGACGCCAAGCCCCCACACGACGAGCCCGCGGTAGTGCCACAGGAACGAGAAATCCCAGTGGTAGGCGACTTGGTTCATCGCCGCCCGGCCCTCCTTCCGTCAGGCGGAGAGCGATTTCCCCCGGCCCGCAACGCGGTCACAACTCGACGTCGGGCGGGATGTCCTCCGGCTTGACGCCGTTGATCGCCAGACCGTCGTACAGCCATTGGCGGATCTGCTCGATGCCGCGGTTGTAATCGACCCAGGCGTTGAGGAAATCCTGCCAGCGCTTGTCGGTCTCCATCTGGATGCCCATGCAGGTCGGCAGCTTCACCGTAGGGTGATGCAGCATCATGAACTTGCCGAGCTCGGGATTTTTTTTGACTGCGGTAAGGCCGAGATTGACCGCGAGGATGACGCCGTCGGCGCGGCCCGACTGAACCGCGAGGATGCAATCGTCGCGCTTGGGCAGCGCGATAATCTGGGCGTGGGGAGCAAAGCGCCGCGCGGCGATCTCGTGCGCGGAGCCGATATCGACCGCGATCTTGATGTCGGGTTTGTCGATGTCGGCCCAATCGGTGGCGGTGAAACCCTTCCTGCCGACCATGCCGAAGCCGTGCAGATAGAAGGCATGGGTGAAGTCGATGACGAGCGCGCGCAGCGGCGTCGGGTTGAGCGCGAAGGCGAGATCGACCTTATTGGCTTGAAGGTCGAGCACCGAGTTACCGTAGGTCGACTCGACGTATTCGAGCTTGGCGCCGAAGATTTTGGCGATGTCCTGGGACATCTCGATGCACATGCCCGACCAGTCGCCCGTCGCGATGTCTTTGTTGAAATAGGGCGCCTCGCCCGGCAGCGCGGCGATGCGCAGCGTCTTGGTTTCGGTGATCCGGTCCATGGTCGAGGTCGTAACCGGCTTGGCCGGCGCGTTCTGCTGGGCGCGCGCCTTGCTGGCAAACAGCACCGAGGCGCCGGCCGCAGCAAACGCCAGAGATCGACGTGACAGCATCGAAAGCCTCCCCTGTAGCTCGCGCCGATCGAGCATTGTGCGTGCCAGTTGACGGCGCGCGCGAGCCTAGCAGCGGCGAGCACATTTCGCACAAGGCGAATTTGCGTTAGATGCAGGTGAGCCGGAGGGACGCGCCATGCAAGTCAACAAGCCGCATCTCGAATTCCACCGCATCGACATGAGCGCCGGCTGGGAGACGCCGCCCGGCTATCCCGCCGGCATCGAACAGAAAATCCTCGCCGGTACGCTCGACGAGGCGCGGAAGACCGGCGGCCGCACCCGGCTGCTGCGTTTCCAACCGGGGGTCTACACCACCGCGCCCTTCGTCCACGACTATTGGGAGGAGGTGTTCCTCGTCGAGGGCGACCTGACGGTCGGCAACGACGAAACGGGCCGCGGCGGCGAGAATTTCCGCGCCGGCACCTATGCCTGCCGCCCGCCCGGCGCGGCGCATGGCCCGTTCAAGTCGAACGGCGGGTGTTTGCTATTGGAGAGCCACTACTACGCAGAGTGATCACGTGCCCCGCTTCACCAGCTCCGGGTTCACCCAATGCTCGTCGAGCCAGCCGTGCTCGTCGTATTCGGCCATGCACTTGTCGACGAGATCGGTCATCGACGCCATCGCGCCTGAGCGCCGGGCGCCGGTCAGCACCTGGATGCGGATGTCCTCGTGGTTGCCGGCGTAGTTGCGCTCGTAGAGCTCGTGGCGGCCGCCGAACTCGGTGCCGATCGCGTCCCACAGGAGCTTCATGATCTTGATCCGCTCCTTGTAGTCGATCCCGTTCGAGCCGCGGACATATTGCTTCAAGAGCGGGTCGATCGCCGGGTTGGCGAAGTCCCGCGACGATGACGGCAGGAAGATCAGCGCCGAGGCGACGATCTTCTCGATGATCTCCTTGATCTTCGAATAGGCGTCAGGCGCGAACACGCGATACGCCATCGCCGGCTGTAAATTGGGTAGCAACGCATCGCCGACCCAGGGCTGCGGGTTCGACGCCATCGCGTTACTGAGCGACCAGAACAGCTCGCGCCAGGCGACGATCTCGCCGAGCATCGCCTGGTTGCCGCGAAACTCGTCGCCGCCGGTCGCGTGCAGCGCCTTGGCAACCAGCCCGGCGATGAAGTCGAGCTTCACCGCGTAGCGCGTACAACCCTGGAAGCAGAACCCGTTCAAAAACCCCGAGCGCGGG
>Ga0182024_10008085_pt1 | contig 22379 bp, 19 predicted proteins | sample P32metaG_FD_120480 | JGI IMG/M metagenome (GOLD analysis project Ga0182024, IMG submission 120480) | Permafrost microbial communities from Stordalen Mire, Sweden - P3-2 metaG (Illumina Assembly) | ecosystem: Environmental > Terrestrial > Soil > Wetlands > Permafrost | place: Sweden: Stordalen... | reverse complement strand
GGCAATCCGCCGGCCACCGTCTTGCCGTAGGTGACCATGTCGGCGTGTACGCCGAAGTATTCCTGCGCGCCGCCGGGCGCCAATCTGAAGCCGACGAACACCTCATCGAAGATCAGCACGATGCCGCGTTCGCTGCAGACCGTCCGCAATTGCTCGAGCCAGCGCGTGTAGGCGGCCCGGTCGAAGTGCGCGCTGCGCTTGCTGTCGATCAGCGTGGAGTCTCCCGGGGCGCTGATGTTGGGATGCAAGGCCTGCAAGGGATTCACCAACACGCAGGCGATGTCGCGCCGGGCGCGCAAGACCCTGAGAGCGGCTTCGCTCATGTCGTCCAAGGTATAAGTTTCGCGTTCTGTGACCGGATTGCCGACGCCGGGCTGCACATCGCCCCACCAACCGTGATAGGCACCGCAGAAGCGCACCAAGTGCGTCCGCCGCGTGTGATAGCGGGCGAGGCGCACCGCCTGCATGACCGCTTCGGTGCCGGACATGTGGAAGGAGATTTCGTCGAGCCCCGAAATCTCGAGCAGCCGACGCACGTTGTAAGCGACCACGGGGTGATAGGCGCCGAGCACGGGACCCAGATCGCGAACCCGCTCGCTGCCGCGTTCGATGCAGCCCTTGTAGAAGTCGTAGCCGAAGACGTTGACGCCGTAGGAGCCGGTCACATCGTAGTACTGGTTGCCGTCGAGGTCGCTCACCATGACGCCGCCGGAAGCTTTCAAGAACGAGCCGGTTTTGAAGTGACGGCGGACGTATCCGCTGAACTGAAACGGCACCCGATAGCGCGAGGTGAAGTCCAAATCCGAGACCTTGCCGGCAAGGCCGCCGGTTGCGGCGGCCGTTTCCTTGGCCCGAGACGTGAGCAGTTGCGCGAGCCGCATGAACGCGCCGCGCCGCGCCGCAGCCACCTCCGCAGGGGCCGAATCGGCCTGAAAGAATTTGGCTTCGTCGTACTCGTAAAACGGCACCCACGATGCAAAGCGGCGTGCCATGCGCGAATGACCCGTCAGGGACCGGTGTTTGGCACGCGACAGCTGCAGCCGGACATAAAGCTTGCGCGCCAGATACAAAAGAACAATCCCGGCGGCGAGATACGCATATGGGGTAATCACGGCGTGGCACTGTATTGCAGTCCGATGACAGTACGATGACCCCAAAATCGGTGATTTCCCGCCTGGTGCAGCAGGAAGACATCAATTTCCTGCTGACCAACCGCATACCGCGCGGCTTGTTGACGCGCTTTGTCGGTTGGCTGAGCCGCATCGAGAACCCGCTGTTCTGCCGCCTGTGTATCGCCGTGTGGCGGCTGTTCACGGATTTGGACCTGAGCGAGGCCAAGCAGCAGCGCTTCAACAGCGTGCACGAATGCTTCACGCGCGAACTCAAGGAAGGCGCGCGCCGCATCGATACGGACCCGAACTGCCTGGTCAGTCCGTGCGACGCGATCGTGGGGGCCGGCGGGCTGGTACGCCAGGGCATGGCGCTGCAGGCCAAAGGCTTCGAATATCCGCTGCTGGACCTGCTGCGCGACGAGGCGGCATGCCGGTACTACGAAGGCGGGCAGTACCTCACCTTGAGGCTGACCTCGAGCATGTACCACCGCTTCCACGCGCCGGCCGACTGCCGCGTGGAGCAGGTGGTCTACATTTCCGGCGATACCTGGAACGTGAATCCCATCGCGCTGAAGCGCGTCGAGCAGCTGTTTTGCAAGAACGAACGGGCCGTGCTGCGGTGCCGCCTCGATTCCTCGGGTGCAATGCTGACGTTGGTACCGGTGGCTGCCATCCTGGTCGCGAGCATCCGACTGAAGTTCCTCGATGTGCTGCTGCATCTCAAATACAGCGGGCCCAATCTGATCGCCTGCAACGCCGCCGTGCGGCGCGGCGAGGAAATGGGCTGGTTCGAGCACGGTTCGACCATCATCGTATTTGCGCCGCCCGGCACCCTGCTGGCGCCGGGCATCGCGGAGGGCACGCGTTTGGCGATGGGGCAGGCCATAATGCGCACACAATAACGCCCCCCGCCGCCTCTGCAACTTTTCCCGTCCTGCGGGGTTATGGTCTTAAACGAACATACTCCAGTGCAAACGCAACCCACGGGAACAGGCTCGCTCGATTTCACGACGTTCATGCGTAGCTATCAGGACATGGTTTTCACGACCGCCGCCAGGGTTACCGGCAGCGATTCCCAGGCCCAGGATATTGCGCAGGAGGTATTCGTCCGCGCCTATGAGCACTTCGCCGATCTCGCCGGCAGCGCGACCGCGGGCGGCTGGCTGAAGACCGTCGCGACCAACCTGTCCATCAATCACCTGAATCGCTATCGCAGGCGCTGGCGCATGTTCTCCGAGATGAAGGTCGCGGATGACGAATCGGCGCCGGAGATCGAGTGGGAGGTACCCGACACGCTGCTGTCGGATTTGAGCGCCGAGCAGCGCGGCGCCATTGTCGATGCGGCGCTGCGCCGGTTGCCGGATCATCAGCGCCTGCCGCTGGTGTTGTATCACTTCGAGGATCTCTCTTATCAAGAAATCGCCGTGAAGCTCGGCGTGTCGCTGACCAAAGTAAAGACCGATATCCGCCGCGCCCGAGCGGCGCTGTTGCCCGTGCTGCAAGACGCCGCCGCGCGCGACACCTTGGAGGGCTGAATGATGAACGATCGCGACGATGAGAAACTCGAGCGGCTGATCGAAGGCGCGTTGTCCGGATTACCGCTGCGGCGTGCGCCCGATTTGCTGCAACGGCGCGTGTTGGACGAAATCGCGCGCCGTGCAGCGGCGCCCTGGTGGCGCCGCGGGTTTGCGCAATGGCCGATAGCCGCGCGTGCCGGTTTCGTGATCGTGTGCGTGATGCTCGCCGGCGTCTCCCTGACGAGCGGCCTGATGCAGCAGTTCGGCACCCAGACCTTGACCTGGGCCCAGCCGCTGATCGGCCTGATGGCATCGATCGGCGCCGTTACGGCATTGGCGGTGAGCCTCGTCCCGCCGCTGCTGATCTACCTTGCCTTGGGCGTGGGCGCGCTGCTTTACGCGCTGTTGTTTGGTCTCGGCGCCTTCGCCTACCGAACGCTTTATCTTCAACATGTGAACACCGCGATGATCAAATCATGAACACCATAATGCTGCGACGCCTGAGCTTCCTGTTCCTCCTGCTGTGCGCGACCATCATCGTCGCGCACGCAGCGCAGCCTGCTCCGTCAGGGGCCGCCCCGGCGTCCGCGGTACATAGCGCCCCGGCTCCCGCAGCCGATACCGACGCCGCAGCCGATACCGCCGCCCCGGCCGACAAGACCGGCGACGATGATGAGGTTGCCGAGCCGCCTCCAGGGCATCGCGCCAAGTGGCACGCACGCCACCACTGGAGCGGGAGCGGCAACGACGTCGTGAGCATCGGCCACAACTCGCACTTGGGCGCCGGGGAAAAAGCCGACTCTGTCGTGTCGGTGTTGGGTTCTTCGACCAGCGAGGGAGAGGCGGTCGACGTCGTCTCGGTGCTGGGGAACACCCGAGTCACCGGGCCGGCGCATGGCAACGCGGTGGCCGTGTTGGGCAACCTATACATCGACAGCAAGGTCGAGGGCGACGCGGTGGCGGTGCTCGGCAGCGTGCAGTTGGGACCGCACGCGGAGGTCGAGGGCGACGTAACGGCGGTGCTCGGAACCGTACACCGGGAGTCGGATTCCGTCATCCACGGCGGCGTGCACGATGTGTTTCTGGGCGAAGTCGGCGATGTCGACTGGCTGCACACGTGGATCCATGCATGCCTATTCGAGGCGCGGCCGCTGGCGTTGGTATCCGGAATCGCATGGGCCTGGACCCTGGCCCTCGTGTTTCTTGCCCTGTACGTCTTCCTGGCACTGCTGTTCCGCAATGGCATCAGCCAATGCGTCGACACGCTCGAGACGCAGCCGGGCCATACCGCGCTGGCCGCGCTGCTCACGATGTTGCTGACGCCGGTATTGCTCGTCCTGCTCTGCATCACGGTAATCGGCGTTGCCGCCGTGCCCTTCGTGGTGATCACGTTGTTTTGCCTAAGCCTGTTCGGCAAGGCGGTGATGCTGGCGTGGATGGGCCATCGAGTCATGGGCCATCGTCCGGGAGGCGCTCATCCCGCACTTGCCGTGCTCATCGGCGGCGTCATTGCGCTGGTGCTGTACGTCATTCCCGTGGTGGGGCTTCTAACCTACAAACTGCTCGGCTTCTTCGGACTCGGCGCCGTCGTCTATACCTTGTTGCTCGGGCAGCGGGCGCGGCAGGCGGCCAGGGCAGAGCGGGTCAACGGCGAGCGCTTCAACACGGCGGCCGCCGGCGCCACCGCTGCGGCAGCCGCGTCTGCCGGCGGTACCGGTTTCGTGCATCCCGGCACTGCCACGGGGTCAGGAGAAGCAAATGGGCCCGGTGCCGCAAGCGACCCCGGTGCCGCAAGCGGCCCGCAGACGGACAGCGCTCAAGCGGAATCGCCGCCGCAAGTCTTGGCCGCATTGCCGCGCGCCGGCTTCTGGCTGCGTATGGGAGCCCTGCTGATCGATGTGCTGCTGATCGGTTTCCTGACGCAATCAAGCGGCTTCCTATTGGGCTCGTTCCATCATGGAACGAATCTGCACTTGCTGGTGCTGGCTGCCTATGGGGCGTGCATGTGGAAACTGCGCGGTTCGACCGTGGGGGGCATCGTGTGCGACTTGCGGGTAGTGCGGCTAGACGGCCGCCCGGTCGAATGGGAGACCGCCATCGTGCGGGCCTTGGGGTGCTTCTTGTCGTTGGCGGTCTGCGGACTGGGATTCATCTGGATCGCATTCGACGAGAATCATCAGGCATGGCACGACAAGATCGCCGGCACATTGGTGGTGCGCGTGCCCAAAGGCAGACCGCTGGTCTAGCCGGGGCGCATCCGGGCCCTAAAGCCGTTGGCGGATCGCCGCCGGCAGAAGGGCCTTGTAGCGCCGGCTGAGGGCGAGGCGCTCGCCGTTGCGCAGCACGAGCTCATAGTCGCCGCTGAACATCGGGTGCAGTTCTGCGATGAACGATACGCGCACGGCGTGCGAGCGATGCACGCGGATGAACTCGCCGGGGTCCAATTGAGCGATCAGTTTGGAGAGCGGCTCGCGCACCAGGTGCACCTTGCCGCCGCTGTGGATTTCGACGTAATTGCCGGCCGCGCAGATGCGCTCGATGGAATCCACGGCAACAAAATAGGCGTGGGTTTTATCACGCACCAGAATCTGCTTCGCGGCCGCGGCCTGGCCCGGCATGGAGGCGAGTACGCGCCGTATGCGCTCCTCCAGATCGCCGTGGTCAGCGTCCGCCATGGCTTCGCGCACTCGTTGCACGCTGCGCAGGAAGCGCTCGCGATCGAAGGGTTTGAGCAAATAGTCGAGCGCCTGTACGCCGAATGCGCGCACCGCATATTGCGAATAGGCCGTGGTGAAGACGATGTAAGGCGAATGGATGCCGCGTATTGCCTCGATGATCTCGAAGCCGTTGCGCGCACCCAATTGAATATCGAGATACACGACGTCCGGTTTCAGGGCGAGTATCTGCGCCGCCGCGCCATCGACCGAGTCGGCCTCGCCCACGACTGCGAACTCCGGCAAAGGCGCCAGCAGGCGCGCGAGCTTGGCGCGCGCCGGCGGCTCGTCGTCGACGATGAAGACGGTGTGGCTCAAAACGCGGCCGGAAAACTCAAGGTGGCCAGCGTCCCGCGGGGCTGGCGCGGCCGCAGATCGAAGCCGTGCGCGCCGGGAAACAGCAGCTGCAGGCGCCGTTCCACATTCGAAAGCCCGGTGCCGGGCTTCACCGGCCCGGCGCCGATTCCCACGCCGTCATCGCTGACGACGTAGCGTAGCTGCGAACCGTGACGCTCGACGTCCACGCACAAGCTGCCGCGGCCGTCGGCCAAGCCATGCCGCAGCGCGTTCTCCACCAGCGGTTGCAGCAGCAGCCGCGGCACCGCCACCGCTTCGAGCCCGGGCTGCACGTTGAGCTGGAAGGACAGTTGACCGCGGAAGCGCTCGCTCATCATCGCGGTGTAGCCGCGCAGCCATTGCAATTCGCTGGCGAGCGGCACCAGTGCCTGGCTGTCAGAGTCGTACGCGGCCCGCAGCAAGCCGCTCAAATCGCTGATCATGCGGTCCGCTGCGTCGACATCCTCATGCATACGGTTCGAGATGGCATTGAGCGCATTGAACAAAAAGTGCGGCTCGATCTGGGCCGTCAAATGGCGCAGGCGGGCCTGGCTGAGTTCCGCGGCCAGCTGTGCGGCATGGACCTCGCCGCTGCGCCGCACGCGAAATTGGCGAAATGCAAAAATCGCGACCAGGATGACAGCGTAGGTAATCAAGTCCTTTTGCAGTTCGTAGAAGCTACGCACGGCCCAATTGCCGAAGTCGCCGCCAGCGCGATGCGCGCCGCAACCAGAAAGGCGATGAGCCAAATGAGCACTCCGACACCCGCCAGGCCACGCTCCGCCCGTTGCTTGAGCCAGGGGATGGTGCGCGGCGCCAGCCACACGATGCAGAACATCACCAAGGTGTAAACCCACAGGTAGGCGACGAACCACAGAAGATTCCAGGTCGGCATGATGAGGCAGTCTTCGCGGCAGAAGCCATGGAAGCCGGTGATGTAGAGCCGGTAGAACTCCGTGAAGCTGCCGCCGTAGCCGACCTTCTCCACCACCTCGAGATAGGACTGCGGCGGCACGATGACCAGCATGCCGAACGCCAGCGGGATCAGCAGCCGCGCCGAGCGCGAGCGCATGAAATCCCCGCGGCCCCGCGCCAGCAGGTAAGCGGTGGCCACGCCCGACACCAAGAACAACAGGGGTAGGCGCCAGGGCGAGGTGAGCATCATCAAAGGTTCAATCGCGGCTGAGGCATGCGGGCTTTTCACATGCCAACCCCAGGTCACGTAGTACATGCCGACGTGATAGAAAATCAGCAGCATGAAGGCGCCGATCCTCACCCAGTCAAGATCGTAGCGCCGTTGCCCCAAGTCTGCCTCGAACGATACCTTTCCCATACAGCCTCCCATTGCGAGGGCTGCAGATTGTGGGCATGAGGCCTGAATCGCAACGCCGTTGGGACGAGCGGCGCCAATCACGGGGCCAGCGGTTCGAGGGTAAACTCGAGCCGGGAGCCGCCCCACGATCCGAGGTACTTTCATGTCCGATCCGGCCGATTCATTGCGGTCCTATGTCCGCGCCGCGCTCGAACTGCAGGGCTATGAATTCAGCGAAGAACGCATCGCCGAGATGACGCTGCAGTTCACACGCATCGAGTCGATCGCCCGCACCCTTCTGCCGCCGGCGGCAGACGCCGATGCGAAGCTGGATTTGGGCCCCGCTCCCGTGTTCCGCCCATGAACGGTGCCGCTCTAGATATTGCGCGGCGGATCCGCAGCGGCGAGCGCACCGCCGCGTCGGTGTTGGCGGAAACCCGCGCGCTCATCGAGGCGCGCGATCGGGCTTTGAACTGCTTCACCGCGACCACCTTCGAGCGCGCCGAGCGCGAGGCAGGCGCGATCGATGCGCGCCGCTCCCGCGGCGAGTCGCTGCCGCCGCTGGCCGGCGTGCCCTATGCGGTGAAAAATTTGTTCGACATCGCGGGCGTGACGACATTGGCCGGCGCCAAGGTGAACGCCGACAACCCCGCGGCCGCGGCCGATGCGTACCTGGTCGCGCGCATGCACGAGGCCGGCGCGGTTCTGGTGGGGGCGCTGAACATGGACGAGCACGCCTATGGCTTTACCTGCGAGAACACTCACTATGGTGCGACCCGCAATCCGCACGACCTGGCACGCGTCAGCGGCGGCTCGTCCGGAGGGTCGGCCGCGGCGGTGGCCGGGGACATGGTGCCGGTGACGCTTGGCTCGGATACCAGCGGTTCGATCCGCGTGCCTGCCTCGTTCTGCGGTGTGTTTGGCTTGAAGCCGACCTATGGTCGATTGTCGCGCAGCAGCTGCTTCCCGTTCGTCGATAGTCTCGACCATGTTGGGCCGCTGGCCGGTACGGTGGGCGATCTTGCCGCGACCTATGATGCCTTGCAGGGCCGGGACGCGCGCGATCATGCGTGCGCGCAGCGAGACATCGAATGCGTCGGCGCTACGCCGATTCTGCCTGCGGGAACCCGCGTCGGCATCCTCGGCGGTTGGTTTCAGGATTGGGCGGGTCCGGCCGCGCGAAGCGCCGTGCAGATGGCCGCGGCGGCGCTCGGGGCGAGGCGGTGGTGCGAGCTCGAGAGCGCCGCGTCCGCGCGGGCCGCGGCCTTCGTCATCACGGGCGCCGAAGGCGGCGCCTTGCACCGGGAGAAACTTCAGGCGCGCTACGCTGAGTTCGAACCCGCCTCCCGCGACCGCTTGGTCGCCGGCAGCTTGATTCCAGCATCGTGGCTGATCCAGGCGCAGAGGGTGCGCAAAATGGCCCACGCCGAGGCGTTGGAGTTATTCGGCCGCTTCGATGTGCTGCTCGCGGCTGCGGCGCCTGATTACGCGCCGCTCATCGGTTCCGAGTCCTTCACGATCAATGACCGCACGGTTCCGACGCGAGCCACTCTGGGTGTGCTGACACAGCCGATTTCGTGCATCGGTCTGCCGGTCTGTGCCGCACCGCTCTGGCCCGAAGGCGACGGCAAGGGGCAGCCGGCCGTCAACATGCCAATGGGCGTGCAGTTGATCGCCGCGCCGTGGCGCGAGGACTTGTGTCTGGCTGCGGCGGCGGTGCTGGAGCGGGCCGGAATAGCCGGAGTTCGCGCTGCTACAGCGGCCGCCGGTGGCGGGTCAGCGTCACGGCAATAGACGCCAGCACGGCCATGCGCACGGCAACGCCGTTGTTGACCTGTTCGCGGATCACGGAGCGCGGGCCATCGGCAACCTCGGAGGCGATTTCCACGCCCCGGTTCATCGGGCCAGGATGCATCACCAGAACGCTCGGCGAAGCCAATTTCACGCGCGGCGGCGTGAGGCCGTAATCGCGGAAATAGGCGGCGTCGTCGAGTGCGGCGGTTTGCGCCATGCGTTCCTTTTGGATGCGCAGCATCATCACCACGTCGGCGCCGGCAATGCCGTCCTCGATTCGCGTGAAACGCTGCGTGCCGCGAAACTCGTCCTCGCCCGGCAAGAGGGCCTCGGGCGCCACGAGCCGCACATCGGTGGTGCCCAGGGTGGCGAGCGCCGTGGCCGCCGAGCGCGCCACCCGCGAATGCTTGACGTCGCCGACGATGGCCACTTTGAGTCCCGCGAACCGGCGCTTGTGCGAGCGGATGGTCAATACGTCCAGCAGGCCCTGGGTGGGATGCGACATATGCGCCTCGCCGGCGCTGATCACCGAAACGTGCGGAGCCACATGATCGATGAGGAACTCGGGCATGCCGGCTTCGGAATCGCGAATCACGAACACGTCGGTGTTCATGGCCTCGAGCGTGTAAATCGTGTCGAGCATGGTCTCGCCCTTCGCGCGCGAGCTGGAGTGCAGGTCCAAATTGAGCACATGGGCTCCGAGGCGGCGGCTGGCCAGGTCGAACGAGGCTCGGGTCCGGGTGCTGGGTTCGAAGAACAGGTTGGCGACCGTCACGCCGGCCAGCTCGCGGCCTTCATAGGCCGGTTGACCGGGAACTCGTCGGTAGGATTCGGCGCGGTCGAGCAACGCGCTGAGTACGTCGCGCGGCAGACCGTCCAAGGTGATGAAGTGACGCAATCCGCCCGCGGCGTCTTGTTGTGAACGCATTAGCGCCTCATGTTTCTTCTGTGAACCAGCGTTCCAAGATCACGCAGGCCGCCGCAGCATCGATGTCGCTCTTGGCTATCCGGCGGCGCATCAGCCCGGATTCGCGCGCCGACTTGAGCCGGGCTTGCGCGTCCATCGAGGAGTAGCGCTCGTCCACCATGCGTACCTCGAGCGAGAAGCGCTGCGCGACTTGCGCCGCGAAACGGCGGGCCTCGTCCGCCAAGGTGCCCTCGGAACCGTCCACATTATACGGCAGGCCGACGACCGCCAGGTTCGGCAGCCAAACTTTCACCAGCGACTCGACTTGTTGCCAACGAGGACCGGAGGCATCCACGAGCACCAGTCCCACCGGCGATGCGGTGCGGCTGATGGTGTCGCCGCAGGCAACACCGATGCGGCGCTGACCAAAATCGAAAGCCAGGATCACCCGCGGCGCAGACGCGCCTCGGCCGGCCTTAAGCATTGCCGCCGATGGGGCTGATGCGCGTCAACTCCACGCCGAGCAGCCGACCCGCCGCCTCCCAGCGCGATTCGAACGGTAAATCGAAAATCAGAGCCAGATCCACCGGAGCACTCAGCCAGGCATTGGCTCGAATCTCCTCCTCCAGTTGACCACCGTCCCAACCGGCGTATCCCAGCGCCACGACGGCATCGGCCGGCCCTTGGCCGCAGGCCATTGCCGCCAGGATGTCCCTCGAGGTGGTCACGTGCAGCGCCTCGGAGACCTTCAGCGTCGAGTCCCACTTGCCTCCCGCGCGATGCACCACGAAACCGCGATCGGTCTGCATGGGACCGCCGCGCAGCACCTGCCGATCCGGAAGCGGCCCGGCGGCGATCTCGATTTCGAGCTGCTCGAAGATTTCCGCCATGCGCATAGGCAGCGGCTTGTTGAGTATCAAACCCAGCGCTCCCTGCGCGCTATGGTCGCAAATGAGCGCGACGGTTTGTGCAAAATTCGGATCGCCCATGGCCGGCATGGCGATCAGCAGCTGGTTGGTGAGATAGGCTGAGTCGCTCACAAGATTACGGCGCGTGCGGTGGGTCCGGCTCTGCGTAGAACACGCTGCCGCCCTGGACGTCGCCGCCCAGAAATTGCCACTCATAGGCGATGCGAATCTCGTCGTGCTTGGCGATGAGCTCGTTCGGGAAGCGATCGTAGGGCGCAGCGAGCTTCAAAATCCGCAAAGCTGCCTCATCGATCTCTGCATGGCCGCTGGTACGGCGCACGGACGCCTGCAGCAATTTCCCGTCGGCGCCGATGGTCACCTCGATCACGGGGGTGCCCGAAAGTTTTCTGCGGCGCGCCACGTCCGGGAAATTCATGGTGCCGACGCGTTCGATCTTGCGCCGCCAGCTGTCCAAATACACCGCGACGTCCGATTCGCGCGTGTCGGCCGCGATCCACAGGCCAGCTCTCGACTCTCCGCGCATGCGCAATTCGACGCCATCGTCATTGGCCGTCATCGCCAAATCGGGCCGCTTCTCCAGCAACATCGGCAACTCCGAAGCCTCTTTGGCCTCGCTGCTGGACGCGAAGTACAGGATTTTCACCGACGCACCATGGGTCGCCACCATTTGCTCGTCGCCGGCATCGTTGCCGGCCTGAACCGCAGCCAGGCCATCGCCGCTCGGAATCCCGGCGCGATCCACGGACATCAGCGAGGATTTGGGGATGAGCGTACGGTCGCCCTTCAGAGAGTTGCCCGAACCCAATTGGGTCCGTTCGGAGAGATAACGGGCGTTCGGGTTCTGCGCGGCGCTCGGTGCGCGGTCGTTCACCAGCACCACCTCCAGGCCGGCCGCCGCATCGTCCGAGGAGGATCCGCTGGCGGCGCTGAAAGTAACACCTAAGATCACGATGCCGTGCAGTAATGCCGCCAGGAAGCAGGTGGTGAGCATGCGGTCCTGAGCGGGCGGCAGGCCGGCGCCCAGCATGCTGGATGCCGGCGGCGGTGCGCTCACGCTGCTTCCAGCGTCTTGATGATCGCGTCCATCAACATGCCACCGATATCGACACCGTGCTTCTTGTTTAGTTCGCGGATGCCCGTCGGACTGGTAACGTTGATCTCGGTAACGAATTCGCCGATCACATCCAAGCCGACGAACAGCATGCCGGCGGCGCGCAGTTTGGGACCTATCTGCGCACATAGCCAGCGGTCACGATCGTTCAGAGGACGGCTCTCGGCCGTGGCTCCGGCAGCCAGATTGCCGCGGTTATCCGAAGGCGAAGGCATGCGCTGCAGCGCGAAGGGGACGGGCTCGCCGTCCACCAGGATGATGCGGCAGTCGCCGGCGGTGACGATCTGCGGCAGGTAGCGCTGCACGATGGCATAGCGGGTGCCGTAGCCGGTGAGGGTTTCGAACACGACATTGCGGTTCTTATCCCCTTGTTCCAGCACGAAGATCGACTTGCCGCCCATGCCGTCCAGAGGTTTGCAGACGGCCTTGCCATGCTCGCGCAGGAATTCGCTCATGTCGTGCATGTCGCGGGTGATCAGCGTGGGTGCACAGCACTGCGGGAACCAGGCCGTGTAGACCTTTTCATTCATGTCGCGCAGCCCCTGCGGCCGGTTGCACACCAGTGCGCCCTGGATCTGGGCGCGTTCCAGGATGTAAGTGCTGTACACGTACTCCGTGTCGAAGGGCGGATCCTTGCGCATCAGAATGACATCGAAGTCGCCCAGCTTGGCCATTTCAGCCGGCTCGCGCTTGAACCAGGCCGACATGTCGGAAAACACTTCCAGCCGTGCGAGACGGCCGAACGCGACCCCGTCGCGCAGCCACAGATCCTTGAGTTCCGCGTAGAAAAGTTCGCAGCCACGAGCCTGCGCAGCCAGCAGAATCGCCAGCGTACTATCCTTGGCCGGCTTGATCGCCTCGATGGGATCCATGACCACCACCAGACGCACTCGGGGCGACACGCTCATACCGGCAGTTTAGCGCAAGCGCACGCCGCGCCTGGCCTCATGAGAAAACTGTGAACCAGACCACCGTTGTTTCGGGTCCCATGCCTCGAAATGTCGGCGACGTACCGTGGCTTGCAGAGCCCGGATATGTTAAAAAGCCACAATATTCCAGCACCTACGCTCAAGTAGCACGAAGGTCCTTTAAGAAATTTCATGGATAGTATGATCACCAGCGGTAAGCCCAAGCTCACGGGTCTCAAAGTTCTCGTAATCGATGACAGCAAGACCATCCGGCGGACCGCTGAGACCCTGCTCACCAAGGAAGGCTGCGAAGTCTTTACGGCGGTGGACGGTTTCGATGCCTTGTCGAAGATCGCGGACCATCAACCTGACATCGTTTTCGTGGACATCATGATGCCGCGGCTCGATGGCTACCAGACCTGCTCTTTGATCAAGCACAACAAGGTGTTCAAGCAGATACCGGTGATCATGCTGTCGAGCAAGGATGGACTGTTCGACCGCGCACGCGGGCGTATCGTAGGCTCGGAACATTATTTGACCAAGCCCTTTACCAAAGATGAATTGCTGGGCGCAATTGAAGCGCACGTCGGGAAATGACGGAGATAAATCCAATGGCACTGATCCTCATCGTGGACGACTCACCTACCGAAGTCTTCGTCATGCAAAAAGCCTTGGAAAAGCATGGCTTCAAGACCGCGGCCGCCGAGAACGGCGAGGAGGGCGTTCGCAAAGCCAGAGAAATGAAACCGGATCTCATCTTCATGGACATCGTCATGCCAGGCGTGAACGGCTATCAAGCCACGCGCATGCTGCTCAACGATCCTGTGACCAGTTTGATACCGATCATCATGGTCACCACCAAGGGGCAGGAGACCGATCGCGTTTGGGGCTTGCGCCAAGGCGCCGTCGATTATCTCGTCAAGCCGGTCTCCGCACAGGCACTGGTCGAGAAGGCACAAGCAGCGCTGGCTACATGACGAGTACGATGAGCGGGCCCGACAACAGCTTGCGCAGCCTGCGCGACAGGCCGTTCGAACTGTTGAAGGAGCTCGAGAAGCGCAGCCGTACCGTGGCCCCCGGCGGTACTGCCGGCGCGGAAGTGGCCAAGGAGTGGGTTGGCGTGGCGTTTCGCATGGGAGGCGAGACGTTTCTGGTCGCCCGCGAGGAGACTCGCGAGGTGTTGGGGTACCCGGCGGCCGTTACGCGCATTCCCGGCGCGAAGAGTTGGGTCAAAGGCTTGGCAAACGTTCGCGGACAATTGTTACCCATGCTGGATCTGCGACAATTCCTCGGCAGCGGCGCCACTGCGTCGGGCCGCAACACGCGGATCATCGTGGTCAATCATCGGGATGTGCCGGCCGGTTTGATGGTCGATGAGGTACTCGGGTTTCGGCGGTTCGCAGAGTCGGACTTCAACCCGGATCCGCCCCCGACCGTGATTCGCTGTGATACCTATCTGGCCGGGGCATTTCGCCGCGGCGGCGAGGTGTGGCCCGTGTTGAGTTTGAAATCTCTGGTGGAAAGCCAGAGCTTCCTGCAGGCGGCAAGTTGAGTACGCGAACCGACCCTAAACCGAGGCTGATGATCCTGCCGGTATTGGCGGGATTGCTGGTGCTTTGCGTGATCGGCGCAGCGGCGCTGACATTGCTGACGCGCGCGCCGGCCGCCAATGCAGCCCCTCCGGAAGCATTGTCGCTGGTGCTGCAGCGAATGCCCTTCGAAGCGCAAAACGCCCTGCGCGGCGAGGCCACTGCCTTCGACGCGCTCGCCAAGAGCGCTGCCGAGCTGCAGACGCTGCGCGCTCAGACGGGCGGCGGCGATGCGACGGTGTGGAAGAGTTTCGATGGCAACGTCGCGACGGTCGGGTCGGCGCGCGAGTCCGTGGACGCCATCCAAGGCGCCAATCAAGAGGCGCGCGACCTGGCGCCGAAGCTATTGTCCGAACTCGGCGATCTCGGCAGTTCCGTGGGGACATCGAAGCTCGAGGGCATGAGCCGTTATCTCGAACGCTTCGAACTCATGGTGCAACGCATCCAGCAGGATCTGAATGGCTTGAGTTCGGGTGTCAGCGATGCGGCGCCCGCCGCACAACGCCTGGCCGACAGCCTCGAATTCCTGAACCAGGTCATGCGCGGCTTGAGCGGCGAGGAATCGGGACTCGCGATATCCAAAGTGACCGGTGCCGATTCGGAACAGCGTTTGAAGACGGTGGTGCAGCGCAATTTGCAGTACACCAACGCCGTGCGCAAGGCGATCGCCGCCGCCGAGACTTTGTCGAAGGCCCAGACCGCGACTCGCGAGCTGACGCCGACCGCCGGCACCCTGGCCAGCCAATTGGCGTCCGCACCGGCGCCCCGCGCCGCCGCCGGTCCCGACTACAAATCCTTGATATTGGGGCTGCTGGCGCTGGCGGTGATTCTCGTCGGCGTATCAGCCTGGGTATATTCCAAGACGATCAGTGTACGTAAGACCAGCGAGCTGCGGGTGCGGGAGAACGAGCGCAACCAAGAAGCCATCATGCGTCTGCTCGATGAGCTGTCGAACCTTGCCGACGGCGACCTGACCGTGCAGGCCACGGTGACCGAGGACATCACCGGCGCCATAGCCGACTCGATCAACTATGCGGTCGAGGCACTGCGGGAGTTGGTGACCACCATCAACGATAGCGCGATCCAACTGGACAGCGCCGCCAAGCAAACCCAGGGCGCAGCCGCGCACATGGCCAAGGCCAGCAGCGCGCAGTCGCGGCAAATCTCCGCTGCCAGCGAGTCCATGGCCGATATGGCAGCCTCGATCGAAGAAGTATCCGGTAATTCGGAGCGCTGCTCGGACGTTGCGCGCCATTCGGTGGACGTAGCTCACAAGGGCGGCGATGCGGTCCGTCGCACCATCGATGGCATGAATGCCATCCGCGAGACCATCCAAGAGACCAGCAAGCGCATCAAGCGGCTGGGCGAGAGTTCGCAGGAAATCGGCAACATCGTCGAACTGATCAACGACATCGCCGAGCAGACCAATATCCTGGCGTTGAATGCCTCCATTCAAGCTTCCATGGCCGGGGAAGCCGGACGCGGCTTCGCCGTGGTTGCCGACGAGGTACAACGCCTCGCGGAGCGGGCTGCCAATGCGACCAAACAGATCGAAGTGCTGGTGCGCACCATCCAAACCGACACGAATGAGGCGGTGGTGTCGATGGAACGCAGCACCACGGACGTCGTGGGAGGCGCGCTGCTGGCGGAAAACGCCGGCGCGGCATTGGAGGAGATCGAGCAGGTCTCCAATCAGATAGCGAGCTTGGTGCAAAACATTTCCGCCAGCGCGCGCCAGCAGGCCGTCGCTTCGGGAAACATCTCGAAGAACATGCAGGTGGTGCGCGAGATTTCCTCGCAAACCGCGGAAGGATCCACCGCGACCTCGACGTCCATCGCCAAGCTGGCAGCGCTTTCCGCGCAGCTGCGCAAGTCGGTGGCCGGCTTCCGCTTGCCGGATTACGGCGGCGGGACGACTACTTTGGGTACTACTTCTACTTCCTCCTCCTCGACGCGGCTGCCGGCTCCCAGCGAGACTGTGAGTTCGGTGAAAACGGACAACACCGGAAAATTTCGCAAGGCCAGCGGCATAGGCGCTTGAGCCTGAAGACGATTCTCGAATGACCGACATCAGCTCCCAAACGTTGCACATCGTCGCCAAGGAACTCAACGCGACGCTGAACGACGCGCGCGCCGCGCTCGAGGCCTATGCCGAGCGTCCGGATCAGCGCGTCCTGTTGGAAAAATGCGCTGACCAGCTGCATTCGGCGCACGGCGTTCTGCGGCTGGTCGAGGTATACGGAGCTGCTCTGCTGGCGGAGGAGATGGAGCACGTCACCCGCTATTTGCTGACGTCGGGCAACGATCAGAAGCGGCAAATAGACGGGCTCGATGCACTGATGCGGGCCATGGTGCAGCTGCCGACCTACCTGGAGCGGGTCCTGTCCGGCGGCCGCGACCTCGCACTGGTGCTGCTGCCGCTGCTCAATGATCTGCGTTCGGTGCGCGGCAGTCCGTTGCTGTCCGAAGGCACGCTGCTGTTGCTCAATTTAAAGTCCGATCAGCCTGCGCAGCCGCAAGCGCCGCGTCCGGGCGAACAACTGTCGGTGGTGCAGTGGGCGAGACGCCTGCGGCCGCGGTTCCAGCTTGGGTTGCTGGGTTATATTCGCGGCGAACGCACGGTGCAGAACCTCGAGGTTCTGGCCAAGGTCGCGGAAAAACTCGAGCAGATCGCCGTCACGCAGCCCGTGTTCCAGCTGTGGTGGGTGGTTGGGGCGATTCTAGAGGCGTTGCGGGCCAACGGGCTGGAGGGCAGCGCCACGCTCAAACGCCTGCTCGGCCAGGCCGACCGGCAAATCAAGATTCTTTACGAGACCGGCGAGGCTCGCTACTGCGAAGATCCGCCCGTCGATTTGCTCAATAACTTGTTGTACTACGTGGCGCGTGCTTCGACCAACAGCGGACGCATCGCCGCGGTGCGCGCCTCCTTCAAACTGTCGGAGTTGCTGCCGGTCGATGATTCGATCGAGCAGGAGCGGCAAAACCTATCGGCGCCGAGCGTCAAGCTCATGCGCACGGTTGCCGCCGCGATCAAAGAAGATCTCTCCAAGGTCAAAGACGTTCTCGACATATTTGTGCGCCGCGGCGGGGGCGCCAGCGACGAGCTTGCGCCGCAGCTCGAGCTGCTGAAGAAGATCAGCGACACGCTGGGTGTGTTGGGCCTCGGGGAGCTGCGCCAGCGCATTCAGCAGGAAATCGGCGAGTTGGCGGAGATCGTCACCGAGGGGAAGACTCCCTCCGAAGAGGCTTTGGTGCGCGTCGCCGGGGTATTGCTGTCCGTCGAGGACAGCCTCGATGATCAACTGGTCAGCCTGATTTTGCCGGCCTCCGAGGAGGGCGCGGCGAACTTATCCCTCGGTCACGATGTGGAATTTCGCCAGGTTAGCGAAGCGGTGCTGCGCGAATGCATCGTCAATTTGGCGCGAATCAAGGAGGCGGTGACCTTGGCGGTGCAGAAGCCCGCTGATTTTTCGCCTCAAGGGTTGGACAACGTACCGCAGCTGCTGCGCGGCATTGCCGCAGGCCTGCTGATGCTCGGCAAGCATCGAGCGGTCGATATCATGGAGGCCATCGGCACGGAGGTGCGCAAGCTGGTCGAGCCGGGCGCCCCGGTGGCGGATGCGCTGCGGCTGGAACGCGTGGCCGATGCGATCGTCAGCATCGAGTACTACATGGAGACGCTGCAGAACGGCCGCACCGATCCCTGGTACATGCTGGACAACGCTGAAACCTGCCTCAAGGCCCTCACGGATGAAGGCCCGTCGCGCGTTCCGGACGTGGCATTGTCGACCAGCGAGGCCGCCAAGACCGTCAAGCTCGATACGGCGGCGGCAGTCACCGTGCTGTTGGATTCGACCCAGCGCGCGCATTCCTCGACCAGCCCCTTGATCACCATCCCGACGCCGGAAGTGGTGGACCCGCAGTTCGTCGAGCTGTTCATCGAGGAAGCCAAGGAAGAAATCGCCTCGATACAAACCGTCTTTCCGCTGTGGGATCAGAACCCGATGGATATGGAATCCTTGGGTTCCCTGCGCCGCAGTTTTCACACGTTGAAGGGCAGCGGCCGGATGGTCGGCGCGCGCACGATGGCCGAATTCGGCTGGGCGGTCGAGAATTTACTGAATCGCATCATCGACAAGACCCTGTCGCGGACGCCCGGCATGATGAACCTGCTGCGCGCTTCGGTCGCCGCGCTGCCGCAGCTGGTCGAGCAATTGGAGACGGGGCGGCAGACCTCGGTGCCGGTGGAGCCGCTGATGGCCCGTGCGTTCGCCTATGCCGACGGCCGCGAAGTCGACTTGGCGGTGGCGACGCCGAAGGATCGGGCTGCATCCGATGGCCATGCGGCCGGCACGAGTTGGGCCGGGGACAGCGTCACCGGCGCAGGCACCGCGATTCCCGCGATGATTCGCAAGCCCATGCCGCCCATGGCGGATCCGGCCCCCGCGCCAACCGTCGTCGCCATTCCCATCGTGCCGCCGACTCCGCAAGGACCGACGATGGATCCAGCGCTGCATGAAATCTACAGCAAGGAAACGTCGAGCCATCTGAGCGAAATTCGCGAATATTTGCGCAAGCGCTCGGGGCAACCTGCGCCGCACGTGCTGTCCGAGGCGGTATTTCGCGCCATTCATACGCTGAGCGGCAGCTCGAAAATGGCAGAGGCACGGCACGGCATCCAAATAACCGAGCCGTTGAATCACGTCATGCGCAAGGCGTACGACAGTGGCCATGGCTTGTCCGACGAGGGATTGGCGACGTTGGCGGATGCAGTGAGCGCCATCGACAACGTGGTTGCGCATATCAACGAGTCGACCGGCTTTTTTACCGATCATTCGGCGCTATTGCAGCGGCTCCATCATCTCGAGGTCGAGATCGACGAGATGATCGCGCGTGAACAATCCATCGAAACCAGTTCGTCGGCAATCATGCCGGCCCTCGTCGTCCCTGAACCCGCAGCGTTGCCGGAAGCGCCTTTGCTGGCCGCGCCGGTCGACGTTGTGCCGCCGCCTGCTTCGCTCGAGGAGACGATTGTCGCCGAGTCCGAGCCGCCCGCCGCCGCGCCCGAGCCGGTTGCCGCGGCTGAATACGCTGCGCCGGAACCTGTTGTCGAGGCAGCGGAGCCTGCCGCGCCGTTGCCGGAAGCGCCTTTGCAGGCCGCGCCGGTCGACGTTGTGCCGCCGCCTGCTTCGCTCGAGGAGACGATTGTCGCCGAGTCCGAGCCGCCCGCCCCCGCGCCCGAGCCGGTTGCCGCGGCTGAATACGCTGCGCCGGAACCTGTTGTCGCGGCAGCGGAGCCCGCCGCACCGGAGCTCGCCGCACCGGAACCCGCCACGGCGGAACCGGCCGCGCCGGAACCGCCGGCCCCAGCGCCGGTAGTGGACGCACTGCCGCCTGCGCCGGTGGTGGAGTTCGATCATGAGATCGCCAACATATACAGCGAAGAGGCCACGGAGCTTCTGGAGGTCGCGGAGACTTCATTGAGCGCGTGGAATCGCGATCACGCGGATAAGTCTCAATTTGCCGAACTGCAGCGCACATTGCATACCCTCAAGGGCGGCGCACGCATGGCGGGTATCGCCGCCATGGGCGATCTGAGTCATGAACTCGAAACGCTGGTCATACAAATCGACAACGGCTCGGTGTCCGGCGATGAGCGCGCGCGCGCCGTGATGCAGGCGAGCCTCGATGAACTCGCGCACATGCGCGACCTGGTCAGCGCCGGAGAAATGCCGAACAAGGCGACAGCGCTCCTCGCTCAGATTCGCGAATTGAGCGGTCATCCAACTTCGTGGGCGCCCGCCGAAGCCGCCGCGCCCGCGGCCGCGCCGGTTGCGCCGCCGCCAGCGCAAGTGCCCGTTGCCGAAGTGCCGGCCGCGCAAACGCCGGCTGCGCCAGAGCCGTCGCAGGCGGCGCCTTCGCAGGCCGCACCGTTTGAAGCCCCGGTTGCCGAAGCCGCGGCGCCGGCTGCAGCCGCAGCGCCGACCGCCGCGGCGCCAAGTGTGGTCGAAACACACGGGGAACCCGTCGCCGCCACGCCAAGCGCGGCTGCCGTGCCGGTGGAAGAGCCTGAGCCGGTGGTCGCCGAAGAGGCGGCGCCCGGTGCGGAAGTCAGCACGGCGCCGGTGCTGCCTGGCCGCGAGGTGCTGCCCGCGGAGCGCGCGGAGATGGCGCGCGTGGACGCTGACCTGCTCGACACCATGCTCAACAACGCGGGCGAAGTGAGCATTTTCCGCTCGCGTTTGGATCAGCAGATCAATTCGATCGACTTCAATCTGGCAGAGCTTGCGCGCACGGTGACGCGTCTCAAGGACCAGTTGCGCGGGTTGGAAATCGAGACCGAAGCGCAGGTTCTGAACAAGCACCAGGACGATGGGCCGCGGCGCGATGATTTCGATCCGCTCGAGTTGGACCGCTATTCGGTCCTACAGCAGTTCTCGCGCGCCTTGACGGAAACGTCGGGCGACGTCGCGAGCATTCAAGGATTGCTGGAAACCTTGACGCGCGAGGCACAGAACCTGCTGACGCAGCAGTCGCGGGTCATCACGGAACTGCAGAACAGCCTGATGCGCACACGCATGGTGCCGTTCCAGCGTCATGTGCAGCGCTTGACGCGCTTGGTCCGGCAAGCGGCCAACGACACAGGCAGGCGTGCCGAGCTCGTGGTGCAAGGCGCCGCCGCGGAACTCGATCGACAGATGTTGGAGCGGATGGTGCCGCCGCTCGAGCATATGCTGCGCAATGCGGTGATTCATGGCATCGAAGCCCCCGAACGGCGCTCCGCCCTGGGCAAGCCGGATGTCGGGCGGATCTCCGTCACCCTGGAGCGCGACGGCGCGGAAATCGTGATCGTGGTGGCCGATGACGGCAGCGGCATCAACGTCAAGCTCATCCGTGAAAAGGCCATCGCGCTGGGACTCACCGACAGCCATGCCAAGATCACCGACGAGCAGGCGATGCAGCTCATTTTGGAGCCTGGCTTCAGCACCGCTGGCCATCTGACTCAGGCAGCCGGCCGCGGCGTGGGCATGGATGTGGTCGCCACGGAGGTCAAGAAGCTCGGCGGCGGCTTGTTCATCGATTCAAGCACCGGCAAGGGTTCGCGATTTACGATCCGTCTGCCCTTTACCCTCGCCATCAGCCAGGCTTTGATCGTGCGCGTCGCCGAGGAGGTGTACGCATTGCCGCTGGCAACCGTGGAGGGCGTGGTGCGCTTGCCGCGCAACATCGTCATGCGGCAGCTGAGCAAGGATGCGCCGCTGTTCGAATACGGCAATCAGAAATACCGATTTCAGCAGCTGGGCGCTTTCGTCGGACTGGGCGCGACGCGCCTGCCCGATTCCGACGTGTCGATGCCGGTGGTGTTGATTCGCGCCGGCGAGCACTCCACCGCGCTGGTCACGGACGAATTGGTCGGCAGCCGGGAAATCGTCGTGAAATCTCTCGGGCCTCAGGTCTCCGGAATTCGCGGCATCGCCGGAGCCACAATTCTGGGCGATGGCCGTATCGTCATCATTCTCGACATGGGATCGCTGGTGCGCTCCGAGTGGCGCTCGCGGGCGACCGACGCCGGCGTCCTCGATCAACGCGACCGGCGCACCTTCGCCCTGGTGGTGGACGATTCGATCACGGTACGGCGGGTGACGCAGCGGCTGCTGGAACGCAACGGCATGCGCGTGCTGACGGCGAAGGACGGCGTCGATGCCGTATCGCTGCTGCAGGAGAATATGCCGGATATCATCTTGCTCGACATCGAGATGCCGCGCATGGATGGCTATGAGGTGGCGGCTCACGTGCGCAACGATGCGCGCCTGAAGCACATCCCTATCGTGATGATCACGTCGCGCGTCAGCGAGAAACATCGCGCTCGAGCCATCGAGCTGGGCGTCGATGATTATTTGGGCAAGCCGTATCAGGAGAGCCAGCTGCTCGACGCCATCGAACCGCTCGTCAACCGGCGCAGCGCCGTGGCGAGGTAGGCCCATGTCAGAACTGCGCGACGAGCTCTACAGCTTGCTGGTGCCGCTGGCGGGGGAGAGATTGATCGTGCCACGCGCCTGTGTCGCGGAAGTCATCGGTTATCAAACCCCCGTGGCCATGACCAACGCGCCGCCATGGTATGCAGGGCTGGTGGGTTGGAGCGGACGCAG
>Ga0182024_10008084_pt1 | contig 22379 bp, 10 predicted proteins | sample P32metaG_FD_120480 | JGI IMG/M metagenome (GOLD analysis project Ga0182024, IMG submission 120480) | Permafrost microbial communities from Stordalen Mire, Sweden - P3-2 metaG (Illumina Assembly) | ecosystem: Environmental > Terrestrial > Soil > Wetlands > Permafrost | place: Sweden: Stordalen... | reverse complement strand
CTGCGGCAAGCGGCGGCCGACCGTACTGCTCTAAAACCTCAGCCAAACTGGCCCCTTCCACCAACTCCATAACCAGATAGGGCTGTCCTTGTTCGGCAAATCCAAAGTCACTGACGACGACAATGTTTGGATGGGACAGAAGAGCGGTTACCTTTGCCTCTCTTTGAAATCTTCGCGCCGTATCCGATTGAGACAAAATATTCAAATGCAACACTTTGATGGCCACACTTTTGTCTAAGACAAGATGTTTTCCTGAATAAACGAGGCCACTTCCGCCGCCGCCAATAAGCTCGACTATTTCGTACTTGCCATTAAATATGGTGCCGACCAGGCAATGAGCGTCAAGTTCAAGTGGCGACAATCCACTGCCAACAGGCTGGTTTGCAGACATGGCGCTGGCTTCGTTAAAGAGGTGAGTAAAAATGATGGCGCCGGCCGGGTCAAACTTTTTGCGCAATCGCCTGATTGCCATGCGTAGTTTCTGTTCGCTTTTTTCAGTGTCGCCTGGCCAAACCGCAGCCAGTAGATCTGCGCAACTCGGCTGAATATGCGGATATTTGGCGGCAAATTCCAACAGTTGAAATTCCTGGGCCGTAAGCACATGGGTGCGACCGCCTTTAGCAGCTCTTTGATTGGCGCAGTCTAAACTTATATCGGCTAAGTTGACACTGTCTGTGGTGCTGGCTGTCGACCGGCGTAAATGAGCTCTGACTCTGGCACCCAACTCTTTCATATCAAAAGGTTTGGTCAGATAATCGTCGGCTCCGCCGTCAAGGCCGGCTTCTTTCTCCTCGACTGTAACTTTGCCAGTGATCATGATCACAGGCGTGCGAGCGCCTCGCTCACGAAATTGAGTGAGAATCTGCAACCCGCTCACACCAGGCAAATCCCAGTCTAGAATGATCAGATCGTAGGGATTGACCAAAATGCTCTCCAGAGCCTGTGTGCCCGTATGAAACACGTCGACCGTGTGGTTTTCGAACTCCAGAAGAGAGCGAATCACGTTCGCCAGTTCAACGTTATCTTCGACTATCAGCACACTAGTCATACCGAATCAGAGTACCATCAAGACAGTGAGATGTTACGGCGATGAAGGTGACCACTAGCTAATCGTATACGTTATACGTATCGCGTTATACGATCTCTGAATGGATGTCCGCAGATTGGGGCATGATCAACCTGTTGGCAGGAGTGTTTATATGAAGGAAGAGAAAAGGGATGAGCCGGTGCTGAAAGATAATCCGGTCAAGAACGTTTCTGAAAAACACGACCGGGTGATGAATGTGGCCAGAGGTATCTGGGGTGAAAGTCCAGAGCCTGTCAAGAATGGTGCATTGAGACATGAGGATGGTCGGGAAAAAATTGACAGCCTGGACCACCCTGATGAGCGCCACAGGGATGAGGATAGATTGGCGCAAGCCAGAGACAAGATTAACCAACTCAATAACAAACTGCACGAGCCGGACGGTCCATTGGCTGCGTCCGCCCTGGAGCTAATCGGCTTTGACAAAGGTGGGCGGCTGCTCCTGATCGATCGAGATCAACAGGGCAAAGTGGACAATAAATATCTAGTTGAGCAAGAGAGCGGCAAGATAGTGGCCCGCACACAAGCCGGCCATCTCGATAAATGGGAGCATGGCTCCAGTTAGGATGGCCCCAGTTTTACTATGAATTGGATTTTCGCTACGGTGGGGTTCCAGATTTCTCCTTACCTCGTTACATCAAATATGGTGTAATTTCATCTTGGCATCCAGATCGGCCAGAAGCATTGCCTGGAGCAGCTTAGCAGCGGATTGAACCCTCCCACCGGCAGCAAAAATCCTCACCAAATTTGGTGTAACGATATAGGTAGATCAGAAGTACAGCAGACCGCTTCCAGTGTTTTTTTGTGCTGCTTCAAAGCTGGCGACTTCTTAGTGTGATACTGGCAGCACTGTCCATGGTTTCGTAAGATACTTCTCCTGTTACCGGATCCAGACTTAAACTTCTCACCTGTATGGTAGCAGGGGCCCTATCCGGTCTCATCGGCTCGCTTACAAAGTAAGTCTCTTCGCCATTGTGCTCGCGGTACTGGTGAATGCGCCAGCCATTGTTTAGGAATGCCGCAGTGTAGGCTCCCTCATTAGCTTCTAAGTAAACATTGCCGGTGCCCGGATCAACGATAAAACCGGAGAGAATGAAAAATTTGATGTCGCCATCAAGAGCAGAAAGATTTGAAAAAACATACTCGCGCCTGCCTTGCGCTCGTTTGATGATGCCGCCATCGGCCATTGAAACCAATTCGGGACCATGGGTGTCGTAGTAGACCTGCCAGAGGAGCACTCCCTCTGCTGTCGTCACTGACTGGGGCAGGGCAGCAACTGGCGCATTCGACTGGGCAGGATTAGGAGGAGGAGGAGGAGGAGGAGGGTTCGTGGACTCTTCCATTAAATCTGCGGGATTCTCAGCCATTTCGCCGGACTGCCAGACCTTACCGGGTTCGGGTTCATCCTCAACTATCTCAGCCGTAACCAAACCACGACGGAAGCTCTCCTCATCAATTACAGAAAGATCCGAGAGCATAAACATTCGCTCCCCGTTTTCTACATAGACAGAGAGCACCTCTTCTTGACCACTTGCGGTTGCGACCACCTTGCCGACGGGGTCTTCCAGATCGTCGGCATACTCTTGCACCAGAGTCTCCACAGCCTGGCGTAGATACTCGCGGTCAAATTCAGCAGCGAGAACATTTTCGCCCAGCCCATGCCGCTGCCTGCTGTCCGTTGTGCTGAGGCTGGGTGCCTTAATTGCCATAACCTCAGGCGGCAATAAGTCGGTCGCTCTGCCAAAGGCGCCACTAATGCCGCTCGACTGCCCTCGTTTAAGGTCGGCAATGTAGTCGCGGTAGCGTTTCAGGTGGTCAGCCATAGAGCTGCCGGATGGGGGCTGATTGCCCTGCTCCTCACTCACAATAACTAGTCTCCAGACAATGCCTACTGTTTAGGGCGTATTTAACTGAGGAAAGTGATTAGGGTCAACACCCTTTATGCCCCCAGTCAGCCAAACTTTCCAGATCATCTGAGAATTTTTTTGCTAGAGCGAGAGTGGTATGGCGAAAAAGCCGCCAACAGACCATGACGATCACCACGATCACCAAGATCATAAAACGACCAAAGTTGAGTCGGCGAAGAATAGCCGTGACATTTACGGCAAGGCTCCACTGCAACACAACGAGGCTAACCCCAAGCATGTGGCACCGGTGGCCGACAAAATTGCCTCCAACAAACAGGCGGCGCCAAAAGAAAGTGGTCTGTCAAAACTGTTCCATCAAGCTAAAAGCGAAGGCGAAAAGCTCTTGGCCGGAGGTGAAAAACTTGTCGAGAGCGTGACCAAAGGTGCTGAGGGCGATCACGAAAATGCAGCCGCCAAAAGCGCCTTCCAGGATGCAAAACAGGTTGCCCACGCCGATAAGATGGCTCCTGCGGAGCGCGCCCACAAGGGAGTGCACGATTACGATGACCCGGGTTCAAAACGTCACTTTCACTACAACGATCGTGGTCTCATAGACAAAGTGCAGGCTGTAAATGGAGCTGTCACCACAATTGATTATAAACATGTCGGCAATGTGGACAGGCCCACCGCATTTAGTACCACCAATGAAAATCAACCACAACTTCTGCGCACCGCCAGCGCGTCGGACAAGTTGGTGCTAAAGGTCGATCAACAAACCGGCGATGTAACCTCTTCCAGCCTGGAGAATAGCCCGCCAGCGGACACTAAGGACGAGCAATCTCAGCCACAGCAGAAAGTAGAGAGGCACTTTAGCCCGGAAGGGGCTTGCTCGGAAGTGCGACGCGACCTTGAAGATCACCGCCTTGAGAAAACTATAACCGGCTTCGACGGCAAGGTGGTCGCCGTTACTAAGTACCACTATGGACAAGATGGGAAAGAAGTTGGTGCCAATGACGAGGCTACGGCTGAGCAATTCGACGCCAGGGGGCGTCTCACTCACAGGTTCGCCTTTGGCACCGCCGGCGATATCGAAAAACAAAATCCTTGCCTGCGTGAGGATAGGCAGTACAACGAGAGTAGCGGTCTACTGAAAGAGACTCTCAAGCGCTTTGATCTGCATTCGGGCAAGAAGGTGAAGCTGTTTCAGAGCGAGGAGATCGTCGATCTGCAAAAAGGGCGCACAACCGTCCAGGAGCAAACATTTAAAGACGGCATAAAGACCCCCATTGAAGACAAGACAATTACATTTGACGAGGCAGGCAAACCAATCGCCTTCCAATACAAGAATGAGCTGACAAAATCTGATGTCAGCTTTGACTTCACCAGTAATGGCAAGGCGTCTGACGTCAAAGGAACGCCCGGCACTGTTGACAAAGAACATCTCTTGCTCATGGCCGATGTCGCAGTCGGTAATGCCGTCATCAACTATCAGGTCAAAGCAATTGACCTGACGAAAAGCCAGGGGGATAAACCAACGGGCACGGTGGTCTCAGAAGATGCGGGCAAGGGCGATAAACAGCAGCAATCTACCACCGATAAACAACAAGTTGATCTGAAAGCCATCGACCAGGCTGTGCAGGATATTCATGATGCCAAAGACAACACCAGCTTGCTCATGTCCGATCCTGACAAGAACAAGATCTGGAACACCCTGGAGCCGATGTCGGCCGCCCAGCGGCAGCTCGTCCAGGAGAATTACCGCAGTACCTATCACACCGACTTGAGCGATGATCTGCGCGATCAGTTGAGCGGTCCAGATTTCGCTCGCGCCGAAGCGATCTTAAAACGACAAGACGGAGTGGCCGACAACACCGGCCAGATCCATCAAGCATTGGCCAAACTGGAAGACATAGGACCCTCTGAACCAGGCTGCCTCAACGATGGCGGCGTCCGAGCAGAAAGGGAGATCAGAGACTCTATCAACACGCTTTCCGCAGATCAGCTGAAAGTGGTGGAAGCAAAATACAAACAAGATTATGGGCGAAGCCTGGCCAGCGACCTGTCGATTAATGCCAATCTATCGGACGAAAGCAAACAGGCATTAGCGATTTATATTAAAGGAACGGACCATCGCACCGATGCCGATACCCTGAAACTTGCCGACATGGCTATTCAACAGAATCGTCCTGATATCTTCAATGAAGTATGCCGCGATGCCTCGCAGTCTGCCAGAGATACCTTCACCACCAATGGTGGCACACAAAAAATCGACGATAGCTTTGGCGGCGGCGACGCCCAAATTGCCAAAGACCATCTTTCTCACGGCACAGTCAGCATCGCCACCATCATCAATGGCGATACGCACTGGTATCACACAAACAAAGACGATATAACCGGCGCCGTCACGAATGCCAGCGATCAAGATCGGCAAGATTTCATGCACGGCGAGCGGTTGGCTAACTCTGCGCAGCAGCCGCAGACCGACGCCGACAAGCGCGCTCTCGAATTTTACAACAGTGTCGACAAGTCATTTCACAACTCCGGCAACGAGCGCGAGGCTACTGCGTGGGCAGCGAAATTACGCAATAACGACAGTGTCATAACTGGAATTCTCGATGCGCACACTGACGGCAGTTGGTTCCTCAACATGGGCGACAAAACAGACAAGAATAAACAGATGTCTGCGGTCGAAAGTATGAACGCGAAGGATTGGCAATATCTGCGCGATCATCCGGAAGAAGTAGGCCGGATTGATAAAGCGCTTGGCACATTTAGCGATTCCAACCATGTTGAAGTGATGAACATGTTGAATGCCAAGCTGGCAGCCAATGATTTCACTTCATCTGCCCAAGTTGGCAGTCGGGCGCTTCAAGAAAGATTGCAGGATAGCGACGGCAACACAGGCGCGCGCGTCGATGCCCTGGTCGCAATGTCAGCCGATGAAAGGCAGCGCTATGCCGCTAACAAAGATGGTTTCAAGGACCAGGTCAATGGGTCGCTGAAAGGCGATGAAGAGAAATTCCTTGCCAATCAGTTGTCTCAAACAACTGGCGCGCCGACTGCTCTGGAAAAAGTTTTAATTCATGGGATCAAGAACGACAGTTCCGCAGGCACATTTAGCGAGATGGAAGCGGCTATGAAAGCCGATCCGACACTCAAGGATCGTCTAAACAATCCTGTCACCGACAGCGATAAACAACTGAGCCAATTTTTCCATGAGGCTTCGCGGTCCGCAGTAAACAAAGCGGGGCTGGGCACCCGTAACATGGGAAGGGGCGGTATTATTCCCGGTCAGTATGACAAATACGACAACGCGATCTTCCAGGACGGGCACGTGCCACTGGACCAGCAACTGCATCTGACACAAGATAAACGGGAACGAATTGATATCATCCTCTCAGCCTCCGATGCTGATAAAGCCAGACTGGTTGATGCCAATCCGACCCCGGAAAATAAGGCATTTCAGGATGCAGTCTTAGGGTTTAACAACGACGAGAAAGAGATCATCAAAAACGCATTGCAGCAAAAGGATGCCACCACCGGTCACACCGGTTATCTCGATCAAGCGGATCAGTTCAGACTGTTCGTTGTCAACGGCGGCGACCAAAATCAGCTTCAACAGACGCTTTCCAGCATGACACCGGAGGCGCGACAAAATCTGGCTAACGAATATTTCACGAAATATCACGCACTGGTAAGCGGCGACGTGGCAGGCAAAGTGACGTCTGAAGAACAGTGGCGCTTCAGAGAAATGCTCTCTGCCACTGACGTCAATGTCAGGCAGATTGCCCTGGATGCCCAGACAAGCAATGACAGTCATACCAGCAGCTGGGATGGTTTCATGAAAGACACGTGGGATTATACCCGCGTTTCAGCAGACAGCACTGCCGACAACTTGACCAAGTTTATGGCCAAGCACGGCACTGAAATTGACAAGCTGCCACCAGGTAAGCGTAAAGCCCTGGATGAAGCGATCAATAACTACACGACCGCTCAAAAGGCTTATGTCGACTCCAAGGGACAGATGTCGGAAGCGCTTGTGAATGCCACCATTACTGTGGCAGCGATCGGAGGTGCGGCCTTCTCAGGTGGTACCAGTCTGGAACTTTTAAGTGCAGTCGGAGCCGGAGGTGCTGTCTTCCGCACAACAGCGATGTCCTCCATTGAAGGCACAGATTTCGACGGCTCTGCCAGCAACGTGCTCAAACAAGGATTCGAGGGCGGCTCCGCTGCCATGCTGGGCTTCCTCGGTCCGGAAGCGCTGGGCTTGAAAGGTCTATCCGTGGGTTCAGGTATAGCGGCTGTAACAACAGAGAAATTGCTGCAAGGCTCGGCAACGTCGGCTCTTTTCAAGGAGGGAAGCGAACAGATTCTCAAGGAAGGTCTGGCGAATGTTACAAGAGAAGGGGCGATAGTAGGAGACAAAGAGATTGCTGCTCTGGCTGAGAAGGTTGCAGCCAATGGCGCTGACAAGAACATTGTTGAGCAAGCGATTAAACAGCAGCTGAAGACTGACACGATGTCTGGTCTGCGGAACATAGTGCTAAATGAAGGTGAAAGTTACGCCCGCAACATGCTGGCCGCCCAGATGGGAGCTCAAGGGAAAGAACTTCTGGCTACGGCTGCAGGTTTCGAAAGCCCCGACACTCTTATGGAAAGAATGAAAGGCACCGCTATCAGCACCGCAAGCGGTGTCACCTTCTTCCATGGAATATTCCGCAGTAAGGCTGTCGCCGGCGATTACATCCGCGTCTCTCTCGGCAAAGACTCAACCGGCAATATCATCGCCGGCGCCGGCACACCGGTTCGACACGCTGACGGCTCGGTAGAAGTAGTGGCGGCAGGAAAAACACAACCGCTGGTTAAGGGCGATACGATCCCTGAAGATGGGGGCGTTAAGCAAACAAATTGGGGCACCGCCGTCAGTGACCCCAGCGGGGAGGTCGTACAATTTGAGACCCACGCCGGTCGCTTTCAGCAAGTGCCAGGTAAACCAGACACATGGTTCGATCCAAGGGGTCGCGAAGTGACAATAAGCGACGTGAAAGTCGACGTTGATGGCTCGCTGACCTATAAGCAGGGTGATACCACATTTAAACATGATCCGCAATCTGGAGACTACCGGAGCGAAACTCCCGGCAAAGGAACAGTCGAATATCACAAAGACGGCTCCGTGATCGCCGTTGATGATCCATTAAACCATCTCAGACTGGAGCCCCAATACAGCACAAATTCTGCCGGACAGCAGGAATTGACTTCCTTCAAGCGTTACACAGTCGATGCATCCGGCACCAAGTCTGATGCTGGCGCAATTGAGAAACGAGCTAACGGCTGGACAGACGTTGATGCTGCGGGCAACGCCAAGACGGCTTACGGCACTGACATGCATGTCAACGCTGACGGAACAATGTCATTCACCGGTGAGATACCGAACAAGCCGCCGGCGCCGGCTGCCAACGATGCCTTTGTCGGACAGAAACTGGGAGACTTCGCTACTTCCGAAATCGCCGTAGCGCCTGACGGCAGCAAAGTGGTCAGGTTCAGCGACGGTAAAGGAGGTTCTGGTGAAATAGCCAGCGATGCACAGAATCATCTCACTCACGTGGTCAATGGAAAGGGCGACCTAACCGACCTTCAATACGACGCCTCAGGCCAACCAAACAAGGTAACCGTAGACGGGCACGTATACGAAAAACCGCCAGGCTCCGCTGTATTCATCGATCAGGCGACGGGCAAGCCATTTGCAGACCAGCTGTACATAGATCCTTCCATTGGTCAGGTCAGCTTCCGCATGGACAGCTCGTATCGTATACCGGGGCAGGAAGGCACATCCAACGAAGTTGCCTGGATCACCCGCTGGGCAGACGGCACTAGCATAATCGAATACAAATCATTCGGTGATGGGGTACGGATCCCAGATCAAAATTTCATACCACAAACGCGCGAGGCCAACTTCAAAGAACGAATCAATCAAGGCGAAGTCGTCAGCGATGGGAAAGGATTTAAGAGCACTGACGGCAGTGGCGCCACAGTCCATTATGATGAAAACGGCAGAGTAATTGGCAACGAACGCCCCGATGGTTCAAGCGTTAAGTATAAATATGGTAGCGATGGAAAAGTCGAATCATATGCCACTAAAGCCAAAGACGGCAGTACTGAGACTATACAACGCGACCAATCTGGCAATTTCGAGCGGGTCAGCGCCACTGGCAAACACGAACCATTAGATTACCTCGGTCATCGCGTCAACGACCTGACAGTCGAGTCAGATGGTTCAGTGACTCAGTGGACTGACACTTTTGAAGGTCATCGCACTGCGCCTGACGGAGTCGAAGTGGCCATCGATTCGCTTGGTCACGAGCATGTAACCGACGCCGCTCTTCGCACTGAACGTACTCATCTGGAGAATATGAGTGACACCATGTTCGGTGGCGGCGAAAAATCCGCTCGCATGCAGGACATGATGAAAGCGTTTGAGGCCAACGCTAAAAAGAACGGTGTATCGGAGGGAGAGATCGCAAACACTTACTACCAGGTCAATAAGATGCTCACAGCCAACGATGCCGTACTTTCGTTAGCTGACAGGCAAGTTCTTTCCCAACAATTGATGCTTTCGCTGGCCCATCCACACACAATCGATCAAGGTCACTGGGACGTTTGCAACGTAACTGCCGAGGTGCAGAACCGCTTCGCCGTCAGTCACCCAGCGGAGCTGGCGCGATTGACTGCCGACGTCTCGACCAGTGGTCGATTTGTCAACGGTGAAGGGCACGTTATAGACATGACGTCAGTCAAGGGCGCGCTAACTGCGCAATCTGACGTGCTCGCCACTATGGGCCAGCATTTTAAGGGAAGAACAGACATTAGCGACATCGCTAATTATCAAGATGGACAACGAAACTTCCTCAGCCAAATTATTCAGACATCGCTCGTAAACGAGAGGTGGCAGGGCGCTCCCCCTCTTGGAGCACCGTCGTCGGCTCAGCGCGCCTCCACGCTGACAGAGCTGAGACAGGGATTGAGTAAGCAATCCGATGTCAACGCCGACTTCAGTAACCGCTATCACCCAGGGGATCTTCGCTATGAGATTCAAGGCAAGCCCGTAGGGGCGCAGGCAGGGATCAGGAATATGGAACTCGTGACCAATTACAGCGTTGGTGGCGACGGTAAGCCTGTCTTGCAGAAGGCAATGCCAATAAACGGCATCGATCCAGTCACTGGGAAACCCTCCAAGCTAATTTCAGATAAAGTTGTAGATGCGCCCAGTTTGTACAACGCAGACTTGGTCCAAATAAGTAGATCGCTGTTAGGTTATGACGAACCACCTCACTTCTTTGTACGTGATGACAACAATGCTACCGGTAATGTTGTTAACGTGACCGATGAAAATGCCTTTGCTCAGCAACTCATGGATCTGAAGAATGCTCAGGTACCTGGGCGACCGCAGACTCGCGGATTCCCGCCAACCATATATGTCGACTCGGCATCTATCAGCGCTGATGGGGTGAATATTGGTGGATGGGGCGGAGCACATGTAATCAATGTGCAAGATATTTGGCAAGATCCAACCACAGGTAAATGGAAGGTACACATTACTAATCAATGGGGCGAAAAATTCGACTGGGTTAATCGAGACATGGATCTAGACACGCTGTGGAAGTACATGGACAGGAGCAGACTCAACAAATAGCTATGCAGATTCTTCACCACGGCCAGATAGAACTGCTCTCACTTCCGGACAGCTGGAAGGAAGGACCGTCACGTCACGGACCATGGCTTGAATTTGAACGCTCATTCTTCCCGTCTGAAGGCGGAAAAGCCAAGCTGATGCTGTGGTACAGAGGCGCTCCCATCTCTGACGAGGGAGCTAATCGATTGACGGAGCTGATGAAAAAGCCAAATAAAATCCTCTTGCCCAGTGAACTGACGAGCATCAGCGAAACTCTTGACTGGATGTCTTTACCCGAAACTTTCCGGATTATGGCAGCGCGCATTGACGAGATCAACGACAGAAAAGTGCTAGTCATCGAAGGTCGATATCTGCCTGAAGAGACTGACTACTACGCCGTTCTCTTGCAAAATCCTGGCGCTGCCGCGTACATTCAGGAAATTTATTTCCAAGCACCAAAAGATGATTATCCCAGATTCATACGCGACGCGAAAACAGCAATCGCTGGTATTCAATGGGTCTGCTAAGGTCCAACCTAACCTCACAATGACAGCGCCACCTAACCCAACAATGACAGACATACACCATGGCAGCAAGGAAGCTCATACCACCAGTGACAATGCACATAAAGGAAGAGATCAAATGTCAGAACGGCCGTCCGGCTCACGATCAATAGTAAAGATACGCAGTGATGTCACTACAGACACCTTGTATGCAGGGCCGAGCCAGACCCCGGCTCCGGCTGACCCTTTGCTTGGTGCGCGTACCCGCAGTGGCAGTGACATAGCGGCACAAGTAAAAGCCCTGGATGCCGCTCGTCAGGCGCAGGGCGATTCCATCGAACTTTCTGACGGCTACATCAGGACAGCCACTGAATATGGGGCACACGGGCCGGAAGGCTTCAATGCGATGATGTATAATCTCAACCAGGCAATTGATGTTCGCACCAATGTGTTGGAAGCCAACGATCCCTTACTGGGAACGACATATCGCTATGCTTACAACGTGAGCGCAGGCAAAGTGCCCCCTGAAGCATCAATCATCTATTTGAAAAATTCGATGCATGTCTGGGAGCAGTTGGCTACGCAGACACAACTTCCGGCATTCGTCACCGATCACTATCTCAATACCGGCTACAAGAATCTTTCCCTTCTCTACCAGGCGACAAATCAGGCTGAGTTGGCTGCGCAAGCAACGAGCAAGATCCGCAAGTAACTGTAGCCGGACTCAATCAACGGCGTAAGCCAACGGCGATAATTAAGGCACGACTGCCGGCAGCGTGGACAAATCATGAAACAAAAGCTCGGCGGACTGGTAGCGATTTTCTCTGTTTTTCTCCAGACAGCGGTGCACAATTTGTTGCAGTTTACTGGAGAGCTGCGGATGGACGTCGCTTAAGACTAAGGGTGGGGGCGCCTCTTGAGCATGCTTCATATATATTTCAATGATGTTGGTGGCAGCGAATGGTTTTGCTCCGGTCAACATTTCATACAACATGCAACCGATTGAATAGATGTCACAGCGATGATCGGTAGGCTCAGAGCGGCACTGTTCGGGGCTCATATAAGATGGGGTGCCGATCAGGGCGCCGGTTCGAGTGAGACTTTCACTGTCTTCTGGCCTGATCAATTTAGCCAGTCCAAAATCAACAATTTTTGCCGTAAAAGTGTGTTCCCCTTCTGCTACCAGCATTATGTTTCCTGGCTTTAAATCTCGGTGCACGAGACCTGCTTCGTGAGCTTTGCCGATCCCCTGGCATATTTGGCAGACGATCTCGACCGTGTCGGCAACGCCTAATTTGCCGTTTTGTTCAAGCAGTTCGGCCAGACTGAAACCGTTTAAATACTCCATCACCATATATGGCTGAGATTCTTCAGTCAGTCCCAGGTCGTGCACAAGAAGTATATTCTTGTGCCTGAGCAAGCCAGCCGCTCTGGCCTCGCGTTCAAAGCGTCTCACCAACTCCGGCTGAGTGCTCAGCTGAGGCGCCAAGATTTTCACTGCTACAGTAACATTCATCATCTTGTGCTTGCCCTTGTAGACCTGCCCCGAGGCACCGCCGCCGATGGCTTTGATAATTTCGTATTTGTTGTCCAGCGCTCGGCCAATCATCGGATCTCCGGCGTCACCACCGCTGGTGCCCAAGCTTTCTGCTCCCGGCAGACTCAAAGTGCTTGCCGATGTCACCTTGAATTCAGCCGAGTTCATTATGCCGTCGATGCGCAGCATGCGCCCCTCTGGGTCTAATTTCTTGGCCAGCCTGCGCACCACATTGTTAAAAGCTTCCACTGTCATCTCGGCGTCGGTTGACCAGACCCGGGTGAGCAGTTCCTCGCTGGTAGGCGCTTGCGCGCGGTTCCTGACCAGATAAGCAAGCAACTGAAACTCTCTGGGCACAAGCGTGACTGCTCGTCCGCTTTTGAGCACTTTGCTTGTATCAAGGTCAACAACAATGTCGCCTACGGTGACTACGTTGCCTACCACAGCCTGGGCGCGGCGCAGGAGCCCGCGGATTCTGGCACCGAGTTCTTTGATATTGAAAGGCTTAGTCAGATAGTCATCGGCGCCACCATCAAACCCCGCCTCTTTATCTTCAACAGCCTGATGCCCTGTCATCATAATCACCGGGCAGCGGCCACCAAAGGTGCGGTAGTCTCGGAGAATTTCAATGCCCTTCAGTCCGGGTAAATCCCAATCTAAAATAATCAGGTCTGCTTGATTGGCAAGAATGAAATTTTGAGCCTCGATACCGTCGTGGAATACTTTGACGAGATGACTTTCTTGCTCAAGATAGTCCTGGAGCAGACCAGCTAGACTGACATCATCTTCGACTATAACGATTCTTGCCACTACCCACCTTAGATGCCGACCGAGCCAGCCGCTCGCGTTGATTATCTACCCTCATTTAGCCTCCCTGAGTCGATCATTCTTGGCGCTATACTCCTCTAAGCAAGTCCGCACAGCATTTGCCCGATGTTCATGCAGCCAGCTTAGTGCTTACTCTTTCAACCTTGAAGTCAACTACCATATCCAGCCATCATTCATTGAGCCTTGCCAAACAGGGCATTTTGTTGGTGTCGATTTTTTTGCTTTACGAATTGGCTTTCATCGCCACACTGGCATGGCTGATGGCCCAAGCGGAAGCGGAGGCGGCTCGCCAGGAGCACGCCCGTCAGGTGACTGAGAAAGCCAGCCGTCTGATGCTGGATATGTACGATACAGGCGATGCCGTCGGTCGCTATGCCAGAAGTCTGGAATTTGGCCCGACAGATTCAGCAAAAGCGTCCAAAGAAGAGGTTCCAGCGCTCATTGATTGGCTCAAAGAGGCCTTCAAAGACAATCCTCCGGCTCAGTCTTTGCTGCAGAAGATCGAGAGGGAGATTGCCGCCTGCCTGCCTCTTATTACTGATATCCAGGGTCAAAGCTCTAACCTCGCCAATGCCCAAGAGCGACAAGCCTGGAACATGAAAAAAGAGGCCATGCAACCGATGGTTAATCAATTGGTCAAAGACATTCCTGCTCTCATTGCTATCAGTCGCGAACTGGAGAAAGACGCACCCGAGCAAGAACGACTGAAAAGACAGATAACCGAAAAGGTTTTGTTGGTGGGCATGCTCATGAACTTGCTTGTCGTCTTTTCGATCGCCTATCTTTTTACAAGCCGGATCACGGCAAGACTTGATCTGCTGACACAGAATACAGCCAGGCTAAAAGACGGGCGCGACCTTAAGCCCCTGCTTGACGGCAATGATGAGATAGCTGCTGTCGACCGTGTCTTTCATGACACTGCAGCAACTCTGCGCCAAGAAATGAAAGTGCTCAAAGCCAGCGAAGCAAGGGTGAGGACTTTAATAGAGACTCTGCCCATTGGAATTGTTCTACTTGATGAAAATGGCACCATTGAACTGGTCAACACAACCTTTGAAACAACTTTCAAATATGCAACTCATCAGGTCTTGGGGAAACGATTAGGTAAACTGTTCGTTCCTGGTCAGGCAGTTGTAGAAGGCGCACCACACTCTCAACAGTCCAGAGCAGCCTTTGGTCAAAATCTAGAGCTTACGGCTTTAAGTAAAGATGGGCAGAGTATTGCCGTCGACTTCATGATGGTGGCGCTTGAGCTGGAAGGAGAGTCTAAGACTCTGGCCATGATTATGGATGCCAGCGAAAAATATAAAATCAAGAAAATGCGACAGTCCTTTGTCTTTATGGTGCGCTCCGAGCTCAAAGAGCCACTGACAAAAGTCTCTTCCTTCTTGACCAAACTGGGCAATGGCTCGCTGGGAATGCTATCGCCTGAAGGGGCGGGTACGACTCTATCGATGCAGCAAAATATTGAGCGGCTGATCGTGCTGCTCAACGACCTCTTTGACTTAGAAAAACTGGAGTCCGGCAAAATCGAGATCGATCCGGCGCCGGTCCAGCTTGGTGTCATTTTTGAACGTTCTATCAATGCCGTCGCTATGTTTGCTCAAAAGCACCACGTGCAGTTGCATGTGCCCAGCTGTCAATTGGAGTTATATGCCGATACCAACCGCCTTGTGCAGGTACTGGTCAATCTGTTGTCCAACGCGATAAAATTTTCGCCGCCGAACGCAGTTGTCACTATCGCTGTAAGACAGTCTTCCACTCAAGTCGAGATTGGCGTTATAGACCAGGGGCGAGGTATTCCGGCCTCAGAACTGGAGGCAGTTTTTGAAGCATATCGGCAAGTGGAAGCCGGTGACGCCAAAAAGAAAGGCGGCACCGGTCTTGGTCTGACCATCTGCAAATCCATCGTCGAAGCTCATGGCGGGCAGATTGGCGTCAACAGCGAGGAAGGTAAAGGCAGCGTTTTTTGGTTTAGATTGCCGCGCCCCAGCAAGGAGGGGCGATGAACACATCGTTTAGTAAACTGAGCATCAAAGGACTGCTGCTGGTATCTGCATTACTTTTCCTGGAGCTCTTGTTTGTAGGCTGTCACGCCTGGCTCCTGGCAAAAGCTGAAGCAGAATCCAGCAAGCAGGAGAGGGCGAAGGAAATAATCGCTCAGGCAAACAATCTGATGCAGTCTCTTTATGAGGCTGGAGACAACGTCGCCAAATATACTCTCTCTCACGATCTTGCTTGTCAGGCGAAATATGAAACGGCAAGAGAGGATGTTCCCACAAGAATTGCCTGGCTAAAAGAGCACCTGGTAGGCAACCCGACACAGCTGAACTTGCTCGACAAAATAGAAGTCAATGTCAACTCCGGACTGTCCATGCTGGCTGATATGAAGCATGCCAGTGACACCGAGGCTCAACTCGTAGCTATGCAGCATGCCTTAAAGCTGAGAACAAAAATGCAGGCTCAGATGCAAGGACTGGTGCAAGATTTAGGTGACTTCCTGAACATCGAGAAGAAAATAGAAAGTGCCAGTCCGGCAGCTATAAAGTATCAGCGCGATCGTATAAGATGGCTGCTTCTTTCCGGATTGGCCGTCAATATCATCGCCGCTGTCATGTTGGCGCAGTTTTTTGTGCGCAGTATCACTTCGCGCCTCGCTATCGTTGTAGACAACTCCGACCGCCTGCGCCAACGCCGAATTCTGCGGGCACCACTTGCCGGCGATGACGAGATTGCTTTGCTGGACAAAGCGTTTCACGAAATGTCGCGTTCTTTGCGAGGTGAAGAAGCGCTGGTCATAGCCAGTGAGCAGCAAGTGCGAACGATAATCAATGAGATGCCTATTGGTCTTATGATTCTCGCCGCCGAAGAGATTATTGAATATGCCAACCCGATGTTGGAGAAACTGCTGGACTACACAGATGGTGCCCTGGTCGGCACCCGATTGTCCAGCCATTTTTCAACGGCTGGCCTCAATGCCGTGTCCGACACTGATACCACCTCTGGTGTAGTCAATCTGGTCGCCTGCAAAAGAGATCGAAGTGAACTGCACGTAGAGTTTTCCGTAGTTGACGTCTCGTTAGGGAAACTGTCGAGGCGGCTGGCTATAGTTATCGACGTCAACGAAAAACACGAAATGGAAAAGATGAGACAAGCTTTTGTAGCCATGGTCAGCCACGAACTGCGCACCCCCTTAACGTCTGTAGCTGGCTTTTTGCAGCTGTTACCGATGGGCGTCTATGGACAAATCAGCAGCCCTGCAATAGAGCAGACAAGCCAGGCCGAGGCACACGTCGATCAATTGATCATGTTGATCAACGACTTGCTGGATCTGGAAAAACTTCAGGCCGGCAAATTGAAAATGGTCAGATCGAGAATTGTTTTAGAAGACGTCATCGATGAAACCGTAGACTCGGTTTGCAGCCTGGCAGAATCGCTTGGTATTTCTGTGCTTTTCGAAGGTTGTCAGATTGATGTGATCGGTGATGGCAATCGTCTGCAGCAAGCCCTATCAAAAATGCTGACCTGCCTTTTACGACTTTGCCCGGCAGGAGAGACAGTCAGTATCGTAGTCGAGGGCGCCGGCAAAGCGGTGACTACTCGCTTGATCACAAACAGCCTTGACATACCTGATGATCAGTTGCAATCTATTTTTGAGCCGTTTCAACAGCTAGACTTGCCCACGACTAAAGGTTCTCTTGGTCTGGGATTGCCGTTGGCCCAGGCAATTGCTGTGCAGCATGGAGGCACATGCGGTGCCACAAAGGCAGGGAACAGCGGTATTTCACTGTGGTTGCAGATTCCCCGTTAAAGTGGCAGCTAAATTTTATAGCTGCGTAGATTCTCTTTCGTAGATTCTCTTTCGTGCATACTCTTTCGGTTTACATACTCAATTGGTGGGAATCATTCATATAACTGATCTGTTCACAGTGGCGGCGAGTTCTCCATGCACAAACGTAGTAAACCGATCACTTTGCCTGTCCGAATTCTGCCGCATGACGTGGAGACTTCATGTCACAGGAAGTAGGTCTGGATAAAACAATCTATTCGGTCACACTGGATTGCACCAACTGTGACACTCATCAGAGCGAACCGACCATACAATGCGATAACTGCGGCGCTAATCTCGTTAGAGGTTTGAGGGATGGAACTGTCATCGCCGGCCAGTACGAATACATCGAGACTATCGGTGCAGGCGGTATGGGTCTCATTATCAAAGGCAAAGACAAGACCTCAAACGAAATGGTGGCCGTCAAACTGTTGCTGCACAACAACAATCCAACTGAAGTTCGACGTTTCCAATTGGAAGCTAAAGCAGCAAGCATGCTGTCTCACGATCACATCATTCGCATTTATGACTTCGGAACCAGCGAAGATGGCTATCCATACATGGCCATGGAGTATATAGTGGGAGCTAATCTTTCGGACTTGATCGCCGCCAGCGGCAGTCTTGATCTTGGGGAAGCTCTGCATATTTTCGACCAGGTCTGCGAAGCTATGTCCTACGCTCATTCTAGAGGCATAGTTCATCGCGACATCAAGCCCAGCAATATTATGTTGTGTGGTGGCGCTCAAGACCACGTCAAAATTGTTGATTTTGGTATTGCCAAGCTTCTCGATAAAGACGCTGCCGAAAAGAGTCTGACTAAAACAGGTCACATTGTCGGTAGCCCGCTCTATATGAGCCCTGAGCAAGCATCAGGCAAAAAGATCGACGCGCGCACCGATATCTATTCGGCTGGTTGTGTTCTCTTTCACGCCCTCACCGGCGCCCCTCCTATTGAAGGCGGTACAGCAATGGAGACATTGCTAAAACATTTGAACACGATTCCACCAACGCTATCTGAGGCTTCATTGGGCAAGAAATTTCCCCAAAGTCTGGAAGAGATCGTCGCAAAAATGATGAATAAAGAGCCGGCGAATCGATATCAGTCATTTCAAGAATTGAGGGCTGATTTGCATCAGGCATCGCGTGGACTAAGTGTTGGTAGCAAAGATCGTGGTGCACCGCATGCGGTGCTTCCAAACAAGGCGATTTTGGTAGTAGTTGGAATAATCACCGTCGCTCTAGCCGGAGTCACCATCGGGTATTTTTTGAATCTCAAATCGCAGATTGCTAAAAAGTCCAACGCGATTACAATCCCCAACCCTGAGCATCCACGGGTCACTGCTGTCGATCATGACGGCGGCACAATTCCAGATCCCGCAAGCTGGAGCGAAGTCATTATTAACACCAACATCAGTGCGCACAAGACGGATTTCTCTGGGCTTGCTGACCCATCTACGACAGACGACACTCTAGGCTACCTCGCCACTCAATTGAAGGACCACAAGGCTCAAATCGACACGTTAGTCCTCGACAAAAAAACCGATATAACTAACGAGGGCATTAGAAGATTGGAAAATCTCGAGCTGCACAAGCTAGTTTTGACCCAGACGCGAATCGACGGAAATGCATTGCCTTCGATAGCGAAAATTAAGAGCCTCACGGATTTGCGGATTTCCGGATTAGGAAGCGTAACGCCAGGCAATCTAGACTCTCTTGCATCCCTGACAAATCTTCAAAGCATAGAAATTTCGTATTGTAATCAGTTAACCGGCTCGGATTGCAAGTTTCTAAAGAAATTGCATGAGCTGCGCTCACTAAATTTGGCCAATGATCTTAAAGTAAATGACGATCTGATTCCACAGATTGCAGGCTTGCCGAAATTGTCCAGACTTTTCGTACAATTTACATCGCTGGATGACAAAGGACTGCACCAAATTTCGCACCTAAAGACGTTGCAAACCCTCGATATCACTGGATGTTTTCACGTTTCCGATGAAGGACTGCGCTCGCTCAAAGCTTTGCCAAGGCTATTCAATCTGGACATTACCGGTCTGCCTTTGACAGATAAGAATTTAACAGCGTTGAGTCGGCTACATTCGTTGAACAAGGTGGCATTCTTTGCTATTGACTCAACACAAGAGTCTAGACTCAAGTCTGTGTTACCGCCAGCTTGCATAGTTGTGACCGAGGGAGATAGGAATTGGGATTTGGCACACTGAGAAAATTGGACAACCTTTGAACACGACAACACAACCAAGCAAACTACTCATTACTCATTACCGGCTGTTCGTCAGGCTTCGGAAGTCATCTTCTGAAAAGATTTATGCAAAGGCAAAATAGATGAGCAGTATCGAAGTGCGCAACAATCTGACTGCTCCGCACAAAGGTAAGGCATCGCCGCTTCATGCTCTTATCTCCGCCAGAACCCAATTGTCTGAAAATTTCTCCACCGCAGAAACGGAGGTGCAGTCCCTCTGGACGGTTGATTGGTGGGGGCTGTCCTGTAGTGATGTTTTCTTAGCGATGAATCCGGAAATGCAGATCGCTGCGCTTAGCGCGTGCAATCGAACGCTTTTGAACGAAGCTTACTTCATCGAAAAGTCGGGCTTGGCCTATACGGCGAAAATGGTGCTCATGTCCGAATCCACCGACGTCGCGCAACTGTATGCTCTCATCGGAGCCGACGAAGCGCGGCATCTAGCCTGGATCGAGCCGTATCTTGAAGAAGAAGAAAAATGTCGACCGGGCGGACAATTCTTGGCTTTTCTTTCACGGCTGATCGAGGATGTAGAGCCGCGATTGTTGATATATCTTGTCCAGATCATTCTCGAAGGTTGGGGGCTGGATCACTATAGGCGGCTTGCGGATGGCTGCCAGCAACCGATGCTGTCGCACATTTGGTCAAGCATATTGAAGGATGAGGCACTGCACCATAGAAGCGGCACGATTCTATTCGACGGACATTCGCTTTCTGCGCTTGATCTTTCGTTGGTCGAAGACTGCCTGAAGTGTTACTCGGACATGGTGCGCGTCGGTCCACAAGCCGCGCTTAACGCAGTGGATATAGCTGCTGGAGGGCTTTCACAACAACAAGTGGAGGATGTCTTAATGGCTCTGCGTCATCCAGAAGAAAGTACGCGCAAGTTACGTCTACTGCATGATCTAATGCGGCAACCGGGATTGGAAATACTGGTCGATCGACTTTCTGAAAACGATCAGTTCGTGCCCATGTCTCTTCAAGATGCGGCAAGGTCATATCTGGCTGTGCCGTGATGGTGCCGTGATCTGATCAATTCCGCTTGCGGTGATCACATATATAGGAACCACAACCTAATTACAACGTTAATCGAATAATCTCAAGGACCGTATAGATTTAGGTCTTACCCCCCTATTGATTCTCAAAATTAAGCAATGACTGAAGCAAATTCATTTGACTATGGCTGGTGACGCGCCGAATTCCGGCAAGCAAGAAGTCCAAAAAGTAGCCGAGCAACACCATAGTGGGGGCGGCGTAATTGACTGGTTGAGCGAAACTGCGATTCATCCGCTTCTCAATGCGGCTCTCATAGAGCCCTACGATACGATTTCCCGAGTGGTGCAGGATGTGTCAGGGCACCATCTGAGCCTGGGAGAGATCACACCTTTTTCGGTCAACAACCCCAAAGCATATTCAGCCAGTTGGTTTGTTCAATCAGCAGCCGGAGGCTTGGGCAGTATTCTGCCGTATGTTGTGGCAGGCAAACTGGCCGGTGGAGCGATGAGCCGCACCGGTCAATTAATCGGCGCCGAAGGAGCAACTCTTGCGGCGCTAAACAGCGAGCGGTGCGCACAACTTCTCGGTGCCGGAGTTTATGCAGGCATGAAGCGACCAGAAAATGGCGAAACAAGATTGAGTAACGCTGTCAGCACAGCAGCCGGATTTGCCATGTTCGACTATGGCAATTCGTTCAACCAGACCCGGATGATGCAATCCGCAGGTTGGCTGCCGGCCTTTGGTAGAGCCGGTGTCAGATTGGGAACAGGGTTTGTCGCAGGTGTTGCACAGACGGAACTGAACACATTATTGAGTCAGGACAAACTGGCACCAATGGACCAGGCTATTCAAAACGGTGTCGGTGGTGCCTTTATCAATCTCGGTCTTGGAACTGCTCAAGATGCCGCTGGCAGAGCAATTGACAGTGTCAACAAATGGGGGCGGCAACTGTCCGACCGCACGCAGACCGAGGGTATAGTAAAAGTCGAGCGAAGCGAGAGCTTCCCTTCTGGCGGAAAGGTCATTCCAGGGCTGGAGGAGTTTGGCAAGATCGAATCCTTGACGAAATTCTCCAATGGACACACTGTGTACAACAAAGGCGAAAATCTTCAAGCCCATACGTTTGACCATCCTCAACCAGTGGATATCGATGGTCAGACCTATCAAGTCACCAAGATCAATCAAATAAGAAAGGGAGTGACCACATACAAAACCGAAAGCGGCCAAACCATTAAGGTCTATCATGACGGATTGCCAATCAAACGAGACGCCGGCGACAGCCAGGTAGAGATGGTGCTGCACCTACCCGAGCACGATAACTTGATCCACGTTCCCATGGTACGACAAGCAACTGATTACACCTGTGGCGTAGCCGCTCTGCAATCAATACTGAGATACTTTGGAGAAGAATTTAGAGAAGACGCTCTGGCTAAGAAGCTGAAGGCCGATCCAATAGACGGTACTCGCTATGCAGAAATAGAGCGGTTCGCCAAGAAACACGACTTTGATGTGCATGAGCATCGCAACATGTCTCTTCCCGATCTGGAGAAACTCTTGGACAATCGCCATCCAGTTATGCTGTTAATTCAGGCGTGGGCAGACGGCAAAGTTGATTATTCCAAAGATTGGGACGATGGTCACTATGTTGTCGCCATCGGCTATGACAGCGATCGGGTCTATTTCATGGATCCGTCGACTCTCGGCACATACACTTACATTCCTAAAGCGGAGTTTCTCAGTCGCTGGCATGATACAGATGGCAAGGAACGTCTCAGCCATTTTGGCCTGGTCATTTCAAAAGGCAAGCCGAACTATGACGAGCACGAAAT
>Ga0182024_10008083_pt1 | contig 22381 bp, 21 predicted proteins | sample P32metaG_FD_120480 | JGI IMG/M metagenome (GOLD analysis project Ga0182024, IMG submission 120480) | Permafrost microbial communities from Stordalen Mire, Sweden - P3-2 metaG (Illumina Assembly) | ecosystem: Environmental > Terrestrial > Soil > Wetlands > Permafrost | place: Sweden: Stordalen... | reverse complement strand
CGCGCCCCAGGGCCAAAAACACCCGCCAACCCTCCGCGTGGTGAGAAATACGGGTTAGACCCACCGGTAAGTTGATGTCGCTGCGAACGCGCTGGCCGAAGAAATAGAATTGCAGCCGGCCCGACCGCATTCTGTCGGGTACACTTCCCAGTGACGGTCGATCTGCACAGACACTTGGTCAGCCACGTGCCCCACCGCGTGCTGCCCGCTTCGGCGACCGCCCCACCGCGTTCCCCCCGCCCTTGGAGCATTCCGTGCGATTCATCTCCTTGTTTGCCGTAATCATGGTGCTCACGATTGCAAGTCCGTCATGGGCTCAGCGCGGATGGCGAAATCGTCGCCAGGCCACTCCGCCGCCGCCGACGAATTCCAATGTCGATAAATCGGTCATGATATCGGCCTCTCCTCCCAACGCCGCGCTGGCGGCAACCGCGACAACGCCCCCCGAGGGGATTCCCGCGCCTCAAGCTACCGGCGAGGGCGCGCCTACGGTTTATTACTTTGACGGACGCATGCACTGGTGCCAGTTGCCCGACAACACGGTGTTGGTGTGGAGCGGTTCCAAATGGGTTCCCCCGGGAGTGATTTATTGGGGCGGCGGTCGCGGCGACGACGCGGCGGCACGGGCCGCTTCCCCCCCCGGGCCCTGGATTCACAGCCGTTTCAACGTCGAAAGCCGCGATTACCGCAGCCGTTATGGAACCGATGCCTGGTTTCAGTATGGTCCCGGGCACTTCCTCGATTAACCGGCAGATCGTTCATTTGAGCATTTGGACCTGTTTCATCTCGTTACAGGAAAGCGAGATAAGCCTCATTTCGGGGGAGCAAGGCCGTCGCCTCATCGATTGCTTGATCGAGGTTCAGTTTTTTCCAAGGTTTTGCCCGCCCTGCCGCTGTCAGGTTCCGTGGACTGGGCAAGCTTTCCTACTCGGGGCACCCATCCGGGCGGCGTGATGCCGGGGGGCAACCGGCAGCAAATCTCGCGTAACCCACCGCGGCGTTGTCAAGCCAAGGGGGTTCGTCGGGTTGCGCAAGGAGTTCTTCTCCACTCGTCAGCGCATAACCCGCATGCAGAGTCTCACCGATAAACGTTGTAGTCCCGGCTCGAACTGCAGAATTGCAACAGCCGGACAAACCACTTCAATCGCGGAGGATGGGAAATGCGGTGCCATGGATGGCCGGCGATCGGCCTGTTGATACTTGGCGTGACCTTGCCGGTCACCAAAGTGCAGGCCCAGCAAGCGGCATCCGTTGTTCCTGCAGCGGGCGTGGCCACATCGGATCAAGCTGAGACAGCCCCGCAGATTCAGTTGGTCGGGGCCAACTTGGCGAGCCAACGGCAGCCGGTTGCGACGTCGGCCGTGGACGATTCTGATCCGAACTCGCTTCAAGCCATTGTGGCCCGACTTGAGGCGACCGAAGCGGAGCTGGCTCAGCTACGCGAACAGCAAGCCAAGACGGCGGTCAGGCCGAAGCCTCAAAACTGGCTCGCCGCCATGCAATCGGCCAGCGGCAGCGGCGAACAGAACGTCGAAGACCGCATCAACAACCTGGAAAAGGAAGCCCAGGCAAATCGCGAAAAGCTTCCCTTCGTCCGATTGAGCGGTTTCTTCCAAGAAGATACCGGCTGGTTCAACCAGGATGCCAAGAGCAAGGATCAACTGGGCGACGTTCAAAACGGCACGGGATTCCGCCGCGCACGTTTGCAAGCCCTCGGCAAACTCAGCGAGTTCACCAACTTCAGCATCGAAATGGACTTCGCCTTCCCCGGCCGTCCCAGCTTCATGGACGTGTGGGGTGAACAGACCAATCTGCCGCTCGGCACCGTGCGAATCGGTCAATATCGCCAGCCGATCACGATGGATTCGTGGACCAGCATCCGCCACTTGGAATTCCTGGAACGTTCGGCGCCGTTCATCGCCTTCGATCCCTTCCGCCGCGTCGGTATCATGGATTATTGGATCAGCGACAATCAACGCACGATGTTGGCCGCCAGTATCTATGCCGCGGGCTATACCTTCTGGAACAGCGTGAATAACGGGGCAACGAACCAAACCCAGACCCAGATCCTGGGACTCGATAACCGGTTTGGCACCACGCTGGGCAACGGTGCCGCCTTGGCACTGCGTGGATCGCATTTGCTCTGGTACGACGATCCGAGCGAAGGCCGCTACCTGATGCACGTCGGTGGTGGTTACAACGTCTCGCAAATCGGCAATAACCCCTCCGACGTCGGCGGCGGGACGTACCGGGCCTCGACGATTCCAGAATTCTTCGTCGGCGATCAGGCCGGCGCATTCAACACGTTCGCCGGCACACCCAACGTCCTCGATACCGGCCGTTTCAAGGCTCACAACTACCAATTGCTACACGCGGAATGGGCCGCCAACTACGGTTCGTTTCACATGCAGACCGAATGGTTGGGAACCGCCGTCGCTCAGAACGGCGGCCCGATGGTCTACTACAACGGTGCCTACGCCCAGTGCGGTTATTTCCTGACGGGCGAAAGCGCTGGCTACAACAAGCAAATGGGTGCCATGGACTACAACTGCAAGCCGTTCAGCGAGTTCTTCGGGCTCGGCAGCCGCAAAGGAATCTGTGGCTTTGGTGCCTGGGAAGTCGCGGCCCGGTGGTCCTACCTCGACTTGCAATCCAGCCGCATCAATGCCAGCAGCTATGTCGGCACGACGCCCGCAGGGCTCCCCTCGGGCCCCGCCACCGCCGGAGCGGGTGTTGGCGCCGGCCCATCGGCTGCCAATCCGAACCCTGGCATCTTGAACGAAGGTACGCTGGCTTTGAACTGGTACTGGAACCAGTTTACCCGCGTGCAGTTCAACATCATCTTCTGCAACGTCAGCAGCCAATACGTCCTTCCGACCGAAGGCCATCAAAGCCTGATGGAGGCCTATACCTGCCGCTATCAGATCGAATTCTAAATCAGGCCAGACCCTACCTGGGCCGAACCTGTTAAGTCAAACCGTATCGGCGGGGCGGTCCAACGGGATTGCCCCGCCGACTGATTGAGTGTCCCGCTTCGACTGCAAGTTTTGCCGGCTTGCAATCTCAATGCGGCGCGAATTTCTCTACGCCTTTGTCCGATCCGTTGGCCTTACGAAAAACGTGAAGGCCTGCTGCGGACTTGGCGTTTGGAAAGTTGTCCGCGTTGGGTGAGCATTCCGTTTGCCGGAGATGCGTCAGTATCTCGCAGGCAAACCCTTCCGATAACCTCAGTGGCTCGACGCAACGCGTACGGACGCGCTGTTACGTCGAATCGCTACGATCGTGGAGCACGGCAAATGCAGCGCCAAGGATGGCAAGCGTTCGTCTCGTTGTTGTTCGTCGTTGCGCTCCCGATAGCAAGCGTTGCGGCTCAGCAATCGACGCCGGCTTCCGATGCTCCGTCTTCGCACGCAGCCGATTCCGGCGTGGTCCAGCAAACGAGCCTGGTTTCCGCCCAGTTGTCCGACGGGCGGGTGAAACCCGTTGCTGGCACCGACGATTCGACGGACCCGAATTCGCTGCCGGGCATCATGGCCCGCTTGCAGCGGGCTCAAGAAGAGCTTGCCGCCGCTCGTGCGAACCTTGGACCGCCGACAGACGCCGCGGCGCAGCCGTCATGGAGATTGAGCAGCATCCTCACCGCGTTCCAGTCCGGCGAGACCCAGAAGAACGCCGAAGACCGCATCGCCAGCGTGGAGAGCTCTCTCAGACCCAACAATCCCTATCCGCTCGTCCGCCTCAGCGGCTTCGCCCAAGAAGATACTGGCTTTTACAGCCAGGATGATGCGAGTAGGTCCCAACTCGGCAGCGTTCAAAACGGCTCCGGATTTCGCCGAGCACGTTTGCAAGCCCTCGGTAAGGTGACCGAATTCACCAACTTCAGCATTGAAATGGAATTCGCCAACGCCGGCCGCCCCAGCTTCTTTGACGTGTGGGGCGAGCAGATGAATCTACCGACCGGCACCGTGAGAATCGGTCAATACCGGCAACCGATCACCATGGACTCGTGGACGAGCGTCCGTCACTTGGAATTCATGGAACGGTCGGCCCCTTTCCAGGCCTTCGATCCCTTCCGCCGCGTCGGCATCATGAACTGGTGGAACAGCGAGAATAACCGCACCCTGATCGCGTTCAGCATCTATGCCGCCGGCAATTCGTACTGGAACAGCATCAACAACGGGGCAACCAACACGACACAGACCGCCATCCTGGGAACCGACAACCGGTTCGGGACCACACTGGGCAACGGCGCCGCCTTGGCGCTGCGTGCCACGCATCTCCTTTGGTACGACGATCCAAGCGATGGTCGTTACCTGATGCACGTCGGCGGTGGGTACAACGCCTCTCAAATCGGCGGCAATCCCGACGACACCGGCGGGGGTACCTATCGGGCCGCGTCGATTCCCGAAGCCTTTACCGGCGATCCGGCAGGCAGTTTCAACACCTTGGCAGGCACGCCTCAAGTGCTCGATACCGGCCGCTTCAAGGCTCACGGCTACCAACTCCTTCACGCGGAATGGGCCGCCAACTACGGTTCGTTCCATTTCCAGACGGAATGGATGGGAACCGCCGTCGCTCAAGACAACGGCCCGACGGTCTTCTATGACGGTGCCTATGCCCAGTGCGGCTACTTTCTCACGGGCGAAAGCGCCGGTTATGCCAAGAACATGGGCGCACTGGACTACAACTGCCAGCCGTTCAGCCAGTTCTTTGGACTCGGCAGCCGCAAGGGAATCTGCGGTTGGGGTGCCTGGGAAGTTGCTGCCCGCTGGTCGTACCTCGATTTGCAGACCAACCGTATTCTCGCCAGCAACTATGTCGGCACGACCGGTGGCGGCGTCCCGACAGGCTCTCCTGGCGCCGCGGGTCCGGGCGTCGCCATTCCGAACCCGGGGATCTTGAATGAAAGCACGGTCGGCCTGAACTGGTATTGGAACCAGTTTTCAAAAGTGCAGATCAATTGGGTTCACAACATGCTCAGCAGTCAATACGTCAGTGTCGGTGTGCGCCACTACAGCGTGATGGATATTGCCCTCATCCGTTATCAGGTCGAATTCTAGATCCAGATGGGACCCGCCGTGGGCCCGTCCCGTGGCCGAACCATCCGGCCGTGGCCGACAGCGAATAAGATGCGTAGCCGCACGGCCTTGCGGAAGTCGTCCGCCACGGCAATGCATTCGCCAGGGGCGAAAAAAGCCCCCACGCCGCTTCCGACGCTTGAGCCGACGGTGCCGATCCCAACGGCGCACTTCTGGCCCCGCCGCTATCCTCTTGGCCGCGTCTGGCCAGTCTCCGGTCGCTATTTTCCCGGCCGGGAATTGCAGTCGGTTGCTCGCGCGACCACAATGGACCCGAGTTCACCCCCCCTCCTGTCGCGTGACAGTCAAAGATCCGGAAAGGTTTCGCCCATTATGAGCTTCGCCTTGCGACATTGGCTTGCTGGTTGTTTTGTTCTGGCGCTGTTGTTGGCGCGGGCCGCCGAGCCCGTCCTGGCCGATGAGCCGAAGATTCGCGCCCTGTTGGTGACCGGGGGATGCTGTCACGACTACAAAGAGCAGAAGAAGATTCTCAGCGAAGGAATCTCGGCCCGAGCGCCGGTCGAATGGACCATCGCTTACGACCCGGGGACCACGACGAACATCAAATTCCCGATCTACGAGAATCCCGACTGGGCCAAGGGCTACGACGTGGTGGTGCACAATGAGTGCGTCTCCGACGTGAAAGATCTCGACTGGATCGAGCGGGTTCTGAAACCGCATCGTGAGGGCTTGCCCGCCGTCGTCATCCACTGCGCCATGCACTGCTATCGCGGCCAAACCGACGACTGGTTCAAATTTCTCGGCGTTACGTCACGGGGACACGGAGCGAACTATCCCTTCGAGGTGATCAACCTCGAGTCGCAGAACCCGATCATGAAGGGTTTTGGCGAGAAGTGGCAAACTCCCAAAGGCGAGCTCTACCTGATCGAGAAGCTCTGGCCCACGGCCAAGCCGTTAGGGCATGCCATGAGCCGCGACTCGAACAAAAACGAGATCTGCATCTGGACTAACCAGTTCGAAAAGGGGCGCGTCTTCGGCACCACCGTCGGCCACCACAACGAGGAAATGTCCGATCCCGTGTTTCTCAATTATGTGACGCGCGGACTGCTGTGGTCGGTCGACAAGCTCGACGACCAACATTTCAAACCTGTCGCGGTCGCTCCGACGTCCGCACCGAATGTTGCGGTACGATAAATAGTTTATCCCCCCCGCCGGCGCTCTCGGTCGATCTCCTGACGTGTCAGGATCTCGCCTTGATGCGCGCCGGCCTTGAGTCGCGGCTGGGCAATAACGGCCCCACAGTTTCCTGGGAAGCGGTTCTGCCGGGCATGCCAACAGCCGGCGGCACGCTCGACGTCCCCACCAGCTCCGCAGCCCGTTTATCCTCCGGTTCGAGTTGCGCCTTCGGTACCACCTGGATTGTCGGTTCCCAGATTCGCGTCTGTCTGGTCACTTCCCAGATTCCCGCTCGAGAACCCAACTACGGGAGTTGCAGCCGAGTTTCCCGTTCCCGAATTGCCGCCCGAAATGCTACTCGAGTTACCGCCAGAAATACCGGCTCCCAGATTTCCGGTGGCACCGCCTGAATTGCCCGCGGTCGGGTTTCCACCCGGAATCCCCGATGAATTGCGGTCGAAGCGATGTTCGGCCTCGCGACGTTCGGCGGCGCGATGTTCGGCCTCGCGGTGATCCACAGCCCGCCGCTCTTCGTTATGTCCGGCCAGCGGATGTTCACGGTCAAAGTGACGTTCGGCCTCGCGACGCTCCATCGCGCGCCGCTCTTCGGGATGTCCGGCCGGCGGATGTCCTCCAGCGGCTTGCCCGCCACTCGGGTTTCCGGCTGCGGGGTTTCCGCTTCGGTTCCCGGCTGCGGAATTCCCGCCGGCCTGATTGGTTCCCGGGTTCCCGCTCGGACGGGCGGCTGCCGGGCTTCCCGCCGGATTCCCGCCTGGATGACTGCCTGCCGGGCCGCCAACGGCACCGCCTGAATTGCCTGCGATTAGTTTTCCGCCCGGGGCCCCGGCCGAATTGCGGTCGAAGCGATGTTCGGCTTCGCGGTGTTCGGCGGCGCGGTGTTCGGCCTCGCGATGGTCGACCGCACGACGGTCGGCGGGATGTCCTGCCAGGGGATGTTCGCCGGCGGATCGATTGCCGTTGGGATTTCCGATTGCATGGCTTCCGCCCGAATTCCAATTTGGAGTTACAGTTCCGGAATTCCCGGCTGTCTGTCCACTTCCCGGATTCGCGCCCGAATGCCCTGCTGCGGCGATCCCGCCCATACGTCCTGCGAACGGATTCGCGATCGGTCCACCCGCGGCATGTTCGCGGTCGAAGTGACGTTCGGCCTCGCGACGTTCGGCGGGATGTCCGGCCAGGGGATGTTCGCCAGCGGATCGATTGCCGCCGGGATTACTGTTTCCGGGGCTTCCCCCCGCATTTGCGGCTGCACGCCCTGCTGCGGTGTTCCCGCCCTGATGTCCTGCGAATTGATGTTCGCCGGCATGGCCACCTGGATGATGTTCGCCCTGGTGGTCTCCGTGGTGGTCGCCGGGATGACCGGCCAGTGGATGCTCACCGGGATGGCTGCTGCCAGCGTGGTGATCACCGGGATGACCTCCGGCATGATGTTCGCCACCGTGGCCGCCGGGATGTCCGCCAGCATGTCCCCCGCCCCCGCCTCCACCCCCGCCATGTCCGCCTCCGCCGTGGGCGAAGACGGCGGTCGGCAGCAGTATCGAAGCCAGCGCAACGAGTCCCCAGCAAACACCGAAAATCCATGGTTTCGAGCCGCGGCGGACGATTTTTTGCCGGTTCGACGATGCGGCGTTTGGGAGATGCTTGCTCTCAGATGGCATCTTGACGAAGGGTTTCATCGTACGACTTTCTTGGAATCGGGGCGAAGTGAAACGCGTCGCGATCGCAAGACGAGCAAGCGCGACGGCGCGCAGATAGGAAGATGGGTCTAAACAATCCTAGTGCGCTTTTTGGCCGTCGGTCGCTTCGCGAGCACTTGCGCCCCCTTGCCGGGGCAATCCGGCCCACCGGGGTGTCTGGTTAGGGAGGTTTTTCGACCTGCGTCGGCGCGATGCTCACCGGCCGCGCACGGAATCGCTTCCGCGGGCGCCTGTCAGCCCTGCGCACCGCGATTAATCTTCAGCCTTGAGCGGCCGCAGCATGCCGATCGCCTGCTGCATGTGGGGCAAACCTGGCCATGCCGAGACAAAAACCGGCAGACCGATTCCCTGCTGGTTGACCACGAAGGTCGCCCGCTGGAGAATCAGCCACGGCCGATTCATGACCCCAATTAACGGGCGAAATAAGACGTCGGCATCGCTCAGCAGCGAGAACGGCGGACCCGGGCCGCAACGAGTGTGTCGGGGCACGGCAGCCCAATCATCGCCCCGCCCGCGCCGCTCGGTCGGTGCCCCGACGTGTCAGGGCATCGACGCGATGCGCGGGGCGTTTCGAGTTTCGGCCGGTGAAGAAGCCGCCCAAGAACTGGCTAGGAAGAAGCCTTGTCGGGCGTGCCGGCTGATGGCACGCTCAGCGCCTGCACGAGCTCCGTGGCCACTTTATCTTTCGGTTCAAGCTGTGCTACCCGCTCCAGGTCGCCACGAGCGACGTCCAGTTTGCCGGCTGTCAATTCGTGGTAGGCCAGCAGGAACAGAGCATCGGCGGCTTGGGGGTTGTCTTTGGAATACGTTTCCAGGGCTTGAAGCTGTCCGGCATAGGTCTTCGGATCAGCGTACAGCGCCTGGAGCGTCTGCTCGTTCCACCCCGGTCCGGCCGACAGCACGGCGTAAATCCCGGCTGCCGAATCGCGATACTTCTGCTGAGCAAACAGCGTCAACGCTCGGAATTCGTGAATCGCCGTGTCGTCCGGCATCAGCGCGACCGCTTTGGTCGAAAACTGCTCGGCCTGGGCATAGTCGCCCCGTTTGAATGCTTCGCGGGCCGAGTCCATGTCGGCCAAGGCTTGCTGCTGCTGCGTGGTGGGCTGTGCGGCGAAAGGATTCTCGATCGTCTGCGCGCCGCCGGCATCGGCCAGTTGCGTTCCACTTTCGGTCGAATCGGCGGCTACTTGCTGCGGATCGCTCGTGTCATTGGCCAGCGATTGTCCGTTGCCTGCGCCATAAGCCAGTGTGCTTGCCGAGGGAATCGCTTGCCCGTAGTTGTAGCCACTTCCGCTGCCGCCGCTCCAGTAAGGATTGCTGTAGGCATAGCCGAGTCCGAGTCCGGTCGCGGCGGCAAGTCCGAGTCCGGTGCCGAGTCCGGTGCCGTAGCCCGCGCCATTGCCGTATCCGCCGTAGCCGGTAGTGTTTCCACCGCCGTAGCCGGTATTGTATCCGCCGCCGTAGCCGCCTCCCCAGCTCGCGGGGTAGGAGCCCCAGCCGTTCCCACCCCAATAGCCGTGGTGCCAATTATTATGCCAGCCGTTATGGTTGCCGTTCCAGCCGTTACGGTTGCCGGCGAAGTGGTGATTGCCATTCGCGCCGGCGTGGTGATCGTGGCCATGCCCTGCGGCGCCGGGATGGCCGGCGGCCGAATGCCCGCCCGAATGTCCACCGGAGTGCCCGCCCGCATGATGTCCTCCAGCATGTCCGCCTGGGTGTCCACCGGCGTGATGTCCACCGCTATGATGACCACCGCCGTGATGGCCGCCGCCGTGATGGCCGCCGCCATGGTGACCGCCGCCATGTCCGCCACCGCCGCGAGCGAAGACGGCACTGGGCAACAGGATCGCGGCTAACGTGGCCAGACCCCAGCCAAAGCCGAAAATCCGCGGTTTTGAGCCGCGGCGAACGATTTTGTGCCGGCTCGACGATGCGGCGCTTTGGAGATTTTGGTTCTCGGACGGCAGCTTGACGAAGGGTTTCATCGTACGACTTTCTTGGAATCGTGGGCGAAGTGAACGCGTCGCAATCGCAAGACGAGCAAGCGCGATGGCGCGCAGATAGGAGATGGGTCTAGGCAATGCTAGTGCGCTTTTTGGCCATCGGTCGCTCCGCCGGCGCGTTTGCAACGCGCCTGCGGGCCGATCACCCCCACGAGGTGGTACGGTTAGAGCGGTTTTTTGCTCTGGGTGCGCTCGATGCCTGGCACGAATCCGCCCCCGAATCGCGTTGGCCGGTGTGACGGACAGCGCCAGCCAAGGCAATTAACCTTCGGCCTTGAACTGCCGCAGCATGGCGAGAGCCCGGCGGCTATGAATGGGTCCTTGCCACAACGAAGAGAAGACCATCAGGATGATCCCTCTCTTGTCGATCACAAAGGTGACTCGCTGGGGAATCAACCGCAGCCAATTGGTGACTCCATACAACGCGCGGAGCGAACCGTCGGCATCGCTCAGCAGAGTGAACGGCAGAGCGTGGGTCTCGGCGAAATGCCGATGCGACGGAAGTGAATTGCCGCTGATTCCGATCACCACGGCGTCGGCTGCCAAGAAATCGGCGTAGCGGTCGCGAAACTCACACGCCTGCGCGGTGCAGATCGCCGTATGGTCGCGCGGATAGAAATACAGCACTACGTGCTGCCGGTCGCGGAAATCGCTCAGCCGGATCGACTCGCCGTTGGCCGCGGGGCGGGCGAAATCGGGTGCCGCGTCGCCCACCCCCGGTCCGGCTGCGATTGACATCGGCGTCTCGGCATCAAACGGTTAAAAGATACCGAGTTGGTCGCGCGCGTCTTCGGTCATCCGGTCGGGAGTCCAGGGAGGAACCATCACGAGTTTCACCTCGACATCGCCGGCCCCCGGCAGACTGCCCACCACGGTTTTGGCCTGCGAGATCAATTGCGGACCTGCCGGGCAGGCCGGGCTGGTCATCGTCATCTCGATCTTGACGTTCGATTTTTCCTCGACCTCTTCCACGGTCACCAGGTAAATCAGTCCCAGATCGATAATGTTGATGAACAGCTCCGGATCGATAACCTGTTTGAGCGCTTCGCGAACCGCGTCCTCGCTGACTGGCATGGGATCGGTCTCCAAAAAAGCCACCTGCCGACCATCCGCGGCCGTGGCTTCGAAAATCATCGGCACTCACGCGCCGTCGTTTAATTTTACCAAAATCTGATCGCCAACCACACGTACCTCGTGAACGACCGTCGGCTTGGTGGCCGGCATCGACAGCGCCCGACCATCCCGCAAATCGAACCGGGCACCGTGTCGGGGGCAGGCGACCGACAGGCCAATGAGTTCCCCCTCGCCAAGCGGGCCCCCGTCGTGCGTGCACACGTCGTCCAGAGCGTAAAAATTTCCGGCCGCGTGAAAGACCACCACCATCCGGTCGTCGATGTCGACCAGTTTCCGGCCCGGATCGGGAATCTCGGAAACCTTGGCCACGGGAACAAAGTCAGACATCAGGCTCCAATTCTTCATTCGTACTCGCGAATCCGGCGGCCGATGGCCTGCCCCAGCGCCTCGCGCACGCTTTCGATCGTGATCCGATCGAAGATTTGCTGGAAAAACCCAGCCACAATCGTCCGAATGGCTTCTTTCCGCGTCAGCCCACGGGTGCGGCAGTAAAACACCTGCTCGTCATCCACCCGCCCGGCCGTCGATCCGTGCGTGCAACGCACATCGTCGGCTTCGATCTCCAAGCCTGGGATCGAGTCGCTACGGGCATGGTCGGAAAGAAGCAGGTTGTCGTTCCGCTGGTAGCCGTCGGTCTTTTGGGCATCGCGATCGACTTTGATCATTCCACGCCAAACCGTGCGCGACTCATCCTGCAGCGCGCTCTTGTAGAGCAAGTCGCTGCGGCAGTGCGGGGCCTGGTGGTGTTGCAGCGTGTGATACGAAAGGTGCTGACGGCCTTCGGTGAACATGACACCGTTGACTTCCGTATCGGCACCGGCACCGACCAGTGCCACGTGCTGGTTGACCTTGGCCAGGCGAGCCCCCAGCGCGGCAATGGTCCATTGCAACCGAGCATCGCGATCGACGACGCCCCGTTGATGGGCGAAATGCCAGACCCCGCTCGACCAATTCTGCAGGTTCACATAACGGAGCCGAGCTCCCGGCTGAACGATCAGTTCGACGGCCCCCAAGTGCAATCCCGCGGCGTCGCGGGCAATGCTGGCGCTCTCGGCCAAAAGCGTCGCCTCCGATCCCGCCTCAAGTACGACCAGCGTATGTCCTAAATCGGTGCCGCCAGCGCTCAAGGCCGACAACATGTGCAACGGCCGTTGGATCGCGACGCCGCGCGGAACATAGAGCACCGTCCCACCCGACCACCAGGCGGCGTGCAAGGCGGCGAATTTATCGGCCGCAAAATTCACCACGCGACGCGAAAGATACGGCCGCAGCAAATCGCCATGCCGCTGGACCGCCGTGTCGAGACTCTCAAAGATCACTCCCTGGCGGGCAAGATCGGCGCTCAGTTCGGCTGTGACGACGTGGCTATCGATGGCCACGGTGCGGCCGGCCAGGTCGACGCCGTGGCTCAAAAGTGCATCCGGCGTCGCCGCGCCGATCGCTCTTTCCGCCGAAAAGCCGAAGCGGTCGAGCCGCAGCAGACGGACATCGGTCCGCATCCATTCTTCTTGCTGCCGGTTGGGAAGCGACAGTTCTTGGCTTTTCTGCCAGGCCTCCAGTCGCAGATCGCGGACCCAAGCCGGCTCTTGCCGTGCGGAGAGAAAGGAGTCGAAGGCGTCTTGCGTGAAGGTGGGTTGTGCTAACGTGCTCACTGTGCGGAATTTCTTGTTGGCGAAAGACGCGCGCTCGGTGTGGCTCGCGCTCTGGAGATAATTATTCGTGGGTCCCGCTGGAGGCAAGCGATCGGTGCTCTACCGCCTGCCGCAACCGGCAGCGCGGTGAAGCGGCTTGCCGATCGACCGACCGGTCCGAAAAAGCGCACCGCGCGATTCGGCCCGACGCGTCCTTAGCCGACCGACCCTTCCATCTGCAACTCGATTAGCCGGTTCATCTCGACCGCATATTCCATCGGCAGTTCTTTAACCAACGGCTCGATGAAACCATTCACGATCATCGTGCTCGCTTCGGCCTCGGACAAGCCCCGGCTCTTCAAGTAAAAGAGCTGCTCCTCGCCAATCCGCGAGACACTGGCCTCGTGACCGACCGTCACGTCCTGTTCTTCGATCTCGATGTAAGGATAGGTATCGCTGCGGCTTTTCGGGTCGAGAATCAACGCGTCGCAAACCACGCTCGACTTCGACTTGCGGGCACCATGTTCCATCTTGACCAGACCGCGATAGCTGGCTCGGCCGCCATTCTTCGAGATCGACTTGGAAATGATCCGGCTCGAAGTGTTCGGGGCACAGTGAACCATTTTGGCACCGGCATCCTGATGCTGACCGGCCGAGGCGAACGCGATCGACAAAACCTCACCCCGGGCACCGGGCTCCATCATGTAGACGGCCGGATATTTCATCGTCAGCCGGCTTCCCAGGTTGCCATCGATCCATTCCATCAGCGCGCCTTCGTAGGCCATGGCCCGCTTGGTCACCAGGTTGTAGATGTTATTGGCCCAATTCTGAATCGTGGTATAGCGGCAGCGGGCGTGCTTCTTGACGACGATTTCGACCACGGCCGAATGCAGGCTTTCGGTCGAATACATCGGGGCGGTACAGCCCTCGACGTAGTGGACTTCGGCCCCTTCGTCGACGATGATCAGCGTCCGCTCGAATTGCCCCATGTTCTCGGCATTGATGCGGAAATAGGCTTGCAGCGGAAACTCGATCTTCACTCCCTTGGGGACGTAAATGAACGAGCCGCCCGACCAGACGGCCGAGTTCAGGGCGGCGAATTTGTTGTCCGCCGGCGGAATGATGGTGGCGAAATAGTCGCGGACCAAATCCGGATACTCGCGCACGGCGGTGTCGGTGTCGGTGAAGATCACCCCCTGCCGGCTCAGCTCCTCTTGCAGCGAGCCGTAGACCACTTCGCTCTCGAACTGAGCCTTCACGCCGGCCAGGAATTTCTTCTCGGCCTCGGGAATGCCCAACCGGTCGAACGTCTTCTTGATTTCCTCGGGCACATCATCCCAAGTCTTGCCTTGATGATCGGCCGGCTTGAGGTAGTAGAAAATGTCCTGGAAGTTGATGCCGATGTCGCCGCCCCAATGGGGCATTGGCTTGGAATTGAAAATTTCCAGGCTTTTCAGCCGGAAGTCTCGCATCCAGGCCGGCTCTTTCTTCATCTCGGAGATCTGCTGGACGATCGTCGCATCGAGTCCCCGGCGAGCTTTGAAGATTGCCTTCGATTCGGTGCGGAAGTCGTATTTATTGATTTCGCCGATCGCATCAGCCGGCGTGGCGATCAATTCGGTGGCCATCGAAACACTGCCTTTCGTTCCACTTTCGGTGGCGCGACGCGCCTTGGAAAGCGGTTATTGCTTGTCCGTTGGTTCTGACTGGTTCGTTGTTCGTTTAAAGGCCGGTATTGGCCCGATTCAATTCGTTGGCTACGAAACCGCGCCGGCTGCCTGCCGCGCCGCACCGAGGCGCGACTGCGCTTCCTCACGCAGCAGTTCTGCTTCGTCGGCGGCGGCCGACGGATAGGTCGTGCGGATGCGGTCGTAACCTTTTTTGTGCAATTCCATCGCCAACTCCGGTCCGCCGGTTTCGACGATCCGGCCGCCAAGCATGACGTGCGTGAAATTAGGCCGGTTGTGTTCCAGCAATTGTTCGTGATGGGTGATGATCAAAATACCCATGTCTTGGCCGCCGATTTCGGCGATGCTTTGGCTTGCCAACCGCACGGCATCGACGTCGAGGCCCGAATCGGTTTCGTCCAGAATCGCAAACTTCGGACGGAGCATGGCCAACTGCAGGATTTCGGCCCGTTTCATCTCGCCGCCCGAAAAGCCCTCATTGACGTAGCGACGGGCAAACTCTTTGTCCATTCGCAGTTGTTCCATTTTCGCGGTCAGTTCCTTGCGAAACTCGCGCATCGGGATCAACTCTTCCCCCTCCTTGCGGTCGGGGCGACGGACGTTGGTCGCGGCGTGGCGCAAAAAGTCGGCCATCTTGACGCCCGGAATCGACATCGGTCGCTGGAAGGCCAGGAAGATGCCGGCCCGAGCCCGCTGGGTCGCGTCCATGGCCAACACGTCCGTTCCGTCGAGAGCAATGCTCCCCTGGGTCACTTCATAGCCGGGGTGTCCCATGATGGCGTAGCCCAACGTGCTCTTGCCCGAGCCGTTAGGCCCCATCAAGGCGTGGACTTCGCCCCGCTTGATTTCGAGATTCACACCCCGCAGGATTGGCTTTCCTTCGACCGCGACGTGCAGATCGGTGATTTTCAAAGTTTCGGTCATGACTGCCTAGATTACTGGTTGTTTGCGCCTGCGGATCGAACCGACGTTGTTTCCGCAAATCAAATGGGTTGCGTCGTTCTTAACCGGCGATCGATCAGCCGGTGATCTTTTGATGGTGGAAAATCCCCTCTTCGGCGGCACCCGGAGCGACATAGCCCGAGTGGTGCGGCACCGGCAACTCGTCAGCCAATTTGTCTCCCACGGGCGATCCCGCGGCACGGGCGATCCGATGGCCCTTGATCTTGTCTTGCACCCGCATCAGGCCTTCCAACAGCGCCTCGGGACGGGGGGGACAGCCCGGCACGTAGACGTCGACCGGCACCACCAAATCGACACCTTTGACAACGTGATAGCCATACTTGAAATAGGGGCCGCCACCCACGGTGCAGGCCCCCATGGCGATAACGAACTTCGGGTCGGGCATCAGGTTGTATAACCGGCGAACCCGACTTGCCATTTTGTAAGTCACCGTTCCGGCCACGATCATCAAATCCGCCTGTCGGGGGCTGGCCCGAAACGCCCCCGCGCCGAACCGATCCATGTCGTAGCGGCTGGCTCCCGCGGCCATCATCTCAATGGCGCAGCAAGCCAGTCCGAACGTCATCGGCCACAGGCTCGATTCCCGCGCCCAATTGATCGCTTGCTCGATCGACGTGACGATCACGTTTTCTTCGAATCGACCTTCAATCCAAGGCTGCGTCATACTACGAATCCCCTCTGGTTACCGCCGCTACTCGCCAAGAAACCTGCCACACCGCCACCCAGCGCGAAGCTGACTATTTTCCTGCTTATCCCCGCGATCACACGCGGGGAATGAACGTTCAAATTTAACCACTCGCCACGGGGTTGGGAACCGCTAGCGGCCCGGTTTGAAACCGGCAACAAGGATCACCATCCAACCGGCAGGCTGTCAGCCGAACATCCTGCTCCAGCAGTTCGGCGAACATCATCCGTTCCATCGCGCAAATCCCGCGATCGACTTCCGCCAATTCCGGATAGGGACAGGCCCACACCGTCAGCACCGCCGACTCGGTCGCGGGCTCAAGTGTCATATTAATCGCGCTAACGCCGGTCTTGGCCACCGCCGGCGCCGATTTCGTCGTGGCAAGGTCGATCACGTTCAGCGGATTTTCCACGGCCGGTGCCTTGGCCGGCGTCCTGATCGTGTCCACGGCCAGTGGCACATTTCGGTCGCCAAAAACTTCGGCCACGGCCTGCATACGCGCCGGGACAGTGTCGCCCTGAACCCGGTCGGCATAGACACCGGCCATCCGTTTGGCCAGCCGGGCGATCAAGCCACGACGCACCGCAGGCTCGGAAATGGACCGGATCTCTTGCCACAATACCAACGCCAGGTCGACGAAATTGCTTCCGGACTGACGCTGACCCTTCTCGGTCAGCACATAGCGGTGACTGGGCCGCCCGCGACCGCTCTGCAAGGTGTGCCTGCCGACGAGTCCCTGCTTCATGAGGCGGCTCAGCCGTTGCCGCACCGCGGTCGGCGTGACGTCGGTGGCCTGGGCAAGTTCGGAGACGCACATCGAGCCGGTCTCGCGGAGCAAGCCGACGATGTCGCTGTCCGAAGTCTGGCTGGTACCGCCCATTGCGTGCACCTGAAAGTCTTTTTGCACGACGGTTTTGGTTTGCCGCCGCGTGGTGTAAGGGGTTGCCAAAGTGCTGGCTCTACCCGAATCATAGAGGGATTTACATTTTTAGCAACTCATTATGCTAAAAATCCGATTCGCCAGCGCCAGCGTAGCACAATCGAACCTCGGACTTTGTGCTTGAACCGACGCAACTGGTCGTCGGCTCCCTGACTTTGGGACAGACTCGGTCGCGCGCTGGCCGGCTTTGCGACGCGGGTGTCGAACCCTTACAATCAATTGTCCCGCCTCAGCTTATCGCCGATTGCCCGATCACCAGCTCCAAAAACCCCGAAAACCTCGTTCGCCATGCCCCCCACCCCGCAAGCGGCCCAGCCGACAATGCGACGCAGTGCGATGGCGGCTTGGACCACCCTTGGCGTGCTCGTTTTGGGCTCGATCCTGGCCGGCGGTGCCGGAGTTCGTCCCGGTGACCCACGGGTGGTGAAAATCGTTTCCAGTCTCCCCCGAACGGGGAGTGCCAAGGCCCAGACCGATACGATCGTCAACGGCATCCGCATTGCCATCGATGAGGCCGGCGGCAAGTGCGGCGATTTTGAGGTCGTCTACGCCGATTGGGACGACGCCACGGCGGCCGCGGGGCAATGGACGGCCGAAGCCGAAACGGCCAATGCCCGCCGGGCGGTCCGCGATCCCGATGTGGTCGCCTACATCGGCACCTACAACTCCGGGGCGGCCAAGATGTCGATGCCGATCCTCAATCGGGCCGAATTGCTGATGATCAGCCCGGCCAACACCTGGCCCGGCCTGACCAAGCCCGGCACCGGAGATCCCGGCGAACCCGGGATCTATCGCCCGACCGGCAAGCTGAATTACGTCCGCGTCGTGCCGGCCGACGATTTGCAAGGTCCCCTCAGCGCACGCTGGGCCCACGCCATGGGCGTTCGCCGGGTGTTCGTTCTCGACGACAATCAGGTCTATGGCAAGGGGATCGCCACGCTGTTTATCGCGGCCTGCCAGGAACTGGGCATCGAAGTTCTCGGCCACGAGAGCATCGACGACAAGGCGCAGGAATTCAAGGCACTGATGACTTCGATCAAAGCGACGGCTCCCGACTTGATCTATTTCGGCGGCTCGACACAAACCAAAGGAGGTCAGATTGCCAAGGATATGGTCGCCGCCGGCCTTGAGTGTAAACTCATGGTGCCCGACGCCTGTTACGAGGACGCCTTTATCGCAGCGGCAGGTGCCAGTAACCTCAACGACCGCTGTTACGTCACGTTCGGGGGATTGCCGGCCGAAGAGCTGCGCGGGCCTGGACAGGTGTTCGTCGAGCGATACCAGGCGCGCTTCGGCCGCCCACCGGAGGGATATGCGATTTACGGATATGAAGCCGGCAAGGTGGCCCTGGCTGCGATCGAGCGTGCCGGCTCGAAAGACCGTGTGGCGATTGTCGCGGCCTGTCTGGCGATCAAGGATTTCGAGCAAGGGGCCCTGGGGTCTTGGTCATTCGACGCCAATGGCGACACTTCGGTCACGACGATCAGCGGAAGCACCGTCCACGACGGCAAGTTCCAGTTCGTCAAACTGCTTGGCCAGTGAATCCTGCTCGTCCAACGACCGCGGCACCGCCCGAGTGCCGAACTCCCGGTCATGCCTGACGCGCCACTCGATCTCGCGCCCGGCAATCCTCGGCAGTTCATCACGCGGGAGGATCTAGCGCGTGGATGCACCCTTGCTGTTGGCCGCCGTCGAGCCCAGTTCCGAGGGGGCGTTGCTACTCCAGTATTGCCTCGACGGACTGACGAGCGGCTCGCTGTTTGCGCTCCTCGCGCTCGGCTACACGATGGTCTATGGCATCATCGAGCTGATTAACTTCGCCCATGGCGACGTCTTCATGCTCGGTTCCTGTCTGGCCTTTGCGCTCGTGACCCGGTTCGACCTCGACCGCGTTGCGCCGGCGGGCCGTTGGACCGGCATCGTTCTGTTGCTGTTGCTGGTGCCGTTGTTTTGCGCGGTGTTGAACCTGTCGATCGATCGCTTGGTTTACCGTCCGTTGCGCAAGGCGCCGAAATTGGCTCCCTTAGTTTCGGCCATCGGCGCTTCGTTCGTGCTGATGAACGTCGGCTTGTTATGGGGTGGCCCGGCCGATCGGAATTTTCCGGCTCTGCTCCCCCAGCACAACCTGCTGGGTCCCGATGCCGCCGTCCGCTTCACGGCCGAAGACCTGATGGTCATCGTCGTTACCCTCCCGGTCATGATCGTGCTGGCCGTGATCGTGAAATACACACAGCTTGGCCGTGCGATGCGCGCCACGGCCCAGGACCCGACCGCGGCACGCCTGATGGGCATCCACGTCGATCGCGTGATCGGAGCCACCTTCGTCATCGGTGGAGCAATGGCCGGCACCGCCAGCGTGATCTACTCCCTCTATATCCACACCATCAGTTTCCAGATGGGCTTTCAAAACGGCTTGTACGCGTTCACGGCTGCCGTGCTCGGCGGCATCGGCAACATTCCCGGAGCGGTACTTGGAGGATTGGTGATCGGGCTCGTCCGCTCGTTGGCCAGCGGTTATATCGGCGAACGCTGGACCAGCGCCCTGGTGTTTGCCATCTTGATCGCCATCCTCATTTTCCGTCCCACCGGGTTATTAGGGAGCCGCACGCGGGACAAAGTATGAACCTCCGCCGCCTACTCCCCTACGTCGATAACCTTTGGGCTCCCTGCCTGGTGCTGGTGCTCGTCTATCCGTTCCTGACGCCGCTGGAAAACCTGCTTTTTCGCTACACCGAAATCTCGTTCGGCGCACAGTTGACCTATATCTTCATCTACGCGATCCTCGCCCTCGGGCTGAACGTCGTCGTCGGCTACACCGGTCTGTTGCACCTGGGCATCGCCGCCTTCTTCGGCATCGGCGCCTACATCACCGGGATTTTGCGGGTGGCCGCCTACCCGTTCCAATTCGACTTCTTTCCGACACTTGCCCTCTCGGCCTTGGGGGCCGCGCTGGCGGGCGTTGCTCTCGGCGCCCCGACCTTGCGGCTGCGCGGCGACTATCTGGCGATCGTCACCCTCGGTTTCGGTGAAGTCACCCGATTCACGCTCCGCAACTTGGAATCGATTACGGCCGGCACGCGCGGATTGAATCCGATTCCGCCGCCAGGCATTCCGAGTCCATTGGTCCGCCTGTTGGCCACGGTCGGCATCACGCCTGATTTCGCCATCGATTACCGGTTGTTCTATTACTTGACGCTCGGTTTGTTGCTGGCAGTAATCTGGCTGCTGAGCAATTTGGAGCGCTCGCGCTGGGGACGAGCCTGCGTTGCGGTGCGCGAGGACGAACTGGCCGCCGCCTGTATGGGCGTGCGAATCATGAAGGTCAAACTGTCGGCCTTCGCACTGTCGGCGGCATTGGCCGGACTCGCCGGCTCGCTCTACGCCACGACGCTTGGCAGCACGGCCGGACCCGACGCTTTTGATTTTGCCCGCTCGATCACGATTCTGGCCGCGATCATCCTTGGCGGCTTGGGAAGTTTGCGAGGCACTCTGCTCGGTGTGTTTTTGCTCGTCGGTTTCGACAACGTCCTCACCCCGTTGATCGATAGCCTGGTGCAAGGGTGGACCGCCGGAGCGGACGGATCGCAAAACTTCTGGCTGACCTTCAGCAATTGGAAGTTGATGGTCTTCGGACTGGCACTGATTGTCATGATGCGATTTCGGCCCGAGGGCTTGTTGCCGTCGGCTCGGATTCAGCAGGAGTTGCACGGTGGAGTTGGTGTCGGCGTGGAGAGCACAGGCTGATCAATGGCACTACTGGCACTTAAAAAACTGACCGTTCGCTTCGGCGGCCTCACGGCCGTCAACGCTCTCGACTGCGAACTAGCCGAGCACCAGATCGTTTCGATCATTGGCCCCAACGGCGCCGGCAAGACGACCGCCTTCAACGCCATCACCGGCATTTATCAGCCGACCTCCGGTTCCATCGAGTTCGGCGGCCGCGAATTGACGCGAACGCCCGGCGCCCGGCTCGTCGTCGCGGCGCTTCTGGTCGGCGTGGCAACTGCCTTGGCGGCCGCCCTGGCAGCCGTGAATGTCGATCGGTTGTGGCAAGCGGCCATCAAGCAAAACTATGCCGGTCCCGGAGAGCCGTTTTCCTATGCCACCGCCTGGCATAGCGCCGGCGATTATCTGGCTGGGCGATTGCGCGTCGCGCGCGCCCCCGGCAATCGCTGGTCGGTCGTCACGTCCGACGGCCGGCGGACTCTCGCCTTTGCCGACGATCCGGCCCAGGCCGAACGGTTGCGCGAGGGTTTCACGACTCTTGCCGATCCAAACATCCCGTTATTTGGCACCGAAAAGCAAGAGCACGTCAGTAAAGGAAGCATTGCATTCCGTCGTCAGCCCGACGGGAGGGTGACGCTCGTTGACCAGGGGCAAGACAGTGCAGTGCTGGCCGAATACGATTCGCCGACGGCCATGGACGCTGCTCTGCATTCACTCTCGGATATCGGTCGCGAAGGACTCGCGCGGCGGCGAAGAACCATCATCGCGCTTCTCTTCGGCTTTGTCCTGGGTGCCGCCGGCACGCTCACGGTTTGGAATCGCGCGCGGCGCAGTCCCGACTTTATCTCGCGTTCCGGGATCGGCCGCACGTTCCAGAACATCCGCTTGTTCTCGGCTATGACCGTGTTGGAAAACGTGCTGACCGGCATGGATCGCGGCTTCCACGCCGGCATCTTCCGCATGGCGCTTTCCACCCCAGCCGCGCGGCGCGAAGAGGCGGCGGCGCGGACCAAGGCGATCGAGTGGCTGCGATTCGTCGGCCTCGAGTCGCGAGCCAATTTGCTTGCCCGACAGCTCTCCTACGGCGAGCAGCGGCGGCTGGAAATCGCCCGGGCGTTGGCGACCGAGCCCCGCGTGCTGTTGCTCGACGAACCGGCCGCCGGCATGAATCCGGCCGAATCGGTCGAGTTGGCGGAACTGGTCGATCGGATTCGCGGTCGCGGAGTCTCGGTGCTGCTGATCGAACATCACATGCGCGTGGTGATGGGCATCTCCGACCGCATTGCCGTGCTCGACTATGGCACCAAGATCGCCGACGGCACCCCGGCCGAGGTCCGCGCCGATCCGGCGGTGATCAAAGCCTATCTCGGCGATGAGGAAGTCACCTGATGGCCTCGTTGCTCGAAGTCGAAAATCTGTGCGCCGGCTACGGCCTGATCGAAGCCGTCAAGGGCGTGACGTTGCGGGTCGAGCCGGGAGAAATTGTCGCGCTGATTGGCGCCAACGGGGCCGGTAAAACGACGCTGCTGATGACGATCTCGGGCTGCATCGCTGCACGCGGCGGCCGCGTGCGATTCGACGGCCGCGAGATTACCGCTCTGGCGGCCCACGAAATCGTGCGGGCTGGCCTGTGCCAGTCGCCCGAGGGACGCAAGATCTTCCCCCGGCTCACGGTCAT
>Ga0182024_10008082_pt1 | contig 22383 bp, 17 predicted proteins | sample P32metaG_FD_120480 | JGI IMG/M metagenome (GOLD analysis project Ga0182024, IMG submission 120480) | Permafrost microbial communities from Stordalen Mire, Sweden - P3-2 metaG (Illumina Assembly) | ecosystem: Environmental > Terrestrial > Soil > Wetlands > Permafrost | place: Sweden: Stordalen... | reverse complement strand
CTCAACTGTCATTGCAAATTGCTTTTCAGTACGAGAATGTCTCAACCCCACCTTTGGGTAACCGCCATGGAAAAAGTCATCATCATCGGCACCGGCTGCGCCGGACTCACCGCCGCCATCTACGCCGCCCGAGGCAATTTCGAGCCCCTCGTCCTCGAGGGCCGCGAGCCCGGCGGCCAGCTCTCTACCACAACCCTGGTCGAGAATTTTCCCGGTTTCGTGGATGGCATCGATGGCCCCATGCTCATCATGAACATGAAGTCCCAGGCCCAGCGCTTCGGCGCCCGTTTTCAATTCTCCTGCGTTACCGGCTTCGAGCGCAACGGCGACCGCATCACCCTCCAGCTCGATGGCGTTGACCACATCGAAACACGAGCCCTCATCATCGCCAGCGGCGCTTCCGCCCGCTGGCTCGGCATCGAGCGCGAGCGCGAACTCGTCGGCCACGGCCTCACCTCCTGCGCCACCTGCGACGGCGCCTTCTACCGCAATGTCCCCGGCGCGGTCGTCGGCGGCGGCGACTCCGCCTGCGAGGAAGCCAGCTTCCTCACCCGCTTCGCCTCGAAAGTCCACCTCATCCATCGCCGCGACAAGCTCCGCGCCTCCAGGATCATGGCCGACCGCGCCCTCTCCAATCCCAAGATCGAGCCCGTCTGGAACTCCGCCATCACCAGCTACCTCACCGACGCGCAAAACGAAGTCCGCGCCGTGACTCTCAAGGACCTCGTCACCGGCCAATCCCGCGAACTCGATGTCAAATGCGTCTTCGTCGCAATCGGCCACACCCCGAATACCACCCCCTTCCGCGGCAAGCTCGATATGGATGACGAAGGCTACCTCCTCCAGAAAACCGGCACCCACACCAATATCCCCGGTGTCTTTGCCGCCGGCGATGTAGCCGACCGCACCTACCGCCAGGCCGTCACCGCCGCGGGCCAGGGCTGCGCCGCCGCGCTCGATGCCGAGCGCTATCTCGCACATTTTGAATAACCGGCCGTCCCTCCCCGGTGACGCCGCATGAAAATCTGCGACCTCACCCAGTTTTACTCCCCCGTCAGCGGCGGCGTGAAACGCTATCTCCAGGAGAAGGCCGCCTACCTGCACGAGCACACCGCTGAGGACCGCCACATCCTCATCATCCCCGGCGACGCTGATGCCATGACGGAGGAGGGCCGCGCCCGCACCTACACCATCCGCTCGCCCCTCGTCTCCCGCACCTCCCGCTACCGCGCCCTGCTCCGCCTGGAGGCTGTCGAGCGCATCCTCGAGCGCGAAATGCCCGACGTCATCGAGTCCGGCGATCCATACCAGATCGCGTGGAAGGCCGTCGCTTCCGGCGAGGCGCTCCACATCCCCGTCATCGGCTTCTACCATTCCCATTTCCCAGAGGCCTACCTCCGCAGCGCCGGCAAGTTCTTTGGCCCCACCGCCACGGAGTTCGTCATGGACATCAGCCGCCGCTACATCCGCACTCTCTACAATCGCTTCTCGCGCACCCTCGTCCCTTCGCCGGCCCTCGGCGCCCTCCTCCAGGAGTGGGGCGTCGGAAACGTCGAGAACATCGACCTCGGCGTCAACACCTCCATCTTCAAGCCCGAACCTGACGACTCCGCCGCCACTCGCCAGAGCCTCGGCATCCCCCCCGCCACGATCCTCCTCCTTTACGTCGGCCGCCTCGCGGCGGAAAAGAACACGCGCACACTTTTCGACTCCTTCGCACTCCTCCACCGCCTGCATCCCGGCCGCTTCCATCTTCTCGCGGTCGGCGATGGCAACCAGCGCGGCTCCCTTCAGGAATTGCAGGCCGCCACCGGCGCCGTGAGATGGTTCCCGTATTGCGGCGATGTCCTCCAGCTCGCGCGGTACTATCGCGCCGCAGATTTATTCGTCCATCCCGGCGTCCAGGAGACCTTCGGCCTTGTCGCGCTCGAGAGCCAGGCATCGGGCACCCCCGTCGTCGGCATCGCCGGCAGCTACATGGATCGCATCATCTTCAATTCCCAGCAGGATTGGGCCCGCGAAAACTCCGCGCCCGCCCTCGCGCAGGCCATCCGGGAGGCCACGGACGCGAACCTCGCTTGCACCGGCGGCGCCACAAGCCGCAAAGTCCGCGACCTTTACTCATGGACAACGGTTTTCGACCGTCTGTTTGCAATTTACCGCAACGTCGTGAAAGACTATCGGGCGCGACCTCGATGAAAAATTTCAAAATCCGCAACTTTACCCCAGGGGACCGGGCCATCGTCCGCACCCTCTGCTGCGATACCGGCTTCCTTGGCAACCCCATCGACCCCGTCTTCGAAGACCGCGGCCTCTTCGCCGATTTCCTCACCGCCTACTACACCGATTGGGAGCCCGAGTCCGCCTTCGTCATCGAGGTCGACGGCCAGGTGAAGGGTTACCTCCTCGGCTCGCGCCAGCCCTTCCGCCAGCAGGTTTACAGCCTCTACCAGAACGTCGTCCTGTTCTTTAAGATGGTCTGCAGGTACGCCGGTTATAACGAGGCCTCCCGCCGTTTCGTCCATTGGATAATCCTCCATGGCTGGCGCGAAGTCCCCGCCGCACCCCGCCGCACCGCCCATTTTCACATCAATCTCCTCCCGGAGGCCCGCAACGTCCCCACCACCCGCGCCCTCATGGACGCCTACCTCGCCTACCTGGCAAAGCACGGCGAGAAGCGCGTCTACGGCCAGATGGTCACCTTCGAGAGCCGCCGCGGCGCAAAAATGTTCGAGCGCTACGGCTTCCGCGTCCTCAACCGCGCCGAAATCTCAAAATACCGCCGCCTCCACCCCGAGCCCGTTTACCTCTGCACCGTCATCAAGGACCTGGAAGAAAATTCCCGCCTTTACGCCAGGGAAGACGCCGCCGAAGAAGAGCCCGCCGGCGCAAAGTAAAGCGCCGTTTATAGCATTTTAAATAAATGTGTAGCCACGAAGCAGCTCCGCAGGGACGGCCAGAAAATAGGCAGGGGCTTCAGCCCCTGCTAGCCCGCCATCACGGGTAAAGTCCCGGAGGGACGACAGAACGGCTACAGTTTAGGTTAAACTGCCCTAAAGCACCGTTGCCGCGCCTCCCGATTCGAATTTCTGATTTCGAATTTTACAGCGCGTTATTCCTCTTCAGCACAAACGAAATCGTCCTGATGATCTCGTCATTGCTCACCGGCTTGTGCAGCACCACGCTCTCCGGCAGTCCGCCGAGAAACTTCACAATCTCCGGCTTGTCCGGAAATCCCGTGATGAAAATAAATCGCGAGCAGAGCGCCGGCTTCGTCCGCTGCACCGCGAAGTAAAACATATCCCCCGGCATATGCGGCATCATCATGTCGCACATGATGATATCGAAATCGAACCGCATGATCTCCCGCACCCCGTCCACACCGTTCGGCACCGTGGTCACCACAAAATTATGCTCCTCGAGCAAATGCTTCAGCGTATCGGCGAGGTCGATGTCGTCATCCAGCAGCAGGATGCTCTTGATATCGTGACTCATTTCGTTTTCCGTGGGTGCGTCTTTAGGGGATGCCATTAAGGGGGAAAGTACCAACGTGCTCCAAAAGTGCCAGCGCGAATCTCAATCGTGCGCTCCCCGCCTTCCGGTGCTAACCTGCCGGACATGCGCCCGCAGCTCCTTCTCCTGATCGCGAGCCTTCTCGCCCTCCGCGCACCCTTCCAGGCCATCGCCTCGGATATCACTCCCTCCCCCGCCGACCTGAACGCCGCGTGGGACTACTCCGCGGAGCACAACGGCTTTTCCCTCATCGTCCTCCAGCACGGCCACATCCTCCTCGAGCGCTACGCCCCGGGCGATGGCCCCGGCGTCCGCCACAAAATCTACAGCGGCACAAAAGGCCTCTTTTGCGTCGCCGCGGTTGCCGCCCAGGCCGACGGCCTCCTCGACCTCGACGAGCCAGTCGCCAATACCATCACCGAATGGCGCGGCCAGCCAGGCCGCGACCGCATCACCATCCGCCAGCTCCTCAATTTCACCGCCGGCATAGACCCTGGCTTCCACCTCCATTCCGATGACCTTGCCGATCGCGATAGCTACGCCGTCGCCCTCCCGCAGGTCGCCGCCCCCGGCCGCTCCTTCATCTACGGCCCCGGCCAGATCCAGGTCTTCTGCGAAGTCCTCCGCCGCAAGCTCGCCCGTCGCGATGGCGAAACCCCGTGGGACTATCTGGTCCGCCGCATTCTCCGTCCCCTCGGCATCGGCTCCCCGCCTCACAAGGTGGACGCCCTCGGCAATCCCCTGTGCGCCGCCGGCGTCTCCCTCGATGCCCGCGAGTGGGCCCGCTTCGGTTACTTCCTCCTCACAGGCGGCAAAGGCCTCGTCCCCCCCGGCGCCCTAAGCGAATGCCTCTCCGGCACCCGCCGCAACCCCGCCTTCGGAATGGGCTTCTGGCTTAACGACGAGGCGCCCGATGGCCGCATAGTAAACGTGGAAGAAAACCTGGAACCCAAATGGCAGCAGGAAGACTGGTCTAACGCCTGCCTGTGCAACCAGGCCCCGAGCGACCTATTCGTCTCCCTCGGCTCCATGGGCCAGCGCCTCTACGTCATCCCCTCAATGGACATGGTAGTAGTCCGCCTCTCCGCAGACTCCAAATTCTCCGACTCCACCTTTCTCCGATTGCTGGTGGGACGCTAACTCAAAAAATCTCCCGCGAATCCAAGTTCAAGAACGTTCTGGGAACCGATGTCAGGACAGCCCGGCTTGCAATGAGCCCGAAGGTTTCGCAAGACGATTTGTCAGGAAAGCTCGCCAGACTTGGCAAATCAAGCAGGCGGCCTTTTCAAGGATTGAGAACCGGACACGAATTGCGATGGGCTTTGAGGCTCAGGCCTCGGCGAAGGCTCTGAAAAAACCCGTCGCATGGCTCTTCGGCGAAATATAGCCAGAGTGGCGTCCCCTGAAAGCGTGCAATATCTCGACGCAACGGAGTGCATAAAAACCGGAAAAGATGCGGAAGTGCCTCAGCAGCAACGGGAGCGAGAAAGGTTGGAATCCCCGGCTGCCGGCATCCCTCGGGTTTGCCACGGCGAAGCCAGCCCGATAAACCACTACACACCCTGCCCTCCCTAAGCCCCGCGTTTAATGCAACACTTTGCGCCCCGTACTCAAGATTCGTGACTAGAGTTGTTGTTTCGAATTGGACCGCTAAAATTCCGGCATGACGAATCATGTGGCTTTGATCGAATCCGAGGAAGGCTCGTGATCGAGCGCGATTTCCAGATCGCTTTCGTTGCCCGAATGGCGTTGGCAGAAAAGCAGATTCAGCAGAATTACCGCCCGCTAATCGCCATCCATAAATGGTTTGCACGGCGTCCTGGCACGCTGTTCAGAGCGTTGATTTTATCCGAACTCGGCGAGGCTCCGGTCGATCAGACATATTTTTGCGCTCACAATTTTTCGGATAAACACATCCTGGATCCCTTTATGGGCGGGGGCACAACGGTGGTGGAGGCGAACCGCCTGGGATGCGCGGTCACGGCGGCGGACATCAACCCGATGGCGTGGTGGATTGTGCGGCAGGAAATTCTGGATCTTGACCTCGGTGCATATGGAAAAGCGGCGTCAATGCTTCGAGAGCATCTGCGGAAGGAAATTGGACATCTGTTTCAGACCACCTGCCCAAAGACGGGCAGTGTTGCGGAAGCCAAGTATTTCCTGTGGGTCAAGACGGTCAAATGTGGCTCCTGCGGCAAACGTCATAATCTGTTTCCGAATCACCTGATTGCCCAGGATGTCCGGCATACGTCCAATGTCTTCGCGTGCGGACATTGCGGAACGCTGTATGAATCGAAGGACCGGAGCAATCCCGGAGCGTGTCCGGTTTGCAGAAAGCTACCACCCGTCGAACACACGGCGTCACGCAATCTTTCGCGTTGTCTGAACTGTAACAAGCCGGTTTCCTATCCCAATCACACGCCTCCGGAGCACCGGCTATTTGCTATCGAGTATTATTTGCCGGGTGCCGGGTCGTCTGCCAAAACGAAAGGACGATCGTTTAAAGCTCCGGATGCCGAGGATTTGGCAAGGTTCAGTGAGGCGGAAGAGAGATTGAGCAAGATGCGTTCGAGATTCATCCCGCGGGATGTGATTCCGAAGGGCGATGAGACAGACAGACTTCATCGCTGGGGTTACGCCAATTACCATGAACTCTTCAATGCCCGGCAGTTGTTAGGACTGGAATTGAGTTGCCGGTGGATCGCTGCGCACAAAGACGAGCGGGTTCGGGAGGCGCTGGCGACGAATCTCTCCGACCTGCTCCGTTATCAGAACATGTTATGCCGCTATGACATCATGGCTCTGAAATCGCTGGATGTTTTTTCTGTGCACGGATTCCCAGTAGGACTAATCCAGTGTGAATCCAATATTCTTGGTATCACGGGGACCGGTGGGACGCCGGTGGGAAGCGGAGGCTGGCTCAATATCACCCAAAAATTTGCAAGGGCGAAACGCTATTGCGCCCGTCCGTTTGAAATCCGGCAGGAGAACGGGAAGAAAGTGGAGATTCCAATTGCTGGCGAATGGATTGGCACCTATCGCAATGGAGCGAATCCACCCGAGCGCCGTCAGGTGGAATTGATCTGCGGCGATGCCACGCGGTTACAAACAGGTCGGAACCTCGATGGGATTTTCACGGATCCGCCCTATTTCGGCAATGTTCAATACGCCGAGTTGATGGATTTTTGCTATGTCTGGCTGCGGAAGCTGGTGGGTGAAGGACATCCAGAATTCACGAGTTCGAGTACGCGGAACGCTGGCGAATTGACGGGCAACGCGAATATGGGCAGGGACCTGGCCCATTTCACCGAGGGGATATCGACGACGTTCCGCACAACATCCAAACGGCTGAAAAGAGCCAGTCCACTGGCGTTCACTTATCATCACAACAGTCTGGACGCCTACGTGCCGCTGGCTGTTGCAATTCTCGATGCAGGTTTGACCTGTTCAGCATCCTTGCCCTGTCCAGCGGAGATGGGCGCCTCGATCCATATAAATGGAACCGGCTCCTCAGTGATTGACACGGTCTTTGTCTGCCGGAAAACAGGACGGGTTCCCAGGAAGTGGATCGTTGCCACACCCGGTGAACTTGCGGCTGTGGTGCGCGAGGAGGTCGATGCCCTGGGCGAGGCGGGGTTGACGGCGACGAAAGGGGATATTCGCTGCATCGCACATGGGCATCTTACGCGTCTTGCTATTTGGGATTTGAGGAGCGACTGGCGGTTGAGTTCTCCCTTGCAAGCGCGGATGAAGGCGGTGCGAACGTGGTATCGGGAATTTGGCGGAGTGGACGCAGTGGTGGCTGCGTTGGAGACAACATTTGTCTCGGCTCCAGCCAGGCGGGATTGGATGATCTCGGAAATCGTTCGTGAAACACCGGAGACTTATGATGAAATTCCCTTTTGAAGCCTCACCCGGAGAGATTCTGGTCGCACCGGAGTCTTTCGTCGATGCGGTGTTTTCAAGCCTGGCATCTGAGTTTCTTGTCATGCCGAAAGGAGAAGGCTTTCTCGATTATCCAGCTTTCGCGGCCGGTTATGAAAAGCTGAAGAAGGTTTCGGGTGGGTTCGCCCAGTTTGAATGTTCAGCAATCCTGCCGGCGGCACTCGAAACACCTGTGATTCTGATCGTGCTAAGAGCAATTCTTGGATTTACACCGCCGGAATGGGCCTACGTGGCATCGAGTCGGAAAGGTATCGAGATCCCGCAGGGAGCCGCGCGCACTTTGGATCGAGACATTCGCATGCATCCAGATCGGCCATTGAAACCGGGAGCAACAACCCTGCCCAGAATCACGGCACTGGTTGAAGCCGCGTGCGATCTGATTAAGGAGGGGTGCCCTGCCGTAGCAGCAGACAAACTCCACCGATTCAGCAAAGCGGATAGTCTGGAGGGATTGTCTTCTGTAAAACAGTTGGCGGACTTGGGCGCACCCTACGCCATGCTGCTCTATGAGCGTTTCCTCGGGAGGCCTTTTGCTGGACACCGCGATTCAGTGAGCGAACTCGTCGGTGACGGGCTCGAATCGGCGATTGAAGAGCAACTGAGCCGGGCAGGCATCACGTTCCGCAAAACCAGACGGGCAGAGAGACTCGCGGGTTTCGATCAGGCCCCGGATTTCATTATCCCCGACGAGTTCCAGCCACAAATCATCATCGAGGCGAAACTGACCGAAGATGATGGAACCGCAAGGGACAAAGCAACGCGAGTCATTCGGCTCTGCCAAATGTCAGCCGAGCGTGAACGTGCTGGGAAAGGGGCCTACGAAGTTATTGCATGCTTGGCCGGTCGCGGATTTGGAGTTCGCCGTGAGGACATGCGGCAGATGATCCTCCACACGAAGGGCAAAATCTTCACTCCTCGGACGCTTGACCGATTGGTGACCTGCTCTTCTCTCTCGAAATACCGAACCAAAGCCTGAGAAATTACGCCTCTTGGGCAAGACCGCCCAGAACGTCTTTGCCACAACGAAATGCCGCACGTTGCCACCCAAACTACCCGCTCATTCACAGGCTCCCGGTTCCCTGGTCACCTCGCAAAAGAGTGCATGCTGAGAGCATAGAATTCCGAAAAGTTGCGTAAGTGTCTCATCGCGCAACAGGCGCGAAATAGGTTGGAATCCCCGGCCGCCGGAATCCCTCTCCGCGCAAGGCGCCGCGGGCGGAACGATTGAGTCTGGGTGGCTTCGTAGCGTTCCTTGCATTGAGGTACCCCTGCGGCTATCATGCCCGCGATGAAGCTGGCTGATCTGGTAAAGAAGAACGTGGAATGCCTCCCGATGCGGGAGCAGGCCCGGATATTCAGCGAATCATTCCGAGCCAGCGCGAAGGCGCAGGACGAGAGGGTGGCGGCCGCGAAGGAAACATTTGGCAGGCTGAGCGAGGCGGAGGGTAGCGCAATGGAAGAGGCATTGCGCTGGGGCCGCCGGATCGAGCCGGCGGAATGACCCTCTGATTCCCCTACCTCCTATACCCCACAATCAACGCACTCTGCGCCGGGTCCCACCCCCTGTACCCAATCCCAAACGGCAACGCCGCCGGCGAGCTATGCGCATACGCATCCGCAAGGTCCGGCTGGTAGTACTGTTTGAATATATCAATCGGCGGCTGGTACTTCCCATACAACCTCACCGTCCACTTAGCCGGATCGAACGATTGATGGGCTATCCCGCTGTCGTCCTCCACGATCATATCGCTCTGCTCGAGCAGAAAGTTATCTATAGCCGAAAACGCGGCCTCATGCGGAAGATAAGACGCGCTCTTGAGCAAACTATCCCCCCGTCCCAGCCCGCGGCAGAAATCCAGCAACCCGCTCTTCTCGACCGACCCATTCGACAGGTCGATGGAAAAGTAATACAGCGTCCCGCCAATATAATTGATGCACACCCCGCGCGGCTGGATTGGCGAGATATTTATGATTGTCTTCCCGCACCGCGCGAGACACACCATCAGCACCGGGATAGTCCCATTCAATTCCGTGCCCGAAAAATCCTCCCGCATCTGTTTCGTCTGGAAAAACGAGTAGTTCAAAACCGAGTTCATCGACCCTTCCAGCCGGTATAGCGCCGGGCCGAGGTTCAGCTTGGTGACATCCGGCACCACCCCCACCGGCTCCGTGCCGCACAGCACGTAAGTATGCGCATAAGGAAAAAACGCGTTCGCATACAAATAATCCGGCCCGCTGAACATATAGTACACAATGGCCGCGCGCGGCGGCAGGTTGGCCGAGCTCCACTCCCGCACCTTCGATAACTGCCGCGTCTCCAGTTTCGCCCAGGCGGTGCCAAAGTAACTCGCATGCTGCTTCCACGCCGGGTCCGCCGTCAGCGGCGTCAGCGGCGAGTAATCGCTAACCGGCAACCCCGCCAAAAATCGGGCCGTATCGTTCAAATCCGGCGCCGCCTGTACCATCGGCGCCGCCAGGAGGACGGCAGCCAATATCAGTAGTCTCATACCCGCTCTTCGTGCGTCAGCCTCCCGCCGGTGGCAAAATAGACGATTAAACCCGCCAGGATCGTCGCCAGCCCCTCGAGCGACTGCCACGGATTCGTCTGCACGGTGTAGAACATCATGAACGCGCTCACGAGGATAAATAGTACCGGCGTCACCGGATACCCCCACGTCCGGTAGGGCCGCTCCAGGTCCGGCTCCCGCACCCGCAGCACGATCACCCCCAGCACCGTCAGCGCGGAAAATAGAATCAGCACCATCTGGATATAGATCAGCACGTCCTGAAACGACTTATTCAGCACCAATACCGTCGCGATCACCGCCTGCAGCACGATCGCGCGTCCCGGCGTCCCATTCTTCGTCTTCGCCGCCAGCATCGAGAGCCCGCGCAGATCCTCACCCATCGCCACCGTCACCCGCGGCCCGATCCACACCATCGACGAAACAGACGATACCAGCCCAAGGCAGATCAGCCCGGCCACCGTCTTCGTCCCCGCCGATCCAAAAATTTGCTTCCCAGCCACCGAGGCCACCTGAAGCTGCCCTGCCATCGCCGGTATCGGCGTAGTGCGCATAAAGGCCGCATTCAGCGCCACGTAAAGCACCAGCACGACCACCGTCCCCGTGATCACCGAGCGCGGAACATTCCGCTCTGGATCGCGGATCTCATTGACGATATACGTCGATGCGTTCCACCCCGAGTACGCATACATCACGTACACCAGCGAAATCGCGAACGCCGGCCCCGTCATCAACCGCCAATCATGCGAAGCGGGCAAAAAGGAAATCCCCGGCGTGGCCCGCGCCACAAATCCAGCCACGATAAATGCCATGATCAACGCCACCTTCAGGAACGTTGACCAGTCCTGAAATGCGCTCCCCTGCCGCAGCCCCGCCAGGTGCACAAACGTGGTGCCCCACACCAGCACCATTGCCAGCACCACCGGCGACGCCCAGGGCGCCAATTCCTTCGCATACGCCCCAAACGCCAGCCCCGACAGCGCTATCGGCGCCGCGAACCCCACCGTCGCGGAGGTCCACCCCGATAAAAAACCAACCGCCGGATGAAAAACCCGCGAAAGGAAATGATATTCCCCGCCCGATCTCGGCAGCGCCGCCGCAAGCTCCGCATACGAGAGCGCCCCCCCCAGCGCCACCACGCCCCCCAGCACCCACAGACAGAGGATTACAAACCCCGATGGCAAATCCGCCACCTGGAACCCCAGGCTCGTAAACACGCCCGTCCCCACCATGTTTGCCACCACGATGCACGTCGCTGTCGTCAGCGTCACGGTGGGAACCGCGAGCTGGCTGGGGTTGGGTTTGCTCACGCCGGGTTCGGTAAAAAACGGCCTGTCGGGCCTATTTGGTAGGACGGCCGGGTCACTCATCTGCCTCATGCTGCTTTCCCGTGCCAGCTAAAAACGTGCTCAATTCCTTCAACATATTCTCACAACCCTCAAATTGACGCTGATTCACGCAGGTTATTCAGAATATCCCCGCACCCCGCTCCGCAAGGAATCCCGCAAGGGCCTGAGCCAGTCGAAGGCCGCGGTTGAAATCATTTGACGCCGTCCCTCCCTTCGCCACTCTCTCACCAGTGAAGATTCGCCTGCTTTCCTTCCTGCTCATCTTCGTCGCCCTCCCAGCCTTCGCCGGCCTCCTCCCCTTCGACACCGTCTTCAAGGGCGGCGCCCGCTTCCAGCTCCTTTGCCAGCGCGCCGATGAGGAAAACTGGCGCGCCCTCCCCATCGGCGAGCGCGCCTCCGCCGTGGGCCGCGCGCTTGTCGGCACTCCCTACCGCTCCTTCACCCTCGAGATAGACGACCACATCGAGGCCCCCTCCGTCGATCTCGACGGCTTCGACTGCTGGACCTTCTTTGAAACCTCCCTCGCCTTCGCCCGCATGCTCAATGAGCCCCGCGAAGGCTGGACCCCAGAGACCCTCCTCCACTACATCGAGCTCGACCGCTACCGCGGCGGCCATTGCACCGGCGAGTACCTCTCCCGCCTCCATTACCTCGAAGACTGGCTTTACGACAACGACCGCCGCGGCCTTGTCAAGAACATGACCCACTCCCTCGGCGGCGTCCGCGTCCCTCACGAGGCAAACGAAATGTCCCACGGCTGGCGCGAGTACCGCTACCTCCGCAACGATCCCTCCTTACTCGAGCCCCTGCGCGAGATGGAAGAGCGCGTCTCCGCAATGGACCTCTACGAGATCCCAAAGAGCCGCGTCCCAGCCGTCGAGTCCCGCCTCCAGGACGGCGACATCATCGGCATCACCTCCCGCGAGAATGGCCTCATCTCCACCGCCCACGTCGGCATGGCCTATCGCGATTCCATGGGCGTCCTCCATTTCATGCACGCCTCCTCCCCTAATAATTTCGGCCGCGTAGTCATTGACGACCGCCTCTCGAACTATCTCAACCGCTACCGCAGCGACGCAGGCATCATCGTCGGCCGGCCCGAGATATAAGCACCATATGTCCCCAAGGCCCACTCTCCCCGAGCCCGCTCAATCCCGCGCCGAGGAGATTGCGAACGCCCTCAGCCACGGCATCGGCCTCGTCGCCATACTCGGCGCCACCCCATTCTTAATCGCCACCGCGTATCATCACGGCAAGGTCAGCTCCATCCTCGGCGCCGCCCTCTTCGCCGGCTCCGCCGCGCTCCTCTATCTCGCCTCCACGCTCTATCACGCCGCTCCCGATTCCCGGAAAGGCTTCTACCGGATGTTCGATCACCTCGCCATCTTCTTTCTCATTGCCGGCACTTACACCCCCTTTGCGCTCGGCCCGCTCAACGGCACCTTCGGCTGGACCATCTTCGCCATCGCATGGCTCCTCGCCTTCCTCGGCGTCCTCTTCAAGGTATTCGCCCGCTTCCGTTTCCCTTACGTCTCCACGGCCATGTACATAGGCATGGGCTGGCTCGCCGTCTTCATCGTCCGCCCATTGGCCGCCCACATACCATTTACCGGCCTACTATGGATCGTAGCCGGCGGCGTAGCCTACACGGCGGGCACCATCTTCTATCATCGCGAGCGCATGCGATTCTCCCACTTAATCTGGCACCTCTTCGTGCTGGCCGGCACCGCATGCCATTTCGTAGCCATACTCTGCTACGCGACTTAATCATCGCGCAGCATGGGAGAAGCGAGTTATGCGGAACTTCCTGATACTCCTTATCCTCCTGGCCGTCGGAGGTTATCTCTACACCCATCAGAAAGTCTGGCTCAAAGTCTTTGTTTCCGCCGCCGATCCGTCAAAAGAGCCCTACGCAGTTCAGATCCAAACCCGCGAATTCATCAACGGGCCCTTTACCAAGGTGGTCGAAGTAGTAAGCGGAAACCGGTGGAGAGTCGAAATCGCCTACCCCTCAAAACCCCAACGCCTCGTCGTAGTCGGCAATGGCTCCATCGCAGTCTCAAACATTCCGGCAATGCCGCTATCCGCAGCCGCGAGGCTCGACGCGCGGCCTATGATGAGCAATGTTTTTTCGGTTTCTGCCCAATTTAAGAAAATAATGTCCGCCGGTTCGACTATCACTGAGCAGCGCGACGGGCATGCTTGCGCGAAGATTGGCATAACCTTTCAAGGCATGGCCGGACAAGTTTGGTTCGATTCAACCACCGCCTATCCGGTTTGTGTCATCGCCTCGGCCAATGGCCAGTACACGGAGGCTCATTTCACAAAAATCCCAATTAACTTCTCAGACCCAGGCACCGAGGAATTCTTCGACTTCAGCCACACCGAGCCCATTTTCTCCCGCTACCTCACTCCCTAGAAGTCATCTCATAAATCCGAATTCGGCTCGTTTTACTGAGGTTGCCGGTATTTATGAGATGATCTCTAGTCTCCTGAGTCATTGATTTGTCGAATAATTCCAAGGGCTGTAAGCCCGCAATGTTATAGCCCGGGCTGGAGCGTAGCGGAGGCCCGGGTTACCGATCATCCTCTCCGCCAAGCACTGTAAGTGCGCCTCATTCGTCGAATTATTTCCGATTCACCACACTGGCAGCCTACGCGCGAACAGCCTCCGCCATAGGCGCGCCGCCCCTCCTCCACCGCCCCACAGACAGCCGCAGGTGCTCAAACATCAAATAAACCACCGGCGTGGTAAATAACGTCAGCACCTGCGAAACCATCAACCCCCCGATCACCGTTATCCCCAGCGGCTGCCGCAATTCCGACCCCGTCCCGATCCCAAGCGCCAGCGGCACCGCCCCCAGCATCGCCGCCAGCGTCGTCATCATGATTGGCCGGAACCTCACGACGCACGCCTTGTAAATCGCCTCCTCCGGCCCCATTCCCTCGTTCCGCTCCGCGTGCAAGGCAAAGTCCACCATCATGATTGCGTTCTTCTTCACGATCCCCATCAACAGGATGATCCCGATCGCCGCAACCAGGGAAAACTGCGTGCCGCACACGATCAATGCCAGCAGCGCTCCCACACCCGCCGACGGCAGCGACAGGATGATCGTGATCGGATGAACAAGGCTCTCGTAGAGCATCCCCAGCACGATATACACCGTCACCAGCGCCGCTGCGAATAGCAGCGGAAGCGTTGCAAACGTCTGGGCGTAAACCTGCGCCGTCCCCTGGAAACTCCCGACGATATCTGTCGGCATCTTAAGTTCCGCCGTAGCCTGCGCCACCGCCTTCGTAGCCTCGTCCAGCGCCACCCCCGGCGCGAGATTGAAGGATATCGTCACGCACGGGAACTGCCCCTGATGCCCTACCGAGAGAAACGTATTGCTCGTCTCGAATTTCGCCACCGCCGATAGCGGCACCAGCGTCCCGGTGCTCGATTTCACATAGATCTTCTCCAGCGAGACCGGATCGAACTGATACTCGGGCAGCGCCTCCAGGATCACATAGTGCTCGTTGTACCTCTTATATAGGGTGGATACCTCCCGCTGCCCAAACGAGTCATACAGCGTATTATCAATCGCATCCGCCGTTACCCCCAGCCGCGACGCCGCGTCCCGGTTGATCACCACGTTCTTTTGCAATCCCGCGTCCAGTTGGTCGCTCGTCACTTGCTTCAGCGTCGGATAATGCTTCAACTTATTGACCAACAGCGGCGCCCACTTATTCAGCTCATCCAGGTTCCCGCTTTGCAGCGCGTATTGGTATTGCGCCTTGCTCGACCGCCCGCCGAACCGAAGATCCTGCATCGCCTGCATGTAGAGCGTTATCCCCGGCACCATCGCCACCTGTCGCGAAATCCGCGCGATCACCTGGTCCGCCGTCACGTTCCGTTCCGATTCCGGCTTGAGCGTTATGAACATCCTGCCATTGTTGGTGCTATTCTGCCCCGCCCCCGCCCCCGCGAAGGATGCCATCGTAGCCACGGCCGGATCCGCAATCACGACCTTCGCCACGCGATCCTGCAGCACCTTCATCGTTTTAAACGAGACATCCTGCGCCGCCTCCGTTGTCCCCATTACCAGCCCCGTGTCCTGCTGCGGAAAAAACGTCGACGGCACGATCCTGTACAGCCAGACGGTCATCACTATCGTAAGAAAAGTCACCACCAGCATGAACGCCTGATTCCGCAGCACCCATTTCAATCCCATTTCGTAAATCCCGAGCGCCCAGTTGAATGCCGCCTCGGACGTTTTGTAAAACCACCCCTGCGTCCCCTCCGACTGCGGCTTCAGAAACCGCGAGCACAACATTGGCGTCAGCGTCAGGGACACCACGCCGGATACCAGGATCGCCGCGCTCAGCGTCATCGCAAATTCGTGGAACAGCCGTCCGACCAATCCTCCCATAAACAGCATCGGGATAAATACCGCCACCAGTGAAAGGCTTATCGAGATAATCGTAAATCCAATCTGCCGCGTCCCGATGAGCGCCGCCTCCATCGGCGACTTACCCTGCTCGATAAACCGGAATACATTCTCTATAACTACAATCGCGTCATCCACCACGAACCCCACCGAAATCGTAACCGCCATCAGCGAGAGGTTATCGAGACTATAATGGAGCAAGTACATGACTCCAAACGTCCCCGCAAGCGCCAGCGGCACGGTAACGCTTGCTATGAACGTCGGCCAAAATCGACGCAGAAAAATAAAGATCACCATCACCACCAGCGCTACGCTCACCAATAGCGATACCTCCACTTCGTCCACCGATGCCCGGATCGTCACGGTCCGATCACTAAGCACCGCAAGATTCACCGATGGCGGGAGCCATTTCTCCGTCACCGGCAGCGCCGCTTTAATCCTGTCCACCGTCTCGATCACATTCGCCGTCGGCTGCTTGAACACAATCACCAGCACCGCCGGCTTCCTCCCGCTCCATCCCGCCACAAGCGTGTTTTCAACGTCATCGATCACATTCGCAAACGCGCCCAGCAGGATGGGCGTATTATTCGTCTCGCTCACGATCAGGCCCTTGTAATCCGATGCCTGTAGCATCTGGTCATTGCTATAGATGGCGAAGGACTGCTTATCCCCATCCACACTCCCCTTCGGCAGGTCCACATTCGCCGCGCTCAGATAATTCCGGATATCTTCCATGCTCAGTCCCGCCCCCGAGAGCGCCGCCGGATCGGCCTGCACCCGTACCGCCGATTTCTCCGCCCCGCTGATGTTTACCTGGCTGACTCCCTCGATTTGACTCAACCGCTGCCCTATGATCTCATCCGCGTACTCATACACCTGCTGCGGCAATGCCGTGTCCGAGGTAAGCGCCAGAATGAGAACCGGTGAATCCGCCGGATTGACCTTCTTGTAAGTCGGCTGGTTTGGCAGGTCCGTCGGCAATTCATTCTGCGCCGCATTGATCGCCGCCTGCACATCGCGCGCCGCCCCATCCACATCCCGGTCCAGGTCAAACTGGATCGTTATCGAGCATCCACCCAGTGTGCTTACAGAAGTAAGTTCATTGACCCCCGCTATCTGGCTTATCCGCCTCTCGAGCGGCGCCGCCAGCGACGTCGCCACGGTATCGGGGTCCGCCCCGGGCAGCGACGCGCTCACCTGGATCATCGGAAAATCCACGTGCGGCAACGGCGCCACCGGCAATAAACGGAACGCCACAATCCCCAGCAGGAACAATCCCGCCGCCAGCAGGGAGGTCCCCGCCGGCCTCTTGATAAATGGCTCCGATACGTTCACGGTTGCAATTCCGTTTCCGGTACCTCCGCGTCGTGCATTCCCGGCAACCCTTGCCGCGCCCGCCAGGCCCGCACATTCGCCGCCAGCCTGTCGAGATAAAGGTAAATCACCGGTGTCGTGTACAAGGTAAGAAACTGCGACAGCAGCAGCCCGCCCACGATGGATATGCCGAGCGGCCGCCTCAATTCCGACCCGGTCCCGGATTCCAGCGCCAGCGGCAGCGCCCCCAGCAGCGCCGCCATCGTCGTCATCATGATCGGACGGAACCTCAGCAAACACGCCTGGTAGATCGAGCGCTCCGGCGCCATACCATCCTCCCGTTCCGCATCCAGCGCAAAGTCGATCATCATGATCGCGTTCTTTTTCACGATCCCGATCAGGAGGATAATCCCGATAAGCGCGATAAGTGATAAGTCAATATGGCATATCATCAGCGCCAGCAGCGCCCCGACTCCCGCCGATGGCAGCGTCGAGAGAATCGTAATCGGATGAATGTAACTCTCGTACAGCACCCCCAGCACGATATAGATCACCACCACCGCCGCCAGGATCAGGTATGGCTCGCTCGATAATGATGTCCTGAATTCCGCCGCGCTCCCCGAGAACGATGTTACCACCGTATCCGGCATCCCAATCTCTTTCTGCGCGTTCTGGATCGCATTCACCGCCTCCCCCAGCGAGGCTCCCGGCCGCAGATTAAACGACAGCGTCACCGCCGGAAACTGCCCATCGTGCATGATCGATAACGGCGCCGTCATCGTCGTCAGGTGTGCAAACGCGCTCAGCGGCACCATCCCCCCGGTTGACGATTTCACATAAATCTGTCTCAACGACGCCGGCGTCAGTTGAAACTTCGGCTCCGCCTCCAGCACCACGCGCTCTTGCGTCAATTGCGTGAAGATAATGGAAACCTGCCTCTGCCCGAACGCGTCATACAGCGTGTCGTCTATCGCCTGCGTCAGCACATTGTACCGCGCCGCCTGCGCCCTATCCACGTCGATGCTCAGTTGCAGGCCATCCGCCTGCTGATCGCTCGCCACATCCACCATCGATGGCTCCTTCTGCAGCCGGGCCATGAGCTTCGGCGCCCACTCCGCCAGCTCATCCGCGTCCGCATCCTGCAACCCGTACTGGTACTCCGTCCGGCTCACCCGGCTGTCGATCTGCACATCCTGCACCGCCTGCATGAACAGCGATATCCCCTGCACATCTTTCGTCGCCTCCCGCAGCCGGTCGATAATTTCCGTCGCGCTCGCCGAGCGCTCGTCCCGCGGCTTCAGCGCGATATTGATCCGCCCCGTATTCACCGTCGCATTCACCGACCCGGCGCCTACAAAGGAAGTCACGTTCACCACATCCGGGTCGCGCGACACTATCTCCGTAATCTTTTGCTGCCTGTTCACCATTGCATGAAACGAGATCGATTGCGCCGCGTCCGTCACGCCGGTAATCAGCCCCGTATCCTGCTCCGGCAACAATCCCTTCGGTATTACTATATACAGAAAGATCGTCGCCACCAGCGTCCCAATCGCCACCATCAATGTCAGGAACTGGTGCTTCATCACCCATTTCAGCCCGGTTTCATACAACCCAAGCAACCTATCAAACATCCTCTCCGTGACGCGGTAAAACCGCCCATGCTTTTGATCCTTCTCAGCCGTCAGCAGCCGCGCGCACATCATCGGCGTCAATGTTAGTGATACAAACGCCGAGACGACCACCGAAATACTTAGTGTAATCGCAAACTCCCGGAACAATCTCCCGACTATCCCGGTCATGAACAGCAGCGGAATGATCACCGCGATCAGCGAGATACTAAGTGAAATAACCGTAAACCCGATCTGCTTCGCCCCTTTCAGCGCCGCCTCCATCGGCGGATCCCCCATCTCGATGAATCGCACGATGTTCTCGATCATCACTATCGCGTCATCCACCACAAACCCCGTCGCGATCGTCAGCGCCATCAGCGACAGGTTATCCAGGCTGAACCCGATCAGCTCCATCACCCCAAACGTCCCTATGATCGCCAGCGGCAGCGCCACGCTCGGGATTACCGTCGCCCAGAACTTCCGCAGGAACACAAAGATCACCATGATCACCAGCACCACCGTCAGCAGCAGCGTGAATTGCACGTCCGCAACCGATGCCCGGATCGTCTGCGTCCTGTCCGTCAGGATATCCACCTTGATCGATGGCGGCAGCGCCGCCCGCAGCGTCGGCAGCAGCTTCTTCACACGGTCCGCCGTCTCGATTATGTTCGCCCCAGGCTGCCGCAGGATATCCAGCACCACCGCCGGATTCGCCCCCACCCACGCCGCCAGCCGCACATTCTCCACATTGTCCACCACCTGCCCCAGGTCCCCCAGCCTCACCGGCGCCCCGTTCCGGTAGGCGACAATCACTTTCTTAAAGTCCTCCGCCGTAAGGATCTGGTCGTTCGCGCCAATCGAGTATGACTGCCGCAGCCCGTCAAAACTCCCCTTCGGCTGGTTCACATTATTGGCGCCCAGCGCCGTCCGGATATCCTCCATCCCCAGCCCCAGCCCCGCCAGCGCCGCGGGATCTATCCGCACACGGACCGCCGGCTTTTGATTTCCCTCGATCGATACCAGCCCCACCCCCGTCACCTCGCTCAGCTTCTGCGCAAGGATCGTATCCGCCGCGTCGTTCACCTGCGGCAGCGGCATCGTCTCGGAGCTTAACGCCAGCGTCAGTATCGGCGTATCCGCCGGATTCACCTGTTGGTAAATGGGCGGATTCGGAATTTCAGCCGGCAGCACCCCTTTCGCCGCGTTAATCGCCGCCTGCACATCCTGCGCCGCCGCGTCGATGTCCCGGTCCAGCGTAAACTGCAGCACGATGTTCGTATTCGCAAAGGAGCTGATCGACGTCATGCTCGTCAGCCCAGGTATCTCCCCAAGTTGCCGTTCCAGCGGCGTCGTCACCGAGGATGCCATCACGTCCGGGCTCGCCCCGGGAAACTCAGCCGTCACCTGGATCGTCGGAAAATCCACCGCCGGCAACGCCGATATCGGCAGCAGGTAATACCCCAGCATCCCCATGATCACCACCCCCACCATCAGCAGCGAGGTCGCGACCGGCCGGCGGATGAACGGCTCTGAAATGCTCACGGCCGGAAACTCACGAGGCTCCAGCCGCGTTCCCGGCTGGATTCCCACCCGGATTCCCCGAGCCGCTCGTTCGCGCCCGGTGTGTGCCCGTCCCCCCCGCTCCGCCGGCGGCAGGCGACGCATCGGCCGGCTGAATAATTATCTTCGCCCCGGGCTGCAGCTTGTACTGCCCGTCCACCACCACCTTCTGCCCGGCCGTTAGACCATCCGTGATCAGCGCCACGTTATCCTGCACCTGCCCCACCGTCACCGCCTGCATCTGCGCCGTGTTATCCGGCTCGATCACGTACACAAACGCCCCGTTCGGCCCCTGCTGCACGCACTGCGAGGCCACCGTCAGCCCATTCTTCTGCACCCGCAGCAGCAGCCGCGCATTCACAAACTGCCCAGGCCACAACTGATAACGCGCATTCGGAAAATTCGCCTTGATCTGGACCGTCCCCGTCGTCGGGTCTATCTGGTTGCTCACCACCCCCACATCACCCGTATCCAGCACTACATTATCATCGCGCCCCATCGCCTGCACCTGCATCCCGGCCCCGGTCAGCGATTGCTGATGGATCTGCCGCAGGTTCTGCTCCGGCAGCGTGAATATAACCGAGATCGGCTGCAACTGAGTGATCACCACCAGCCCATTGGTATCCGCCGCATGGATGATGTTCCCTTGATCTATCTGCCGGATGCCCACCCGCCCCGTCAGCGGAGACCGCATCGTCGCATAGTCCAGTTGCACTCGCGCGCTCGCCACCGCCGCCACGTCCGCCTTTACCGTCGCATCCAGTTGATCCACCAGCGCCTGCTGCGTGTCGTATTGCTGCGAGGAGATCACCTTCTGCGCCAGCATGTCCGTGTCCCGCTTCATATCCAGATTCGCATTCGCCAGTTGCGCCGCATCCTCCCCTTGCTTCCCTATCGCCTGGTCCAGCGCGGTCTGGAAGGGCGCCGGGTCAATGATCGCAAGCACATCGTTCTCCTTCACATCCTGCCCTTCGGTAAACACCACCTGCTTTAGCTCCCCATCCACGCGCGAATGCACCGTCACCGTGTTATATGCCTGCACGGTCCCGATCCCCGTCAGGTAGATCGGCACATCCTTCGCCGTCACCGTTCCCTCCGTCACCGGCACCGCTCCTCCGCCTCCACGGCCCCCGCCCGCCGCCGGCGCCGCCGGTTGGTTCCTGGTCAAAATGAAAACCGTGACGATCGCAACCACAAGCAGGATCACCCACGGCCGCCAGCTCCACTTCCGCGACTTCGATTTCACCGGCGCCCTCCCTGGGACAACCGCCGGCTGAAGATCGCCCGTGGCTTGCTCTTTGCGCCTCTCGGCGAGTTCTTCTGTAGGAGCCATAAATTCTAATTAAGCATCATTTTTAACCCGTCGCCAATCTTACAAGTTGCAAAGCATTTCATCTCAAAATACCGCTTGCATAGCAGATATGAAACCAAAAATAGCGGCTTCCGATATATGGCTCCGTTCGCAACTTATTGCCTCCGTTTCGCTCCTCCTCCTCCTTCCGGCCTGCCAGAATGTCCCAAAATATAAGAAAAGCAGCGGCAAATTTGATGAATGGGGCGGCTACCAGGGCAAAACCTTCTCCCCTACCGACGGCACCGATACCGCCATCGACCTCACCGCCCAAACCATCACCATCGGAAAAGGCGCCGGTTCCCACACATACCCCGTCACCTCCGATACCCGCATCCTCCACGACGGCGAAGACATCACCCTCGCCCAGCTCCCCGTTAACCAGCAAATCAAATACACCCTCTCGGAAGACCACACCCACCTCATCACCGTCTGGTACACCTCCCACTCAACCGCAACCCCCACCCCCGCAAAACAGAATTAACGCCCACCCGGGAATGCACTCGATGCTCCTTTGATCAACGCCCCTTCACCCACCTCTCCCCATCCCTCCGATCCCCGGAGCCGAACCCCATCTTCCCACACTCTCGCCCCCTCCCCCTTGGCGCCTTTGCCTCTTTGCAGTGCAAACAGTGGAATTCGCTCATTTTCGGCAAGATTCCCTAACCGCAAGGAGCACAAAGCTCAGCGGTCGAGTCCGCTCAATGTTCCTGACATTCTTCTACGCCCTTCTTTGTGTTCTTTGAGTTCTTTGCGGTTAAGTCCAATTCGGTTGCGGCTCCGCCG
>Ga0182024_10008081_pt1 | contig 22383 bp, 29 predicted proteins | sample P32metaG_FD_120480 | JGI IMG/M metagenome (GOLD analysis project Ga0182024, IMG submission 120480) | Permafrost microbial communities from Stordalen Mire, Sweden - P3-2 metaG (Illumina Assembly) | ecosystem: Environmental > Terrestrial > Soil > Wetlands > Permafrost | place: Sweden: Stordalen... | reverse complement strand
GATCGGAACCATCTTGGGCCTGAGCACCGTGATGCTGGTCATGCTGCTCGGCCAGTCCCGCGTATTTTTCTCCATGTCGCGCGACGGTCTGCTGCCGAAGTGGGCCGGCGCCGTGCATCCGCGCTTTCGGACGCCCTGGCTCTCTTCCATCGTGGTTGGAGTTTTCGTCGCGTTTCTACCGGCGATTCTGCCCATCGGCATTCTCAACGAAATGACCAGCATCGGCACGCTGCTGGCCTTCGTGATCGTTTGCGCCGGCGTCTGGGTCCTGCGAGTCCGACGCCCAGACTTGCATCGGCCCTTCAAGACGCCGTTCGTGCCCCTGGTGCCGATTCTAGGCATTATCTCGTCGCTCATCCTGATGATTTTCCTGCCGTTGGCCACCTGGATCCGGCTGGTCATCTGGCTGATCATCGGAATGGCGATCTACCTGACCTATGGGCGCAAGCACAGCAAGGTTCAACAGTACCTGGCCTTGAACGACAAGCTTTCGCCAGCCAAGCGCTAGGAGCCCGGCGCTGAACTTCGCAGCATCATGCGTACCCAGCGGTCGCGGTCACCACTCTGTCGAGCAGTTCGCCGGCGATCCCGAGTCCCCCGTTGGGCCAAGGCATTCATGGTAGTCTGGGCGCAACGATGCTGCCCGCTCAAATACTGCGTCACACCCACAACATCGCCTTGTTCGACTTCCAGCGGCGAGCCGCGCTCGATATGGCGATATCCCAGGAACGCTTGGCGCCGGCGCGTTTCTCCACGCATCTGGCCGGCATTTTGCGGGCAGCGGCGGAAGGCCGCGTGAGCGATCTTGGTCTGGATGAGAATGGAAAGTGTATGGGAACCTTCGATGGTAATGTCTTCGGCGGCCACGCTAATTGGCGCGATGAAGATCTTTTGAATGTAGCCGCGGTCGAGACCCTGCTGCGGGGCGGCGCCGTCTACCCGCTGCCTAGCCAATTGATGACCGCGGGCGCCCTGGCCGCAGCGGCCTTTCGGTATTGAGAGCCAGCGCCATGAAGATTTTGGTCGCCGTGGATTCATCGAACGCGAGTACGATTGCGGCTCGCGATGCAGCGGGCCGTCCTTGGCCGGCGGGCACAACTGTGCGGGTGATTAGCGTTATCGAGCCGGTCCAAGGCTGGAGCGCCCCGGACATTGAGGAAGCGATCCGGCAGTCCTCCGAGCAGACGGTTCAAGAGAATGCCGGGTATTTCAGACATGCCGGCCTGGATACCAGCACGAGCGTTTCGATGGGCGATCCGAAAACCGTCATCGTGGATGAGGCGGCGGAGTCGCAGGCCGACCTTGTCGTCATCGGTTCTCACAACGCCAGTGCCGTCATGGGCTTTTTGCTGGGCAGCGTTGCGCGAGCGGTCGCGCGTTTGGCCGCTTGTTCGGTGGAAATCGTGCGTGCGAACCCAGGTCCCGGACCACTCCGAATTCTGCTGGCCGCCGACGGCTCGGAGTCCTCGAAAGCGGCGGTGCGATCCGTGGCCTCGCGCCCTTGGCCGGCCGGAACCGAGTTTCGAATTCTGAGCGTCGTGGAACCGTCGGCGCCAGTGCTTCCGACGTCTTACTTCAGCGCGGAAGTGATGGAGGAACTGCGCGGCAAAGACATGCAGCGAGCGCAGGAGGCTGTTTCGTCGGCTGAGAGCATTCTGTTTGGGGCTGGCATCGAAACCACCAGCATCATCGCGGTTCCCGCCGCCACTCCCAAGGAACTGATCCTGAGCGAAGCAGCGGAATGGAACGCGGGCCTGCTCGTGGTCGGGTCGCATGGCAGGCGCGGCGTGAACCGTTTCTTACTTGGAAGCGTCTCGGAAGCGATTGCCTTGCACGCTAAATGCTCCGTGGAAATCGTCCGTGTCCCTCACGAGCGAGAAAATTGAGCACGCTGGCGCCGCGCTCCGCGTGCGGCGCTGGCAGACTGCCAGCCTGTTCGAGCGAGGCGTCGTATTCATCTCCCTTGCTCTATAGAACGTTCTCAAAAAAACAATCGATGGCTAAGCGCAAGCTACCGCTAGGGTTTGAGTCGACTTGCGCCGGGCCGATTTGCTTTCAGTGGACTTGCAGGGGACGCTCCAAGGTCCCAACAAGTCGACTTTGAACATGTTGTAAAGCTGGTCCTCGTGCATGACCTCGAAACATTCGGACAAGCGGGAGGAGCCCACAAGACGAAGCTCCGCTCCTTCCGGCAGGAAAACAATTCGCCCTTTTCCGGCTTGATCGAAATGAACGGACGGGTGGGATTTTCTTAGCCGATTTACGCGCGTGGGCGCGCCTTCGCTTGTTTCGGCGGACGCACTACAAATCCTTGTCAACGATGCAACAGTTCCAATCATTATTGGCGGGCCTTTCCAAGGTTGATGCGGCTCAGCAACCAGGCCACGGGATCATTTCGTTCCGAGTGTGCGGGCGCCCTGATCTACGGACCTTCCAAGCCAAGCCTTAGTAGTGCAATTAATGGTCCATCAATTGTCCCCTCGGATACCCGAGAGGTCACTTCGCCTGAATGTCGCGAAGGTAGCGCGCCAGATTATCGATTCGCACACGGCCGAGATCCTGATCGCGCGTCACCTGGGAAAAGATCGGTCCCCAAATAGGCATGGCGCGTGTCGCGTGACCGCTTGGCAATGCTTCTTCGCCGGAAATAATGCGGTCCACCCGCCCGAGCGGAAACTGTCCACCGTTGCGGGCGGCGATCCGCGTCAGGTCGGAAGGCGGGACTTTGAGCCAGACCGCCATCGGGCCATGGCCGTGAGCATCTTCACCGTGACAGGAAGCGCAATACGTTTTGTAGAGGTTGTCTCCTCGAATGGAAACGATCAAGGTCTGTTCGCCGGCGCCGGGTGCTCGCTTTCCCTCTTGCGCCTCCACAGTAGTCCGCGTGAGCAAGATGCCGAAAACCATCAAGCTGGCAAGCATTTTCCCGCTCATAGCATCCCGCTCATTTCGGCCTTCTCACTTCGCAAAGAGCAGCGCCGCGGCGGCAGTCACTAGCACGAACGCGACCAGCGCCAGCCACTTCTCTAGCGAGTTTCCGCGCGACTGCTCCCGATTCGGTTGCTTTGTTAGCACTTCCTCGCCCTCTTCTTAAGCAACAAGCAATCAAGCCACCGTTCGTGTTCAACGATGAATTTCACGATTTCGCCGGAATTGCGTCGCTTGGCCCAGCCGGCTGCGGAATCTCACTCAGGCTCTTGAGCAGGGAGGTTGGCGACGCTCACCGGCTTGGTGAGATAGTCGTCGAAACCGGCTTCCAGAGCCCGCTCCCGGTCGCCTTGCATCGCAAAAGCAGTCAGCGCAACGACGCGGATACCCTCAAGCGCTGGTTCGCTTCGAATTTCTCGCAAAACCGCGTAGCCCCGATTCTTCGATAACATAGTGGTATCCAAGGCGTTATGCTTCCCTCGATAAAGCTGGTGGCGATCGACGACACGTCGGCGAGCCTTGAACTGTTGAGCGAGGCTTTGCAACAAGAAGGCCTTGCCATCTTCACTTCCACGGACCCGGAAGAAGGGCTGGACCTGATTTTTCAGGAACATCCGCAAATCGTGCTTCTGGATTTAGTGATGCCCAAGTTGAGCGGCCTGGAGGTGCTGGAGCGTATTGTAGACTTCGATCCAGCCATTGATGTGATCTTGATGACAGCGCACTACACCACGGAAACCGCCGTGGAAGCAATCCGAAAAGGCGCCAGCGATTACCTGACCAAGCCGATCTCGATTCCAGCGCTGCGCAGCCGCATGGAGAAACTGCTGTCCGACGTTCGCCAACGCCGGCGCGCCCTGGAACTGGACAGCGAACTGCTGGAAACGTCGCGCTTCGAGGGAATGATCGGACGCAGCCCGCTGATGTGGGATCTGTTCGCGCGCATCCGCCGCGTGGCGCCGCACTACCAGTCCGCTCTCATCACCGGACCCACTGGAACGGGGAAGGACCTGGTAGCCAAGGCGCTGCACAATCTCAGCCCGGCCGCTTCCGGCCACTTCGTCACCTGCAACTGTTCGGCGGTTGTGGAAACGCTGTTTGAAAGCGAGCTGTTCGGATACGTGAAAGGCGCGTTCACCGGCGCCACCTCAGACAAGATGGGCCTGTTCGAGTATGCGCACGGCGGCACTCTCTTTCTGGACGAGATCGGGGACATGCCCCAGAGCACGCAAGCCAAATTGTTGCGCGCTTTGCAGAATCAGGAAGTGACGCGCGTTGGCTCCGTGACGCCGCGCAAGGTGGAGGTGCGCGTGATCGCCGCCACCAATCGCGACGTTCAGGATTTGATTGCGCAGAAACAGTTCCGCGAAGACCTGTACTATCGTGTGGCGATGGTGGAATTGCGAACTCCGGCCTTGGCCGACCGGCGCGAGGATCTTCCCCTACTCGAGAAGTTTCTTCTGGACCGGTTTTCCGCTCAATTCCATAAAGACATTCGCGGACTCACGCGCCGGGCGCAGATCGTGCTGGCGCGGCATTCCTGGCCGGGCAACGTTCGGGAACTGGAAAACGTGCTGGGCAATGCTTGCATGATGGCGATCGGCGACATGATCGATGTCGAGGACCTGGCCGCCTCGCTGCGTAGCGAGCGCACCGCGGCGGCAGCGGCATCGAACGATGGGGAACCCGAACCGAATCACGGCGGTGTGTCTTTCGATGAGCACGAAAAAGGGTTGCTGGCCGATGCCCTGGAACGGGCCAGCGGCAACCAATCCGAAGCCGCGAGAATGCTGCGCATTAGCCGCGATCGGCTGCGCTACAAAATGGCGAAGTACAATCTGCGCTAATGTCCTGAGTCAGAAGTTCGCCAAACAACTCACGGGTGGGGCGGACGCCTTCGTCCGCGCCGGACCCGCGCTCGCTGCGGCCCCTGGTCCGGCTCAGGCGCCGCGCGGGATTCCAGATCTTCTCTCTATCCATTCAATTCAGGCCCGGGATCGATCAGTTCATAGCGCGCGAACGGCCTGCGGCAGACTCGATGCGACATCGAACCTGCCGCCGGTGTTCACGACGATCGCCTCACGCCTGGTCGGTCCCGAAATGAAGTGTTCTCCCGAAGCCGCAGAACCCCGTCCGGAGTCCGTCCTGTAGAGATTGTGCTTCTTTGATTACTGCCGGCCGCTTCTAGGGCGCGCCGGATGAGGAGACGTTCTTGCCCTTTGAGCGGGTCAGCCTTGGGTGCAGGAATCGACGCGATTCAAAGGAGTCCTGACGGGCAATCTCGAACGTTTCCTTATCCGAAAGCCGCACCTAGCGGCTGCGTTGGGCCGAGTCCCGATTCAGCGCCTTTTCAAACTTCCGCGCGACCGCCGGAGTCTTGAAATTGCCAGTCAGAATTTCGCGGTTCGTTGCTTCGTGGCCGTAGAGTTCCCGGTTGGTATCCCCATCCGGACGAAGCGTCGCCCCGCTCAGCGAGACGCCCGCGAACAGCCCGTGCGAACGGGAATAGGAAAGCATTTCCGCCTGCAGCTCCGCGTCCGTCTGAGCGCTCAAGGTACGGCCAATTGGGCCTGCCGCGACTGACGCATCTCCGCCGAGGGTAAACTTATCGGATAGTAGGTGCTTCATTCCGCCATCGTTCATGACGAGCAACACAACATCGGTGTCCGAAGCGCCAATTTGAAACCCGAAACTACCGCCTTCGGACCGCATCGCGGCCGGAGCGCTCCAGCCCGAACCGCCGTGCCGGCGGCATACCGCGAACCCGCGGCCATATTCGGCGCCGAAGATGAATCCGGCCTTTTTCATACCGGGGATCACAACGACGCAATGCGCCTTAGCGATCAGATCGTGGGGGATGCCATGGTCGGAAGCCCGCATCATGTCCGTCAGCGCGTCGGCTGAAGCCTCGAGCCTGTCGTCAACCTTGATTGCTCTGTCCGCCGCGAACGCGACGGTACTCACGGAACCGGCAATTGCCAGTAGCCAGACACCGTGTATTAGATTCGTTCTCATAGACATTCATCTCTTTTCTTTGGTTTTGAAGCTCGCTTTGGTTTTGAAGCCAGGAGTTCGTTTGGCCTGCCGCTATCGCTATGAACTTCCCGCCGTACGGCTCCACGGCCATTTCGGGAGGGGCACGTCCATGACCATTCCGGCGGGTGCGACGATCATGGAACAGCCGGCCCGAATCCTTTCCCGCGTCTGCGACACGGCAATGCTTTCTTCAGAACCTCCGATGGCTCCGGCAGCCAGACCTTTCGAGCGCCACCGCAAGCCTTCAGGCCTGACCGTGGCGCTTGCGTGATATCACTCCACGGGCTGATCCACTGCACCCAACCGACGCAGCGAGCGCCGCGGTAAATCGCGATCCAATACCGCTGACCGTCGATGGCCGCCCGCTTTCGTCTTTGGCAGCATAACTGCGATGAATGAGCAAACGAGAGGAGTAAATTATGAACCGTTTAGCTATTGCAATTGCATCCGCCGGATTGCTCGGGGCCGCACTGTCGCCGAGCTCCTACGGGGATGAATGGAACAAAAAGACGACCTTAACTATCGATGAAGCGATTCAAGTTCCCAACAAGGTGCTGCCTGCGGGCACGTACGTAATCAAGCTGCTTAATTCGCCGTCGGATCGTCACATCGTTCAGATCTTTAGCGCGGACGAAACTCAACTGCAAACCACAATCCTCGCAATCCCGAACTATCGGATTCGACCCACCGGCAAGACGGTATTCGCGTTCTGGGAAACGCCTCCCGGGCAACCGAAGGCCTTGCGAGCCTGGTTCTACCCCGGCGACAACTTCGGCCAGGAATTCGCTTATCCGAAGTCGGCTGCGGCGGAGATTGCAGCCGTGTCGCACGAGTCGGTACCCACTACTGAAGCGACGCAAGCGGCCGAACTGCCAAAAGCCGAAGTAACTCAAACGCAGCCCGAGCCGCTGCAAGTGGCGCAGAGCACTCAGCCTCCGGCTCCGGCCGCGCAAGAGCCTGCTCCCACGGTAGCGCTCGAGCCCGCTGCCGCTCCCGCGCCTCAGGAACTGCCGAAAACCGCTAGCCCGTATCCGTTGATTGGTTTAGCGGGCGTGTTGTCGCTTGGTCTGTTCGCGCTGGTGCGCGTTTTCCGTCTGTCGTAAACATAACGATTGGAGAGGCCGACCCGCGCCTTGCACCCGCTCAGTGCGTCTGCGTGCGGGTTTGGCGTCAGTTTCTAAGCTGCATGTTGGCGGCCCGAATTCGAAAGGATTCGCCCGCCAAGCGAGGGCGGTCCTCCGTGCCGCGCAGTCCATCGATTCCAATCCGATTTATGATGGGGACCACAGACGCCCTGGCATCGGTCGACTGGAGATGGGTTCGGTGGCGGAGCAAGTGCTGCATACGAGCAATATCCCAGTGCTCAATTGTTCGGTTGGTGGAGACCGCCGATTTGCTCGTGTTCGGGGCCGGGCACAGGGGCCGCCAGCGATCCAGTGGCTCCGGGTGCGCCCGATGACGGGAGGAACAACGCAAGATGGTGTATCGGATCGGAACCGGCAGGCCGCTGGAAGAGATCGAGCGGGGCCTTCAGGAATCGGCGGCGCGCCATCGATTCGGTGTACTCGCCATCCATGACCTTCAAGAGACGATGAAGAAGAAGGGCGTGGATATGCCGCCAGTGTTGTCCTGACCAACCCCGGCCTCGGCGAGGTGGTGTCGGCGGTAGAGACCAGCCGGCGTATTTATCAGCGCATGCTGACGTACACGCTCAACAAAATCATCAAGACGATCGAGGTCGCGGTGTTCCTGTCGCTCGGCGTGGTGCTCACGCGCACGCTGGTGGTGACGCCCCTGCTAATCGTGCTGCTGCTGTTTACCAATGATTTTGTCACCATGTCGATTGCAGCCGATCATGTCTCATTTTCCAGGCGGCCCGGTCGCTGGTCCAAACGCTGGCGTTTCTCACGCTGGTTTTCAGCGGACAAGGGACCGTCTATCTGGTGCGTGAGCGCGGGCATTTCTGGCGCTCGCGCCCGAGCCGGTGGATGTTGTTGAGCTCCGGAGTCGATGCGCCGATCGTCAGCGTTTTTGCGACGCGAGGTATTCTCATGGCCTCGCTTCCACCTTTCGTTGTCGAGGGCCTGCTTGGGGCGGTCGTGGTCTACTTGTTCTTCGTGGATTACCTCAAGATCGCGATCTTCCGGCGTTTCCGGGTGACTTGAGAGAGGGTTCGGCATATTGGCCGAGATCGCGGCGAGCTTCCCGCTGCCTTGGCTGAAATCGCGCAGGGGCAAACGTGGAATCAGGTTATTCAAGGTGTTTGTTGTGGGCCTAGAAATGCCACATGCCGATTAGAATGCTGCGCTTGGCAAAAATTCTGGTCCCTGTCGACTTCTCCGAGCGGAGCCGGACAGCTGTGCGCCGTGCTGCGGCGCTGGCACGGCGGCATGACTCGGAACTTACTCTGCTGCACGTAGATGAGCTGCCTGGTCTGTTCTTGGCAGCCGAGCAATTTGGCCTCAAGAATACAGGCTGGGAGGCCAATGTGGCAAAGCAGACCGCGGGGCGGAAAGCCGAACTGGAAGTCTTCGCAGCCGCGGATTTGGCGGGAGTTACCGTTCGAAGAGCGATGCGCACTGGGGATCCGTCCCGTGAGATTGTAAGTCTCGCCCACGAACAGGCCACCGATCTTATTCTGATGCCCACTCACGGGTATGGACTCGTACGCCGGCTACTGCTCGGGTCAGTGACGGCAAAGGTTTTGCACGATGCGGAATGCCCGGTCTGGACTGAGGCCCACGGTTACGAAACATCCGAGAACGGTTCGGAAGCCCGGCGGCCTGTGATTTGCGGCGTAACACTCGACGAGGAGGGCGAAAAGGCTCTGTCGTGGGCTGCCGAATTCGCCGTCGAGTCCGGCGCCAGGTTGATTGTCGCGCACTCGATCCCCATGCCGTCCCCGGAGGACATCTACTTTGCGAGCTGGCACGAAAAGGCCAAGCGCACTGCCGAAGAGCGCATTTCAAGCCTTGTTCGCGGACTACCGCTCACCCCCACGATCGTAATCCTCGACGGATTTGCGCCGGAAGCACTCGCCGCTTCGGCAAGGGACCTGGCGGCCGAGTTGCTGGTGATTGGCCGGAACAATTCCCCGGGACTTCTTGGAAGATTGAATAGCGAAGCGTACGACATCATTCGGTCTGCCCCGTGTGCCGTCGTCAGCGTCTAAATCAAACACGCAAAGCCGGGATGCCGACTCTTCTCAAGTTTTCGGGCGGTCGGCCGCTACGCCAGCAGGGATTTTTTCGTCTCCCACCATACCGAGCCAGGTCAAACACCGTGGTTTCTTAGAGCTCGTGATTGAGCGGCTTGCGGCGCGCCGTCTTTCGGTTATCGCGCGCGGCGGACAAACTCGCGGAACGATCCGGCGGCTGAAAATTAGATCAGTGCTCGAACGGCCACCTGTGGGCCGGCCCGAGCGCCGAGGCTCCCCGGGCGATTTGACGATTGTGCGCGGCCTGCAGCTTAGCCGCGGCGTAGAACTGCGAAGCGCTGGCGTGTGGAGCGGCGGTCTCCTCAGGCGCAATGCCCGCCTCTGCATCCACTGTCCGCTGCGGCGCCACAGCCCAAATACGCAGCAAGGTCACCACGGCGGTAATGCCGATCAGGAACCCGGCAAGAAGCGCGAGCGGCTTATCGAACCAGTCGCCGTATTCCCAGGCCAGAATCGCAAATCGAAATCCGGTGGGTACGAAAATGGCGAACGCCAGAGTATAAAACCAATTTCTAAGCCGGCGCTGTTCATACAATGTGAAGGAGAACTGCCGAAACGATCGAATCATGTACATCTCGCTTCCGCACTGACTTCCGAACTGAAAGGATGCTCGGACTTCTTGTGCTTTCGACAGCTTTACGGTAGGCCAAGTCGCGTTGGGAGGCTATACCTGCGCAGCGGTATTTTCCGGCGCCCTAGATTGAGTAGACAGGCGCGGGCGCTCAAGTACGTGACAGGAAGTGGCCTAGGGGGCGAGGTTCTTTGGTGCGCTCGCCGGCATGATTGCCGGGTCAGTTTCGGACGCCGAGCTTGCGGAGAATCGACATCATCGGGCACCAGTTGGTGAAGGCCGATTGAAACAGGTTGAGTCCGATGAAAGCAGTGAACAGATACCAGTACGGGCTCACCCAATAGCCAAGCGCCAGTGTCAACATCACAAAAGCGCCGGCGATCAAGCGCAGAAAACGTTCGACATTCATACGAGCTTCCTCCTTTTGTTGAAGACATAAAACAGGACCGGAACGGTCATTCTGGAGAGCAGCAGCGAAGCCACCTCGCCGGCCATCAATGCGATCGCCAGGCCCTGGAAGATGGGATCGAATAAGATTACCGACGAGCCGACCACGACCGCGGCGGCGGTGAGCATCATGGGCCGGAAGCGGACCGCGCCCGCATCGATCACGGCTTCGTCCAGCGGCATGCCTTCGCGCAATCGAAGCTCGATGAAATCCACCAGGATGATGGAGTTCCGGACGACAATACCGGCGCCCGCGATGAAGCCGATCATCGACGTCGCCGTGAAGAAGGCATGCAGCAGCCCGTGCGCGGGTAGGATGCCGACCAAAGAAAACGGGATCGCAGCCATGATGATCAGCGGCGTGAGGAACGATTGGAACCATCCGACGATCAACCCGTAAATTAAGATCAACACCGCGGCGAACGCAATGCCCAGGTCGCGGAAGACTTCGTAAGTGATCTGCCACTCGCCGTCCCACTTCATCGAATAGCGCCCCGGATCGGTGGGTAGTGCGGCCATATGCTGCTCGATCCGGTAACCTTCGGGAATTTTGAACTTGTCGATCTCCGGACCGAGCTTGAGAATCGCGTACACCGGGCTCTCCATGGCGCCGGCGATGTCGGCGGTCACATAGGTAACCGGCATCAGATTCTTGTGGTAGATACTTTTGTCCTCCACCACCTTTTGAACGTGAACAAGTTCGCCGAGCGAGACTATGTGCCCATCGCGTCCGGCGATTTGCAGGCTTTGCATCCGCTCCAGATCGGATCGCGTAGGCCGGTCCAGGCGCACGTTGAGCCGAATATCTTCCTTCTCGGCCGCCTGATGCAGCAGTCCGGCCTGATAACCGGCGGACGCCACTTGCACGGCGCGCACGACGTCGTCCTCGGAGATCCCATTCAAGGCCGCCTTCTCTCGATCGACAATCAAGCGGTACTTTGTCTGGTCGTCCTCGACGTACCAATCGACATCCACCACGCCGCCGGTGCGCTTGAACAGATCGCGCATCTGCCGCGCCAGCGCGATCCGGCCGTCCAGACTCGGGCCGTACACTTCGGCGACCAGCGTTTCCAGCACGGGAGGGCCGGGCGGGACTTCGGCGACTTTAATGCGCGCTCCATATCGCTCCGCGATGGGATCGAGCCTCGTCCTCACTTGTTTGGCGATTTCGTGACTCTGCAGATCGCGCTTGCCCTTGGGCAAGAGATTCACCTGGATATCGGCAATGTTGGGACCGCGCCGCAAATAGTAGTGCCGCACCAGCCCGTTGAAATTGTATGGCGAGGCCGTTCCGGCATAGGTCTCCACATTGACCACTTCGCGCTGCTTCTGCGTCTCTTCGGCGAGCAATTGCGTGACGCGCTCGGTCTGTTCGAGTGTCGTGCCATCCGGCATGTCGACAATCACCTGAAACTCGCTCTTGTTGTCGAACGGCAGCATCTTGACCTTGACGAAACCGATGTAGAACAGAGAGACGGAAGCCAGCAGCAGCACCACGACGCCCACGAGAAAGCTCCAGCGGAACAGGGCCCTGTGTAGAAGTGCGCCCATCACGCGGCGATAAAGGCGTGTCAAGAATGCTTCCCGTTCGCCGGCATGATGCGCGCCGCTAGACTTCAGAATTCGCACGGCGGCCCACGGCGTCACCATAAAAGCCACCAATAGCGAGAAAAGCATCGCGGCGCTGGCGCCAATCGGAATGGGCCGCATATAGGGTCCCATCAAGCCGCCGACGAAAGCCATGGGCAGAATCGCGGCCACCACCGTGAGCGTGGCCAGAATCGTGGGATTGCCCACCTCATCCACGGCCTCAATAGCCACTTCGAACGGCGGCCGGTCCTGATTGGACGGCATGCGCCAGTGCCGAACGATGTTTTCCACCACTACGATCGCGTCGTCCACCAGGATGCCGATCGAGAAGATGAGCGCGAACAGCGTGATGCGGTTCAACGTGTAGCCGTACAGATAGAAGACCGTGAGCGTGAGAGCGAGCGTCACGGGAATCGCAATGAATACGATCAGCGATTCGCGCAGCCCCAGTGTGATGGCGACTAGCAAACTCACCGAAATGACCGCGATCAACATGTGCCACAGCAACTCGTTCGATTTCTCCTTTGCCGTTTCGCCGTAATCGCGCGTGACGGTCATCTGGACATCGGAAGGAATAACGCTGCCGCGCAGCGGTTCCAGACGATGCAGGACGTCTTCGGAAACGGTGACGGCGTTGGTACCCTTGCGTTTGGATACGGCAATCGTCACCGCCGGATAGAAACCGTTTCCGTCCGAGAAGCGCACGTATTGCGAGGGCTCCTCGCCGCCGTCGGTCACTTCGGCAACGTCACGCACGAAGATCGGCTTGTCGTTGGCGACGCCGGCCACTACATTGCGGACGTCGTCGGCGCAGGTAAGGAATTGCCCCGTCTCCAGGAGATATTCCCGGTTGCCGCTGGCAAATTCACCCGAAGACAGCCGGCGATTGGAAGCGCCTAAGGCGGCCGTGATTTGCAAAGGCGAAAGACGATACGCCGCCAGCCGCGCTTGATTCAGAGTGATGCGAACCTCCCGCCGCTCTCCACCGATCAGCGCTACCGCCGAAACATCGGGCGTCTGTTTGATCGTGTCGTCCACCTGCGCCGCAATCCGCCGCAGCTCAAAATCGCCGTAGCGTTTGCTCCAGAACGTCAGCGCGAGAATGGGCACGTCGTCGATCGAGCGAGGCTTCACCATCGGCGGCGAGGCGCCCGGCGGAATCAGATCCATGTTGGCGGACAGCTTCTGATTCAGACGTACGATGCTCTTCTCCTCGTCCTGGCCGACCAGAAAGCGCACGATGGCCATGGAAGTCCCCGGGCTCGAAGTCGAATAGATGTACTCCACCCCTGGAATCTCCCAGAGCAGCTTCTCCATCGGCTTGGTGACGCGCTCTTCCACTTCGCGCGCCGATGCACCGGGCATCTGCACGGAAACATCGACCATCGGTACGATGATCTGCGGCTCTTCCTCGCGCGGCAGCTTCCATATGGAAAACAGACCGAGCAGCAGCGATCCCACGATGACCAGCGGCGTCAGCTTGGAGCCGATCCAGCCTTGGGCCAGCTTCCCCGCCGGGCCAAGTTTTCGAGGCGCGTTCACGGCCTAACCTCAACGCGCGCGCCATCGGCTAGACCGAGTGGGACGGGAAAAATCACTTTCTCACCGGCGCTCAGCCCGGAGAGCGCTTCCACTTGCCCCTCGGCTTTGTCGCCCAGCGTGATCAGGCGCGTTCTCGCGACGCCGTTGTCCGCCACGAACACCGCTTGCAGTTGGCCTCGCTCGCTCACCGCGCCGGAGGGTATGGCTAGGACGGGCCGGCTACCTAGTTGAAACCTGGCGCGGCCGAAGATGCCCGACCGCAGCCCCGGCTCGGCGGGCAAATCAATCTTCACCGTGTAGGCGCGCGATGCCTCCTCCACGGCGGGCACGATTTCGGAAACCCGCGCGTCGAGGGTGCCTCCGATCCCATCCAGCGTCACCGACACCGGCTGGCCGGTCCGAATAGCGCTCAGCTTGGATTCTTCCACCGAGGCTTCCAGCCGATAGCCTTCGCGCTCGATGGTGAGCAGCGGCGCGCCGGGAGCGGCGAGATTTCCCGGATCCACCGATTTCGCCGTCACAATGCCGGCGAAGGGCGCTTGCACCTCAGCGTAGCTGCGCGTCACTTGGGCCGCGCGCACGGCCTGGTCGGCTTGAGCCAGCTTGGCGTCCAACTGAGTCCGCTTCGCGCGCACCATCTCAAAGGCTGCCTGCGCCGCCTTCAATTTAGCCGACGCTTCATCAAATTCCTGGTCGGAAATCGATTTCTTCTCATACAGTTCGTTCATGCGTCTGAAAGTGGCCTGCACCAGGTCCAGATTCGCTTTCGCCGCCACCACTGCGCTATCCGCCTCCGGCATTCCGTTTCGGACTTCCTCGCGCGCCGCCGACGCCTGATTCGCGCTGGCGTCCAGGTCGCGCGCATCCAGAACTACCAGTAACTGCCCCTCGCGAACCCGGTCGCCCACTTGCACTTTCACGTCACGAACATAGCCCATCCATTTGGCGGCGACGATGGCGGAAGTCCGCGCCCGCACCGTACCGGTGGCCTCGTAAATCGCCGGCCATTGCCGGACTTCCGGAACCACGACGCTCACCACGGTACCGGGCGCGGCGGTGGTTGCGGATTCGGACTTGTGCGACACGTCACTGCAGCCGGCGAGCCAGATCGCGAAAGGACCGAGTAAGAGTATGCTCTTTGTCATCTAGTTCAAGACCTCCGAATCCGCGTTTAGCGTGCCCGCGGCTATTGCCAGCATCGTGGCGGCGATGCGCTGGTCGTGAACCGCCGCCAGATACCGCGTCCGGGCATCCAGGACCGCCGTCTCGGTGCGAAGCAAGTCGGTTACGTTGTTCATTCCGGCCCGATAGCGGTTCTGGGTGATGCGAAGACTCTCTTCGGCTTCTTCCACCGACGCTTTCGCCACGTCGATGCGTTGTCCGGCGGCTCGCAAATCCGCGTACGCGCGCCGGACCTGAAGCCGGATCGCCGAAGCGGTGCTTTCCTTCTGAGCTTCACTGCGGATCAACAAGGATTTGGCCTCTTCGATCCGCGCTTTGTCGCTGAAGCCATTGAACAGATTCCAGTGCAGCCCCACCGACACCAGCCAGTTCGCTCCGCCCCGATCGTAAAAGCCCTGCCGGTCCGCTTCAAAGGCGCCGTGCAACACTACGTCCGGCAGAAGCGCGCTGCGCGCGTCCGCCGCTCGATTTTCGGCAAGACTGGCCGAAAGTTTCGACTGGCGGGCTTCGGGCCGGTCCGCAAGCGCGCTTTTTTCGTAATCCGCAAGTACCCCGGCCGGCAGGTTTGTGGGCGCTAGCGCCGTCGTCAAGCTATGCGCCGTATCGAGCGGCAGGCCCATGGCGTCGTTCAAAGCGGCGTGCGCGACATCAAAATCGGCCGTCCGGCGAATCTGTTGCTCGCGGACGCCGGCCAAGTGTACGCGAATCGACAACACGTCCGCGTCGGTAGACAAGCCGGCAGAACGTACGTTTTCAGCCTGCTGTAGATCGGCCTCGACCGAGCGCACTGCCTGATCGGCCGCTTTCACTTCCTCCGAGCTCAGCACCGCATCGTAATAGGCCCGGACCACGCTGGCGATCGCGTCCATCTGTGTAAGCCGGTGATCCTCGCCCGCGATTTCCTTCGTTAGCGCAGCCGATCGAACGGCGTGCTTGCTCTGCCCGGCATCGAACAGCGTCTGGTCGGCGGTGACCAGCGATTGGAAATTGTTCAGGAAGTCCGGGCGATTCAGCGGCCCAAGCAGGAAGTTTTGTTCGCCGAACTGATGCTCAGTGAGCAAGGAGGAAAACACGAACACCGGATTGTCGCTGCGGGTCCAGGATTCCGAATAGTTGACCTTCGGCAGGAAGCCGCCGCGAGCTTCCTGGACCTTGCTGCCCGCCGCCTGCTGAGCGGCGCCCGAAGCCTCGATCGACTTGTTCTTTTCGAGCGCCGTCCGCACCGCGTCCTGAAGGGACAGTGGATCTTGTGCCCAGACCGGCAGACTGCACAGCATCGCGAGAATGGCAGGGGCCTTGAGCATCGTTCAGCCTCTGGTTGGGTCCGATATAGCGCTCACGGTTTTCGGCCCGCCCACATCGGCCGCCCCGTTTTGTCGCGCAGAGTTAGCGTTTTGCCGTCCCTGGTCACCTCTCGGGCAATGAGAGCTTCCTTGCCGTCAATAGTCACCTTGGAGCCCAGGACCTGGACGGAGTCGCCTTTTGCAAAGGTGAATCCTGCGTTGGCGACGAAATCGGAAGGTCCAACATGCACCTCGATCGTTTCGCTCTCCGTTTTCACCAGCAGATGTGTTCCGTTCATCCGGCCCATCTGCGGGTGGAGGATGTCTTGGACCGTACCCGTTATGGTGGTTTCGGTGGACACGTCATAGGGGGCCATTTTCATGCCGCCGTGTCTCATGCCACCCTGTGGTGGCTGAGCGAGCATTAGAGCGCACCCGACTGCCGCGAGACAGCCGATTTTCATTATTCTGTTCATCACATTTTCCTTTCCCTAGAACCAGGCTGCGCGCCTTCACCCAAGCCTGGGGTGGATAAGGCGGCAGCCGACTGAACGCCAGCCCGTCAAGCCGCTGAAATCGAAGCTCTATGCCACTCTTCGGCTTTAGTCTCTAATTTTGGAGATGCAATCCTTCAACCGGAGTGACAGGCGTGGCCGATTAGTACCGCTTCCTGTGGTCCCGGCTCGGTAATACGCGTTCGATACTGAGCCGCGACCGAAGGAAGCGGTTTGCCGCATGCTAACGAACACGCTGCGGCAAGCCACTAGCTCATTCGGTGACATTGAAGAGAGTGGAATTCATTGCTCATGCCCCCATGGTTGGTCCCAAGACGGACCTGCCGTGTGCCTGCGGCGGCCGTTGACAGGATCTGCTCCTGAGGGTCCTCGCCGGTGGTCGGGCCGCCGTCCATCATGTCGCCTCCCGTCCCAGATCCACCTATCAGAAACTCCACACCCGTGATGCCTTGCAAGTTCGACCCGTCGATCGTCAAGGTAAAGCTGCTTCCGATCGCCGCAGTATTTGGAGCAATGGAAGCGACCGTGGGCAGCGTCCAGCTACCGCTCGTACTTCCGCTCGTAGCATTGATCCGGCCGGTGAGGGCGTAGCCGCTGAGGTCCACAAGGTCGAGTGTTCCAGTGCCTTGGCACAACACAAGGCAATTTGGAAGGCCGGCATCCCCTGCGGCCACAAACGAAGCCAAAATATGAGGTTCGCCCACTTGCGCCCTTTGCCCCACTTGGGAGCTATGAACGGCAGCCAGAACGCCGAGAGCCGACGCCGGGAGGACAAGCGTCACCTTTGGCGCGTCACCTGCATCAAGGAGAACAGAGGACAGATGAAATGGAAGTAACAGCGGAGTTCCTTGGCGATGTGAGATTCGAGGTACGGGCCCGGGGCCACCGGGTCATTTGCGACCAACCGGCCGACAATGGCGGTTCCGATGCCGGCATGACGCCCCCCGAATTCCTGCTCGCATCGCTCGCTAGCTGTGCGGCCTATTATGCGGCTCAATACTTGAAGGTTCGCCACTTACCCACGCGAGACCTGAAGGTGCGAGTCGGCGCGGAGAAGGCGCAACAGCCCTCCCGGCTAGGATCGTTTCGTATCGAAGTAATGGCGCCAGGGCTCGACGAACGCCATCAAACCGGAATTCTTCGGGCCGCGAAGTCTTGTCTCATTCACAATACATTGCTCGGACAGGCGGCCATTGAGGTCGTTGTCAAAACCGCGGAGGTTGCACCGGTCTAGCCGCCGCCAAGGCCCGCTACAATCAAGAGCGGGACCGAACCTTTTTGGACCGGGAAGCGGAAGTAGAGCTCGCGCGGCAGTTGCTCACTGGGAAGCCGGACGCCTTTGATCGCTTTGTGGAGCACTTCCGCGCGAAGATTTTTCAGTACAGTTGGCTGATGTGCGGCCATCGCGAGGACGCCGAAGAAGTGGCGCAAGAGACTTTGCTCAAGGTTTTTGAGAGCTTCGATCAACTGCGGGAGCCGGAGCGGGTCCGGCCCTGGGTGTTCCGTATCGCCAAGAACGCGTGCCTGATGAAGCGGCGTAGGAGCGTCTTTGCTCCGCCACATGAGCTTTCGCTCGAACAGTTCCTGCCGGCCAGGAACGAAACGGACGACGGCTTCAAGATCGAGATCGCCGACTGGTCCCGCCTGCCGGACGACCAGCTTCTGCAATCTGAGATGAAGCAAGTACTGGATCGCGCCATCGCCGAGCTTCCCGAAATCTATCGCGCGGTAATTTTGCTGCGCGATCTTGAAGAGCTTTCGACTCACGAGACCGCGCAGATCTTGGATGTGACCGAAGACACTGTCAAGCAGCGCTTGCATCGCGCACGCCTGGCGTTGAGACAGACATTGGATGAGCGCCTTCGGGCGGGCGGCCATCCGGTGGAACAGGGCGCCGCTGTTCGGAAGGGATGACATGGCATCGCACGTACACACCGCGAAGTGCAAAGAAGTTTTTGCGCTGCTCTCCGACTACCTGAATCTGGAACTGCCGCCGGACGCCTGCGAGGAGATTGAGATTCACCTGGCGGGCTGCCCCCCGTGTATCGAGTTTGCCGAAAGTCTTCGCAAGACGGTGGAACTGTGCCGCCGCTACCGCCCCGCCGAATTACCCAAACCCATCGGCACACAAGCACGGCAGCAGCTCATCGAGGCCTATAGGAAGATGCTAGCCGCCAGGACAGGCTCCTAGTCTAGCAGTATGCTGAAAAACTCGAAAACACCGCTTCCTCTGGGCGCGGCTCAGAATCGGCTCTCCCACTTACAGAGCCGCGACCAAAGGGAGCGGAACAAATTATGGCCTTTTTCAGCATACTGCTAGAGTTGGGAAACGTAGGGCGATTGTGCCCGCCATAAGCGCACCAGGCTTCTTTGAGTCAGCTCACTTCGCGGCTCGTCCTTCACAGCGCGAAGCAATCCGCCGTGCCCCTGACGGAACCGCTCGAAGATCTCATCATGCAGCTCAGGTTTGACGCCAGCAAATCTGCTTAGCCGCGTCGAGTTTAGCGGCGTCCAACAGGTTGTTGACATGCCGTAGGAGAGTCCCGCCATCGCTCTTTGCTGAGGTTGCCGCCGGCCGCGAGAAGCGTTTCAGCCGGACCATGGCCCCCAAAAAAGTTGTCGCGCATGGCACACCCGGACTCCGGGGCGCATGCGCGACGCGAAACTTTGGCTAACGAAAGGGAACTAGTTAGCTCTTCTTATCAGCGGCGGGCTTTTTCGCCTTCTTCGCCTTCTTGGCCTTCTTGGGCGTTGTGGTGGTATCCGCAGGCTTATCCTGGGCGAACAGGCTGACCGTTCCCATCAGGAAGGACAGGCCGAGAGCCAGAGTCATGAGTTTCTTCATTTTTAGATCTCCTTAGGTATCCGAAGCTATGTCGATAACTTCAGCCCTATCATTTCAGCCGGAGATGAACCCAGCCTTAAGGGGCTATTAAAAACGCTTCATTTTCGCTGCCGGTGACTCAGCTTGGGAACGCCCAGTCCGTCCAGGTATCTTACTGAGACATCAGTAGTTAACCGCGAGGAACGATGCCAGCCACCCTGACCCGGTGCTTCTCCTTCGCTTAGGATGGTCAGGAATGAACAAAGCACAATTAGTAAAACGTCTGGTCAAGGAGTCCGGTATCTCGAGGGCGGCCGCAGCCGACCAACTGGATAGCATTCTGACGGGAATTCTTCGGCGAGTCCGTCAGGGACAGAGCGCGTCCCTTCCCGGCCTGGGAACCTTCCTGCCCGGACCGAAGGCTGAATTCTACTTTGAACAGAGCCTGCCAACGGGTGCTCGGCGCGTCAAAGCTCCGAAAGCACGGAAGGCGTCCCTTTGAGCGACTCTCGGGGAAGCGCGGCCCTCACTCTACGGATCGCACGCGTGCTGCGCGAAGCGCTGGAACGCGGCGGATCGATAGACATCGACGGCCTGGGCACCTTGTCGCCGGGAGGCAAGCACCGCATTCGCTTCGTGGCGCAGAACAAACCGCGCGTATTCATCGCCTACGTCCAAGAGGACCTCTCGTTCGCCAGGAAGCTTTACCGCGCCTTTGAAGAAAACGGCTTTCGTCCCTGGCTGGACAAGAAGCGGCTGATGCCTGGGCAGAACTGGCCGCGGGCTATCGAAACCGCCATTCATACGTCCGACTTCTTTGTGGCGTGCTTTTCGCGCCGGGCTACCTCGAAGCGGGGCAGCTTCCACAGTGAACTCCGCTATGCGTTGTTTTGCGCGGCGAAAGTGCCGCTCGATGAGATTTTCCTGATCCCGCTACGCCTGGACGATTGCGTAGTGCCGAACCGCATCTCAAAACAGGTTCAATACCTGGACTTGTTTCCCGATTGGGAAGCCGGGCTGTGCCGGTTGATTGCCGCGATCAAGGCACAAAACGAAGTCCGCAAGCGCAAAGGGCTACCGCTCGCGGGCTAACTTCTTCTTGATCGACTCGGCGTCTTTGGCGTCCGGAGCGAGAGCCAGGTATTTCGTGTAGGCATCGCCAGCCGCCTTCTTGTCCTTCAGCTTCTCTTCGCTTTCAGCCAACCGCAGAAAGGCTTCGGCGTAGGTGGGGTTCCAAAGCGTGGCCTCCCGGAACCGGCTGGTGGACGCCTTGTAGTTGCCCTTCTTGAAATAGTAAAGACCGACCTTGAGATCTTTCTCGGCTTCCAGCGGATTGAAGGAGTACGTTTTCGGAGCCAGGCTCTCGTCTTCTTCCGGAGGCTCCTGCTCCTGTTGCTGCTGAGGTTTGGGTTGGTCGGATCTCTTCTTAAGCTGTGGGTCGTCTTGAGCGAAAAGAATTCCGGTCAGCAAAAACCCAATTGCTACTTTGCGCACCACGCTTTTAATTATAACGGGGACGGAACACCGTTCGGAACAATCCGATCATATCCGCAAACGCCTGGTCGGTCGCCTCCGGGTCATAACGCGGCCCTTCATCGCGCGTAAAGGCGTGTTCAGCCGGGTAAAGCTTCACCGCATAGTCGACTTTGGCCTCGCGCAGCTTATGATCGATCTCGGCGCGCCCAGCTTCGGGCACATGCGGATCGGCGCTTCCCCAGATCATGAGCAGCTTCCCGCGAATCTCTCCCACGCGGGCCAGCGATCCGGCATCGCGATCCTGACCTAGCTTTCCGTCATGAATGCCGGTTCCGTAATAACAAACCGTCGCACGCACATCCGGCTCCAGGGCGGCGCGAAAAGCCAGGTGACCGCCGATGCAAAATCCCATGGCGCCCAGTTGGCCCTCGGCCACGAGTGGGTGTCGGGCCAAATAGTCCAACGCCGCGCGCCGATCCTCATCGAAATGCGCGACTGGCGTTTTTGCCGCATCGTATTGCCCTCGCGTGCGTCCCGCATCGTCGAAGGGAATGGCCGTTCCGGGCGGCTCCACGCGATGATAGATCTCCGGCGCCGCAGCCACGAATCCGTAGCCCGCGAGACGAGACACCGAGCGCAGCATGGGGCCGCTGAGCTGGAAGATGTCGGAATAGCAAACGATGGCGGAATACTTTCCCGGCGCTTTCGGCGCAGCCACGAACATCCGCATGGGGACGCCGCCAGCCGGAATGTCGACATACGCCGTCGTGACGACCATTAGCTGCATAATACTTCAGGCCAGCAAGCACCTGCGTATAATCACGCAGCCCGAGCTGGCTCCGCAGGCATAGCCGACCACAAAATACTGCGGCTTCAATACCTTGCAAGACCAACACTTTGGCTAGACGAGTGCGCCTAGCAAGGCTGGAAGCTTCTGAGAGGATGATATGCCAAACATTGCAAAGCTTGTGTCGTTAGCATTCGCATGCCCGTTGTTTATTTCGGCTCAGAGCGCGCCCCAGGCTGGCACGCCGGTACAGATTACGGTGACACTTGGCCACCACTATGGCGCTGTGCCGCCGACACTCACGCGAGATGACCTGACTGTTACGCAGAACTACGAGCCCCTGGCCATCACTAATCTAATCCCTCTGCGCGCCGACCGTGCTGGTCTCGAACTCTTCTTGCTCGTGGATAACTGCTCCAATTGCGAGCCAGGCTCCAATTTCGAGGAGTTGAGCCACTTCATCAATTCTCAGTCACCGACGACCACGGTTGGGGTCGCGTACATCCTGAATGGACGTCTGCAGGTGGCCGAGAATCCGACTAGGGATCATGCGCGCGCCGTCAAGGCTCTCAGCACTCCTGAAGGGAACAAACCCGCCAGTCCGTTCGTGGCGCTGGCAGACTTGGTCCGAGGCTGGCCGCAAAGCTCATCGCGGCGCGTGGTGCTGATGATCTCCAATGGGATCAATCCGGCGGCGGCCGACAAGTATCAAGACTCCACCGCCGAAGCAGCGCTCGCGGCGGCTCAACGCGCGGGCGTCATCGTCTTCGTTATCTATCATCCGAGTGCCGATTATCTGACCACCGATTATTCCAAGCTTTATTCCGGGCAGGTTCAGCTCGCGCACGTTGCCGATGAAACCGGCGGTGAGGCCTATTTTCTAGGCTTTGGACCGTTGCCTTCGATAGCGCCGTTCCTGTCCGACTTGGCGGACCATCTTGCCAATCAGTACTTACTGGAGTTCCGGGCGAAGCCCGCTGAAGGG
>Ga0182024_10008080_pt1 | contig 22385 bp, 18 predicted proteins | sample P32metaG_FD_120480 | JGI IMG/M metagenome (GOLD analysis project Ga0182024, IMG submission 120480) | Permafrost microbial communities from Stordalen Mire, Sweden - P3-2 metaG (Illumina Assembly) | ecosystem: Environmental > Terrestrial > Soil > Wetlands > Permafrost | place: Sweden: Stordalen... | reverse complement strand
GATTCGGAGCGATCCCGTGACGCCGACACGTCTCCGAGACGTTCCCGCCCTTGATGCCTTCCTGCACGATCTGCCACTTCTCTTCCGGGGATCGATCTACGCGCGGTTTCCTGCCCATGTTGCTTCCTGTTTGGGAGGCCCTGATCTTACCTAACTGAGGTGTCCAGTTTTAGAGGGGAGCACTACATCTCTAAGAATCTAACTTAACGCAGAAAATCTTGACGGCTCCTGGGGGAAACTTGAAAATGCGAAAATCTTTGTGGGTCATCTTGGCAGTACTGGTTGTGGCCATCGGGGCCCCTGCTGCTTTCGGGGACAATTACACTATCAATTTCACGAATTATTCTGGGTCACCCACACCAACTGGCTCGTTCATGTATGCTGCGGGAAGCTTCTCCGGGTTCGATGTATATTGGGACGGTTATACGTTTGACTTCACAACACTTGCCAATGGTTATAGCGGGACGGTCCCAGGATGCACGATCCCAGGATTTTTCGCGTACCTCATTTCCAACGGATGCGGTTTGAACACGGCTCTGGAGGCGTACGGGGATGGAACTTGGACTGCGAATGCTCACTTGGTGCCAGGAACGGGTAACGTAGCGGTGGGGGCCGCCTTTTTGGGGGTTGGAGTTGGGGGTCCACTTTCCGAACTTCCAGTGAACCTTCCGGAATTCTCCTCAGCCAGCTGTTCTACGACGGTGAACTGCGAGGCCGTTGCGGAGGCAACTTTCACTGTCACTAATACTTCCGCTACGCCTGAGCCCGGCTCGCTTAGCTCGCTGTCTCTCGGCCTGTTCGGCATGGGGTTGTGTTGGTGGAAGTCGCGTAAGCGGGAAGCACGTGGCCCGCTGTCGGCCACCTGAAAACATCGCTCGCTATCGCATCCCGCACACCACTGAGCACCCACCGCTTCCAGCGCCGAACGTATTGCCCAATGCGCCGCAGGGTTTCCTCCTGTGGCGCATTTTGCTCATAAAGCCGAGCCACACGTTCTCGAAATGCCTGCCAAGTGGAAGGCGCAACCCCGGTCACCCCTTGCTTGGTAATCGCAAAAACGAGCTACGATGATCCTGCTTTATCGCGTCGGCGGATCATCGAACAATGAAGTTTGTAACCGCATCCGTCTCCCGCGCTCTAGCTCTGGCAAACCTGACGAATACCAAAGATCGCGGAATTGCTCGATAGTCGCCGGTCCGTGCCCGGCATAGTGGTTGTTTGCGTAGGCATAGATGAGCACACCACGCTTCTTGATCTGATAGCAGACATCGACCCAGCTACGGATGTCCTCTTTGCGGTCAACGACAACCTTGTTGAACGTCTTCGTGATCTCCTCTATGCCCTTCCGGTCGCCCAGCCAACGGATGTACGTCCAATCAGCGGTGATCGGATTGAAGCCACGAAGCCATTCTTCAGGACGTGGCATCCGAGGTCGATCCACCAGTACGAGCGCAACCTTGTGCTTGTGCAACAGGTCCGCGAACTCCTCTGTAAGCCAACTCTTGTTTCGAATCTCGATTGCGAATTTGTAATCAGCAGGCAGCTTTGGCAGGAACGCCTTCAACCGAGCAAGGAATTCGTCTGCGGTTCTGAAGACACTGCGATTGAAATACGGGAACTGAAAAATCATCGGACCGAGTTTGTCATCCAAGATGTCCATCGTATCGACGAACAATTCGAACTCATCGTCGCAGTCTACGAGAATTTTGTCGTGCGTGATGATCTGCGGAATCTTGACCGAGAAAATGAACCCGGCAGGAACTCTCTGCGCCCACTCGTTGACGGTAGCATCGGAACATCGGCTGGTAAACACGGGACTAGTTCAACGGTGATCGAGTCGCCACCCGACGAGCAACTCCGCGGTTTCTTCTCTGGCCATGGCAATTTGCTGATACCGGGCATGAAAATCACAACCTATAATCAACATTGCACGCGCGGACTTTAGCGGGAGAGTATCAGCGATTTCGACATAGAGGCTGGTATTACGTCCTTTAAATACAACAACTTACGACATTTATTGCCATTGACCTGAACACCGCAGGTCACTATAATCCGTGCCGACCGAGCGGTAAAGCAAACCAACAGAAAACAAAATCGGAATTCTGAAGGGACGCCCATGAAAGCGAAAGCAACGGCAGCCGCCCTGATGGCCCTGGCACTATTGTTGTTGGCCGCGACGCGGATCTTCGCGCAAACGACAGACGGAACAATCGTGGGCGTGGTGCATGACGCGCAGGGCGCTGTAGCGCCGGGCGTGAAAGTTACCGTCACCGAGATAGCCACAGGATTGGAGCGTTCAGACACGACGGCTGATAACGGCGCGTTTCGCCTGCTGGCATTGCCTTCGGGAACTTACAAACTGCTGGCGGAAAAATCTGGCTTTGCCACGCTGGCGATCGAGCGGATCGAAGTGCAAGTGGGTGAATCGCGCACAGTAGATCTGGCGCTGAAGGTTGCGCCGCAATCGGAAACGGTGGAAGTGACCGGCGCGGTGGCGACTGTGGATACGGATTCGCAGCACCTGGGCGACGTGGTGACGCAGGCTCAAGTGACTTCGCTTCCGCTGAATGGTCGCGACTTCGCGCAACTCGCGCTGTTGAACCCAGGGGTGGCGGCGTTTGGCGGTGGCGGCGGGCAGCAGGGTGGAGAAGGCGGAGTATCGGGTTATTCGTCGAACGGGCAGAGGTCCAGTTCGAATAATTTCATGGTGGACGGAGTGGACAACAATAATTACAACGCGGGCTCCGTGGGACAGCTTCCATCCATCGATTCGATCCAGGAATTTCAAGTGCAGACGAACAACTACTCAGCGGAATATGGGCGGAATAGCGGCTCGGTGGTAAACTTGGTGACCAAGTCCGGAACCAACAACATCCATGGTTCCGTGTACGATTTTCTGCGCAACGACGCGGTAGACGCGCGGAACTACTTCGCCAATCCGGATGCCTCGGCTCCCGAACTGCGCCTCAATCAATTCGGGACGGCGGTGGGCGGACCCATTCAAAAGGACAAGACGTTTTTCTTTTTCAGTTACGAAGGCTTCCGAGAACGAGCAGGAATTACGGAACTCACGGTGGTGCCGACGGACGCCCAGAAGATGGGGTTCTTCGTAAATTCCGCGGGAAACACGGTGCAGGTTCCGGTGACCGCGACTTCCGCGGCGCTCTTCCAGTTGTATCCGGAGCCGAACACGAATGTGGCGGGAGGCAATTTCGTTTCTTCGCCCATACTTTCGAACGACACGGATCAATTTTTGCTCAAGGTGGATCACCATCTAGGCAAGAATGACTTGCTCACCGCGCGTTATAGCTATACGCGGCTGAACGAAGTCTCGCCGTTCGCGGGCGGACAGCAGACGACAGCGATTCCCGGCTATGGAACAATCGACAGCGGGAGCTCGCAACTCGCCTCGCTGGGATACACGCGAGTTTTCAGCACGAATTCGATCAACGAATTTCGTTTCGGCTACACGCGAAACGTCGACCTAAGCTACAACCAAGCGGGTCCGCAGGCCGCGACGTACGGATTTAATACCGGGTGGGGGCCACATTCTCCGTACAATCTGGGCGACATTCCGAATTTCACGATGGCCGGCGGGCTTGTGTCGAACGGCGGATCGATTTCGAACCTTGGACCGAACAACAACAACCCCGGGGGCACCTGGCAGAACACGGTGCAATTCGTGGATCATTTCACTCATCTCACGCCGCGCCACACGATGGTATTTGGAATAGACATCCGGAACATTCGAGATAATCGCTTTTACGACCTCGACGAGATCGGCCAGATCAGTTTTTCGGGAGACGCCAATCCGCAAGGCATTCAGAATCCTCTGGTGGATTTTGCCGAGGGTCTTCCCTCCAGCTCGCTGCATTTCGTGGGAGATTCCTCGCGCGGCTACCGCACCAGCAGCTTCGATTTTTTCGCGCAGGACAGCTTTAAGCTGCGTCCGAACCTGGTTTTCAATTACGGACTGCGGTACGAGTACAACACACCTCTGTATGACGCGACGGGCCGCGCCAGCACCTTCCGTCCAGGTAATTTCACCACGTACCTCTCACCGAGCGCCGATCAAACCAATCTGGCGACACTGGAAGCTTCGGGAATGATCACGGAAAATCAGGGCGGGCTGTACAATGCGGACTACAAAAACTTCGCGCCGCGGCTGGGGCTCGCGTGGAGCGTCGACTCGAAGAACACCACTGTGGTGCGGGTGGGCTACGGAATTTTTTACGACACGGTGCTGGGGCAAATTCCCGGCAACGTCTTGTTGAATCCTCCTTACCTTCCCGACTACTACGACAGTTCGCCCGCCTGGCCGAATTCGTTCGCGCCTTCCGGTTTCCCGGTGATCACTGTGACCCCGGCGAATCTGCCCACGCCGTATTCGCAATCGTGGAATCTGGATGTGCAGCGGCAGTTGCCGTGGCAAATGGTTTTTGAAGCGGCGTATGTGGGATCAACGGGGACGCACCTTCCGCGATTCGTGCAGATCAACCAGGCATATATCACGCAGGCACAGATCAATGCGCTCACACCGGACGTGGTGACTCGGATGGAACTGATGGGCATTCCGCCGCCGGTAGCCACGTTTCTGTCCACAAACATTGCTGCGATTCCGAACATCGCTCGCGTGCCGTACTTCGGGTACGCGCAAATCTTCCAGGCCGAGGATGTGGTGAGTTCGTCATACAACGCGCTGGAGCTAAAGTTGAGCACGCACGCGTATCACGGGCTGACGTTCGGTGTCGCGAACACGTATGGGAAATCGCTCGACGGCGCGTCGGTATTCTATGGTTCCGGCGCCAACTCGACCACGATTTTTGCGCAGGACAATTACGATCTCGCGGCGGAAAAGGGCCTTTCCGATTTCGACATTCGCAATCGCTTCGTGGCGAACTTCGTGTATCAGATTCCCACTTTGCGAAATTTATTCCACGAAGCGCCGCACCGGCTCGCGGACGGATGGGCGACAACGGGAATCATTACGGTGCAAACGGGACAGCCATTCTCCGTGCTGACCGGCGCCAATCAGAGCAGCACGGGACTCGGCGACGACAGGCCTGATCTGGTAGGGAACCCCAACTCGGGGCCACGAACGGTAAGCCAGTGGTTCAACACTTCCGCTTTCGTGCTGAATGCGCCACTTACATTCGGCGATGCTGGGCGCAACATCGTGACTGGTCCTGGGTTCAGCAATTTCGATATGGCGCTGCTGAAAGATACAGCCATCACGGAAACCGTGAAACTTCAATTTCGGGTTGAATTCTTCAACTTATTCAATCATCCGAATTTTGCATTGCCGCGCAACGTGATGACCAGCCCCGGTTTCGGCGCGCTCTTTCAGACGCCAGATGTGGCGCAAGGAACGGTGGGATTGGGTTCGGGCGGTCCACGGCTGATTCAGCTCGCGCTGAAATTGTTGTTCTGAGGCGACCGATGGGCAACCGAAGTGGCATAGCGCTGATCGTCGCGGCGCTGCTCTCGTGCGGGGCAACATGCACGGCCGCGCCGCGCGTGGAGCAATTGGCTCCGAACCTGTACGCGTATGTGAGCGACAACGATCACAGCGCGAACTCGACGTTTCTGGTTGGCCAGCACGGCATCCTGGTGGTGGATACGGGCTTGAACACTGTTGAAGGCGAAAAGCTGCTCGCTGAAATCTACAAAATTTCACCGCTGCCGGTGCAGTTCATCGTGAATACGCACTACCACACCGATCATCAGGGAGGAAACGGGGTCGTGGGACCGGACGCGATCGTAATCAGTTCGCCCTTTACGCGCGAGCGGACACTGCAAGCAATCGGACATCCTCCAGACTCCGCTGGCGCGCAGAATGCAGCGGCATCGCCGCCGGCATTTCGCGCGGCGACGGAAACTTTCACGCAGAAACTCACCGTGTATGTGGATGACAATCCGGTGGAGATCATCGCGCCGGGGCCGGGGCACACGATGGGCGATGTTTACGTTTACTTTCCCAAGCAGCGAACCGTGGCGGCGGGCGACTTATATATGAACAACGCGTGCCCGGCCATGGATCAGGGCAGCGGGGAAAACTGGGGGCGCACGCTGGACGCCATTCTTGCACTTCCCGCCGATCATTTCGTACCGGGCCATTTCGAAGTGGGCACGCGCGCCGCGTTCACGCGCTTCCGCGACTACATGTCTGACCTGACCACGCAGGTTGCAGCGCTGGTTCGCAGCGGCGCCAGCGCGGCAGAGGTGCGGGAAAAGATCGACATGAAGAAATACAGCGATTTCCGGCAGTTTCCGCAATTCCACGCGACGTTTGCCGACAACGCGGAAGCCGTGTACCACCAAATGCAGCCATCGCATTGAGGCAACGCCGTACGGGCGCGCCTTGCGTCCAAAGCATGTCACGCCGGGATTCTGAACGGTGAGAACGCGAGAACACGTGTGCGGCGCACCAGCGACGGCCGCGCGTTCGCTCTACTGGCCGCCGGCCTTTGTGGCGGTGCGTGGCGCGCCGCTCTGTGCGAGTAACTCGCGGACGGCGGCATCGAGTCGAGTTGCGAATCGCAGCCTGAATAACTCTCGCCGACCGGGCGCGTGACGGCGATGTCCACCGGGCGCGGATGCAACTCCATCGGCTCGCCTTCCGCAGTGGTGATGCGGATGAACGGCATCCGCACGGTGGTGCCGTCGATGAGCGTGACGCTCGATGTGTAAATGATCCAGCCGGCGGTGGGCTCGCCGACGACAAGAACGCACTCCGATTCTCTAGAATTACCATGACTTTTGAGCCCAAATGGGAAGAGCACATTTCGATACTACGGAAGGGGCAAACGATCTCCATTGTAGGCCAGATTGAACGTATCGAGCGCTTCTCCGTTCACCTGAGATCATGCGAACTGATATCGGCATGACGAGGTTCGGCCAACCTTTGAAGACTTCTGCGACACGAGTCGAGCGGACCACAGGTGACTTCTTTTTCCGGGCAGCGAATCTTGACGCCTTGATCTTGTCTGTGTACGTTCGTGCGAAGCGCTCACCATCAGCGTATGTCCTGCCTCAGTTGGAAATGGAGAAAGCGTTCATCCGTTAAGATAACGGAGCGAACCCGTGAAAAAGCAACGGAAGCACTACACGCCGGAAGAAAAGGTCGCCATTCTGAGGAGGCATTTGGTGGAAGGAGTGCCGAGTCGGGGCTCCAGCCGACCGTGTTCTACCGCTTCACCGTATTACCCTCAATCGAACGGCAAAATCGAACGTTGGCACAAATCACTCAAAGGAGAGTGCATCCGCCCCGGGACGCCTCTGTCGCAGGAAGATGCGCGGCGTCTGGGTGAGGGTGAGGGTTACGTCGAGCATTGGCGGCCGCGGCGCTTTCCGGGCCGGCGTTCGCCAAACCGTTCACAAAGGTTGTTAACCTCAGCCTTCCCACCGTTATCGGCGGCGCGCATCTGGACGCCGGCGACTACTGGGTCACGGTAGACGGCAACAAGGTGACGATCGTTCAGGATCACAAAGTCGTCGCCAGGCCGAAGGACGCCTGCAGCAGGGGATCCGCGACAACGGAGTGACCATCATTGTCTCCGAGGCCGACGGCCAACTCAAAGAAATCCATTTTGACGGAGGGAACCAGGTCCTCGTCATGAAATCGGAGTCGTAACCCACGTTTTTCGCGGGCGTGTAGCTCGCTTTCCATACCTGCATCGGGCAGACGATTGGCGACAACCGGGCGGTCGCCGCGCGCAAGGTGGGATCTCAGGCGAGTTTGTCAATCCGATACGACAGCAAGCCCGGCAGCCCAAACCGATGCACACATTCTGCAATCTTGTGGGCCGCGCTTGTCGCAGCGGGCACCGGAACTACTGTACCTAAGGTACTTAACTTTTCTTGGATATGGCAAGTAACGTGCAAATACCTGAAATCGGAATTCCCCGCCAACTCTAGATTTGTGCGTGGCGCGATCGTGCGCCCGAGAAGAAGGAGCAAGAACGATGAATATGAGTGTAAAGCTTCTAGCCGCTGCGTTGCTTTTTGCAGGGTTCGCCACCTGCGCGTCGGCGGACACGGTCTGGACCCTTAATGACGTCACCTTCAGTAACGGCAACCAGGCCACCGGCTTTTTTACGACTAATCCCTCGGTCACAGCGATTGACAGCTTTTCCATCACCGTAACGGGTCCGGCAACGGGCGCCGCTTTCACGGTCACGACCATGATTAACTCCTACCTGCCTGGCGAAATCGGCATGTTCTCTACTCCTACCGAGTTTGTCGATCTATACCTATCTTCGGATTTGACAAGCGCCGGTGGGTTTGTCTCCATCGCGAGCGGATACGATTGTCCGGGTTGTGGGACGCTCATCGTCAATGCCGACACTGGGGTCACGGGCGTGGCTACTTCCGAACCATCCAGCCTGCTGCTATTCGGGTCGGGTTTGTTGGGATTGTTTGGAATGGCTCGTCGCAAGCTGAGCAGATAGTTACAAACCAGGCGGGGGCATCATGTGCCCTCGCCGCGTAATTGCTGATTCAACCGGGCGCGAGAAAGTAGCTCCGCATACTTTCAGATCCCGCCCGTCCCCCATCCCGCCCGATTCCAAGCCATCCAAATCAGCAAATACCACCATAGTGTTCCAAAAACTCCGAACCACAGCAGAGGGTGGCCGAAGCGCCACGCTAGACCCATCAGGCGTCGCGCGCGCGATAGACCTCTCCCATTCCGCCCGCACCAAGCGGCGACACGATTTCGTAGGGACCAAGTTTGGTGCCATTCGCTAGGGGCATGGGTAAGGCGGATTATAGGCTGGCAAGAAGAGCTGCGGCAAAATAAATTCCGGGTCGCGGGCGCACTCTAATCCTCGATCCACAACACGAGAACCGCGTCACGAGCTTGCGTTGCGCAATATACTGTTGCTTGGTTAGAGCTTGGCGGCAAACTGTTTCCACGTACACCGCACGTACACCGATTCGCCAAATTCGGAGTGTTGTGCGTTTTGAGCGCGTCGTGTTCTCAATAAGTTGCTCGTTTTCAACACGGGCACATATTCCGACTCCCCGCCTCCATGTTATTACTCATTATTGACTACATGTTGTAGTTTATCTAACAGCTACTGCACGGCGGCTTGATTCCGGTAGTTACCTGGGTGGCATCTCTGCGCGCGATATGCGATCGGGCTCGTGCAATGCTCGACTGAATGCCTCATTGGGGTATACTCACCCGAAATCGGCGATCACAAAATCACGATTCCGGTTTGTACACGTCACGGGAGGGTTCTAGATGGAAGCCGCAACTGCCCCGCAAACACCGCCGCAGGCCGTGGTACTGCAAATGGTCCTGGGCGCCTGGGTGTCCAAAGTCATCTCCGACATAAGCCGGTTCAACGTGCCCGATGTAATTAAGCAGCACGGCGCTCTCACGGCAGCTGATTTAGTTTTGAAACACGGGATTGACGCGCAGCCGGATTTCCTGGAGCGGGCGCTGCGGGTCTGCGCCGGGCTGGGCATTTTCACCGAAGATGCGGCCGGCCGATTCGGTCCGACCGAGATGTCCGATGTCTTGACCGTGGATTCTCCCGTTTCGGTGAAGAAGTACGTCGAACTCATGGGCGCAAGCTGGTTCTTGCGCTCTTGGACCGGGTTCGGTGACACAGTGCGGACCGGCCAGCCTCAAACCGAAAATCAGATCGGTCTGGATTTCTGGGCCTATCTCAATGCCAATCCGAAAGACATGGAAGACTTCGGCGAGGCCATGAAGTCGAACAGCCTGAACTCGCTCCGTGGCGTGCTTGAGAATTGCGATTTCTCCCGTGCGAAGAAAGTGGTGGATGTCGGCGGTGGATTCGGCCATCTAGCCGTTGCCCTACTACAGAAGTACCCGGGACTGCGGGGCGTGGTGGTGGACGTACCCGACCTGATCCCCATCGCCCGCAAGAATCTACATGTGGATGACGCGTTGGCGTCGCGTCTCGAGTATGTGGGTGGCGATATGTTCGAATCTATCCCGCCTGCCGACGTCTACATCATGAAGCACATCATCCACGATTGGGACGATGCGCGCTGCATCCGGCTCCTGCAAAACTGTCATCGCAGCATGACGGGCGACGGACGCGTGGTCTGCGTCGACGCAGTTCTGCCGCCCTTGGGTGACACCAGTCTCCTGCCTGCCAAACTGATGGACCTGAACATGATGGTTCTCGTCTCCGGCAAGGAGCGAACCCGCAAACAGTGGGAAGCAATCTACGAAGCTGCAGGTTTGCGGATTCAGAACGTCACATCGATTCAGGACAATATCGGCACCAGCATCATCGAGGGTGTGAAGCGCTGACCTTGGGCGCAATAATCCCACATACAAGCCACGAACACAGATTCGTCAAATTGATAGGTTTGTGCGTATTGAACGCCTCGTATTTTCAATAGGTTCCGTGTTTTCAATGTCCCGTTCAAATTCCGACTCCCCCGCCTCCATGACTTATGTGTCGCGACTTATTGTGAGCCAGCGCGATAGCTGCCGAGTAAGTGGCCATCCGGCCGCAAAGCCCAAGAGGGGCGCAGGCACACTTGGCGTCTCACGGCAATGATCTACTGTGGGTTCTTCAGCTCCACACTGATTGCCCGCATCTCTGAATCGCTGACATTCTCCAGCGTATGCGGCGGCAGTGGCCCGGACCAAGGTGCGCTTCCCTCGGGCGCCTTCCCAAGTATGCGGCTGTCCACAACGGTTCTTCCTTCGGCATCGCGGCGCACGAAATCACTCCAACTGAGGATGTACAAAGCGCTCGGCCAACGGTGAGTGTGTAGCGGAACCGTCTGTCCAGGCGAAACCCTCGTGTCCAGGACACGGACAAACTTATTCTCAAACAGGAAAACGTGGCGTTACGGAGCGGCGTTTAGCGCGTCCAGCTCGTCAGGCCAATCTTGTTGCTTCGACATATGCGGCACCCAGCCAACAATCACTTCATCAGCGCTTCCGGCCTTATCCCGTCATTTGAGCGTTTGAAATCAACTGTAGGTTCCTTGTACGTCTCAGAAGATCTTGCGGAAAGCGGCTTCTAGTTGTTCTTGACGGGCTTTGACCCACAAGGAATAATCCCCGCAATTTGATGCCGCCGTTTTATGAGATCACAATGAGCGATCCACTCGCCAAAATCAAACAGAAATTCCACGAGGAAATACTAGCCCTAGGGGAAGAACTCACTGTGGATTTGCCCAAGGAGATCGCGAAGGCGCGTGCGTACGGCGACCTCAAGGAAAATGCCGAATATAAGTATGCCAAGCAGCGCCAACGCTACGTCCGCAGCCGTCTCCGATTTCTCAAGAGACGTATGGGAGACATTTGCGTATCTGATCTCTCGAACCTGCCGAGGGATCGCGCCGGGTACGGCTCACGCGTCTTGCTGCTCGACCTCAAGAAGTCGGTCGAGATCGAATTTGAGATCGTAATTGCGGAAGACACCGACGGTTCAAAGGGAATGATTTCGGCCGCCTCGCCTATTGGGAAAGCTTTGCTGAACCGTCAGGTAGGCGATGACATTAAGGTTGAAACACCCGCAGGGGTAAAGGAATTTAAACTGCTGCGTCTCAAAACGATCTACGACGAGGAATGACGGCGGCCTCAACATGCCGAAGCCGCGCTCGAAGCGGTTCAGGACGGCCGAAATATCTGCTCGGTGACGCGGCGGACATCGGGCGAGCGGCTGAACCATTGCCAGATTCGGCCGGAGCGCAGGTTTTCCGCACTCAAGAGTGTGATTCCCAGATCAATGCCGACCACATCCGGATCAACCCAAAGCGTTTGCGGATTGAAAGAGTCCGCGAATCCGTAGCGGCCGTAGATATGTTGCGCGAAGTGCTCATGCATGTAACGAAGCGCCGGCAAGCAAATTTCAGGAGCGAACATAAGCGAGCCACCTGACGCACACGGAACAATACTGCCGTCAATGTCGCGTCTTGAAAGCGGATCTCCCCAGGCCAGATAACCGATGTCGCTGTCAGAAACCGTGATGCCCCACAGATCATCCGAATACCCTGGGTAGATCCCGCGAAGGCTGAAACAGTATGCGCGATTCGCGTAAGTAGCGGTCACCGAATTCTGGAAGTAATCGATATTCAGCGGCGGTCCATCGCGAAGACCAGCCAGATGTAGCCACGCTTGCGAGTATTGATGCGTGAACAAAGGGCCGCGCCCAAAAAACTTGTAGCTGCCGAATTCAATTGGCTGGCGGTCGAAACGATACCAGCAAGCGGCCGGAATCGGATGGGTGGGCGAGGCGATGCCAAGCAGGTACAAGATGGATTCCTCGTCATACGCTGTCCACTCCGCACGTAGTTCGCCCGTTTCCGGATACCACCCCATATGTAAAAAGCCGGTTCTCGGGTCCAGTAGCCACGTAAAATCCACCCGTTCGTAGAGTCCGGCCGCAAGATCGACAATCTCGGCGTCGCCTTGATAATATTGCTGCGCGGTCAACACGCCGGCGAGCAGCAGGGCTGTGTCCATGGTGGAAAGTTCGGAGTTCCACACGCGATCGCCGGTCTTGCGGTTCACAAAATGGTAGTACCAGCCACGCACATGTTCTTGGTCATAGGCAAAATGGCGGAGTGTGGCGCGGACCCGTTCTCGAATCTGATTGGGATCCATCCATCGCCTGTCGGAAGCAATACACATCGCGGTAAGGGCAAAGCCCGTGAGGGCAGTGCTCGCTACTTCCAGATTTCGCCCGGTGATCACGGTTCCATCTGCGCGGGCGCGGTCAAGAACGAGTCCCGTATGCGGATCGCTCTGCTCCCAGAAGAAAAGAAACGCGCGATGGGACAAATCTTCTAGAAAAGTATCGTCGGAATTGGAAATCTGCCTTCTCGAACTCGATAAGGCCGGAAGCGCTGCTGCAAGCGAAAGGAACTTCCTGCGCGAGAAGGTTCTCATGGCCACATCAACGATCACAGTGCATACACACGGCCACGCATCTTGTCCGCTCGGCTCGCCATGGAAGGCGAGCGCAGTTTCGTCCTTCTTTTAAAGATTTTCAAGATCGAAAGTTATATTATCGGCTCGTTGGCTGACGTGTCGCCAGTGGCGCTGGTGCAAATACAAGGTCGCCGTCACATCCAGGATTTAGTTCTTGTGTAACCGAAAGGCCCACATATGCGTTTCTTTGGCGTTTTTTTGATTTGTGCGGCGGCGCTGCATGCGCAGCAGGCCCCGCCGCTTACTCCGCGTCCCTCCATCCGCGTTCATGGCCAGGGTACTGTATCGGTCGAGCCGGACCAAGTGCAACTCGATATCGGGGTGGTGACGCAGGCGAGTACGGCGAAGGCTGCAACCGATCAGAATAATAGCCAGTCCAAGGGTCTTATTCAAGACCTCGGCGCTGCATTTCCATCGGCCAGCATAAAAAGCATCAATTTTTCAGTCAACCCCAATTATCAATACCCGGCGGGGGGTGCACCCACAATCGCAGGCTACACGGCAAGCAATACCATACGTCTCCTTTCGAACGACCTCTCCAGACTGCAAAGCGTTATTGATATCGCCATAAAATCAGGTGCGAAGAGCATTAATCGGCTGACGTTTACATTGCGGAATGAAAACTCCGCGAGGGCTAATGCTTTCGCGAAGGCGGCTGCCCAGGCACAAGCCGGAGCTGAGGCGCTTGCCGCTTCGCTGAAGCTGACACTGGGAAGATTGTTGAGCGTCGAGGAGGGCCAACCCGTCGTCGTTTCTGCTCCGCGCCAAATCAGTTTTGAAAACCTCGAATCAACCAATCTTGAGCCTATCTCACTCGGTATGATTGATTTGCATGCCGACGTTGATTTGACTTACGAGATCGTGCAGGGGCCCGCCGCGCCTTGCGGGAATACCCCCACTCCTGCGCCCTCTCACGCTCACAAGTGAATAGGCCTTCTTCTAACTGGGTGAGGCGATCTCCAATTCGATGATTCCTGCCGGCGAGTATTGGGAATACCGCTTGCTAGCGAGGTTAGCGAAACCCCTCATGGAATTGGTCTGGCACGATTGCGGGGCCGCGCGCGTAGCGCGCGGCCCCGCTTGCGCTGAGGTCAATTTGTACAAGCGAGCCGCCCATCGCGGCTCGGCCTCCAGCTAGAGCCTAGAAAACAAAACGCCCCTCGAGTTCCACCGTTCGCCCCGCGAGACCCGTGGATGCGGTTCCGAACTGTGGATTGGCGACCGGCACCGTACCGTTGTTGTAGTAACTGACGACCGCTGAGGTGCTGTCGAACGTGAACGGCGCCAAATTGAGCTTGTTGAAGGCATTGTAAACGTTCATGCGCAGTTGAATCTTTGAATTCTCGCCGATGAATTTCATCTTCGGCAACCCAAAATTCTTGACGAAGCTGAAATCGAATTGGCTGAACCGCGGTCCGCGCTCGGTATTTCGCCCGATGCCGGGAAAGCCCGAAGAAGTGACGTTGAAGTACGCCGGGCCCCCATTGACAAAGTTGCTGTTGACCGGCGGCAGAAAAGCTGAAGTGTCGGCATTATTCCCCGCCGCAGCCAGAATCCCAATCGGCCGGATCGGGCAAATCGTCGCCGAGCCTAAGACGAGATTGCAGTTGTTGCTCGCAACTGGTGTCCATGGGAACCCCGAGTGGAACTGAAAGTCTCCGTTAATTTCCCAGCCGCCCAATATATTTCCAACCGTATCGTGCCGGTTTCGCAGGATGGGTAGATCCCACAGCGAGAAGACCCGCAGGTTGTGCGGCGTGTCGTAGTCCGATGGCCCGCGCTCCGTCGCGTCGTCCGTGGGATAGGTCTGGTTCGTCCCGAATCCGGGACCTTCTGCGGAAACATCGTCAATGGACTTGCTATACGTGTAGAGAACATCAACGAGCAGGCCGCCGCGGAAATTCCGCTTGATCTCGGCATTCAACGCGTTGAAATTTGCGTTGGTATCGGGCGTGTATTCAAAAACTGCTCCGATCAGGGGGTTGGGCATCCCATAAAAATATTGCAGGTTTCTGATGCGAAGTAGCCCATGGCTGCTGCTGCCCTGGTAACCGATCGTAGCCACCCAATTCTCCGGCAAAGAATACTGCAGGTCGAGCGAGTAAAGATAAATGTAGGGATTGTTAAAAGTCTGCGAGTTCGCGTAGACGTTTGGCGCACCCTGTCCCGGGAGAATAATCGGCAGATTATTCGTTGGGTTGATGCCCGTCGCTAGATTCGGATTCGCCGCAAAGCTCAAGGGCGACTTTGGATTGGTCCCGAGCTCGTACAGGATCTGCGCATCCACTGGCGGAGTCGGCGTTCCCGGACCGCCGCAACACAACCCGTAGTTCGCGACGAAGGGAGGGTTATCGCGCGTGTTGTCAAAAGAGACGTTGTCGAAGCGGTCGAAAGCCATGCCAAACCCGCCGCGGACAACGCCCTTCCCATGCATGAGTTCGGGGCTCCACGCAAGACCAAGCCGCGGGGCGAAGTTGTGATGATCGGGTTTGTACATTTGTGACGGGTTGGTCGCCACCGCATCGAGCAAACCGGTGACCGGATCAGATCCAGGGACGATATTCGCAAGATGATTATCCGCATCCGTCGGCGGCGCGTAGTATTCCCAGCGCACACCAATATTGAAGGTCAGGTTGGACCGGAATTTCCAGTCATCCGCCGCGAAGACGCCGTAATCAGAAGTCCGGTAGGCGCGAGCTAGACTTGGCGCCCCGCCCGTTGCCGGATTCACGTTAATCGCCTCATAAATCGCCGTACCGACAGCAAAATTCCAGGGCTGCTGAAAGACGAGATCGGGGCGGGCGCTGCCGAGCAAATCATCATTGTTTTCCAGTCGATTGAACTCAAATCCAAAGCGGAAAACGTGCCGGTTATGAGTCTTGGAAAGCATGTCTCGAAACGCAAACGTGTTCTCTGCGTAGATGCCCGGCGAATTGTCGCCCTGCGCGGCGCCATAAACGATGCGCTGGCCTCCCGGCAACGCGTTCTGTATCTCTGTCCGGGGTATTGCCCAGTCAATTTGTGGGTTGGCGGCAATATCATTGAACGCCCAGCGCGTGAAGTTAAAGCGAGCCTCGTTCACCATGGTCGGCGATATATTGAAGATCCACGCAAGAAATCCAGAGGGTGTAAAGCGCTTCGAGTTGTAATCCGCCATCGGCCGGCCCTGCGCGCTGGCGTCCGCTGCCGTACTGTCGTACTGTGTGAAAAACGTATTCACCGAAAAAACGCTTCGGCCCATGTCGTAATCAACTCGGGCGTTATATTGGTTTCCCTGCGTCGTAGATGGCAAATAGATCTCGGCATATTCGAATTCCGGCACGCTGGTCAGCCCGCCGCCGCTCGCGACCTCACTGTTCGGCAGATAGGTGCCGTACGTTCCTGTAGGCGATCCGACGTTCACTCCGCCGCTCACCACTTGGCATGGAACCGGGAAAGCTGTGCAAGTGCTCGGCAATACTTCCTTGATCCGCGGCGCAATGCCCGGATCGGAAAGCGTCGCGGATACCGGAGTACTGGGACTGTAACCCGCAAGGAGCTGCCGAAATTGCGGCGTATCCACCCACTGATTCTGAAAGAGCGTGTCTGAATCCCGCAGGCCTTCATAGTTGAAGAAGAAAAACAATTTGTCCTTCAAAATGGGGCCGCCGAAGTTCGCACCAAACTGGCGGTAGTTGTTGTCGTCGCGAACTGTGGGATCAAAGGTGTTCGGGCCGAAATTGAATCCGTTGTACTTGTTGTAGGCGTTCAGCCCGGGGGTCTGGTATTGGAAGAAAGTCGAGCCGTGGATAACATCTGTGCCGGACTTCGTGGTCACCTTTACGTGCGCCCCGGAGTCGCGTCCATCGGATACATCGTAGTCGTTTGCCAGAACGGAGATCTGGTCTATAGACTCGATGCTCGGCGTGACGACTGCGGCGCCGCCCCACTGCAGGCTGTCCACACTGACCCCGTCTACCGTATAGTCGTTCGAAGTGATTCGCTGTCCATTTGCGCTGATGGACTGCTGGTTCTCCGTCTGGTAGATCGCCGTGTTGGATCCGCCGGGGCCGCCCGTACCGCTGTTGGCGCCTGGCCCGTTCGGAAAGCCAACGGACAGGCCGATGCCGCTCCGCGCATCATCGCCCAGGACGCCGGGCGAAAACCGCAGAAGCTCATAAGGGTCGCGGCCGAATGAAGGTAGCCTCTGCACTTCTTGGGTTGTGAGCGTGCCCTCGATATTGCTTTCTTCGGTTTGCAGATCAGGCGTGGTGCTGGCGTTAACATTCACGGTTTGGGAGACTTGGCCGATAGTCAAGGTAACGTCCAGCCCGCGCGCAATGTCGGCAGCGACGGCCACGTCGGTCACCACTTTCTTCTCGAAACCGGCTTGCTCGACCGTCACCGTGTAATTGCCAGGCGCCACCTCCGAGAAGTGATAGAACCCCTCATTACTGGTGGTGGTTGTGTGCGAGACCTTCGTGTCTTGGTTCAACAACGTCAGCGTTGCACCGCCCACTGCGGCGCCCTTAGCATCGAGAACCGTGCCCTGCACGCTCGCTTGGTATTGCGCGCGCACATGACCGGCGAACATCAGCATAAGCGACAAACAAAGCACAAACTTCCAGATGCCTCGCGAACATTGCATGTTTGGGCTCCTCAATTTAGTGGGTGCTGCGCTTGCTCCCCAAAAAAAGCTAAAGACTCCGAAGGCGGCGCAATTGTCATCGCATCGCGTCACAAACGTCCTACCCCCCAAAAATGATTCCGGCTTCGGGCGATGGAGGGCTTTCCGGTTGCTAAGCGCGGCTGTAACATTCTCGATTTTCGCAAAGCGCCGCCCTCAGCAACAATCAGTGCATCTTTTCTCTGGAATGTTCTCCAGAACTCACCCCAAGTAACAGCAGTTGTCCTCCAAATCAGGGGGCCTGTGAATACAACGAATACTGTAGAGGGAGCTGGTCAACACACTTTGACCTGTCTACACATCACATGTTGATGGGTGCTCCAGATAGCAAGTCCTATAGGGAACACTGTGCGGCCGGCTCCGCATGTAACTTTCACCCGGCGCCCGGTTTTTGTATCGCAGGTCACACGGGCAAATCTGTCCCGAACGGCACACAATGCCGAGTTTTCAGGATGCCCTGAAATCGCGGTGCTGCGGTGCTGTCGTAATTTGGGGATTGGGCGCTCTTGACTTAAAATTGGCCGCTAAGATGCGCGTCAAATACAAGAAGAGCGCGGAGCGCCGGCGCCCGATGCCCGATCAGAAAGCTCCTGGCAAGGACCTCGGAAACTTCACGGGGTTCGCACATTCTAGAGCCTCAGCTCATTTGCAGGCAGCGCGGACCGGATATTCAACCGCGACCTACGATCCCATCTCGGCTTTCCTCCCGGGCAGGCTTTTTGTGTGGATAGCGCAGGTTGCGAAATACTGGTTTCACAAGAAGCACGCATTCAGGGATTACACGGCTCACGGAAAAGGAACCGGCATTTATCCGATTGATGACCGCGTGAAGATCAGCATTGCGGGCGATTGGGGCACCGGGACGGATGAAGCGAGGATCGTTGGGGCCGCAATGGAGAGATCCGATCCCGACTTCACGGTTCACTTGGGCGATGTGTATTACGTAGGTGACGGCAATGAGGTGCGAGAAAACTTCCTCGGCGAGAAAACGAGTCCCTATACACCAGTAAAGTGGCCGATGGGGGGCGAAAGGCGGCTTCGCACTCAATGGCAATCACGAAATGTACGCTGATGGAAATGGCTACTGGAGAATGGTCCTGCCGAGGATGGGATTAAAAGAAAGCGGCGGCGAATGGGGAACGGGACAATGGGCCAGCTTCTTTTGCCTCGAAAATAAGCACTGGCGCGTCATTGGATTGGACACCGGCTACAATTCCACTCGTTTTGACTGGGGGAAAGCGCCCGTGCTGCAGCGGAGCAGATGGCTTCGCAGGACGACCTCATTCAAGCCGACGTGCGCTATTCCCGAGCCCCTGCTCGCCTGGCTGAAATCCTCCGTGAATCCGGATGGAGACAAACGCGGATTGATTCTGCTATCACATCACGGATCGCACTCCGCGTTCGAGTCTTGGTATCAAATTCCGGCCACGCAACTCGCAAAACTGATTCACCGGCCGGTGATTTGGTTTTGGGGCCACGAGCACAGGCTGGCAATTTACGAGAAGTTCAGCGTCAAGGAAGGCATCGAGGCGTACGGGCGATGTATCGGCCACGGCGGCATGCCTGTCGAGCGTGGCGCGGCCCCCGATATCTTGGATTGTAGATGGCTCGCTTGGGACAACAGACGCTATCCCAGCGACGAGAAAGTTGATGTTGGCTACAACGGGTACGCAAATCTTTCTTTCAACGGCCCGGCGCTGCACATCGCCTATTACGATTTAAATCAATCGCTGGTCCTGACAGAGGACTGGCATATCAATATGGAGTCCGGCACGCTTGAGGGACCTAGCCTGAAGAAAGTACTCGACGATCCTTCGCTGCATTGCCGGGAAGTGTAAGAAAACCAGGAAACACGCGGAGCGCAGGGGAAATCCTACAAATGCGCCAACGCGTTTGTCATTCTGCGAAGCCAGAGCAGAGGCATCGGACATAGCACATCCAACGCCTCCGCTCCAATTTACCGCTCAATCTGCTTTTCGCCAACTCGAGTCGCGATCGTATCGCGTCAAGGATTTCACGATCTCGCCAGTCTTGGGGCCAAGATCCTTTTCATAAACAATTCCGTCTTGATCCACAATGAATGTCATCACTCCCGATGAACGGTACTCCGCTGGATACACCAGGAACGCAAATCCGCGTGTCATCTTCCCGTCCACGATATAGTTCCGGGCGCCGCCGGGCGCGGTCGGTCCCTGTGCCTTTAGGACCCGAAAGTAATAGCCTTGGAACGGTTGCGGCTCTTGATTTGCATCTCTCGTGTACCCTTCAGTTGCGGCGGACGCCACAAGGGGACCGATAGGACTATCGGCTTCACCGGAGACTGTTTTCCAGTAAAGCCCGTCCTTTTTGTCCGGGTCGCTGAAGATTTTCTGCGCGTACTGCTTATCCGAGCCTCCGTCGCGCGGTTGCCCGTAGTATTCCTTTTCCGCGTCAACCAGTTCATGGCAGACCGCGATCACAGCCAGCTCGTTCTTCCCAACTCTTCGATATAGAATCTCCTTCTTCCCGGCTGCGGTATCGAAATACCATCCGTTGCCGTTGTGCATCAGCGGAATGGGGGACGGCCAATTCTCCGCGCCGATATACAGCGTTGTAGTGCCGTCCGGCTCCGTCACCAGGCGATGCATCTGCCCATATTTCTGCACAAACTGCTCTCTGTCATTCTTGTCCTCGGTTTCGTCGCCCGAGGAAATGATGTCTTTCGCGTCCGGTCCCAGCACCTTCATTAGCGCCTGCTGATCATCGTTCTGAAGCGCCGTGACGAGTGCCTGGCTTGCCTCCGCGGCGGAAGGAAAGGTTTGCTCGGCGCCCTCTCTCGCCGTTTTCCGGACCATCGAATTTCGTACGCCAGGCGCTGGCTGTTGTCCGGCTGATTGTCCCTCGGCTACACCCGGCAAGAACCCGATAGAAACCGCAAGGGCGGCGCACGCAGCGACGTTACCGATGCCGCCCAGATAGTTTCTCTTAGAACCGCGTATTCCTGACGCCATAGTCTTCATCTCCATTCCGGCATATGCCAATCCGTGTTGACCCCTTGGTGATTCAGTTCGCCAGTTAGAGCCCGCGTCCATGGCCACCGCCATGGCCACCGCCGCCACCATGGAACCCTCCGCCGCCACCGAAGCTGGCCCTGCCGCGCGATGAAAAACCTCGAGCATCACCACCTCGTGTTTGGCCCGCAAAGGCGCCGGAGCGTGTACCTCTCACCGCTCCTCTTTGCCCTGCTCCACCGTAACCACGTGCGGCGCTGCTGCCGCGCCCGTAAGGCGCGGCATAGCCGCGGTTATTCCCATGGAAGTAGGCGTTGCGGTCATAAAACGCGTGGCTCTGGAACCCATATGGCCTGCCGCCATACATTAGGCCCCCGCCGCGCCAATTAAGGCCCCACCCGCCCCAGCCCCAGCCAAATCCAAAGAATGGACCGATGCCGAATCCAAGGCCGAAAGACATATACGGCCCACCGACTCCCCACCAAGGGTAGAACCCCGGCCACATTCCAACCGGATACCCGTATATATCTTCGGGGTCATAATCCGGCACGTAAACCACCTGCGGATTCGCCGGTTGAATGATCACCGTAGATCCCTGCGTCGTCACCGTCTGCTGCGGCGTGGTTTTCAGATTTCCCGCTTGTTCCGCCTTCTGACGCATGAACTGAACCGCGTCCATCACCTGCGCCTGCTGATTCATATTCGCGTCGCCCAGCGTGGAGGTCCACGAAAGATTCTTGTCCATATCCGCAACTACGGAAGGAAACTGCGTCAAAGCCTTCACGCTCGGGTCCCAATCCTGCTTGTCTACTTCCGCCCCCAGCGCTTCGCCCTTCAGACTCGGGTTCTGCTGAAGGAATCGTTGCACCTCGACGATCTGCGTCGGATACGCAGAGGCCGCAAGAATCTGCGCCACGAGCGCATCCGGGTACAATGCGATGGGCGCCACCAGCTCCTGCAACTGCTCAGGCGACAACTGCGCCGGCGCCGGCTGACCCTGCGTAGGCGCCTGACCCTGCGCAGGCGGAGCATCTTGGCGAGCTTGCACCCCGCCCGCACACGTTGCCATTGCGAACGCCACCGCACATGCAATAGAGCCGTTCATAAGTCTCTTGGAGAATTTCATATTCACCGTAACCCTCCCGCTTTTGCCCAAAACGCGCCTCACTTCTTTAGATGATCGTATATGGCATCCGGTTGCGATTTGCCTCGGGCAGGCCGTCGATCCGCCAGGCGCCCTGCGGCAACATCTTCAGTTAGAAGACCCCAACCGCTCCGCATTGTGGAGAAGACGCTTAGCACCTAGGTAGATTAAGTGCGCGGCATCCTCGGCACGCTCCTGAAAGCTCAATCGCTGAGTTAATGGCAAGGGTTCTGCGGTGCGGTTGGCCAACATTGTGGACGCTTTTTCAGCATCAGCACTGTAACTCTTGAATGCTCTACGATACCTCGCTTGCAACTCGTTAAATTCCGTTTGATCGCCGGAAATCGCCTTTCTACTGCAGATGCCCACTATCCTCTTCCGCCAGGCCCCGCGTCTGTCCTGAATGGGACAGCCTCCTCATGCTTGATGAATGCTTGCCACGCTTTCGTCGATGCCCCGCAAAAGCCTTCCGACGAATCTGTGTGGCGGGCGTTGTCACTCTTGCGCAAAGCCACTTTACCCCTCTAACAGCTTGTTGAAAAAGGCTTCTAAACCTGTCATTGCGAGCGCAGCAAGGAATTCCTCCTCGCCAAGAGCCAACAAAAAGAGAGATTCCATGTCGGATCGCGCCTCAAAATGACGACCCGAAAG
>Ga0182024_10008079_pt1 | contig 22385 bp, 20 predicted proteins | sample P32metaG_FD_120480 | JGI IMG/M metagenome (GOLD analysis project Ga0182024, IMG submission 120480) | Permafrost microbial communities from Stordalen Mire, Sweden - P3-2 metaG (Illumina Assembly) | ecosystem: Environmental > Terrestrial > Soil > Wetlands > Permafrost | place: Sweden: Stordalen... | reverse complement strand
TTGCGAAGATCCTCGGAAAGCGCCATCCCCGCCGCCTCCTTCTCGCGGCGGGTATCATGAATCAGAACAAACGCGATTCGGGAATCCCCTGCGATTCACTTCGCTAGGAAACCGCTCTAGCGCGATAGAGGGCCATGTCGGCATTCTTTAAGAGGAGGTCCGGATCCTCCCCGTCGCTCGGAGCAAGCGCGATTCCAACGCTGACATTCACGACGACGTCATGTCCTTCCAGGCGATAGGGCTGACGGATTACGTCGAGAAGGCGGTCTGCCAATACACTCACCTCTTCCGGCGTCTTGACCGCGTCCTGGATGATGGCGAACTCATCGCCTCCTAATCGTGCAACGGTATCGGTGTCCCGCACGCATCGGAGAAGCCTCTCCGACACATCTTTCAAGAGGGCATCTCCGACGGGATGTCCCAGGGTGTCGTTCACGCTCTTGAAATGATCGAGGTCGAGGCAATGGATGGCAACGCCGTGACCCTCGCGGTGCGTGCGCGCCAGGGCTTCATTCAGTCTTTGCCGGAACAGAACGCGATTCGTGAGGCCGGTCAGTGCGTCATGATGCGCCATACGGACGACGCTCGCTTCAGCCCGTTTGCGCTCGGTGACGTCAATGATTGCAACCAGCGCGGCTTCTTGGCCTTCATACTTGAGCGCTCGCAAAAAGACCGAGACCTCGAATTCAGAACCGTCGGCCCTAATTTGGCGCCAAGTCTCATCCGTCTGGGCGCGACGCATTCCAGGAACCTCGCGCAGCAATTCGACAAAGGAGCTGCGGTCATTGACAGGACAAACGTCTCCCGCGGACTTCGACAGAAATTGCTCGCGGAGATAGCCGTAATGGGCGACCGCCGCGTCGTTGACAGAAAGAATGCGGAGCGTCGCGGTGTCATAAACGAGCATCGGTAGCGGGTTACTTTCGAACAGCAATCGAAATGAAGCCTCGCGTCGCTTCAAGTCCTCGATACGGTCCCTCTCGTTGTCGGCCTCGAGCTCCTTCTTGCGAATTGCATTGCGTTTGAACACTTCGACCGCCGTCGCCATGCGACGAATTTCGTCCTGACCCTCGTGGGGGATAGCGACGTCCAGATTGCCGTCCGCCAACGCCAACATGGCCCTGTTGAGCCCTTCGAGGCGTCGCAAAAGCCCGTTACCCACGTAACCCCACGCAATCCCCAGCGCGCTGGCGAGGCTGATGACGATCAATCCAAGCAGAGCCGCTTGGCTTTTCTGGATCGCCTCTGCCGAAGCCGTCACCGCGCGGGACGAGACCCCCTGGGCAAGCTTCACAAATTGTTGGACCTCGACCGCGAGAGTCGCCGTCTCCGATTGAGTCGCCGCCGCGAGCTCCTGACCTTGCGCGGCCAGCGCCAGCTCGCTGCTGCGGCGCTCGAATATCCCGTCGTTGGGCTTTCCAAAGGCCAAGAGCGTCTCAAGCGCCGCGCGCAGTTCGCGCGTCTTGTCACCGTCCCCTAGATCCTTGGCGGCCTTCCGGGCGCTGTAGCTGCTGGCGGTGAAGCGATCACGCAGCGGCGGCAGCAAATCCCCGCTGGGGGTCAAGGAGACCTCCGTGAGAACGCTGAGAATAAGGTTGCTGTCGTCGCGAAGACCGGTAAGGGTTTGGAACGCTGGAACGTCGACATCCGTTAGCTTAGCGAGCAACCTCACAAGCGCGGTCCGGTCTTCGCTACCAAAGGACTGAAGTCCGGTTGCTAGGTCGAAGCCGGCATCGTCCACCATCGGGGCGAGCTTAGCAATAAGGGTATCATGAGCCGCGACCGCCTCGTGTGCCCACCGCTCGCGTTCGGCTGTGGCGTTCAGGCGTCGCTCGATTGCGAGGGAGAGGCGATCGGTTCTGGCTTCGAGCGCGTCGACACGACGCTCGATGCTCCCCACTACGGGCAGGCTGGTCGCGCTGACGTCAAGGGCCTCAAGAGTCGCGCCAATTTCCTGGCGCTTTGCCCTTAGCTCCGCGACCGCAGCGGCAAGTGGAGCCTGCCCGTTGGCGGCGACCAACGTCGAAGAAATTGCTGAAAGCTCTGCCGCTTGACGGGCAAGAGTGAAGCCGCGGGCCACTGCCGGAAGGCCTTTGAGCTCGATGCGATGCAAGCTCTGGCCGATGTAGCTGTAAGAAAAGAAGGCAACGACGCTTGCGGCGAGCGTAAGGCTGGCGACCCCGGCGAAGGCCACAAAGAGCTTGCCTCTTATCCCGAAGCGGAACCGGCCCTCACCTGGGCGCGCCAAGGGATCGACGGAAAAGTTCGGGTGCGTTGCTGCGCGAATCGGTCATCTATGGGTCCGAGGTCAAAGCTCGCAATTTTTTCTAATTATCGATCTCGCGTAGGGATTGGAGCGCCTTGAACGAACCGTCCGACTGGATCTGGGTCAAATAGACCGAATTCGATCCCTGATTTTGGCCATGACCGTAAACGAGCTTCACACCGTGAAAATCGAATTCGCCGCCAAGGAACGCATCGAGCAGTGCCTTGCGCGTAGGGATCCCACTTGTCTTCTGTAGGGCCTCAACCACAAGGCGACCGACCAAATACCCTTCGAAGGTGACAAAGCCCGGCTCATCGGTTGGTTGGATGGATTTCAAAGCCTCTTGATAGCGCTCGACAACTGGAATCGAAGAACCCCAGGGAAATGGGACAACTTGAGTTATGATGACGCCGGCGCCATCTGACCCGAGCTCTTTTGCCAGTGAGTTGCTGCCGACAAAGGAAATGGCGACGAAGGTCGCCGCCATGCCCAGTTGGCGGGCAAGCTTGATGGCTGCGGCACAGGGCCGGTAAGGCCCAATGAAGATCACCGCCTGGGGATTACCCTTGCGGACGCCGAGGAGCGCCATTTTGACGGCCGTCGTATTGCGTTCGAAGGTTCCTTCGGAAGCAAGGGTCATGTTCCGTCTATCCAGCGCTCCCTGAACTCCGGCAAGTCCGGCGCGCCCAAACGCGTCGTTCTGATAAAGAACCGAAATTCGGATGACCCCTCGATCTTTGGTCAACCGCTCGATCATAGTCTCGGTTTCTTGAAAGTAAGATGCACGGACATTCACAACTTCCGCCTTGTCCGCGCCGCGCAGAAACTCGGCGCCCGTAAACGGCCCGATGAAGGGGATATCGTTCTGCGCCGCTATCGGTTCGGTCGCCAAGGTCGTCGGGGTTCCCACCGCGCCGACCAACGCGAATACTTTGTCGTCATTGATCAGACTTTTTGTCGCGTCGACAGACTTCGTGGGCTCGTAACCGTCGTCGCGCGAAACGAGCTCCAGCATGCGGCCGTTGACGCCGCCAGTTCTATTGGCTTCAGCAAAGGCTGCAAGGATCCCTTCTCTCACATCACGACCGAGATTCCCGGCAGGCCCCTCCAGCGCTGCTGCTTGACCGAACACTATCTTGTTGTCACTTACGCCCGGTTCGGCAAAGACCGCCGCAGGAGTCGCAAGGAAACATAGCGCAACGTTGCTTGCCAACCAAAAACGGCCACGTCGCGCGACGAGTGCATGCATAGGACGCGGTTCCCTGAAATGGGCATTCCTCAGAATTTATCAGATGTTAATCGGATAGATTTGCCAAAGGTTTAACTTCTTCTGGCTCTGTGGACGAAAAGGCCGGACAGTTTGGTGTCCTTTTTGAAGGTTTCTGAGCGACAAGGCCGGGAATTAATTCGTCTTCCAGCCGGCATCAGGGAACGCTTCTGCGTTCCTCGCCCGAAGAAAATGGGCATAACCTCGCAATCGTATTGATGGGTTCCCGCCAAACCCTGGCGGCCAGCGCCCTGTCGTGTTCAGGCTGGCGCCGTCAGGAGTCTTGCAAAATGGACCGACCGACGTTCGTGTGGAGTTTTGAGCGGAACCAAGTTTACGAGGTCGGCGCCGCGCTCCTGGTTTTGCTCGCCTGTCCCGACGAGAAGTCGCCCAGCTTGTGCTGGCTAAGCCGTCGATTCCTGAATCCACACTCGCGGCCGTGGCAGTTCGGCGTCTGGTGCGGCGTGATCGACGAGGCGCCACCATCGGCGGGCAGGCTCGTGTGTCTAAGGCCTTTTTTCGACTCTGCCGAGATCCTGTTGCGCGAGATCGAGCAGATGGTTCATCGAGGAGCGCGCACCGGCGCCATCGCGAAACCGGATACAGTCCATTACGTTCTTATGAACCGCCAGCGTCCGCGACTGGTTTTCCATGAGGCTCGTGGTGAGCAGGAACGAAGCCCTGAGCGCTGTCTCGATGGCGCCGATCAGACTCTGCAGGACGATATTGTGGCTGGCGGCGATAATGCCTCGGTGGAAGGCGAGGTCCGCATCGCAACAGGCATCGAGGCTCAAGGGAATCGCGCGCTCCATTCCCAGATAGGCCGCCTCTATGGCGGCCAGGTCCGCGGCCGTTCCTCGTTGCGCGGCAAGTTCGGCTGCAGCAGGCTCGATGATCCGACGCGCTTCGATCAGGCTCGCCACAAGCTCCGTGTCATCCGAAAGGCTGGGATGCCATGACAATACGGCAGGATCGAGCATCCGCCAGTGGTCGCGCGCTCGCACCCGCACGCCGATGCGCGGGCGCGTCTCGACCAGCCCCTTGGCCGATAGAAATTTGATCGCCTCGCGCACCGATGTCCGGCTGACAGCGAAGGAAGCGGCTAGATCTTCTTCGCGAGGAAGAGTCGCGCCTGGACCGTAGCGCCCGCCCAGAATCCAGCCACCGACAGTGCGAACAATCGAATCGAGTACCTTGCCGCCATCCAACTGGACGTCGAGCACGGCCGGCAACAGCACATGCGGTTCGATCAGAACGGTCATTAGGATAGGTCCATGATCGCAATCTCTCAACTTCGACTAGGCGCTGCGTCGCAATGCGCGACTTCTCATGTTATCGAGCAAGACGGCGACAAGCAAAATCAGACCGCGCACCAGATATTGAAAAAAGGCCTGGATATTCAAAAGATTCATCGCGTTCTCGGCGATCCCGAGAATCAGGACGCCGACGACGACGCCTGAGATCGTCGCTCGCCCGCCTGACAGCGAAACCCCGCCAAGCACACACGCCGAGATGACCGAAAGTTCGAGGCCAGTGGCGGAATTGGGCTGGCCGGACGTGATGCGCGAGGCGAGCAAAATGCCGGCGATACCGCACATCAGCCCCTGAATCGCGAAGATCCAGATACGCGTGCTCGCGACATTGACGCCAGCGAGCCGCGACGCATCGGGATTGCCGCCGATGGCCAAGACGTTGCGGCCGAAGACGGTGCGGTTCAGGATAAAACCGAAGACCACGAAGCTCGCCCCCATCACCCAGACGGGCGCCGGGATTCCGAAAAGGGGCGTCAGCGCGATGGCGTAAAAAACCGGATCGTTGACGCCGATGGCCCGGCCATCCGAGGAAATCAGCGCAAGGCCGCGCACAATCTGCATTGTGGCAAGCGTCGTGATGAGCGCGTTGATGCGCAATCTGGCGATGACCAGGCCGTTCACAGCGCCAACCGCGACGCCGCAGACGAGAGCGACGGCGAGACCCGCCAGAACGCTCCCGGTCCAGTTTGATCCCATCACCGCCATCATGCCGGAAAAGGCGACGATAGAGCCGACCGAAAGGTCGAAGTCGCGCGAGGCCAGACATAGCATCATGCTGCCCGACACGACGCCGATCGTCACCACCGATTGCAGAAGCCCGAGCATGTTGCGCTCAGTGAAGAAATTGGGAACCGATATCGCCACGATCGCGAAAGCGACGACGAAAATCACGACCAGCCCCTGGTCGCCGAGGATCAAGCGGCGAAGTCGATTCATAAGGAAAATTCCCTGGGGGCCGCCTCGACCTCGCGCACGGGCAAGGCGGCCGCCAATATGGCGCTTTCGTTGAAATGAGCGCGCGAAAATTCCTTGACGATGCGCCCCTCGCACATCACGAGAATCCGATCGCAGATTCCCATCGCCTCGGGCAGGTCGCTCGAAACGACGCCGATTGCCAGCCCCTTTTCGGCAAGATCGTAAAGGATCGAATAAATCTCGCTCTTGGCCCCGACGTCGATGCCGCGCGTCGGCTCGTCCACCAGCAGGACGCGCAAATCCGGTTCGGCGAGCCAGCGCGCCAGAATGGTCTTCTGCTGATTGCCGCCGGAAAGGTTCACGATGTCCTGATTCCGCGAGGGCGTCCTCACCCGCAAGCGGGCGATGAATTCGTCGGCGACGGACGCCTCGCGCGCCGACGAGATCAGACCGAATGGCGAAAAGTGGCGCCGGGTCGAGATAACGATATTCTCGCCGACGGAACGCCCCTGCACGATGCCGTCCGCCTTGCGATCTTCCGGACACATTACGAGGCCCGCCTGGATGGATCGATCGGGGCGTTTTTCGACCGCTCTGCCATCGATCGCCGACGAACCGCGGTTAGCCGCGTCCGCGCCATAGACAAGGCGAAACAATTCGCTGCGCCCGGCGCCGACCAAACCGAAGAAGCCCAGAATCTCGCCCGAACGGATCGCAAAATTTGCTGGATTGGGCAATCTGGGGCCCGCTAGACCCTCGACCTGAAGGCGGACCGCGCCGAGATCGCGAGGCCGCCAGCCCCAGATGTCGCGAATCTCCCGCCCGACCATATGCTGCACGATCTGATCGCGCGTGACGCCCGTCATATTGTCGAAATGCGCCGCCACTCGGCCGTCGCGCAACACCGTCGCGCCGTCGCAAATGCGGAACACTTCGTCGAGCCGGTGCGAGACATAGAGGATTACCTTGCCCTGCTTGCGCAGCCGGTCGATCAAGCCGAATAGCACGTCGCTTTCGGCGGCCGACAGCGACGAAGTCGGCTCATCGAGCGCGATGACGCGCGCCTCGAACATGATCGCCTTGGCGATCTCGACCATCTGGCGTTGGCCCAAAGACAGATCGACGATTTTGGCGCGCGTATCGATGCCGCCACCGACCTCGGCAAGCGCCGCCGCCGCGCGGGCGTGTAAGGCGTTGAACGCGATGACGCCGGCCCTGTTGGGAAACCTGCCAAGCGTCAGATTCTCGCCGACGGTGAGTTCGGGCACCAGTTGTAGCTCCTGATGAACGACCGCAACGCCGGCGTTCATCGCCTCATGGACCGAGCCGAAGCGGCATTGCTGGTCGCCAAGGAATAGCGCGCCGGCGTCGGCGCTGATGTCGCCGCCAAGAATCTTTATGAGCGTCGATTTGCCTGCTCCATTTTCGCCAAGCAGGCCATGGACCCTGCCTTGCGCCACGCCGAAGGTAATTCTCGACAGCGCCTGAACGCCGGGAAACCCTTTGGAAATATCCGCGAAACGCAGAAACGCCGTCATGGAAGCCGCCGTCGCAAAGTTAGGTCCAGTGGTAAGGAGGGAGCCGGGGCGCGGCTCCCTCCTCGCATTGATCTATTCGATGCCGAGACCCTTGCGCACTTCGACATAATCGCTGCGCTTGGCGAGCATGCCGGCGGTCTGGATCAGTTTCTCCGGGGCCTTGTTGGCGGAGATCCAATCATACATGTTGAGCGCGGTCTCGTAGCCGTGACGTTTGGGCGAGATGATCACGGTAGCGAAAAAGCCGGTTGGCGCCCCCTTCTTGAACTCGTTGATCGCCGAATCGGCGCCGCCAATGCCGACCGCGATGACATCGGTCGGCTTGATGCCGACCGATTCGGTCGCGCGCACTGCGCCCAGCGCCGCCTCGTCGTTGAGTCCGAACGCGACCCAATGTTTGAAGCCGGCATGGGCGTTGAGGACCGTGGTCGCCGCATTCAGCGCCGCTTCGGTGTCGGTCTTGGCCTGCGGCGCGTCGAATATGTTGGCCTTGGGGAAACCGTCGGCGACGAGCACGGAGATCGCGCCTTCGACACGGTCCTTGGCGGTCGGCAATTGGTCGTAGGAAACGCGGATGGCCCCGACGTCCTTCATGTCCCAGCCGCGCGCTTTGGCTTCCTCAAAGATCGCCTTGCCGACCTGCTCGCCGATCTTGGTCGCCGAAATGCCCATATGCGGCACGTCGCTGAGCGGCTTGCCCGAACCGTCAAGGAGTTGGTCGTCGACGGTCATCAGTTTGAGGTTATTGGCCGCCGAGCGCGCCACAATGGCCGGGCCGAGCTTCACATCGGGCGTGCAGATGATGAAGCCCTGCGCGCCCTGCGCGCCCAGATTATCGATGGCGGCCATCGCCTTTTCGCCGTCGACGGCGCCGATCTTCACGAGCGTAAAGCCCTTTTCCTTGGCCGCCTGCCCCGCGAATTTCCATTCGTCCTGGAACCACGGCTCTTCAGGCTGCTTGACCACAAAGCCGATCTTCACATCGGCGGCATAGGCCCCGACGGTCAGCGCGTTTAACGCGAGCGCGGCGAGCGCGAGTCTTCTGGTGATTCGTAGCATGTCGTCTCCTCCTTGGATCCCTCTGATCCGCTTTCTTGTGCACGTTCCAGCGTGCTCCAAGTCTCATTTGGGGCGGGCGCCCCGATTCCTTTACTCGTGATAGAGAACCGACCGGCCGCCATCGATGACGATACAGGCGGCGTTGATGAAGGGCGCCTCGTCAGAGGCAAGGAAGAGAGCGGTCATCGCGACCTCTTCGGGCTTGCCGATGCGCTTGGGCGGATGAAGATCATAGGCGCGCCGGCGTTCCGCATCGGGGTCCGGAAAGCTGCCCCAATAGGCCTCGGCGATCGGCGTCTCGATATAGCCGGGCGCAATCGCGTTCACGCGTATGCCTTCGGCCGCATATTGGATCCCCAGCGCACGCGTCAGCCCCAGCAGGCCGTGTTTGGCGACTGCATAGGGGAACGTATTGGGTATGATGCTGAAGGAATGCGAGGAAGCGATATTGACGATGGCCCCGCCCGATTTTGCCCGCATGGAGGGGAGAACCGCGCGCGAGGCGAACCACGCCCCCTCCAGATCCACCGCGAGGCACCGGCGCCAATCTTCGTCGCTTGTCTCCAGCGGCTCGTGGAACACGTTGACGCCGGCATTGTTGATGAGGATGTCGATTTGGCCGAACGCCGCGATCGCCCGCGCGACCATGGATTCGACGGAAATCCGGTCGGCGACATCGGTTTCGACGAAGAGGCAGGCGCCGCCGCTGGCCGCAATGGCCTGCGCCATCGCGGCGCCGGTTGCGCCATTGCGCTCGGCGAGGACGATTGCGGCGCCCTCGCGGGCGAATATCGAGGCGATCGCCGCGCCGATCCCCTGTCCGGCGCCGGTGACGATCGCAGTCTTGCCCTTCAGGCGGTCGGCCATGGCTTCACCAATCGACGATCGTGCCGTCGTCGAGAACGGCATGGGTGGCCTGCATGATTTCCGGCGCGAACGGATGAGCCGCGCAAGCCGCTTCATTGACCTCGATCCCTAGGCCCGGCGCTTCGGGCACTTGCCAAAACCCATCGACCATGCGGATCGGCCCTTGCACGACTTCGAAATACCAGGGCGCTGCGCCCACCATTTCCTCCTGGATCACGTGATTCGGGGTCGAAACGGCAAAATGCAGCGCAGCGACGCCAGCGATCGGCCCTAGCGGATTATGCGGGGCCACGCCGATCGAAACGGCTTCCGCCATGGCGGCGATCTTTTTGGCCTCGAGGAGGCCGCCGCAATGGCAGATGTCGGGCTGCGCGATATCGATGGCGCGTGAGCGGAACAATTCATCAAATTCGAGCCGGTCGACGAGGCGCTCGCCGGCGGCGATTGGCACGCGAGTCTTGGCGGCCACCGCCGCAAGGCCGGCCGTGTCGCCGGGCGGCAGGATTTCCTCCACGAACATAGGGCGCCCCGGCTCCAGCGCTTGGATATAGGCGAGCGCCGCGCCCACCGAGGCCGGCCGGCCGTGAAAATCGATCATGATTTCGACGCTGGGCCCGACCGCCTCGCGAAGCCGTTCCATCATGCGTCCGACCTTTTCGACATCCGGCAATGGCGCATGAAAATGCGTATATGGAATGAACACCGCCTTGAACGCGCGATAGCCTTTGTCGACGACCTCGCGCGCGCGCTCGATCAGGGGCTCGACATCGAGCGTTTCATAGACGGCGCGCATGTCGCCCAGGCCGAGATGGGTATAGACGCGCACCTTGTCGCGCACCTTGCCGCCGAGCAGCCGCCATACGGGAAGGCCCACGGATTTGCCGAAAATATCCCAGAGGGCGATTTCGATGCCCGACACGGCGCTCATCCCGATGACGCCAAGGCGCCAGAAGCTGTGCTTCTTCATGATGCGGACGAGTTGTTCGATGTCGCGCGGGTCGCGCCCTATCACCAGGGGCGCGATATCCTCGATCGCGCCTGCCACGGCGCGCGTCTTCCACTCAAGCGTCGCCTCGCCCCACCCGTAGAGTCCCGGTTGGTCCGTCTCGACCCGCACGAAGACCCAGTTGCGCATCTCGGCGTTGACGACGCGCGTCGTGACCGACACGATTTTCAATCGATTGCCTCCCCGGGCGGGCTATGCTGATCGAAACCCAGCTTGACCGGATTTATTTAATTTATCGTATAATTAAGATAAATAAAGCCCATCAAAGATAGATGTCAAGTAGGTATTCAGTCCAGCGACGGGAGATCGCAATCGGGGCCGCGAACTCGAATATCGCCCGCAATTAACGGCAGCGATGGCGAATGATGACATGATCGAATTGGTGACGATTGGCGACGATGTAGCCGAGGCTGCGATAGCGCCCAGGATTGGCGGAGGGCTTGCCTCCTACGACCTGATCGAGGACGGAAGGAAAGAGAATATCTTCTGGCCCGCGAGGTCGCTTGATCGGTCGCGACCGTTCGATCTCGCGTTTATCAACCTCGTGCCCTGGTCGGGGCGCATTTCTGGCGGCGGGTTTCGCTTCGCCGGCCGATTACACCCCCTCGCGCCAAACGTCGAAAGCGAACTCCTGCCGATTCACGGCAACGGCTTTTCTTCGATCTGGACTTTGTCGGAGAAGACGCCGTCCGAAGCGCGGTTGACGCTTCGCTCAGACGGCCCAGGACCCTACCTTTACGACGCTGAGGTTTGCTATAGCCTGCGGGGAGGCGCCCTATCGGTATGCTTGTCGGTCACCCATCGCGGTGAAGCGCCGGCGCCGTATGGCCTTGGTCTGCATCCATGGTTCCCGCGAACGCCGACGACGCAGTTGCAGGCGCCCGCCCAGAGGGCGACCCTCGAAGATCATCAGCATTTGCCCGCCGGGCAAATCGACGTGGCGACGCGCGAGAGCTGGAATTTCAATCGCGCTCGCCGCCTCCCCGGCGCCTGGATCAACAATGACTTCTCACCTTGGCCGGGAAAGGCGCGCATCCTGTGGCCGGAGCGGTCGCTCTCCCTAGAGATCGACACCGAGGACGATCAAAGCCTGACCAGCTACATCCTCTATTCGCCAGCCGCCAACGCGGAGTTCTTTTGCTTCGAACCGGTTACGCATCTTGTGGATGCGCATAATCGCGCCGGCGGCCAAGAGGCCAACGGGCTCAAGACTCTTCAATCGGACCAGAGCCTTTCCGTCACTTGCAAATTTTCACCTGAACGCCTCTGAGCGAGCGACGCCCGAATTGGCGCCGTGATCTTTGCGGCGCGCTAACCATTGCAAGCAGTATCGACGCCATCAACTAATACTGGTCAACGAGATTTCGCCTTGCGCGCGGACGGCGCGGCAAATCGGTTCGCGAACCCCTCTCGAACGTTGTGAGTTTGAAACTGCCGAGAGACGCGCAGACCTAGCGCTTTCCATTTCAACCCGAGTTGCAGGGGGCTTCGCGGCCGAACCCGCTTTTTCGGCAATACGAATACTGTTGGCGATAGCAAGGTTCATCGCCTGAGCCCTCCAAGGTAGCACAGTGGTTACGACTTTATTTGCCTGCTCCGAGGCGGTCGCGGAAGATCCGTTATGGAACCGACGAGGGCTAATAGCAGACCGTCCGCCGACTGGAGCTCGGCGATGCTGTCGAGCAGCGGATGGCCATGGCCAAAGACTCCACATGCTCGCGACGGGCGCCGGATGTGGCGCGGTCTCGGCAAGTGCCGAAAATGAGGTCTTGTCTGTCATCGACCCGAAAGGGCCGAAATGCGACCTTCAAGGCGCGGTGGCCGAGCAGATGTTCGCAAACCGCCGTGCCCTTGGCAATTCCAAGCCAATGATCCAAAGGGCTTGTGCTTCGTTCTCCGGTTGTCAATCTTGTTCATCTGCCCGTACAGCCGATCGTGCATCTTCGCTAAGGGGTCACCCTCATGCGGCTCGTTGCTCTGGACTGGGTCAATTTCCTCCTCGCGGATGTGCGGGGCGGCCTTGGCGCCTACGTGAACGTCTACCTCCTCACCAAAGCGCATTGGAGCCAGGCAGCGATCGGCGCTGTTCTCACCGTAAGCGGCCTGACCGGCATCATGCTGCACCCCTCGGTCGGCGCCTGGATCGACAAAATGCGGGGAAAGCGCGCTCTGCTCATCGCTGGTACGGTCGTTCTCTCGGTCTGCGGCCTCGCTGTCGTCTGGGCGCCAACCATTCCGGTCGTGCTCGCCGCCGATATCACCATGGCAGTCCTTGGGGGCGTGTTCGCGCCGGTCGTTGCCGCGATAACGGTTGGTCTCTTCTACAGGGACGCCCTGCCCGCCCGGCTTGGCCGCAACGCTATCTTCGACCGCGCTGGGAATGTCTTCATGGCCGTCGTCATGGGCATTTTCGGTACAATTTTTTCGCAAGGAGCGCCCTTCTTTCTCCTGCCGGTTTTCGCAGCGCTGACCATTGTCGCGGTGCTAGCGATTCCGGCGCGAGCCATCGATCATGAAAGGGCCCGCGGTCTTGCAGTGGAGGACACCGGCGCCTTGCGTCGGCCGGAGAGCTGGCGCGTCCTGTTGCGCTCCCGGCCGCTTGTCGTGTTCGCGGTCGCGGCGGCCATTTTTAGTTTCGCCAATGGTCCGCTGCTACAGCTCGTTGCCCAGAAGCTCGCGCTTGCCCACCCTGGCTACGAAACTGGGCTCACTTCCGCAGCCATCATCATCACGCAATTGGCGACGATCCCGATGGCGCTCCTCGTCACCCGCGCCAATGCGCTCGGCCGCAAGCCGTTGCTGATCATCGCCTTCGCGGCAGTGCCGCTACGCGGCTTGCTTTGCGCCTCATCTGACAATCCTTCTTGGCTGCTCGGCGTCCAACTGCTCGACGGCGTGGGCGCGGGCATGTACGACGCGTTGCTGCCTCTGCTGCTCGCCGATATGATGCGCGGCACCGGCCGTTACAGCCTCGCTCGGGGCGTGCTCGGCACGATCCAGGGAATCGGCGGTTCGACAGGCCTGGGCGCGGCCGGCTTTATCGTCACGGCGTTTGGCTACAACGCGGCCTTCCTCACTCTCGCGGCCGTTGCCCTGATCGCCCTGCTGTTGATGGCTGTCGCCATGCCGGAAACGAGGCCGACGCCACGGAAGCTGAATCAACCAAGTCTCGCGGAAGTTAAACCTGAAACCCGATAGCTGGCCGGACGCAGGCGCAATTCCTGTCGATATCAGTCGCTACGCTTCCAAAGCGGCTTGGCGCGATGATCACGGGCGCGAGGCCACGCTCGCGCGCATCCGGGGCTCAGGTCTGCGGTGTTGGACGCCGGAGTTAGCACCTTCAGCGATTTGGCAGATCGCCCGCGAACTCCGTCAATCACGCCGGCCGATAGACGCGCTGCGCCGTATTCCAGAAGACGTTGGCACTTGCTTCCAGACCGTGCCGAGCGACTGCGTCGCGGTGAGCCATGATCAGCGGCGAATGGCTGGTCCAAAGCTTCTCGATCGGGAAATTCGAGCCGAACATCAGGTGCTCGCTTCCAAGGATTCCGATCGCGTTATCGACCACGTAACCGATAAGCGTAGGATCGTTCTTGTGCCCGAAGGTGCCGAGGCCCGAAAGCTTGGCGAAGAAGTTCGGTTTGCCGGCAAACTGACGCAGGCCGGCCTGCCAGGCCTCGGTGTTCTCGGTCGAGAGATCGACCAGCATTCCGGCATGAGTCAGAATGAAATTCGTCTCGGGATGCTCGTCCACGAGTCGGGCGCCATCCCGCATTTGGCCAGGAAATAGCTGCAGATCGAAGGTAAGACCATAGTCCTTGAGGCGGTCGATATTCTCCATGACTTTCGGATCGACAACCTGATCGGCCGAAGCCGCAAAGCGATATTCCGGCGTCTCGTGCCAGTGGAGTTGCATCCGCACCCCGCGAAGGAGGGGATAGTGTTTCATTCGGTCGAGCTGCGGGCGGACGTCGTCGACCGTCATGTCGGCAAAGCCGACGATCGCATGCGGCCACCCGGTCTCTTCCGCTGTCTTCTGAAGCCACGCGACCTCGTCCTCGAAGCGGTCCCTGGCCCAGTTGGTCTGGACATAGACCGCCTTCTCGACGCCGGAATCCTTTTGGTCGGCGAGGAATTCTCCGATAGGGTAATCGCGCCTGATTGGTTCGTACGGCCCGAAGATGCGGGGAACCATGGGCCCGACCAGCCAGGGTTGATCTTGCCGGCGCCAGATGTGGAAATGCGAATCGATCACCTTTTGCATCTTTACGGCCTCCGCCAAATAGCCTCAGCGCGGGGTATGGGCCGGCCAAGCGATAGTATGAAATTGGTAAGCCCGGCGATCGAGGAGCCATCAACGAGGTCGTCGAGCACGGGCAGAATCGCTCTTAGAGCAGCGGTCTCCGGCCGGAAGCGCGGATCGCCGGCCAGCGGGGTGCAGAGCGATAGCCTGAAGGATCGCTTTCCTAGCCGATGCATGGCGGTTTCCATCTCCGTATGATCGCCACGCTCCAGCGCGTCGGAAAGAATGACGATCGCCGCCCCGCGCGCGAAAGCGGCAAAACGCGGGACTGAGAGAAAAGCAAGCAATGTCGTCCCGATCCTCGTCCCGCCATCCCAATCGTCAACCCGGTTTGCCGCGCTTGCGAGCGCATGGTCGCGATCGCGAATGCGAAGGGACGGCGTGATTCTGGTGAGCCTCGTGCCAAAGGTGAATATCTCAGCCCGATTCGTCGCCTGTGCAACCGCATGGGCGGCCTTCAGATAATCCTTCGTGTGAAGCTTCATTGAGCCGGAAACGTCGATCAGCAGCAGGACCTTCCGCACTACCGACTGCCGACGCCGAAGCGGCAGCCGGGGCACATCGCCATCGGCACGCACGATCGCCCACAAAGACCGACGGAGATCGACGCTGCCGCGCGAGGGGGTCCTAACGGTACGAAACGTTCGGCGGACAGGCAGGCAAGAGGCAAGCGCGCGGCGAAACCGCAAGAGTTCGCCGTCTTCTCCGTCCATATCGAAGGTTCGGATAGTCAGATGCTCAGCGGAAGACGAAAGCGCGCCTCCCTCTTCCAGGCGCAAAGTCCGCGTCTGATCTTTCCGCTGCCCACCATCGTCCTTGACCCGCGTTTCCTCCTCGTTGTCGCCCTCGACGGGCGCAACGAAGTCATCGAAGAAATGGCTGCGAAAGAGCGCCTCGAACTCGTCGCGCCGATCCGGCGATGGCGCGAGGGTCGCAAGGGCGGCCTCGCGGATGTCTTCGATCGAACGCGGTCCAAGAAGGGTCACCCCTTCCATGAAAGCCATCACTTGATCCGACGCGACGGGATAGCCGTAAAGGCGCAAAAGGCGGCCAAAGCCAACGAAAAGTTCCGCCGCCTGCGGCAGAGGCGCGCTCGCGCCCAGCGCATGCAAGACGACGCCTTTGCTCACGCCAGCGCCTCCTCGACGATGCCGCTGATCTCGGATGCAAGATAGGACAGGTCCTCTTCGTCCTTGATCAACACGCCGATCGCTCTTCGGAAGGCCTCCGGCCAAGGGCTCCCGCCCTTCTCCAGGATCGTCGCAGCATAAGCCCATTCGACCGCCTCGGCGATGCCCGGAGGCTTAGCGAGCGGACGACCGCGGATGTTCCGAACCGCCCTGGCGACAGCCCGCGCGGTAAGCTCTGCGACGTCTCCAGCGCGCATCATGATGATTGCCGCCTCCCGCGTTGGCTCAGGATAGGCGATCCAGTGATAGACGCAGCGGCGACGCAGCGCCTCGGCGAGATCACGCGTCCGGTTCGAGGTCAGAATCACGATTGGCTGTGCGGCCGCTCGGATTGTGCCCCGCTCTGGAATGGAGATCTGGAAATCCGAAAGAAACTCAAGCAGCAGCGCCTCAAACTCGTGGTCTGACCGATCGATCTCATCGACCAGAAGCACGTTGTCGTTCGGCGCTTTGAGAATCTGCAACAGCGGACGGGCAGTCAAGAAGCGATCGTCATAGATGTCGATTTCACGCTCGCCGGCCTGGCGGATCGCCAAAAGCTGGCGCTGATAGTTCCATTCGTAAAGGGCGTGCGCCGCGTCGATGCCCTCGTAGCATTGCAGGCGCACTAGGCTGCGCCCGAGCGTCTCTGCCAACGCTTTGGCCGCCTCGGTCTTGCCGACGCCCGGCGCGCCTTCGAGGAGCAACGGCTTGCCGAGCCGGATTGCAAGAAAGACCGCTGTCGCCAGACCGTCATCCGCGACATAGCGGACGGAGGCGAGGCGCGTGGCGACCGCTTCCGGTGAGGCTGCGAGGGTCCTGACAGCATCCTCCGACATGGCTACTTCTCAACTTGACGTCGGGGAGCCGCGTTCCTTCAAGGCGCGCAGGATGCGCTCCGGTGTGATCGGCAGCGTGTCGATGCGGACGCCAACCGCGTCGAAAATTGCATTGGCTACCGCGGGAATTTGCGGATTAGCGCACATCTCGCCCGGACCCTTCGCGCCATAGGGACCGTCGGACGACGGCCGTTCGATCACGATAATCTCGGTCTCAGCGAGGTCTCCTGGCCCCGGCATCAGATATTCATTGAAATCGACGGCGCCGTGATCCCGGTTCGGATAATAGGGCTCAGTCGTCTCATAGAGCGCGTGGCCGATCCCCATCCACGAGCCTCCCACGAGCTGCTGCTCGACCATCTTCGGATTAAGCGCGCGGCCGATCTCGAAGACGTTCTTGACGGCGATCACAACGACCTCGCCTGTCTCGTCGTCGACCGCGACGTCGGCGACCGTGCAAGCATGAGCGTAGCAGGTGGAAGGTTTCATTGCGCCGGTCTCCTTCTCCGGATAGGAGCGCGGAACGAGGAACATGCCGCGGCCAGAGATAGAACGGCCCTGCTTGAAATGCGCCGTCAGCGCCGTGTCGAAGATCGAGATCGAGCGTTGCGGCGCACCTTTGACCTGGATATTGCCTAGCCCGTCCGTCTCCAGGTCGGCGGCATTCACCTCCAACGCTTCGGCGGCGACTTCCAGCATGACCTGTCGCGCCTCTTTCGCCGCTTGAATGACGGCGTTGCCAGCGCGGTGGGTGCCCCGCGACGCGAAGGTGCCCATGCAATGGGGACCGGTGTCGGTGTCGGCGGTGTCGACTACGACGCGGTCGGTCGGCACGCCGATTGTTTCCGCGCAGATCTGCGCCATGATCTGTTTTAAACCCTGGCCAAGATCGACGCTGGAGAGAGTGACGATGAAATTGCCGGTCGGCGTCGAATGGACGAGGGCCTGGGTCGGGTCGCCGCCGAGGTTCATCCCAGTCGGATAGTTGATCGCTGCCACGCCGCGGCCGCGTTTGATCGCCATGGCTCAGGCCTCCCGCGTTCGCGACGACATTTTGAGGAATTTCTCCGCGACCGGCCAATTGGCGACGCGCGACGCCTCCTGCATGCATTCGATCAGTGCGGCGCCTTCGGTCGGCTGGCGATGCGCTTTGATATCGCCGTCGCGATAGGCGTTCAGGAAGCGGAACTCGAGCGGGTCGATGCCGATCAGGCGGGCGAGCTTATCCATTTGCACTTCAAGCGCGAAATCGCCGATCGTGACGCCAAAGCCGCGCATCGCGCTCGACGGCGTTCGGTTGGTGTAAACACAATAGCTGTCAATCCACACGTTGGGGATCGTGTACGGTCCGGGAAAATGCGCCGCCCCCTTCTGCGCGCCATAGGGAGAGTGACGGGAATAGGCTCCGGCGTCGGTATAGGCCGTGACCTGGCGGGCGATGATGCGCCCGTCGGTCGCCAACCCGTCCTTGATGACGATCTTTTCCGCCGCACGGGGCGAAGATATCTGCATCTCTTCCTGGCGGCTGTAGACAAACGAGACGGGACGCCCGGTCAGCTTAGCGCCGAGGATTGCGATCGGCTCGACGATAACGTCGACCTTGCCGCCGAACCCCCCTCCGACGGTTCCCCCGACTAGATGCAGCTGGTGACCCGGCATCTGCAGGATGATCGAAGCATTGTCGAGCGTGAAGAACATCGCCTGCGTGTTGGTGTAACAGGCAAATCGGCCGTTACCTTCCGGCGCGACGATGCAGCCCGTGGTCTCTGTTGGAGCGTGCTCGATCGGAGAAGACGCATAGGTCTGTTCGAGGATGTGGTCGGCACGGCGGAAGCCGTCGTCGACATCCCCGTAGCGCACTTTGCGACATTCGCCACTGTCATAGCCGTAGTAATTCTGGCCGTGATATTCGTTGACCAGCGGCGCGCCTGGCTTCAGCGCTTCGTCGATGCTGAAGACGGCCGGCAGGATCTCGTAATCGACTTTGACCTTGGCGACGGCTTCCTGGGCGGCGCGCTTGGTTTCGGCCAGCACGGCGACGATCGCCTCACCCTTCCAGCGAACCTTGTCGGTCGCGAGCACCGTCTCGTCTTCCGGCCCGATCTGGATAAGGATCAAGACTGTGTAGACGTTGTGCGGAACGTCCTTGGCCGTCAGGATTCTGACAACGCCCGGATGCTTGGCGGCCACCGACGTATCGATGCTGCGAATGCGCGCGTGGTGATGAGGACTGCGAACCATTTTGAGGTGAAGCAGACCGGGAAAGTTTCGATCGGCGAAGAACGCGGTGGCGCCGGTGACATGGCCGACCGCGTCGAAACGCTGACGCGATTGGCCGACCTCCTTCAAATCGTCCTTGCGCTCGTCGGCGAAATAGCTTTTGCGGAACTCCATCGTGTCCCCCTATGCCGCGCTGAGCGAAGTGGCGCGGGCGGCGATGAGCACAGCCTGGATGATCGGTTCGTAGCCCGTGCAGCGGCAGATGTTGCCCGAGATCGCCTCAACCACATCCGCGCGGGTCGGGTTTGGGTTGCCGTCGAGCAGCGCTTTGGCCGCTATGATCATGCCGGGCGTGCAGAAGCCGCATTGCGTGGCGAAGGCCTCGGCAAATGCGCGCTGAAGGGGGTGGAGCACGCCGCTCTCGGCGAGCCCGCCCGCGGTTCGAATGTCGGCGCCGTCGCAGGTCTCGGCCAGCGTCAGGCAGGAGAGCCGCAGTTCGCCATCGATAATCACAGAGCAGGTACCGCATGCGCCCTGATGGCAGCCGCCTTTGGGCGAGGTGTCGCCGATTTTGTCCCTGAGCGCCCTCAGCAGCGTCGCGCCGCTCTCGATGAACTCTTCCTTCTCACTGCCGTTGAGCGTGAATCGAACCGGAACCTTGGCCATCGCTTCCTTCCCAACCCACTTCTTCGCCCGGACAAGCGACAGTGCCTTCGTTTTCGTCAGCCGAGCAGGAGCCGGCGGAGATGAACCGGCAGAACCTCGCTGCGATACCAAGCGCTCGCGATCGCATCGGTGACGGCCGCGGTCCCCTCAAGCGCCGCCGCCAAGGCCGGCGCAATGCCTTCTTTCGTGCGCTCCCGCCCGATTAAAGCAGCTTCCGCCGCTTTGGCCCGGATCGGACGATCGGCCATGCAGCCGTACGCGATCCGCGCAGACGAGATGATGCCGCCTTCCTCCTTCAGAACGGCGGCGATGCTGAGGACCGACACGCCCTTTGGCTTGACCCGGCTCACCTTCAGGAAGCGGAAGTCGTCGTTTCCGGGAATCGCGAAGCTGACTGCTGTGACGATCGCTCCGGCATGAATGCCCCCGCGCTCGCTCAGGAACGCTTCGATCGGGCGCTCGCCGCCGCCTATCGAGACGTGGGCGTCGAGCGCCAGCAGCGCTACGGCGAAGTCGCCATAGGGCGTCGGCGCGAAGAGATTGCCGCCGGCCGTCGCCATATTGCGAATCGCCGGCCCGCCAACGGCACGGGCCGCCCGAGAGAGGAAAACAAGATCGGGGTGGCGAGCTATCGCAGCCATGGTCGCCGAGGCCCCGATTCTCGCCCTGCCGTCGGCGATGTCGACTGCCGAAAGGGAAGGATCGATCGCGCGCACGAATGTCGAAAACGATATGTCGCCCTCATTGGCGCGACGAACCAGCAGCGTGCCGCCCCCAAGGTAGCACGTCCCTGCCGCTTTTAGCGCCACGCTTGCATCTTTCACCGTCGAAAACGTCTGAAGCGTGAGGGGCATTGCCAAGCTCCTCTCAGCTCTGTCCCGAAAAATGGCTCTTCAGCGCATTGAAGCCGCCCTGAAATACATTCTCACCCATGCCCTTGGCGATCTTGTCCGCTTCCTCAGCCGGAGCGTCGAAAGTGGCCGTCCATTCGGCGAATGTGCGGTCGCCGTCGGTCACTCGCGTCAGCTTCAATGTCGCGAGATGATTGCTGATCGGCTGCGGCGTTTCCAGGATGGAATAGCTGACGGAAAAATCGCGGTCTTTGAAATCGACCAGTCTTTCGCGAATTTGAGCGTCGGTGACGAGCGCCAGCACGCGAACGCAGCCGATCTTGTCGGAGGCGAGACCGCCCTCGATATGGCTTTTTACCATGCGCGGATGCCAACTCGGAAGACCGTTGAAATCGCGAATCCGCGCCCAAATCTTCTCGACCGGCGCGTCAATGACGCTGGAAACAGTTACTTTCGCCATGAGAGGGTTCCCGCTGAATTATGTTTTGAGAAAATATGCCGACTGCCGCGCGGCGCTTATCAATCCGTCTTGAATGCCTATCAATCAGTCTGAAAAACCGACGCACGCGGCTGTGATGAAGTTCGTTGTCTACCTCACGCCGCCGCCCGCATCGCCGAGCGATAGACCGTTGGAGGGACGCCAATATGGTCGCGAAAGAAGCGGGAGAAATTGCCCTGCGACGTGAAGCCGAGATTGCACGCGACTGATACCAGTGAATCCTCCGACAATTGCAGTTGACGCACGGCCTCGTTCATTCGAAGCGTGTTCCAATAAACATTGGGCGTGAGGTTCATCTGTTCCTTGAACAACGCGAAGAAATGCGGCCGCGATAGACCGACGCTGCGCGCGACCTCATCGAAGCAGATCCGCTCGCAAACGTTGGCCTTCATGAGATCGACTGCCTTGCGAACGCGGAAGTCGTGCGTGGCGTGGATGGGGGCGGCGCGCACTTCCTCAGGTCCAGCGGCATCGCTGGCGTCGATCACGCTGTCTATGAAGCGCTCGATCTCATAGGCGGTGAGTTCTTCAGTGCCGTCATTCTCGTTCAGATTGCTGAAAAGTGCGGCGGCCGCGCTGTGGATCCACGAGGCGAGTGGAATGAAGGCCCGCGTGAAGATCGGAGCGTTGGCTACAAGGCGCCGGCGGCGGCGGATCCAATCGGGATCAATGTAGAAGGCGAGAAACAGGCCTGACATGCCATTGTGCGACAGAGCATGGCTGTGCGGCTCAAAGGAATTGATGCCGGCGGCGATTCCAGGCCCAAGACCCATAGTCCGGCGGCCGATCGTCATCTCACCGGCCGCCCCGTCCAACCAGATGATTATATGAGCTTCGCCATGGGCATGGGTGACAAAGTCGCTCGCGACGTTGAGAACCGAGACATGCCCGAACTCGCTCCAAAAGAGCTTAATCGATTCCGTCATCTCTTCCTCCAGCAGGCTCTGTCTTGTTTTGACATAGGGCGACCCAGTCGCCTGCGGTTCGGATGTTGCGTTCGCTCTGCACTTCCGTCAAGCGAAGCGCAAGACCGCTCGCTGCGGCGACAGCTGTCAGGACGAATTTCCAGACTCCTTGATATGGAATGCTTTGGGAGGGGGAACTCCGACGGCGCGACCAAGGCCGCGGCCTTGGTCGCGCCGCTCCGTCATCAGGTCGATTCTGACTGCGCCCCGTCGGCGCTTTCCGGCAATACAATCGTCCTGTTGGAGGAACTAGGGGATGAGAACCAAGGCGCCCATTGGGCGCTGTCACGTTGTCGAACACAAAGCGCAGTAAGCTAGCGTCTCGAGCATTTTCAGGCGGCCGCAACCGCCTCGCGCCAACTGTTCAACGCCGCGGCGCGGAAGGTGCGGTGCGTTTGAGCTGACGTGAGGTGGCGCTGGACGTTGAAAGTGTTGTTGACGGCGGCGTGGGTTGAGAGGAATTTCTGGGCTGAGCCCGGGCTCTTGAAGCGCTGCATCATGCGCTCTCTTCGTCGGGTCGGCTGATGCGAATTCTCGGCGCGATTGTTCTTCCATTGACCGCGCTCATGGCGATGCTCGATCCCGAGATCGCGGGCGGCCGCGCCATACGAGCGCAAGTCGTCCGTGATCAACCGATCGGGA
>Ga0182024_10008078_pt1 | contig 22388 bp, 17 predicted proteins | sample P32metaG_FD_120480 | JGI IMG/M metagenome (GOLD analysis project Ga0182024, IMG submission 120480) | Permafrost microbial communities from Stordalen Mire, Sweden - P3-2 metaG (Illumina Assembly) | ecosystem: Environmental > Terrestrial > Soil > Wetlands > Permafrost | place: Sweden: Stordalen... | reverse complement strand
GGTCGCGCAGGGACTCCAGGTGGCCGTCGAGCGGCTTGGTGTAGCGGTCGGCAAAGTAATCCGCCCATCGTTCGGCCTGCTCACGCGGAACATCGGCCAAGTAGCGCAGCACGAATTCCTCGGCCATCAGAATGCGGCGGAACACGCCGCCGGCCGCCGCGCGCGTCGTCAAATCCAACTGCGCCATGAGGTCGCCGTGGTGCGCGGCCTGGAGTGGAAGCTGTACCTTCGTCCTCTTCGTCACGTCTTCCCGGAAGTACGGGGCGACCACGTCGCCGAGCGCGTCCCCACAGAGCCGTTGGTAGTGTCCTAGGATCGTGTTGACGGCGCGTCCGGCTCGTCTTCCTCCGATTGTTCGACAATCTGGGCGGGAAGTCCGGCGATGAACGCCGCCAAGTTGTCGAGAATCTGTTTGACCGGCTTGCTGTTGTCCCTTTGTTTTTCGGCCCACGGTCTCCCCGGATGCAGCACGTCCCAACTCGACTTCATTTGATTCCGGCGGCCGCCGCCCGGGTCGTGGTTGCCGAAGCCGTCGATGACGAGATTCCATATGGGGCGCAGGTGGTCTATCAGCAAGGACTCGCCCAACGGAATCCAAATGTCATCGACCGCCAAGTAGCGGCGAAAGAAGCTAGAAATTCTCAGGTTTTGGGCCTGTTCGATGGACTCCGCGTTTTCCGCGAACCCCCAGTTCAATCCAATTGCAGCTTGATGGAGCGAACGAGGGCAGCGAAGGAGAATCCATCTACCAGCACAATCGGGTTTTTGCCTGGCTCTACCGCTTCCGTGATGGCTGCCCGGGAAAAGTGGCTTGTCGTGACGACGGCACCTCGGGCGAAAGGCTGCAGACTACCGCGCAGTTCCGCGACCTCTTTTCGGCCCACCGTGTGCAACCACCGCTTCGCCTGAATCTGAATGATTAGGTCCCGAAGGGGCCACATGCTGGTTCCCGCAAACGCGTTGACATCGATCCCGCCGTCCTGACTGAATTTAGTCACGGCTACCCGGTCGAACCCGGTTCGCTGAAGCACCTCTTTAATCACGTGCTCGAAACGCTCCGGCGGCATGGACAACAAGCGGGCCCGCACGACCTCGACTTCAGCCGCGTCCGCCGCCGTGTCAAGAGCCACCGCTGTGACTGGAGCGACGACCTCTCTGTCCTCTGCGGTCCCACGATCCCGTTCCCTGGCGACACGCAGAAGGGAGGCGGAAAGAAGAAAGTCCTGCGACACATCCACACCCGCCGGCTCAGAATGGATCCGGAACTCAAAGAGCCACACCCTGCGCAACTGGCTGCGGACATCCAGTTGCGTCTCCGGATAGTGGCGCAAGTATTCCAGCAGGCCCAGGAATCGCCACCGCTTCGGTCCCAGATTGGGGTTGCGGCGGCTACCGATCTGGAGAAACCCGTAGATCGGGAAGTCGGATTCAAGCTGATGAGGGAGGCGTTTGTTGATGCCGCCAAGTGTTTGGTCTCCCTCCCGACCCGCCCCAGTGTAAACCAGAACGCTCCCTTCCATTCGGTCGTGGTACGGGTTTTCCTTGGCCTGTCTCACGCCTGGGACGGAAGTCATCACGACCAAGCGGCCGACCTTCCCGTCCGGCTGCAAGCAGAGGCGCACGCCGCCCGCATTGCCGACCTTGAGGGAGGCCTGTATGTCGGCGCTCGAATAGCATTCACCTACCGCAAAAGTCGCGATCCGTTCAGGCATGTCTGGCAGCACCACAGGGGGCACGAGTAAAGACGGTCTGCGTAGCTCTCTTGGGAAGGTTAGCCCATCCGGCTGGCGCTCGCGGTTGTGTTTTCGACAGGTCCGTAGCATTCCTTCTCGAACTGTTTCAGATTGTAGTGGGCCAGCTGGAATCCGTCGCCGCCTAGGTCAAGTACGACCACGGCGCTGCGCTTAAAACCGTCCGGGGGGCTGTTTTTGAGCCCCAGCCACACCTCGTGTGGATCCATTTCATCGTGGTCATACCCACCGATCCCCGTGAGTATAAGCGTTCGTTCCTCCCAATTGATGTCAATTAGTCCACAGGCGAATCGGTTTCCGGTCTTGATCTCGAAGCCATCAGGATGGTGAAAATCTTTGCACATCTAGCGATCCTCCACAGAGAACAAGGCACTTCCATCCCAGCGACCGCAGCTTTCATTGCGCCGCAAGGTCGCGCTTGCGGTTGTTCTCTAGTTTGGGACGCCAAAACTCCAGTCTCGACTTCGGCATCCGGCCACAGCCCGGATGCCTGTGCCAGAAACAGCCGTGGACAAAGATTACCTTTCGACGGCCTGGAAAGACAAGATCGGGAGTGCCCGGCAAGTCGCGCCGATGAAGCCGGTAGCGATAGCCCAAGGAATGCGTGAGCCGGCGAACGGCCATTTCCGGCCCCGTATCCTTCGGACCTACCCGACTCATCCTCTCCGAACGTTGTTCGCTAGTCATGGTGTCGGCCATGCGCCATAGTGTACCCGACCGCGCCGGCCGTTTCCAGCAATTCGGCCGCGGTCCAGACGCGATCCGCCACGCCGGCCGCCATCGCGGGCGTCTGCTCGCGTCCCGCCCGCCCGATTAGCCACATCATGATGGCCCTGCCAGCGGACCTCCACCTGAACGTGCGGAACCGGCTTCTCGGAAGTCTCCCCGGCGATCACGCTTTCCGAGCCGTCGCACCGGGGACAGCGCGCCAGGTCCACCGTGTACTCCGATCCCTGTGTCGCGTCGTCCGCGGCGCGGTAGAGCAGCCAGTAGCGGTCCTCCTTGGCGGCATCCGCCATCAGGATCCGCAAGTCGGTGGGGACAGGCGCGCCGTCGCGGAAACGAACCCTGACCAAGGCGCCCGCCGCCGTCACTTCGGAGAGGAAGAGGGGAGCGGGGCGGGGCGCGTGAAGCTCCGGCTTGTGTGTCAGGAGTTGGGCGCCGGGCGTCACCTCAATCGGCGGGCCGGCGAACGCCAGCAGCCCTTTCAGGAAGTCCCGTTTCGGGCCGAGCCGGTAGACGAACCCGGCCTCCCAGTTGCAAGGCTTCATGAGGCCGACCCCGCGCCGTGTGCAGTTCGAGGAGCCGACATACAGCACGATCCCCTTCGGCCCAGACAGCACGATCATCTTGGCGTGCAGGGCGCGCTGAACCTCATCTGTCGAGAGCGTCGGTCGTGAGAGTTGCTCCTCCTCGGTTTCGTCGCCCTCGTCAGGTTTAGACGCCTGAAGGACGCTAGAGTCGGGCCGGGACGCCCGCAGGACTACCGTACATCCCAGTCGCTTGCGGAGGTCAAGGGCCGCCTCGGCGTCGAATTCCGGCAGCCACGTCAAGCCGTCCGGGGCCGCCACTCCCCGGCAGACGACTTCGACCCGTTCAGGAAGTCCCAGGCCCCGCACCAATCCCGCGAGGGTCTCCCCCGCGCGCTCCCCCTCCGGCCAGAATGGCGAGACGAGGTGGATGGTTGCCGGCGGGTCGGCGGAAAGGCCGACCCATGCGTCCCGGAGTGCGGACGCCACCTCCTCCGCCCGCACGAACCGGAGCGGAGCCTCGGCCGCCCCCCGGCCGGGCGCGAGCTGGTTCGCCTCGCGTTCCATCTGGGCGAGTTGCTGCTGCAACTGCGCGCTGGTCTTTTCCGCGCCGATTTCCCGGACGAAGGCGAGCGCCGCCTGGACGAGCGCGGGCGGGGCGGAGTCCTGGCCGCCGAAATCCAGCGCGGCCACACACTCGTAGTTCTCGCGGAACCCCTGGCGCGTCAGGTTCGCCGAGCCGACGACCAACCGCAGGCGCCGATCCGGCGGGCCGTCGCCGTCCGGCTGCGGCCGGGTCCACAGTTGCAGGGTTACTTTGGCGTGAAGTTTCCGCGACGCTATGGGCAGCGGGTCGATCCGAGGCGAGAGACGGGCGAGGTGTTCGCAGCCCGCCAGGTCGTACAGGATCGTAACGTCCACACGCCGTAGGTGCCGTTCGAGTTCCGACCGGAACGGCCTCTCCCGGCTGGTCGGAGCGCGGACGCCCAGTGAGGCCGCGAGCAGATCATCCTCACAGAAACTGGAAATTCACTTGGTAGGTGGTGGCGACCAGGGACTCCAGGGAAAAGCCCTCCTGGGGCGGCAGGTAGTAGTCCAGAAGGCGGTTGCTCGGCGGCATGGGTGTTCCTGGGCGGTTCGCGGATGGTTCACACGGGGGCAGGGCGTCATTCTCCCGGAGCATGCCCACGAACTGCTCCAGGCGGTACGGGTGGGTGAGCAGCTTGCCGGCCGGCGCCGGCGGCGGCTCGGATCGCCGATAGCGCGGCGACGGGCGCAGGAGACGGTCGCCTTCGTCGAACGTCAACCAGTCCCGTTTGGCGGTCCCGCCGTCCAGCTTGCCCGACTGAACGCGGTGGTGCCGCGCGACCGTTTCGTGCAGGACCTGCCGGGGCGTGGTCGCACGGTCGATGACCGAAGCGAACGAGGCGAGGCCGTCGACGGCCCGGCGCACCTCCGGCCGGTCGCACGACTCCCGGAACTCCAGCAGCCGCCGCGCCGCGCGAACACTCCGTCGCGTTGGCGAAGAGGTCGTCGGACAGCAGCTGCTCAATCGGGTCGGCCGCCCGTTCGGTGGCCCACCACAACAGCGCCTGGAAAACCGCGAGGGCGGCCTCGTGAAACGGCTCCGTCACGACGACGGCCTGAACGACCGTCGGCAGTCCGAGCCGTTCCGCCCGCGCGTCACGGCTGAACCACTTTTCCAGACGTAACAGTGAGGGAATGTCCCACACGTCCGGCAGGCCGCCCTGCCGCGAGAGACCGTCGAGGGCTTGGGCGACCGTGTCGCGCCGGTCGTCGGCGGTCAAGGCTTCGTGGAGCCGGCTCTTCTCGTCGGCCGACGCGGCCGAAAGGTGGCAGTCCTCCGCCCATCCGGCCAGGTCATCCGCCGACATTTTCACCAAGCGGGCCTCGTCGGGACGGGCGAGCCTGGCCCGTTCGCGCTCCGGCAGGTGCGGCTGCGGGAACTCCTCCGCCAGTTCCCGCCCCTCGTGCATCAGAGCGCCGGAGTCGGCGTCCACCAACTCCCCGCCGACGAGGGCCGTCCAGTAGGTTCCGACGCCGCCGGTGCGGCCCTGGTACTTGAGCATTTTGAAGTCCGGCGTCACCCGACCGCCCCGATGCGTGAAGTCCTGGTAAGCCTTCTCGGCGTAGCTGATGCCGCGCAGGCCGTCCACGGCCCCGGGGAAACCCTGCTCCCGCGCGGCCACGCAGGCCAAGGCCCAAAGTCGCTCGAATGGCTCGACGGCCTTCCGCCGTTCGCTCAACCCGGCCGCCCCGGGCGGCAGGCGCCGGTACTCGTCGGCGTTGTGCAGCGCCCGGCAAAGCATCGCCAGGTAGCGCGAGCGGGTCGTGATGGTCGAGACGCCCGGCAGCAGCAGATCGGCCAGCGACCCATATGTTTGCAGGGCGCCCAACGGGTCGATGCTGCCGGAGGTTCCGCCCAGCGGGGGTCGTAAGCCGTCAGGAAGGGCAGCACGATCACACCCCCCGAATTGTCTACTTCGTGTGGTCGTGGTAGTGTATCTCCGGTCGCTACGCAACCGCAAGAAGAAACCGCTGTAAAGAACGGGAAGCAGCCTCGTCGAAACCCCTCGCTCGCGCTTCGGGCTGGTACGGAACGCTTCTCATTCAAGGCCCGCTTCCACGCCGGGATGCAGGTACACCTCGACCGCATACTCATGGTAATCGAAGCGCTGCCGCCGGATGAGCGCCACGCGCCGGCAGTTCGCGTCCAGCCATTGCCGCAGCGCCGCCGGCTCGCCCTCCCGGCTCACCGGCAGCACCACCCACAGCCGTCCGCCCGACCGCGCCTCATGGTCGAGTCCCAACAAGGGATCCTCCTCGCGCACGCCGACCGGACGATCCGTCCCCTTGAGATAGAGTTGAAGGAGCTTGGGACTCCCCGACCGAATCCGGTCGCCCGGCCGCCACTGATCGGAAACCGTCTTGGCCGCGGCGCGGAAGTCGAAGCGCGAGCCGTCGGCGAAATAGCTGGCGGCGTCCGGCAGCCCGAACAGGCAGGCGGCGGCCAGCCAGGCGCAGGCCGCGACCGTGTTCCAGGAACGAAGCCGCTCGAAAATCTTCCCGATCGTCCGGCCGGCCAGCACGAAGACGCCGAGAGAGAGCATGAAGCCGTAGGCCGGGTGGTAGACGACGACCAGCGGCAGCGCCGCGGTGGCGGTCGCCCAGACGCCGGCCCAGGTCAGCCAGTAGACGCCGTCGCTGTCGCGGGAGATCGCCACATCCACGGCCCCGACCAGGGCGAGCAGGGCCGTCGGCCAGCCAACTTGCAGCACCCCGGCCATGACGCTGTGCAACACGCCATAGCCCCAGACGTTCCCGGCGTTCCAGCCGCCGCCGAGGCGGCCCATCAGGAACGCCACCAGGCCCACGGTGAGCAGCGTGGCAAGCGCCGCGACCCTCACCAGCGGCCGGGCGGCCCATCCGAACCGCAGGCCACCCGCCACGGCGACGGCGACCGTCAGCCCGGCCGACACGACGGCCAGCAGCGTATGCGTCAGCACCGCAAGGATTGCCAGGCCGGAGGCCGTACACGTCAGGAGCTGGGAGCGCCGGCGCACGGCCGCGGCGCCGACCAGCATAGCGGCCGAGGCGCACAGCCAGGCGACGCTGTAATGGCGGTTCGACTGGCTGTGATACAGGTGGTCCGGCGACAGCGCCACGAGGACGGCCGCCGCCGTCGCCGCGGCCAATCCTTGCGACCTGCGGAGGAGCAGGAACACCAGCCCGACGCCGAGCGTCCCCATCACGGCCGGCAGCACGCGGCTGCCCCATTCGTCGCGGCCAAACAGGAGGTAGTCGATGTGTTGTATCCCGTAAGCCAGCGGGATCAGCCGCGGCAGCCGATAGGTCTGGTCGGTCGGCGGCGCCGCGTCCGCCCCGAATAAGGACTGATCTTCGACGAGCGTGGCCGACTCGTCGTTGGTGAACGACCAGGCGCCGAGGCGGAAGAAGCGGAGGCCGCCGGCCAACAGGACGACGCCGACCAGGGCCGCCGCGAGGAGCAGGCGCGACTTCGCCGTGGTCGGGGCCGCGGCCGGCGCCGCGCCGCCCATCTCCCGCCACTGCCTCATTTGGTCCGACCCGGTCCTTGGGTTGAGCAGGGTGTGTTCCATCACGTTCCTTCGCTCCTACTGAATGCGAGGGTCCACCAGACGATACACGACGTCCACGAGGATGTTGGCGCCGACGACCAGCACCGCCGCAAACAGGACCGTGCCCATAATCATGGGCACGTCCATGCTGAGCACCGCCTGGAGGGCCAGCGCCCCCAGGCCGGGAAGGGCGAAGATGCTCTCGGTGAAAACGACGCCGGCCAGCAGGCCGGCGATGTCCAGGCCGAGCACGGTGATGACCGGGATCACGGCGTTGCGCAGGGCGTGCTTGAACAGTACTACCGGCTCCGACAGGCCGCGGGCGCGGGCGGCGCGGATGTAGTCCTGGTTGAGCACCTCGACCATGCTGCTGTGGACGAGGCGGGCGTAGAAGCCGGCGCCGACCACGCCGAGCGTGACCGACGGCAGGATCAGACATTGCCAGTTATAGAATCCGGCAACGGGTAAAAGGCCGTCCCGGTACGCGAACTGGAATTGCAGCAGCCGGCCCAGCCAGAACGTCGGCAGTGAGATGGCGATCATCGCCAGCACCAAGGTGATGCGGTCGACGGGCCTGTCGCGGTATTTCGCCGTCAGCACGCCCAGCGGCACGCCCACAATAAGCCAGATGGCCACGCCGCCGATCGACAGAAACAGCGTGCTGGGGAAGCGGATCAGGATGGCGTCGGTGACGCGCTCGCCGGTCACGAACGACTTGCCGAGGTCGCCCCGGACTACGCCCCACAAGTAACGGCCGTATTGTTCCCAAAGCGGATCGCTCAGGCCGAGTTCCTTGCGGATGCGCTCGCGCGTCTCCGGGTCGGCCTTGGGGCCGGCGACGGCGGCCACCGGGTCGGCCGGGATGGCGTGCGTGATGAAGAACACCAGCACCGACACCCCCAGCAGGGTGACGGCGCTCTGGAGCAGCCGGGATAGGATGCGTCGTGTCATGGCGGGGAGATCGACAATTCTTCATAGCGGACCAGCCAGACGGGGTGCAGCCTGTGGCCCTTCACCCAGGACTGATGCAGCCAGATTTCCACGGCGTCCACCAGCGGCACGACCGGGGCGTCGTCCATCACCACTCCCTCCGCTCGTTCGTAATCGCGCATGCGCTTGGCCGGGTCGGTTTCCTTGTCGCCGGCGTCCATCCACTTGTCGGCCTCCTCGCTGCTGTAGAAAGCCATGTTGTTGCTCTCGGAGTCGGAGATGGCTTTAGTAGAGAACAGCACGTCGAGGAAGTCGCTGGGGTCGGGGTAGTCCTGGAACCAGCCCGACAGCGAGCAGGCCACGGTCTTGCGCTTGCCCGCGGCGGGCAGAAACACGTCGTAGGTGACGGGGTTGAGTTCCACCGTGACGCCGATGGCCGCGAGGTCCTGTTTGACGACCTCGGCCATGCGTTCGCCGCCGCCGGTCTCGTTGCCCAGCCAGAGGACCACCGGGTGTTCCGGGTCATCGACGTAGCCGGCCTCCGCGAGCAGTTCTTTCGACTTTTCCGGGTCGTAGGAGTAGCCTTTTCCCGGGAAGTGGTAGCCCGGCATGTTGGGCGGAACGACGCCCACGGCGGGGGTGTACCGGCCGTTGGACAGGCGGACGAGGCGGTCCTTGTCGATGGCGCAGTTGAACGCCTGGCGCACCTTTTTGCCGTTCGGCCCGTCGAACGGCGGCATCTCGCAGTTGAGATTGAGGTAGTATTCGCCGTTGAACACCATGCGCACGAAGTAGGATTGCCAGCGCGGGTCGTTCTTGAGGCGGACGTAATCGGGGGCCGGGATCGTCTCCGTCAGATCCAGTTCGCCGCGCTCGAACATCATCTGTTTGGTAATGTCCTCCAGCCCGAATTTCACTTCGATGGCCTCCAGGGCAGGCGGCTTCCCCCAATAATGGGGGTCGCGCTCCAGCCGCATGCGCAGGTTGCGGCGCCACTCCTTGAGCACGAACGGGCCGTTGCCGACGGGATGGACGGCGAACTCCTCGTTGCGATCCGCCTCCGGGTATTTCTCGACCGCCTCGCGCGGCACGGGGGCGAGAAAGGTCATGGCCGCGACGTACAGGAACGTCAGGTCCGGCTGCACCAGCTCGACTTCCAGCGTGTAGCGATCCGGGGCGTTCAGCCCGACGACGCGATCCGCCTTGCCGTCGGCGAAGTCGTGCGCCCCGGCGATCTTATCCACGACGTAGCTGGCGCCGGCCGATTTCGTCTTGGGGTTCAGCAGGCGCGTCCAGGAATAGACGAAGTCGTCGGCCGTGACCTCGCGGCCGTTAGAAAACCGGACGCCTTTTTTGAGGTGAAAAGTATACGTTTTGCCGTTCGCGGAGAGCGCCGGCATGGCCTCGGCGACGAGCGGGACGAGGTGGACGCCGTCGTCGTAGTCGAGCAGCGGCTGGAAGATCATGCGCATGATCGGGACGAGGGCGGTGTCGTTGGCGATGGCCGGGTCGAGGCTGCGGAAGTCGGCGCGCTGGCCGAGGCGCAGCGTGCCGGCCACCCAGCCGGTGGTCGGCGGCGGGGCGGAAACGCCGGGCTGGCAGCCGGCCGCGAGGGCGCAGACGGCAAGCGCCATTCCCATCCAGGCGAAGGCACAGCGGCGAGGCACGTCACGCCCTCCTTTTGTGGTACGGGTCGAGCACGTCCTGGAGTCCCTGGCCGAGCAGGCTGAAACCGAGGACGGCCGACACGATGGCGACGCCCGGCGTCAGCACCAGCCACGGGGCCACGGTGAGGTAGGCCTGGCCGTCGGCGATCATGGTGCCCCACGACGGGGCCGGCGGCGGGATGCCGACGCCGAGAAAGCCGAGGCCGGCTTCGAGGCCGATGGTGCCGGCCGTACTCATGGCCGCCAGCACGATGATGGCCGGCAGCACGTTGGGCAGCAGGTGCAGCCAGAGGATGCGCGTGTCGGAACAGCCGATGGCGCGGGCCGCCTCCACGAAGGCGCGTTCCTTGAGGGCCAACACCTGGCCGCGTACCACGCGGGCGATGCCGGTCCAGCTGACGACGCCAATGACGAGCAGAATGCTGAACAGGCCGCGCTGGAGCCGATATTCAAAGAACGGATGTGCCGACCACGGCGCCGTCAGGCTGACGGAGCGGCCGACCTGGATCAGGCCGGCCAGGGCCAGGGCCAGCAGCAGGGCCGGGATCGCCATCATCACGTCGGTGAGGCGCATGAGCACCACGTCCACCCAGCCGGGGTAGTAGCCGGCGTAGAGGCCGACGACGACGCCGACGGCCACGGCGGCGAGCATGGCGAAGACGCCGACGGTCAGAGAAATGCGCGATCCGTAAAGGACGCGGATGAGCACGTCGCGGCCGAGGCTGTCGGTGCCGAGCGGGAACTGGCGGGACGGCGGGACCGGCATTCCGTCGGCGTCGAGGCCGTCCGAGTATTGGTTGACGGCCCGGTCGTAGCGGAAGAACAGGGGCGTCGTCAGGGCGAGCAGGACGAGCAGGCCGACGAGGACGGAGCCGGACAGCACCAGCCGGTTGGCGAAGGCTTTGCGCCAGAGCGGGGTCGGTTTCGGCGGGGCGGGGTCGGCGGCTTGCATGGGATTCCTGGCGGCCGGATGGTCTCCGTCAACCGTCGGCGCACGGGGAGGGGACGTTCGGCCGGCGTTCGGGTTATTCCACCAGATTACCGCAGGTTCCCGAAATGAAACAAGACCGCTTCGAGTTGGTTAGCCGCGACCCGACAGGGGAGCGCGTTGGGAGCGCTCCCCTGTCGGGTCGCGGCTAAACCGGATAAATGTAGTATGATTTTGTGAATAAAAAGCGGGGGCGCGCCCAAGGCGCGCCCCCGCCGGTGTGGTCGAACCACGCAACCGCTACGCCGTCACTTCGCCGACCTTGTAGCGGACGAACTGGGCCATCTTCAAACCGGCCGAGCCGAGCAGTTGGCCGACCGTCTTGGAGTCGTCCTTGACGAACGGCTGTTCGACCAAGACGTTTTCCGCGTACCACGTCTTGATCTTGCCCTCGGCGATTTTCTCGACGATGCTCGGCGGCTTGCCCTTGCCCTGCTCCGCCGCCTGCGACCGGACGATCTCCATCTCCTTGGCGATCCGGTCGGCGGCGATGTGCTCGCGCACGGCCGCCACCGGGTTGCGGGCGGTGATGTGCATCGACACGTCGCGCAGCATCTGCTCGTCGCCCTTGGTCCCCTCGACCTTCACCATCACGCCGACCGTGCCGTCGTGGTGGACGTAGCTGCCGAGGATGCCCGTCAGCCGCGTGAAGCGGGCCACCTTCATGTTCTCGCGCACCAAGCCGACCACCTCGCCGATGCGCTCGTTGATGGTGTGCTCGGGCCGGTCCACGCAGGGCTGCGTCAGCAGCGCCGCGACCGAAGGAGGGTCCTTCACGGCGACCTGCTTGGCCAGGTCGGTCGCCAGCTGGATGAACAGGTCGCTCTTGGCCACCGGGGCGCTCTCGCAGCGCACCTCGACGATGGCGCCGATCTGCTGGGCCGGGTCGATGTAGACGCCGATGCGGCCCTCGGCCGTCTCGCGGTTGACGACCTTGTCCTGGGCGTCCTTGTTGCTCTTGCGCAGGATCTCGACGGCCTTCTCCATGTCGCCGTTGGCCTCGATCAGCGCGGCCTTGCACTTCATCATCTGCATGCCGGTTCGCTTGCGCAGCGCGTCCACGTCGGCCGCGGAAATCGCCATGACGGAAACTCCTCAATCCCTGACCCTTGTCGAAACGTGGGGCGGGTTTTCGACCCGTCCCGCCTGCTCGATAGACGCTCAAGACCGCGGCCCGGTTCACGCCGTCGCGGCCTACCTCTGGGCGCCGGCGCCGGCGGGCTGGTGCGGGCGCGGCCGGGGGCCGGCGGTCTGCGGCTGCTCGGCCGGCAGGGCGGCCTTGCCTTCCAGCACGGCGTCGGCCATCTTGCCCAGCACCAACTCGATGGAGCGGATGCTGTCGTCGTTGCCGGGGATCGGCAGGTCCACCACGTCGGGGTCGCTGTCGGTGTCGATCAGCGCCACCGTGGCGACGCCCATGCGCTGGGCCTCCTTGACGGCGATGTGTTCGCGCTTGGGATCGACCACCACGATGGCGTCGGGCAGGCGGGTCATTTCCCGGATGCCGGAGAGGTTGCGGTGAATCTTGGTCAGCTCGCGGTTGAGCGTGGACACCATCTTCTTGCTGTAGCCGCGGATGGAGGCGGTCTCGGGCGCCTTGTTCATTTCGAGCTTGCCCGACTCGTTGAGCATCCCGCGCATGTGGGCGGGCAGATCGATCTTGGCCGGGTTCTCGTGGGCCGGCAGCCACATCGCCTCAAGTTCCTGCAGACGCTTGAGGCGGTCGCGGATGGTGCGGTAGTTCGTGAGGCAGCCGCCCAGCCAACGCTCGCTGACGAACGGCATGCCGCAGCGCGTCGCTTCGCGCTCGACGGCCTCCTTGGCCTGGCGCTTGGTGCCGACGAACAGCACGAGGCTGCCGTTGCTGGCCGTCTTGGCGAGGAAGCGGTGGGCGCGCAGGAGGCCGCGGACGGTCTCGCGCAGGTCGATGATGTGGATGAGATTGCGCTTGCCGTAGATGTACGGCCGCATCTTCGGATTCCAACGACTGGCCCGATGCCCGAAGTGGACGCCGGCCTCGATCAGGTCTTTCACCTGGACAATGGCCACGCACTGCCCTCCCGCCCGCAGGCACTTACACGCGTTTTGAGGAATGATCCACTCGCGCCCGGCCGCCGGGCCGGGCGTTACCGCCCCCCCTTTTGGTAAAGGGTGAAGAAGGTCATCGTATCATCGGAAGGGGGGAGGGTCAAAGGGATTTGCGCGGAAATTCGGCGCGGCCCGACGCATCGACGCTTCATTCCAGGATGCCCGGCCGCGGGACCTGTCGGTTCGGGGGACGCGCTCATCCGATGTGAACTTCCACCGGCCGGGCGCGCCGGAGGATCAGCCACTGGGCGTGCTCGGCGATCGCTTCGCGGCCCAGGGCTTGCAATACCGCTTGGGCGCCGGGGACGTCCTTGCCGGCGAGCCGGCGTTCCAGTTCGTTGCGCCCGCTCTCGAAGACGACGCGCGGCCGCTCGTACTGGTTGGCCAGTTCCTCGTGGGAACGGTGCTCGCAAAACGCCAGGCACAGGCCGCCGGCGATGACAAAGAAGTCGGCCGCGAGCAGCCACCGGAGCGGCTCGCTGGGAGCGGCACACAGCGCGACCAGGGGCAAGAGTAAGCCGAGCAACGCCAACGGGAATCCGACGACGCGAAGCCAGACGGCCCACCTCTTCTCCCTCCTGTGGGCTTTCTCGAATTGGGCGATCTGTCCTTTCACCCAGTCCTTCTCGACCATTTCCAATCGCCGGAGTTGCTTGTCGCCGTCCAGCAGCGCGAACTGCTCGGCCCACACCGGCGAGGGCGGACACACGTGCTGGAGCGCCCGACGCGCCCAACTCATTTCGCCGCGCAATTGTCCCAGGTAGCTGTCCGCCACCGACGCGCCGACGCCGGCCAGCGCCCAGGCGCGTCGGACGCGAAGCGCCTCGGCCAAGGCCCGGTAATCCAGGCGGCGTTCGTGCAGGCGCCGCCGCCGGACGACCTGGACGATGACCAGTACGGCCAGAAAAATAACGAGAAAGAGCCCAAGCCAGATGTACCGGTAGAACGCTTGGAATTCGGCCGTGGAGAAGTGCCCGTGGAAATTGAAGAAAACCAGGCTGAGGCCGGTCAATGCGAAGACCACGAACTCGGTGACATCCAGTGTGGGTTGGAGTCGGCGGGAAAGATGCCCGGCGGCCTCGCGGATCGCGCTCAGCCTCGCCAGCCAACGCCCGGGCCGGCCGGACGACCGGAGATCGGCCGGCAAGCCTTCCTCCACCGCGTCCAGCCGCTTTCGCAGGCCGGCGTCGCCGGCCGTGGAGAGTACGTCCCGATTGAAGTCGTCCACGGCCTGGCAGGTTTCTTGAAACTGCCACAACTCCGCTCTTGCTTGGTCCGACTCGCCGCGCCTGCCGCCCGGCCACGCCGCCACCCATTGCCGCAGCCGCGTACCGGGCCGAACGGGCCGGGCCAGCGGCTCGGGGGGATCCAACCTTTCGCAAGGCTTGTCCTTCGACGGCAGGAGGATGGCCGCCTCGCCGGCCGGTTTGCCCGGCGGGGCGTCGTCGGGCCGGGCGTTGGCTCGCGGCGTGTGGATCGCGTAGACCGGCCCGCGTTCGCCGCCAAAGCCCAACGGCTCGGCGTCGGTCCACGGATAAAGGGCGGGAGCTTTTCCTTGCAGCTTGAACGCCACGTATTCGGCGGTCCCGGACGGCCGGGCGGGATCGCCTTCCTTCCCGTCCCAGAGGGCGATCAGGGCGTGGCAATGCCGCACGATGTAACCGCCGGCGTTGGCATAGCACGCGCGCCGGACATTGCGGTTTTTGTCCTCGACGCGGTCGGCGGCCACGGCGCCCCAGTCCACTCCGGGAGGCGCCGCCCCCTCGGGCAGCGGCACGACGAACGCCTCGACGCGCGGGTCGGCGAGCAGTTCGTCCAGGGCCGTCCGCGCCGCGTCGGTGTTGAACGAGGTGCTTTGTCGATAGATTTCCTCCGGAAAGGGCAGCGGCGCACGGACGAAGACGTCGTTGTCGAGGGCGACCCGTGCGGCGAGCTGGTCCGCCCCCTCGGCCAGAGACGAAAGCAGCACCAGGGGCGTGTGCGGGTAGGCCGACTTGAATTGCCGGAAGAGTTCGGCCAGTGTTTGCCGGAGCGCCTCGGCGTCCTCGGCGCGCGGGTCGCAATGACCGGCCGCGCCCAGCACCAAGGGCACGGCGGGCAGGCCGTTGGGCTGCGTGAAGCCGTCCGGCGGTTTGTTGGCGGACGAGTTCGTTTCCTGGAGGGCTGGGGAAAAAGTGACGTCCATTCGTTCGCCTCCTAGTTGCCGTCGTAGAGGTAGCTGGGGGCCAGGTCTTTCCGGATAGAAACCAGCGTAGGATCTATTTCCAACGCCTCCCTCCAGTCGGCGTTTGCCTCACGGAACTGGAAGTTAAGGAATTCCGCGTAGGAGAGGACGCCAAGATCGACGGCGAGGGCGTGCCGGGCTTCGTCACTACCCGTTTTCTCGGCCAGGAAGCGACGAATTACTACCCGGCGACGGTAAGCTCCCACGGCCTCCTGGATTTTGGCCAGGTGGAGATCGGCGTCGCCAAGTCGGCCGTAGCCAACCGCCAGGTCATTCTGGAGGTCGTCGTTCTCCTGCCCTCTTTCGGCCGCTTCCTGAATGATTTTCAGGCCTGTTTTGTAATAGTCTTCTGCTTGCATCATCCTCTTTTCTTGAGAAATCGGCGTGGGAGCAGGGAGAAAAATCCCTTGACCCAGCCGCGAGCTTAGTAAACCCACGAAACCCGCGCCGAAAACCGGAAGGGCCAGTTGCCCTTGCTTTTGCGCGGCGTCTCCAAGTCCATTCCAGGCGTAGGAAAGGCCTTGCCGGAACTTCACTGAGAGCTGGTCCCGTTGGACCAACGTCTCCCCGATGCGGATGCTGTTACGGTAAGCGTCCTCGGCGTCCCACGGGTCGCCCAAGGCCAGCTCGAGGCTGCCGATCTTTTGGTAAGCCGTCGAAACGTCGTACCATGCCTTGTCGATGTTATAATCCAGTTCGGGCGGCGCCTTGGACGGATCCTCACGGGTCAAGCGTACTCGCACGGCCAAATCGTTCTCGTAGGCCTTCCGAGCTTCCTCATATCTACCCAGGGTCTTGTAGACGTCTCCGACCTTTTCAAAATCGAGAGCCAAATTCCGGCCGGCCTCAATGCCGCCATTCTTTCCCCACACAACACCCCCAAGGTATTGAGCCTTCAAGAAGGAGTCCAGCGCGTCTTCCAGTTTGCCCTGGTCGAACAGGAAATTTCCGATCTTGAAATAGATCGAGGCGATCTGGCCGCGCAACTTCGGGTCGTCCGTATCACCTGCGGCCTCCGCTAGACTTGGGCGGTAGGCCTTGAGGGCATCAGTCGACGCCTCTATGGCTTCCGGCAACTTGCCGAGCGCCCGGTAAGTATCCACGATCATTCCGCAGGTGCGCACCGCACACTGTAGACTGGCGACATCGCCGTTCTTGGCGCTTAATTTCCAGGCTGCTTCGAGCGCTTGTTCGCAGAGCCGTTGGGCCTCGTCAGGTTTCTTTCGTTTTTCGGCTATATCCGCGCGCAACGCCAGGTTAAATGCTTTTCTCTGGAGGAACCCAACGTCTTCCCGGTTCTGCTCTAGGGCGTGGTCAAGCTGCCGGGTATCGACCTCCAAGAATCCAGCAAATATGTCAAGCGGCGCGGGATTATTGGCGGACTGCGCGTACAATTCATATTCAAAGTCCTGCAACCGCGTCTGGGCCGCCTTGGCCTCTTTCTCGCCCTTCTCCGCGCGATCTTTTCCTATTACCGCCTCCCTCTTTGCCGTCTGAGCGATTTCCGTTTGCTTGTCGGCCTCTTTCCGTGCTGCATTGGCCTCTTGCCAGTAGTAGAGGGCGACGCCCGATACCGCGGCAAAGAAGACCGCCAGCCCCATCATGTAGGCCAGCCGTCTCCGGCTCTGCCGCAGTTGCCTCTGGACCTCTTGCTCCCGCCGCTCCGCCCGCCGGGCCGCTTCCTGTTGCTGCCGCTTGTCCCGGCTCTTCTTGACGACCTCTGTCAGAACGTCGTGCGTCAGTTCCACGCGCTGCCTTCCCAGGCGCTCCTCCAGGTGCAGCAGCCGGCGTTTCACCAGCTCGTTGACGGCCGAGGGCGGCGCCCCCCGTTCCCGGAGTTTCGTTCGCGCCCGCTCGAGGGCCATGTTCTCCCGGGCGCCGGAATCGGTCAGCAGTTCCTCCTCGATGAATTCCCGAACCGCCGGCGGCTGGTCCCCCACGCAGCGCTCGTAAAAGTCTTGCAGGATGCGCTCGCTGCTGCCGGCGAGCAGGTCCGCCGTGATCCGCGGCAGTCCCTGGCTGAGGCGGCGGTCGTTCAACTCCCGGCAGACCAGGCTAAGCAGCGACGGCTCCACCCCCCATCCTTCCGGCCCGTCCGCGTCGGTTTGGACGTGGCCGGGCGTACTTTCCCGACCCGGGCTTCCGGCCACGAAACGGACGATCTGCCGGCCCACTTCCTCCGAGACCAGTTCCGCCCCCGGCCCGAGCACCGCCTGCAACGCCTGCGACCCGTTCATGCCCGTCAGCCTCATGCGGTTCTGCGCGACGGAGGGAATCCGCTCTCGCAGCCCCTCCAGATGCGCCAGGTAATCCTCGCGCAGGCAGAACAGTACCCGGTAGTTCTGCCGGTCGTAGGCAAAACTCTCGACCAGCTCCGGATTGTCCTCGAAGCGTCGCGTCAGGTCGGCCGGCACCCGATTCTCGATCAGGTCCGCCAGCTCCGACAGGAAGGCGGGCAGGCGCGAACGGCCCTCCGCGCCGGCCTGTCCGAGCGTGAACAACTCCTCGAACTGGTCAAAGACCAGCACCAGACTGACCTTCTCGCCCTCCCGACTTTCCAGGCGGAGGTCCGTGCGGTGGAAGTATTCCCAGAGCGTCTCCTCCGGCTTCGGCCTGGTCGCGCCCGTCAGGTCGGCGGACTCCAGGGCGCGGACGACGGCCGCCTTGACCTGCGCCGCCGGCTCCGGGGCAAGGGCCGCGTAGTCGATCCGAATCGGGACGGGAAGAAACCCCTCGCGCCGCAGCATCGGGAACAGGCCGGCCTGGAGGAGCGACGTTTTGCCCAGCCCGGACTGGCCGAAGAGAACGGTAAACGGCTTCCTGCGGACGCGCCGGAACAGGTCGCCGGCTTCCCGGTCGCGGCCGTGGAAGAACCCGTGCAGTTCCTCCGTGAAGGCGCTGAGTCCCGGCCAGGGGTGTTGGAGGTCCATGGCCGGCTGCTGAAGGATGATCGTCGTCGAGCTGTCGCTCATGGGGACCATTATTCCGCCTGTTTACGGGCCAGGAATTCTTTCACCACGGTTTGCACCTTCTCAACGAACTCCGGCGTCGTGCGCCCGCCGGGCAATCTCGTTCTCGTTATCTGGAGGATGTCCCGCGGCACGCTCTCGAAATTCGGGACGTCGTCCACGACGACCGGGAGCAGGAACGACGTGCCCGGATCAAAGCGGGTGCTTCGGGCGACGGCCCAATGCCACTCCCGGCGAAAATAGGCCTCCTTTCGCCGCTCGGTGTTGCGTGAGAGCACGGCCACGAAGCAGGAGCAGTTGAGGATGTTCTTCTCGATTTTGGGATCGAAGTTATCGCCGATGTGGAGCCGGTCCTGGTCGAACCAGACTTCCAGTCCCGCGGCGTCCAGGCCGGCTTTCAGCTGTTGCACGGCGACCCGGTCCTCGGTCGCGTAACTGATGAAGACGGCGCCGTTCGGCATCTGGCGCGCGGGCGGGAAGATAGGCAGTTTGGCTTCGCGCGGTTCGGGGTGGCGCTCCCGCCACCGCTGCCAAAGCTGTTCGACGAATTCCACCGCCCCGGCGCCCGGGAAGACGCGGGTGCGGCTGCTGAAATGCTGGAGGAAAAGCACCAGACTGTTATCGTGCTGAGTCCGGTTGTCTGCCAGGATCTCCAGCCCGGGTGGCAACTGCGAAAGGGGATGCCGCTTGGCCATGCGCAAGAAGAACCGGACCAGCCAGTCCGAGAAGTTGCCGCCCAGGATCAGCAGGTGTTTGTTCGCCAACTCGTCGAACAGTCGCTGGGGACAGTGATCGTCCGATTGGAGGGCGCAAATGAACTCGAGCAGGTCCTCTTCGGAAATGACGTAGGAGTTGGGCGAGGCTGAGGGAACGCCCAGCAGATGGTAGACCGTGGGCCTTCGCGGATTCGCGTTGTCGTCTTCCAGGTCATTGACTTGCGTCCGCGAGTACGCCACGGACAAGGTTTCGGGCCGGCCGCCGAAGCGTACGGAGTTGATCGCCGTCTCCAGGAGCAAATCGAGGTTCGTTGTCACGAAGAGGTTGAAGTCATCGATTTCGGCCAGCTGGAGCAGGGGCCGCGGGGGCGGAAAGGCGGGCGGGCTCAGGATTTCCATGACGGCGCTGTAGAGGCGGGAGGCTTTGCTCTTCTTGTGGTGCAAACACTGATAGACGACTTGGTTCAGGGACGGCTCCGCCGGCAGCAGTTCTGGAGGCAACCCGATCTTGGCGGCCAACCGGCTGGCGATGTAGCGGTCGAGCAAGACCTCTTTCCCTTCGTGCTCCACGCGGAGCAGGTCGGGGCCGATGATCGGGATGACTTGCCCTCCCTCGATGTACGGGATCAGTTCATCCCAAATATCTTCGCTCCAGAGTTGGGCGTCCGCGTGTACCAGTTCCTGAACCATGCTTGTCCCTCCCCCTTCCATACCTTCCCGAGGACGGAACACGCTCCCGGCCCGCGGGCCGCTCGCCCGGAGGCAACTCCCTTATCGCCCTTCACCAATAAGGGAGTGTAAAGCCTGTTCCACCGGCTTGCAAATGCTTTCTCCGGGATTTTGAACGGGTTGCCGCGTCCCCGCCCCGTCAGCCCGCATGGCGCCGCCGTGTCGATCATCTATAATCGCACCAGCCTTTTTCCCCCGCACAGGAGCACGCATGGCCGCCGAGAAGATCACCAGCCGCGACAAGGACTATTCCCAGTGGTACCTCGACATCGTCAACCGCGCCGGTCTGGCCGAGAACTCCGACGTGCGCGGCTGCATGGTCATCAAGCCGCACGGCTACGCGATCTGGGAGAAAATGCAGCGCGCCCTGGACCGCCTCTTCAAGGACACCGGCCACGTCAACGCCTATTTCCCGCTGTTTATTCCGAAATCGTTCCTGGCCCGCGAGGAACAGATGGCGGAAGGGTTCGCCAAGGAGTGCGCCGTCGTCACGCACTACCGCCTCAAGGCCGTCCCCGGCAAGGGAATCGAGGTCGATCCGACGGCGAAGCTCGAAGAGGAGCTGATCGTGCGGCCGACTTCCGAGACGATCATCTGGCACACCTACAAGAACTGGATCCAGAGCCACCGCGACCTGCCGCTGCTCATCAACCAGTGGTGCAACGTGGTGCGCTGGGAGATGCGCACGCGGCTGTTCCTGCGCACCGCGGAGTTTTTGTGGCAGGAAGGCCACACGGCCCACGCCACCCAACAGGAGGCGGAGGAAGAGACAAAGCGGATGGTGGAAGTGTACCGGCAGTTCGCCGAGGAGTGGATGGCGATGCCGGTGCTGGTGGGGCCGAAGAGCGAGGGCCAAAAATTCCCCGGCGCCGTGTACACGCTCTGCATCGAGGCGATGATGCAGGACAAGCGGGCGCTCCAGGCGGGGACGAGCCATTTCCTCGGCCAGAACTTCGCCAAGGCGTTCGACGTGCAATTCCAGAACAAGGAGGGCAAACTGGAGTCGCCCTGGGCGACGAGCTGGGGCGTGTCCACGCGGCTGGTCGGCGGCCTCATCATGACGCACAGCGACGACCAGGGGCTGGTGTTGCCGCCGCGGCTGGCGCCGATCCATGCGGTCATCGTGCCGATCTTCAAGACGCCGGAGGAGAAGGCGAAGGTGCTGGAGGCGGCGACCGCGCTGGCCGCCTCCATTCGCGGTCTCGATTTGCGGGAATGGCTGAATTACGAGCCGGTGAGCGTGAAGGTGGACGACCGCGAGCAGTACCAGCCGGGCTACAAGTTCAACGAATGGGAGCTGCGCGGCGCGCCGGTGCGGATCGAACTGGGGCCGAAGGACCTGGCGAAGGGGTCGTGCGTGCTGGCGCGGCGCGACCTGCCGGGCAAGGAGTCGAAGGAAATGGGCGTGCCGCTGACGGGGGCGGCGAAGCGTGTGGGCGAGATGCTCCAGGCGATGCAGAAGGACCTGTTCGACCGGGCGAAGAAGTTCCGCGACGCCAACCTGCACGAGGTCGATTCCTACGACGACTTCAAGAAGCGGATCGAGGAGGGCGGCTTTTACCTGGCGCACTGGGACGGCACGCGCGAGACGGAGGACCGCATCGCCGAGGAGACGAAGGCGACGATCCGCTGCATCCCGTTCGACCGCAAGAAGGAAGTCGGCAAGTGCATGGTGACGGGCAAGCCGTCGGAGGGGCGGGTGGTGTTGGCCAAGGCGTATTAAGATCCGTAATTTTGGCTGAGAGGGCACGGCGATGATTCAGCGTTCCACGATCCGACGGGGGCCGCCCTTCTACATCGAATCGGACGGGAAACCGATGGGCGAAACGCCGCAGCACATCGACAACATGATCTACCTCTTGGAGCCGCTCCGCGAGTGGTTCGCGTCCGACCCGATGGTGTACGTCGGCGCCAACATGTTCGTCCATTACGAGCGCGACAACCGCAACCGCCACGTGTCGCCGGACGTGTTCGTGGTCCGGGGCGTCCAAAAGGAGGTGCGGCCGAAGCGCCGCAACTACCTCGTCTGGGAGGAAGGCAAGGTGCCCGATTTCGTCGTCGAACTCACGTCCGAAACGACGCGGGAGGCGGACCAGACCACCAAGCGCGCGATCTATCAGGATGTCCTCAATGTGTCGGAGTATTTCCTGTTCGACCCCTTCGAGGAATACCTCCACCCGCGCTTACAGGGCTATCGGCTGGCGAAGGGGGTCTACCGGCCGATCCGCCCGGTGAAGGGCCGGCTGCCGAGCAAGGTGCTGGGACTGCACCTGGAAGGCGACGGCGACCTGCTGCGGCTGTACGACCCGGCGGCCCGGCGGCGACTGCCGATTTCGCCGGAAGTGCTGGAGGCGAAAAAACGAGCCGAAGCCGAGAATGAGCGGCTGCGCCGGGAAATCGAAGAGCTGCGCCGCCGGCTGCCGGGGGCGTCTTGACGGACTGAAAAATGATCAAGCAGGCCTTTTTCCATTGACATGCGGCTTTGCGTTCATCACCATAGCGAAAGAAGGACCAAGCGGTGTAATGGGGAACCTCCAACGCTGAACTGGAGGAGGCCTAGCCTGTTTGGCTGACTTAAGAACGACCGAGTCGAATTCGCCTGGTTTATGGCAAGAACAATCCCGGGCATCCTGAATCCGAACAAGACACCAGTAAACGATTCGCCCAACAAGGAGTTCGTCGCATGAGTCCGTTTGTCCCCCATTCTTGGGTGCCAATTGAGGATCTGCCAGCCGACTGGAAAAACTCCCTTGTGAATCCACAAACAGGGGCTCTGGTAAGAGCTTGGCAAGAGCAAGCCGAGGAATTGCGGAAACTGGATGCCTATACAGAGTTCCTACTGAGTCCAGCGTCAGAAAAGCCATACGAAGCCACTGGACGTGCGTATAATGAACCATGAGACCCAAAGGTACTGCTGCTGAACTCGAACGCCGCCGCCGCCGTGCGGTCGAACTAGTG
>Ga0182024_10008076_pt1 | contig 22392 bp, 17 predicted proteins | sample P32metaG_FD_120480 | JGI IMG/M metagenome (GOLD analysis project Ga0182024, IMG submission 120480) | Permafrost microbial communities from Stordalen Mire, Sweden - P3-2 metaG (Illumina Assembly) | ecosystem: Environmental > Terrestrial > Soil > Wetlands > Permafrost | place: Sweden: Stordalen... | reverse complement strand
GGGAATGACATTTATTTACGTTTCGGGAACCGGGACGGACAGTTCGGAAAAAGGCCGCGTGATGTGGGCGCGGGTGAAAGGGGCGACGGAAAACGCGCTGCTCGGTTTACCATTTAAGGCCGCGTATATGTTTCGGCCGGGATACATTCAGCCGATGGACAAGATCAAGTCAAAAACAAAATTATATGCGGCGGCTTACGCGGTGGTGGGGCAGATATATCCGGTGTTGAAGGCGGTTTTTCCGAAGTACGTGACCACGACTCGCGAATTGGCGCGGGCCATGCTGCAAGTGGCGAAACACGGGGCCACGAAGCGAGTTCTCGAGAGCGAAGACATTCAGCTGGCGGCACAAGAAGCAGGTGAAGCTTTCGGCGAATGAGCTTTTGCAAGAGATTGATGACATGCCCCAGGGAAATGCGAAATGGCCACGGAGGCGGGCAAGAGGAGTGGCGGACGAGAATTACTTGAACAGCTTCTTCAAACGCTGAAAAAGACCTTCGATGGAGCGCAACAGATCGGAGGTTCCGGCCGTTTCATCGGTCACTTCCCGGTTATCCAAGTCGGCGGACAGCGCGTCGCTCAGCTGCGTGGCGCGGCGCACGCGCTCCGAGGAGAGCAAGGAGCGCACGGTAGCGATGTCGCGATGCTGGGCCTGCCGCTCCTGCAATTCCTGAAGAGCCCAAGCGGTCTTGCGGATGTAATCGACGGCGTCGCGAAACTCGCGGAGGACGCGGGGATCCATGCCGCCGGAGCGGATCGCTTTTTCAAGTTTGAGGAGATCGTCGACGGCCATCTTGAGGCGGAAGGTTACGCCCCAAAAAGATGCGCTGGGTGTGAGGAGTTCGACGGCGACACCGAAGGAGTCGTTTCCTTTGGAAGCGCGGAGGGAAAGCACGCGCGCCGAGGCGGTTTTGGCGGAGCTGAGGTTGGTGAGGTCGAGGAAAGTGCCGACGGGAGGGCGCCCTTTCATCTCGAGGCGGCCGCCGTGCATGTTGACCTCTTTGGCGTCGGCAAATTCTATAATGGCGGCGCCATTCGGCTCGGACCATTTCACCTTCACGGGAACGACTACGGGATAACGGTCACTTCTCCTGTTTTTCCCTTTGTAAGGAGAGGGCATCTCGATGATCGATTTATCGCCAGTCACAAGCAGGTTCTCCTCGGCACGGCGCGCCTTCCCGCTGCGGAGCTCATCCGCCGGAAAAATCGATCTCAAGTCATTCGTTTCAAAAACCTTATGTCAGGCATGGTGGTGAGTCAAGGACGGGTTACCCGAGAAGTGCCGTTTATTTCACTAAGTGGTGGAAGGAGGAATCGCCGGAGACCAGGGCGGCCGTGGGTATACACTACAAAAACGATGAGCGAGCCGAGCAGCGAACGGTCTGGAGAAGCCCGCAAAATGAAAGGACAGACAGCGTTGGTGACGGGAGCGGGAAGTGCGGAAGGAATCGGATTTGCGGTAGCGCGACGGTTGCAGGCGGCGGGCGTGCGCGTGGCGATTACGTCGACGACGAAGCGTATTCACGAGCGAGCGAAAGAACTAGATGCGAGTGCCGGACGGGTGATTTCGCAGGCCGCGGATCTGACGGTCGAGGCGGAGGTGACGCACCTGGTGGAAAACGTTTTGCAGGAGATGGGACGGATCGACATTCTGGTGAATAACGCCGGGATGGCGCAGAGCGGACGAGAGATCTTGGGGGAGCGATTGGTGGAGGCGAATTACGCGGCGTGGCAAGCGCAAATTGCGATTACCTTGCACACGGCGTTCTTGATGACGCGCGCGGTGTTGCCGGGGATGATTGCGCAGCGATACGGACGAATCGTGAACGTGACGTCGGTAACGGGTCCGTTGGTGAGCAATGCGGGGTCGGCGGCATACGGAGCGGCCAAGGCGGGCATGGACGGAATGATGCGAGCAGCAGCGATCGAGAATGCGGAGTTTGGCGTGACGATCAATGGAGTGGCTCCGGGGTGGATTGCGACGGCGTCATCAACGGAAGCGGAGCGCGCGGCGGCGCGCCACACGCCCGTGGGACGTGCGGGAACGGCCGCAGAGGTGGCGGCGGCGGTGTGCTTTCTGGCGGCGCCGGAAGCTTCCTATATCACTGGGCAAACCCTGGTGGTGGATGGCGGAAACATTCTGCAAGAAAACAAAGGCGGGCGATGAAGAGCGGAAATAATTCAGAACGAGGCTGGGCCGGCGCTGGTTGACCGGGGAATGCCTGCGGACGTGTGCGGAAAGCGTTACCCTCGGCAGTGCTGTCTCTTTGGCTACCAGTACGGCGGTACGCTTGCTTACCGAAAATCCCATCCTCCATAATCACAGTACTTAACTTCGTGTACTGGCGCTGCTGTGACCGGGCGAAACGAGACCGGCGCAGCGCGTCTCGTGATACACGTCTGCCGACTATCGGAGAGTCTGCCGCTTGCGCGTCATGGCAAGATGGGCAGCAGGCGCCGAGCGCGGTTTGCAGCTGGAGCCGATCGTAACTTTGCTACCTAACAGCATCATCGCATTGGCATTTCTGGCGACGACGTCGCTGATGGCGGTATTTTTTGCGTACATCCACAGCATCAAGCGGCAGAACTATCTGCTGCTGTGGATGGGTGCGTGGGCGTGCCTGGCGTTGCACTACGTGGGACCGACATTGGGACAACCGCTGCCCCTCAATACGCTGGAGGCAGTGAACCGCTGGCTATTTTGCGTTGCGGGAATTTTCTTTTTTCTAGGAGCGCAGCGGTACGCACGACACCAGCCGTGGGTGATCCCCGGAGTGGTGACGGGGGCGGTGCTGGGACTATGGTCGCTAGCGAACGCAGTGCACTGGTTCACGCTGGTGCCGCTGGTATTTCCCGCGACGATTATTTTTCTGGGCGTGGCGGTGATTTTTTGGCGGGAAAACCGGCGGCAAGAAACTCTGGCGGACCGGCTGCTGGCGATTTCGTTCGTGGTGTGGGCGGCGTTGCGATTGGGAATCAGTTATTTTTTCAGCGATACGGAGGGGCATACCACCTCGGAAGTCCGCGCGTTGTACGGCGTGCCGATGGCGCTGGTGGCGATGTTGACGGTGATGGCGCTTTATGAAGAAGAGAAAAGGCGCATCGAGCGCAACATGCTGGCGCTGTCGAATCTGAATCTGGCGACATCAAGTTTTGTCGGCGGCGAAATTCAACGGATGCTGTCGCAGGCACTGGACCGAGTGCTGGGCGTGGTACGGCTGCCGGCGGGAGTTTTGTTTCTGCATCACGGCGATCCGCAGGGGCCGACGTCGGTGGTGGCGGTTGGTTTGAGCGACGATTTTTGCCGCGCCGCGCAGGACGAAGGACTAGACGATTACCTGGTGGGGCTGGTGGCGCGGCTAGGCGGGTTACTGGGCTTCCGCGATTTGCGCGACGATGGATTGAATGCGCTGGAAAAAGAGCAAGCGATTCGGCGATTCCGCGAACTGATGCTGGCGCAGGGATTGCGCAGCGTGGTGGCCATCAGCCTACAAGCGAAAGAACAAGCGTTTGGAGTACTCCTGCTGGGGACGCCGGATAGCCGAAGATTTACGCCGGCGGAATTGCGGCTGTTGCTGGCGCTCGGCCATCAGATCGGCATGGCGGTCGAAAACAGTTACTTAATTCAGCAAACTTCGCGGCGCTCTGAAGAATTGCACGTGCTGAACGAGATTGGACGGGCGCTGAGCTCGACGCTGAACAAAGAAGATTTGTTACGGAAGATTTGGGAGGAATTGCGGCGGCTGTTTGACGTGGAAAATTTTTATATTGCGGAATTTGATGCGGCACGCGATGAAGTGGTGTTCGACCTGGAAATGATCGGCGGACAACGCCAGGTTCGGCGGACGCGGTCGGCGGGAAATCACATCACGGAATATATTATTCGCACGCGGCAGCCAGTGCTGATACGAGAAAATTTCGTGGCGGAAGCGAAAAAGCTTGGCGTGCAACCGATTCGCGACAAGGGATGTTTCTGCGGGGTGCCGTTGGTGGCGTACGACAAAGCGATCGGGGCGCTGGCGGTGTTCTCCGATCACGAACGGGTGTTTGATGAAGGGCATCTGGAATTGATGCGCGTGCTGGCGAGCGAAGCGAGTATCGCGATTGAAAATGCGCGGTTGTTTAGCGAAGAACGCACTAAGGCGCGGCACTTGTCGCTGCTGAACACGATTTCGCGAAACGCGATTGCGACACTGAATCCGGATGAGATGCTGGCGAAAATTACCGAGCAGCTCGAAGAGGGATTGACGTACGACCACATTGGAATTGGCGTTCTGGAATACGCGACGCGGGAGATTGTGATTCAGTCGGAAGCGGGGAAACGGCGCGGGGCGCTGGGGATGCGCATTCCGCTGGACTCGGGCTTGATTGGAAGCGTGGCGAGAAACGGACAACTTGCGACGTACCATGCGGCGGCTCCGGGCGACGCGGCGTTGCAACCTTTGTTAGGGGATTCGACGGCGGCGATTGCGCTGCCGGTGTTTTATGCCGAGCAATTGCACGGAATTTTGTACATTGAGTCTTCGCAACCGGTGGAGTTTTCCGAGGAAGAAGTCTTGCTGCTGCGTACGCTGGCGGATTTGATCGCCGGCGCGTTGCACAACGCCTTGTCTTTCCAGAAGGCGCAGGAACAGGCCATCACGGATGGATTGACCGGCGTGAAGACGCACCGATTCTTTATGGAAGCGTTGTCCGCGGAATGGAAGCGTTCGACGCGGGCGGCGCGGGCCTTTGCGCTGGTGCTGATGGATCTGGACCGCTTCAAATTTGTAAACGATTTCTACGGACATTTGGAAGGCGACTTGGTGTTGCAGCGCGTGGGGCAAATTTTAGAAACGAATTGCCGACGTTCGGATGTGGTGGCGCGGTATGGCGGCGATGAATTTGTGATTTTGATGCCGGAAACGACGATGGAGCATGCGCGGCAGCTGGCGAGCAAATTGCGTGGGTGGGTTTCCGCGGATCCGCTGCTGCGCGAGAAAAATATCAGCGCTAGTTTTGGTATTGCTTGTTACCCGCTGCATGGGTCGTCGCCGCAAGAATTGATTCAAGTGGCGGACGCTTCGATGTACTTGTCAAAGCATCAGGGCGGGAACGCGGTTTCCACCGCGGATCATTTCGACCCCAACGAAGCGAAGAAGTGGAAGCGCGATGTTTTGGAAGCGTATCTGGGTGTGACGCTGAAGCGGCTGTTTTCCACGGGGCCGGAAGCGTTCGAAGAAATTTATCAGCGGCTCAAACAGTTCACGGAATCGCTGGCGGCGACGGAAAGCACGAATGGGAAGCCCTCGCCGACGCCTTTCGGAACGCAAGGATTGCCGCAAGCGGTGCTGGATACCGTAACGTCGCTGGCGTTTGCGATTGACGCGAAAGATCACTACACGCAAGGACACTCGCAAAAAGTTTCCGCGTATGCGGCATTGATCGCCGAGGCTTTGGAGATGAACGAGGCGGAAGTCGAAGAAGTACGGCTGGGCGCAATCTTGCATGACATCGGCAAAGTGGGAATACCGGAAACCATCTTGAACAAGAGTGGGCCGCTCAATCCGGAAGAGTGGGAAATTATGAAGTCCCACGTGATTTTTGGCGCGAAGATTTTGGATCCGCTGACGCCGCTGGCCCGCGTGCGGCAGATGGTTTTGCATCACCATGAATTTTTTGATGGCTCCGGTTATCCGGAAGCGCTGTGCGGGAACAATATTCCGCTGGGCGCGCGGATTATCGCGGTGGCGGACGCATACGACACGATTACCAGCGACCGGACTTACAAGAAGGGGCGGCCGGCTTCCGAAGCGTTGACGGAACTGGAGCGCTGTGCGAATGCCCAATTTGATGGCGCACTGGTGGAATTATTTGTGCGCACGATGCGGCAGCTGCCGAATCCGATTATTGAAGTAGCGGCGACGTCAGCGGGACCACGCAGCTGACGCTCTAAGAAGTTCCTGCCGGTCCAAGCCTTCGCAGACTATTGCTGTTGCTGTTGCTGTTGCTGCTGCTGTTGCTGTTGCTGTTGCTGTTCAAAGTCGACTTCGTCAGAGCCTGCCAGCGGTTTCATGCGGATCACCGTGGCCGGCGGAAGCTCTTCCGGTTCCGGGGTGTCCACCGAAGAGACCGTGACCAGTACGGTGAGCTCGCTTTCCGGCTTGCCTTTGAATACGCCGCGCGTCGGCGGAACGTCGGCATAGTCCCGGCCCAGCGCCACGCGGATGTGGCGTTCGCCGCCTAGGAGATTATTGGTGGGATCAAAAGCGGTCCAGCCTGCTTCGCCAAGATAGGCTTCAATCCACGCGTGAGAGGCTCCGGCGGGCGAGCGGTCCGTGTTCACGTCGCGATGAAACAGATAGCCGCTGACGTAGCGGCAGGGGATGCGCAATTGACGTACCAGGGTGATCATAATATGCGCAAAATCCTGACAGACGCCCTGGCGCGTTTCGAGGGAATGGTCGATGGGCGAATCGACATCGGTGCTCTCGGGCACGTAGTCAAACTCTTCGTAGAGCGCGGCGTTTAGCTCCACCAGTAATTCATACGGGCTGCCGCGGCGCTCGACGCGCAGCTCTTGCGCCAATTTCCCCAATAGATCGCTGGGCTGCGCGAAATGGCTGGGTAACAGCATCTCCCAGAAATCGCCTTTGGCTACTTGGGAATCGAGATCAGCCCAGGTTCCGGAGCGCGAAATTTCCGGCGGAGAAAGCACGTCTACGATGGCGTGAGCGTCAACTTCGATGATGTTGGTGCGGCCGGGAATATCGAAATGGTGCACGGCATTTCCGAAAAAATCGCGATAGACCATGATGGTGGCTTGCGGATGCACGCCAAGCGAGAAAGTCATGCAGCGCTGGCGCGCGTCAGTGCGCGGCTGCATGCGCACTTCCATGACACTTTCGCGAACCTCTGGCTCGTATTGAAACCTGGTGAGATGTCTTATGGAGTAGGCCATGGCACCTGGGGTGAAAAAAGTTGCAGATACCTAGGTGGCGTGGGAGCGAGCGGCACAGAGCCACCTCTGGAAAAGCAATTCACGAAGCCATCTCCGTCTCCACAGGATAGTCGAAATAAATTTGATGGATGGCGGCATGAATTTCGCTGCACTCCGCGCGCACGCTCTCCAGGTACGCGCTCGCGCCGCTGGCGAGGATTTCTTCGATTTGACTGAAGCTCAATTGCGCGCGCAGACGTCCGGCGATGCGCACCGGCAATTTGGCTTTGCGCTCGGTGAGATCGCCCAGGACGTGCAGAGCGGCATTGACGCGGTCGACGGCGAAGCGCACGGAATGCGGAAAATCGGGATTAAGCAGCAAAAATTCCGCGGCACGCAAGGGCACGATTTCCGCGGTGTACGCCTTGCAATAGGCTTCAAAAGCGCCGCAGCCGCGCAGCAAGCCAACCCACTCTAGATACTCGGCGCTTTCCACGGCTTTGTCCGGCGCATTAGCAACGCGGCGGAAATGCGTCGCGGTAAGCGACGCGAGCGTGTCGGCGCGTTCGACGTAGCGGCCGAGCTGAATATATTGCCAGCCTTCGCCGTGGCTCATGGTGGAATCCGTGAGTCCCTGAAAAAGGTGCGCGCCTTCCTGCACCGCGCGGAAAAAGCCGTGCGAGCGGAGAATCCAAGCTTCTTCCGGCTGATTGTCGATTACCTCGAGGTACAGCCGGTTGAGCTGTTCCCACATTTCAGAGCTGCACTGTTCACGGACGTGGCGCAAATTTTCGCGAGCGATGGCGATGCAAGAAACGATGGAAGAAGCGTTGGAGCGGCTGAAGACCAGGGTGTTCACGAGGCTGGCGGGATTGACGTGTTCACCGGGGGCGGGAGTGCGCAAAGCGTCGAGTAAAAATTTCCAGCGGCCCGCGCCAGCTTCGGGAGATTGATCGAGCCAAAGCTGCAGTTCGACATCGACGAGGCGCGCGGTGTGTTCGGCGCGTTCGAGATAACGGCTCATCCAATAAAGGTTATCCGCGACGCGCGAAAGCATTCCGGCATCGCGTTGGAAAGATCGAACGAAATAGTTTCGTGGCGGACGCATAGACTAAACCGGAGCATCTTCCGGGGCGTCTTGCGGCGCGATGAAAGTTTCAAATTCCGCCCCGTTTATGCTGCGTAGTTCACCCTTGCGTGATTCGCGAAGCACCCAGGTATCTTTGCTGCCGCCGCCCTGCGAAGAGTTCACTACCAGCGAACCTTTGGGCAAAGCTACGCGGGTAAGCCCGCCGGGAACGAGCGTAACTTTTTCGCCAAAGAGGATGTACGGACGAAGATCGATGTGCCGCGATTCCACTTCGCCGTCGATAAGGCACGGCGCGCTAGAAAGCGCGAGGGTCGGCTGCGCGATGTAATTTCGCGGATCGGCCAGAATGCGCGCGCGGAAAGCTTCGCGCTGCAAGGCGCTGCTGTGCGGGCCGATGAGCATGCCGTAACCGCCGGATTCGCCGACGGCTTTGACGACCATGGTATCCAAATGGTCAAGCACGTGCTTGCGATGATTGTCGTTGGTCATCAAAAAGGTTTGCACGTTTTGCAGAATGGCGTCTTCGTCGAGGTAGTAGCGAATGATTTCCGGCACGTAGGCGTACACGGCTTTGTCGTCGGCAACGCCGGTACCAATGGCGTTGGCAAGCGTGACGTTTCCCGCGCGATAAGCGTTGAACAGGCCAGGCACGCCGAGAATGGAATCGCGGCGGAAGCACAGCGGGTCCAAGAAATCGTCGTCGATGCGGCGGTAAATGACGTCCACGCGGCGCAGTCCGGAAGTAGTGCGCATGTACACCACGTTGTTGTGGACCAGGAGATCGCGCCCTTCGACAAGTTCGATGCCCATTTGCTGCGCGAGAAAAGTGTGTTCGAAATAGGCGGAGTTGGACACTCCTGGCGTCAGAAGAATGACGGTGGGATCGGTTCGCAGAGGACAATTGTCCGGCGCCATGCTGCGCAGAGTGGCGAGCAGTGCCTGCGGATAATGGTCGATGGGCCAGACGCCATAGTCCTGGAACATGGTGGGAAACACGCGCTTCAACACTTTACGATTGGCCAGCATGTAGGAAACACCACTGGGCACGCGCAGATTATCTTCGAGGACGGCGAAGCTGCCGTCCGGCAAGCGCACCAGGTCGGTGCCGCAGATATTTACGTAAATGTCCCGAGGAACGCTGAGGCCGCGCATTTCGCGGCGGAAATGGCGGCAACTGTAAATCAGTTCACGGGGAACGATGCCGTCGTTGAGAATTTTGCCTTCGTTATAAATGTCTTTCAAAAAAAGATTGAGGGCGGTGATGCGCTGCGTCAGGCCCCGTTCGATTTTGGCCCACTCGCGCGCCAGGATGATGCGTGGCACGAGGTCGTTGGGAAAAATCTTTTCGGTGCCTTCCTTGTTGCCATAAACGGTGAAGGTGATGCCTTCATGGAGAAAGGAGAGATCGGCGGCCTGCTGGCTCTTGCGCAACTCTTCCGGGGGCAATCCGAGCAGGGTCTGGTGGAGGGCGCGGTAATGAGAACGCGGAACGCCGGGAGCCTCAAACATTTCATCAAAAGCTTTGTCGAACTGATAATTCACAAAAGAAGAATAACGTAAATTTCGCGCAGCGGTGGCCGTGGTTGTCATAGTCGCTCACTGCAACCCGGCAGGTGGCCCGGAAGATGGCCGCTTGCGTGGCAGATTGTGGGTCTCCGCACGTCTCCGCAACCTTTGATGCGCCAACCTCGCGACCGCGTGCAGCCGCGGCTCATAAGCCCAATAAAAGATTCGCGAGGGGACGGAGGTATCGAGAGGCAACTTTAGGACGCTGCGGAGAGGGTGTCCAATCGAAATCGTCGATATTGTGAATAGCTTTTGTGATGGCATGCAGGCCCCCCCCCGTGCCCCCAGAAGGCCGGACGCGCTATGCTTTCAGGAGGCAAATTGGAGGGTACGGTGCATACGGCGGACATCAAGTGGACAGGCAAGCAGCAATTCGTGGCCAAAGGCCCTTCGGGCCATGCTCTGGTGCTGGATGCGGACCGCAATTCAAACACGGGATGCGGGCCGATGGAGTTGCTATTGCTTGCGCTGGGCGCGTGCACGGCGACCGACGTGGTGATTATTCTCGAAAAAATGCGGCAAAACCTCGAGGCACTGGAAGTGATTTGCTCGGGCGAGCGGGCTGCGGAGCCTCCACAGGTGTGGACCAAGCTCGAGCTGGTGTATCGCTTGCGCGGCAAGCTGGACGAAGATGCGGTGAAGCGCGCGATTGCTTTGAGCGGCGAAAAATACTGTTCGGTGGCGGCGATGTTAGAGAAGACTGCCAAATTGGAATCGCGCTACGAAATTTTAGGAGCGAACGCCCGAACCTAAATCACGACGCAGTTCCCTTCAAGGCTTCCCGGATGCTGCGCTCCCGGCTGATTCCCGATTCCCGCCGATGTTGGGTCCGATTAACGCAAACCGTGCAAGTGGATTTTCATTCCGATTAGGCGAACTACCAGGAGTTAAGTCTATAACGGTGGAGTACAATCTTCCCCGTCTGTGAAGTGTCGGAGATTGCAATGAAATGCCTCCTGCCTGTCTTGCTATGGTTTTGCCTCGCATCAACCTCGAACGTCCTTGCTCAGTCCAAAACAGATGAAGAAGCGGTGGGCAAACTGCCGCAAGAATTTTGCGACGCATGGGCCAAACACGATGGCCACGCGCTCGCAAAACTCATGGCCGAGGATGTCGATTTCGTGACGGTTGCCACAACATATTTGCACGGCAGGCCTGATTTCGAGGCCTTCCATGTGCGCCTGCTGAGCGGTCGATTCAAAGACTCCACAATCACGGTTCTCGAAACTACGACTCGTTTTCTGCGACCGGATATGGCGGTAGTTCATTGGAGTTGGAGAATTGAGGGAGACAAGAATCCTGATGGCACACGGCGCGAGCCACGCTTTGGGATGATGACGCTAGTCGTGGAAAAGAAAAACGGCAATTGGCTGGTCATTGTGGGCCAGAACACGAACGCCATTCTTGGCATACCCCCTGAACTTCAAGACATCAAGACGCCCATTGCGATTCCCGGAACTGCCCCTGGACGTTAGCTACCTGTATGACTTTTGACGAACCTATGTGTCGAGGACCGTTGACTGTCGCGCCTTAATGCGCCTCCTCCCTGATACGTGGTTGGAAATGCTAGACGGTCGTAACGTGAATGGAACTCCGCACACGCCGGTTCCCACTCGCGTAGGTTCTCTGGACTCTCTGACCGTTTCAAATAGGTTTCTTGAATCCGTGAATGCAGGCGCACAATTTCGGCTGCATTTTCGCGGATTTGTTCTCTGATGCGTTCCGCGTCCATGCTTGTAGATTATTGGAGTAAGCATTGAATGATTCAGGCCGACACTTTTCTGAAGCCCGCAAGTCACTGATAAAACGGGGCCACCGGAAACCCACTTCCGGATGCTAGTTCGCTTGTCACGTCATCGCGATATCGCATAAAATCGCAGCGCGGCGTTTCTTCACTGTCTGGGTGGCACAACCCTCTTCGCGGAAAGTTTCCTGCGGCGGCGCCAGAATTACGTGGCAAGGAGAGATATGTCTCATCGCATTGCAGCCAAAATTACCGGTGTGGCTGGATACGTTCCGCCGAAGGTGCTCACCAACGCCGATCTGGAAAAAATGGTGGAGACCAACGACGAATGGATTCGCACGCGAACCGGGATCCGCGAGCGCCACATTGTAGAAAATGGCACGGCGACATCGCATCTGGCGACGGAGGCAGCGCGAGCGGTACTGGCGCAAACGGGAACGCATGCGGCGGACATTGAACTGATCGTGGTGGCCAGCGTGACGCCGGACATGATGTTTCCGGCGATGGCTTGCCTAGTGCAAGACCGCCTTGGCGCAAAAAAAGCGTGGGGTTTCGATTTGTCGGCGGCGTGTTCGGGCTTTGCGTATGCGCTGACGGTCGGCGCGCAATTCGTGGGTTCCGGAGCTCACAAAAAAGTGTTGGTGATCGGCAGCGACGCCATGAGCACGATTCTGGATTATAAGGACCGCGCGACGTGCGTGCTTTTCGGTGATGGCGCTGGCGCGGTGCTGCTTGAACCGGCGGCCGACGGCGAGGGCATTCTGGATTTTGCGCATGATGTGGACGGCAGCGGCGGACCGTTCCTGTACATGCCGGGCGGGGGCTCGCTGCATCCGCCAACGCACGAGACAGTCGACAAGAATATGCATGTGGTCCACCAGGAAGGCTCCCAGGTCTTCAAATACGCGGTGCGGCGGATGGCGGAGCAAGCTACGGCGCTGCTGGAGCGCAATGGCTTCACCAGCAAGGATCTGGCACTGGTGGTGCCGCATCAGGCGAATTTGCGGATTATTCGCGCTATGCAAGACCGCCTGGGTATTGAGGACTCCAAGGTGATGGTGAACATCGACCGTTTCGGAAACACCACGGCGGGAACGATACCGCTCGGTCTGCGCGACGCCGTTTGTGAGGGTCGATTGCGCAAAGGTGATCTGGTTTTGCTGGTAGCGGTAGGCGCGGGCTACACCACGGGCGGCGTTTTGCTGCGTTGGGGATATTGATTTAAGTGGTTAGCACGAGCGCAGAGAAGCCGCGAGCGCCAAGTTGTCTTGCAGGCGGCGGTCAATCTGCACCGCGGCGTAGCGGGCGCAAATAGCGCGTTCGCGTTCGACCCAAGCGGCCAGCGCGGACGATTTCGCGCCGAGAGTGCGGCCAATGGCGTGAATTACCGCATGGTACACGCGGACGCCACCGATTCCGCGATTGTAAGGACTCAATTCCACTGTTATGTCGTGAAGCTCGGCGAGAATCTCGAAGTGTCCGGCGGTGATCCTGCCGTTTTCGACTGCGGCGGATTCCAGAACCTGCGCAGAAATGGGCTGAGCGGCTTCGGCGGAAAGAACAGCCCGCCAATAGTAAACCGCGAACTGGGTGAGCGCGGTGATCGAGATCGCAAATAGCATGGCGGCAAACATTATTGCCTCTATCGAGCATGTTAGACTTCGCACCCGGGTGGGCCAATAGCTCTGGGGTACCAGGGCCGTAGAACCTGTGGAAGGTACTCGTTTATTAACAGCAAGGCGGCGAGGGCAGCTGCCCCGCCTGCGGGAGCCTGGGGGGTAGGTTATGACGCGCATTCGGTATCGATTCTGGCTGCTCATCGCGGGACTCGCACTGTGTGCCGGCGGAACGATGTGGTCGGCAAAATCGTACGTTGCGGCGTCGGAGCGACCAGACGACAAGCTTGGCGATGGCGACCCCGGGGCCATCGCTAAGCTATTGACTTCTCAACAGGATGCATGGAACCACGGCGATATTGATGCGTTCTTGGAGGGTTACTGGCACTCCCCGGACGTGTCTTTTTCGGGCAGTAGCGGCATTACTCGTGGGTTTGCCGGGGTTCGCGACCGTTATCACAAGAATTATGCGGACCGCGCCGCCATGGGCGAACTCGATTTTTCACAACTTGAGTTTCGCCGCCTAGGGCCGAATGCCGAGCTCGTGCTAGGTCACTGGCATCTCGAGCGGGAAAAAGGCGACGTTGGCGGGGTGTTTACGCTGGTGTTCCAAAGGTTTCCCGATGGCTGGCGGATTGTCCATGACCATACCAGCGCCGTTCCGTGACAATTTAGCGATACAAGATTTGAGGAGTCCAGATGCCGGAGTCAGAACGGACGACGACCCGGGTTCAGGATCGTCCCTTACGCGTTGATTCAGCCGGGTTCGCTGTGGGGTCGGGAGACGGCATGAGCGGCAATCTCTTGCAGCGCAAATTGGTGCGGCCGATCATCGACCTGTTGAAGCAGGGAGTGACACCAGAAAAAATGGCGTTGAGCCTGGCGCTGGGAGCCGCTTTGGGGATCTTTCCCGTGCTCGGATCGACCACCGCTTTGTGCGCGATCGCGGCGCTGGCGTTTGGTTTGAATCTGCCGGCGATCCAGATCGTGAACTACTTTGTGTACCCGGCACAAATTGCGCTGTTGATTCCCTTCTTCCGGCTGGGGGAACGGATGTTTCGAGCGCCACACCTCGCGATCTCCGTGCCACAGATTTATGCCATGCTTCACGAAAACGTGTGGTCCGTGATGCGCTTGCTCGGGACGACCACGTGGCACGCGATTGTGGTGTGGAGTTTGGCCGCACCGCTAATCGTGACGGTGATTTACTTCCCTTTAGCGCCGCTGTTGCGGCGGGTGTTGCGCAGACAAATGACTTCCGCAGTCGAGCAGGCGTGAACCGGCAATGGCGGAGTTACAGGATTTCCAGAATTTCTTCGTAGCGTTTGAACGGCGGAATTAAATAAGCGCCGGCCATTTCTGTGCGGGCCCACGCCAGCATTTGGCGAGCGGCATCGAACCCACAATCCCTGGCGGAAGCGCCGGCCCGCTCCATGGCTTTCAGAACCGGTTCGGGAATCATGATGCCGGGAACTTCATTGTTGAGGCGCAGCGCTTGCTTGTAACTGTTCAGCGGCCAAACGCCGATCAGCACCGGAATGGCTGGCGGGCCGCCGAGCTTTTTCAAAAACGCATGCCAGTGTTCAGGGTCGAAGAGCGGTTGCGTCATGGCAAAGTGCGCGCCAGCTTCGACTTTCGCGTGGAAGCGCTCGATTTCGTTGTCGAGATCGTCGGCAACGGGATTGAGCGCGACGCCGATGGTGAAATTTGTGGCGCCGCCAAGCGTTTTGCCCGCCCAGTCCGTTCCTTGATTCAGGCGATGCAAAATTTTTACCAGGCCTACGGAATCAACTTCGTAGACGCCACTGGTTTCCGGATAATCGCCGACAGATGGTGGATCACCCGTGATGCCGAGGATGTTGCGCACGCCGCCAACCGTCCACGCGCCCAGCAGCATGGCTTGCAGACCGATGATGTTGAAATCGCGCGTGGTGAGATGCGGAACAGTTTCCACCCCGCGCGCTTCCAGGGCGCCAGCGACGATTAAAGCGTCCATGCCGACGCGGGCCATCGCGCCGCTGTTGATGTCGATCGCGTCGGCTTTGCCGCTGGCCATGATTTTGTCGACTTGTTCGTAGATGCGGTCGAGTGCGATGCCCTTTGGCGGATCGATTTCTACGCAAACGGTAAATTCCTTGGCGCGCAATTTTTTCCAGAACTTGCTTTCGGGGTCGCGCTCTGGAATGGGCGCCGCTTTCGATGTGGTCTTTGGGATGACTTCCGTCGCGGGCGCTGTCGCGCTGTGCTTCGCGGGACGCCACGATTTAACAGCCTCGGCCATGGCGCGAATGTGGGCAGGCGTCGTGCCGCAGCAGCCGCCGAGAATGCTGACGCCAAGCGCAGCGGCCTCTTTTGCGAATAGCGCAAAATATTCCGGCGAAGATTTTGGATAAACGATGCGGTCGCCTTCGCGCTTGGGAAAACCGGCGTTGGGCATGCCGCTGACGCGAAGGTCACCGACCGAGGCGAGTTCGCCGAGCACTGGCAGCAGCGATTGCGGGCCCAGTGTGCAATTCGCGCCGATGACCTGCACGTTTTTGTTCTTGAGCAGGGCAGCTGCGGCGGCGGGCCGCATGTCACCGTACGACGTGCCTTCCTCGGCGTAAGTCAGCTGCGCAATGATCGGCAAGCCGGAGAAAGAGCGGATGGCATCGATGGCCAGCAACAGCTCTTCGATGTAAGAAAAAGTTTCCAGACAATAGAGATCGACGCCGCGTTCTTCGAGCGCCAGCGCTTGCTCATGAAAAATGGCTTGGATTTCGGCGGGCTCCGGATGGCGGGACTGCACGCCGAGGCCCAGCGGGCCCATTGAGCCGGCGATCAAGACTTCTCGCGCGGCAGATTCGCGCGCTTCGCGGGCGATTTTGACGCCCCGGCTGTTCAGCTTTTGTACTTCATCGCCCAGTCCCAGCGGCGCGAGCTTGAAGCGGTTGGCGCCGAAGGTGTTGGTCTCGATGATTTGCGCGCCAGCCTCAATGTACGCCTGATGCACGCGGAAGACCGCTTCGGGTTCCGTGGCGTTCACTTCGTCAAAGCAGCGCTGCGAGCCCACGGTTTCGTGCAGCATCGAGCCCATCGCGCCGTCAGCGATGAGTATGGAGTCTTTGAGCAGAGCATTGAAATCGAGAATTTTCACAGGGGCTGATTCCTATCTGGATATTTCGTCGTGTGCCACTCAGGTTAGCGCTTCTGTTCCATGAGCGTGGCCACGGTACTCATCAAGTCGTACTTGGTGAGAATTTCAAAATGCGCACCGCCCATATCCACGAACACCGCGGGATTTTCGTGGCTCAAGATGTACGTGATGCGCTCAACCGGCGCGTTGCGCGCGATTTGCGGCATCGGCTTGCTCATCACTTCGCGAACCACTAATTTGCGCAGGTCTTTGCCCTGCAACGCCATGGTAAGAATTTGATCTTCGTAGACTGTGCCGATCGGCGCGTTTTCTTCGAAGATGGGAATTTGCGAAATGTCCTGCTCCTGCATGGTTTTCAGCGCATGGAAAACAGTCTGGTACGGCCGCGCGATCACCAGTTCGCGCACTTTACCGGCTTTGTGTTTCGCCGCGATGATGTCGCCGGCGGTGATGGGCACGGCGGACTCCACGTAGCCGCGTTCGCGCATCCATTCGTCGTTGTACACCTTGCTGAGGTAGCGCATGCCGGTGTCCGGCAGGAAAGCAACGATGAACGCATCCGGGCCGAGGTCTTTCGCAACGCGCAGCGTCGCGGAGATACATCCGCCGCCGGACCCGCCGGTGAACAGCCCTTCCAACTTTACGAGGCGGCGCGCCACAACGAAGCACTCTTCGTCATTCACTTGAATGACATCGTCGAGAATTTTCATGTTCATGGTCGTGGGAAAAAAATCCTCGCCAATGCCTTCGACCACGTAGGTCTTGGCTTTGCTGGTCGCTCCGGTTTTGAAGGAGTCGTAATAGAGCGAACCGAAAGGATCGACTCCGATGATTTTGATGGCGGGATTTTTTTCCTTCAAATATTTGCCGACACCACTGATGGTGCCGCCGGTACCCATACCGCAAACGAAGTGCGTGATCTTGCCTTCGCTGTCTTCCCAAATTTCCGGCCCGGTGGTGCGGTAATGCGCTTCCGGATTCATGGGATTGGCGTATTGATTCGGATAGTAGGAATTGGGGATATCGCGCGCAAGTTTTTGCGCCACGGAATAATAGCTGCGCGGATCTTCCGGCTCGACGGCCGTCGGGCACACAATCACTTCTGCGCCCAGCGCTTTCAGCAAATCCACTTTTTCCTTGGACTGCTTATCGGTGATGGTGAAAACCATTTTGTAACCGCGCACCGCGGCGACCAGCGCCAAACCCATGCCGGTATTGCCGGACGTACCTTCAATAATCGTGCCACCAGGCTTCAGCAGCCCCTTTTTTTCGGCTTCGTCGATCATGGTGATGCCGATGCGGTCTTTTACGGAGCCGCCGGGATTCGTGTAATCGGCTTTTACGTAAATCTGCGACTTCAAATCGCCATTGATGCGATTGAGCCGCACGAGCGGAGTGCCGCCGATGGCTTCCAGAATGTTGTTACATTTCATGGTGACTTCTCGAGCGCCGCGCCTTTTGGCGATGACCGCCGCATTTCAGCCAAAATTCCGGCTGTGCCATAATCTTCCTAGTTTAGCATGCGCCTGCGGACCCCGCAGGAAAGCGCCGGGAGCGATGTCATGCGGGAAAACGTGTCAAGCGGAACGGCCTGGGAACCCATCGTCGGGTATTCGCGGGCGGTGAGAGTCGGAAGTGTAATTAGCGTTTCGGGAACCACGGCTACGGGGCCTGACGGCAAAATTGTGGGCATCGGCGATGCCTATGCGCAGACCGTGCAAACCATTCGAAACATTGAGGCCGCACTGACCAGAGCAGGCGCGTCGCTCAAAGACGTGGTGCGCACGCGGCTTTTTGTCACCAATATTGCCGAATGGGAGAAAATCGGCCGCGCTCACGGCGAATTTTTTGGCGCCATCCGCCCCGCCACCAGCATGGTCGAGGTGAGCAGCCTAATTTCGCCTGAAATGCTGGTGGAAATTGAAGCCGACGCCATTCTGGACGGCCAGCTGGCATCGCCATGACCGCGGCCCTCTACGATTCGGTTATCGCGGATTTTTATGACGCTTCGCCCGTGGTGGTGAGCCGCCAGAAGGACGTGGTTTTTTACCGCGATGCCGCAGAGCGGTACGGCGGTCCGGTGCTTGAGCTGGGTTGCGGCACGGGGCGCATCACCATGGCAATCGCGGAGGCCGGCCAACAAATCACCGGCTTGGATAATTCGGAGAAAATGTTGCAGTGCGCGACGCAAAAAGTTGCCGTGTTACGCCCCGAACAGCGGCAGCGCGTCACATTACTGCCGGGAGATATGCGTCGTTTTGCGCTGCACCAACAGTTTCAGTCGATCATCATTCCTTTTCGTCCGTTCCAGCATCTTTTGCCGGTGCGCGAACAGCTCGATTGCCTCGACTGCGTCCGTGAACATCTCGCACTTGGCGGCAAGCTGATCATGGATTTTTTTCAAACAGATGCGGCGCGCATGCACGATCCGGAATTCTTGAAAGAACATTTCATCGCGGAATATGAAATGCCCGGCGGCCGCAAGGTTCGTCTGAGCGAGCGCATCGCCGCCTTCCATCGCGCGGAGCAGTGCAACGATGTGGAGATGGCATTCGAAGTTACCGGCGCGGATGGCCGCACCACGCGCAACGTTTTCGCGTTTACATTTCGCTATTTTTTCCGCTACGAAGTCGAACACCTGCTGGCGCGCAGCGGTTTCCGCGTCATGGAGTCGTGGGGCGATTTCGATCGCTCAGAGTTGAAAGACGATTCGCCAGAAATGATCTTTGTAGCGGAATCCACGTAAGACGCGCGCCTACCATTTCGCGCGGATGCGATACCGCAGCACCGCAGTCCCGTCTTTTTCGACCGGCACGTTGAATTGCGCAGCGAAAGCAGCGGTCTTCGTGAATTTGTAGCTCGAAGAAACCATTTCCCAATCGCCGCCGATGGGCTCATTCACCTCGACCACAATCGGCGTTTCCTTGTGATTGCGCAGCGTGATTTCGTACTCCATTTCCCACACATGCGTATCGATCTTTTTGTAGTCGGTCTGTTTGCGCTCGGACACCACGTCGAAAGCGTTGCCAATATGCACAGTGATATCCTCATCCTTCGGCGTGTGTTCGATGCGGTCTTCGCCAATAAAGAGCACGCCGCCGCGCGAATCTTTTTGGTACACGCGGAGATTTCCTGCCGGCAACGGCATGCCCAATCCGGACTTCTCGGCATTTCTAAATTTGTAATACACCAGCACTGCGTCTTTGATCGGTGAACCGGGATTCTGCTGGCTGCGGTAATAGTAATTTTGTCCGTTCACCACGAACAGCTTGTCGACCGGGACGTTGCTCCCTTGCAGCAGGCTGATTTGCTTGGTTTCCTTGTCTTCGACAGAAGTTTTGCGTCCCAACGTGTACAGATGATATTCGCTGAAATTCTCCTGCTGGAACTGCGGCGCGGCTTTGCCTCTAGAAACGTCGGGCATCACGCTCATTGCCTCCATCCGAGTGTTCTGGGGCAAGCGGTTCAAATCACCAGCAACCAGCTGCAATTTCGCATTGTGAAACGCCGTCCCGCAGTTGTTGCCGATGGTTACCCAGCCATCGAGGTCCGCAGCCTTGTCTTCACGCGCCACCGTCAAAACGTAATCAGCATTCCAGGTAAGTCCCGTCGCCAGATACGACGTCTCAATCTGCTGCCTGCGCGCCCCGGAATTTTCCAGCGACATCAGCAAAGTCGGCCGGTCGTAAAGGTTCGCCGGCACTTCCGGAAAGTGATAACTCTCCACCGCCGGATTGGTCACAATGTCGTTGCCGATTTTCCACACCGTCCCGCTGTTATCCGCCAGCAGCGTAGCCTTGATCTGTTCGCGCTTGGTGGTGTTGTTGTCAAAGTACGAGCGCTCCAGGGTAATTTCTTTTCCGACGTATTTGTGCAGTAATTTCGCCGGCTCCAGCAAATCGTATTCGTAATTTTGTTCCACCACGTCAAGTTTCGCCGCGTCGGTCAACGAGCGAAAATGCACCGTAGCGGGATTCACGGTCGCCGCAATGTCCATAAATTTCAAACGGAACACGCCCGAAGGCAGGTTGAGCTGGCGCACGTCGCGCACCAGCGCGACATTCGAATTGTAAACGGTCACCGCCAGCTCGGTTTGATCGGCAAGGGTGCTCGCAGCGTCGCCGGTTCCGTGAACACTCTCTTTTTGTGCTTGCGGCGGCGAAGCATCTTGCCGTCCGCCGGCAAACAGGGCGGCCCCGCCCGCGGCGAGCACCACGGCGCTCCAGCCGCTCATGATCCACAGACACTTTTTGCCTAGAAAATTTCCCATATCGCTCACCTCTGCGCAAAATTGGCTTCCTCGGTTAGAACGCGCCCGTGGCAAATTCTTGCAAACAAGAATCGCAGCCAAAACTCTGACTTAGTTATGGGCAACCGCGCTCCAGGAAATTCCCCCGTCAGCGGTAACGAAGATATTATTCCTGTTCGCATCCCAAATCGTGGCGTGCTGCGCATCTATCGCGCTGATCCCGGCGATCTCTCCTGCTATGGGCGACGCTCGTTTCTTCCAATGTGCTCCGCCGTCCACGCTGCGCAAAATCGTTCCTGCGCCTCCCACAATCCAGCAAATCTCCGCGCTCGGTGCAAACCCGCCGGACAAATCCGCCTTCACGTGGCTCTTTTGTTTTTTCCAATGCGCCCCGCTGTCCTGGGAATTTTCAATGCGTCCGCCGTGGCCCACGCGCCACAGAATAGTCCCGCCGGGCGCGGAAACCTGCGCCACTCCCGGAGTCAATAGCACCAAGTTAGAAACGTTGCGCCCGGCGATTGGCAGCGATTGCATGCTGTTGGTATCGGCCGTGATGTCCCCGGCTTGGCTTTGCGCTACCGGAGGTGCTGCTCCGAGAACAGTTACCGTCTGGGTCATTGCAGGCACGGGCGGCGGCGCCGCCGGTTTCGCAGCAGCATCCGTTACGCCATTGCTGGGAGGCGCCTCCGCAGTCACTTCGACCGATTCCGTCGTTCTCGCAGGCGGAACGATCTTCGCCCCCGCGCTATCCGTCGCGACGCCTGCACCAGAGCCAGACGCAATCCCGCCTGCGAGTCCGTAACCGAAGCCGCTCCTCGCTTTCCCTCTCTCTGACGGTGTCGGCACCACCATCGGTGGTTTCGCGAGTCTCGAATTCGCCGCGGGCAACTCTTTCGCTAACGATTTCTCGTCTCGCCCAGTCGATTCCTGCTTCTGCGCCACCAGATCATCGCGCGACCTTGCGCCAACTTCGGGCGATGCGCTTCCGATCTTGTCCGTTCCGGAAGCCGCGCCCGGCGCTTTCTTTTCCGCGATCGGCGCAGACTCACGATTCTGCGCCACTTCCGTCGTTGCCTTCTGATTTGGATGCGCTTCCTTCTGGTAGTTCACCCCGATCCACACCATCAGACCCGCGGCAATCGCGCCCAGCGGGGCAACCCAATACCGCGTCGCCCGGCGCGAAGATTGCTTCGGTGCAGGCATCGCCAGGGGCGGCGCCCGCAATTCGCGCGCCTGCTTCGCCTCTTCCTCCGCGATCGTCCCCATCGATACTTCGTCGGTGGCTCCAAGCTGCGACAAAATCTCCCGGCAACGCGCGCATTCCGGAATATGCCTTGCGCATTCCGCCATTTCCGCTGCCGTCAGACTTCGCTCATGATAAGCGCCAAGAATTTCCGCACCCGGACAGTTTGCCGTCGCCCCTCGCAAATCTCCAGACGCGCCGCCGCGCAATTGCCGCGCCAGTGCTTTTTCAAACATCGCGTCGCGTTCGTCAGTAGCCATAGCCTTTACCTTGCATAGAACGAATTCCGCGGCTCTTCTTGCAATCGTCCTTCAAAACACTCGAATTCCGCGCTGTACATCACGAATCTTTCCTTCCCGCCTCACGCTGCGTAATTCCTTCGCTGGCGGACGGGAAAAGCAAATTGAAGTCGATCGGCGCATCTTCCGTCGCATATTCGAAACAGAGTGCAATCTGCGCATCGCTCAGTCCACGCTCTGCTGTATGGTTTACCTCAGTATCGCGCCCCATCGCGTCGCCACGCGGCACGTCTTGGCGCAGCGTCTCTTCCACACGTTCCCGCAATTCGCGCCGAATCCGCTCCAAGTTTCTCGACACGCTCGATTCATGTTCCGCACCCAGCACTCCAACCTCCGCCAGCGTTTTTTCTTGCGCATAATATCGTCTGATCCGCTGCGAGTCGGCCAGGGTCAGTTTTTGCAGTGCGTCGCACAACGCGCTGCAAAACCGCGCAACATATTTCTCACGATAGGGATCTGCGGGAGCGGCCAGCGGCCCGAGGGAATCTTTGTGGCGATGATCGATCCCGGTCCGTAACTGGCCATCCGGG
>Ga0182024_10008074_pt1 | contig 22397 bp, 25 predicted proteins | sample P32metaG_FD_120480 | JGI IMG/M metagenome (GOLD analysis project Ga0182024, IMG submission 120480) | Permafrost microbial communities from Stordalen Mire, Sweden - P3-2 metaG (Illumina Assembly) | ecosystem: Environmental > Terrestrial > Soil > Wetlands > Permafrost | place: Sweden: Stordalen... | reverse complement strand
TCGAACGCTGGCGGCGCATTGCGAAATCCGCGGCACAACAGTCCGGCCGCGTCCGCGTGCCCGACGTAGCCGGCGTGTACGATTGGGATGCGTTGCTGGCGACCTTCGCAGAATACGACCGCGTCTACGTGCCGTGGGAGCTCGCGATGCCCTCGCCGCTGCGCGATGTGTTCGAGCGCGAACTGAGCGACGCGACGAACGTCCTCATCGTGATCGGACCCGAAGGTGGGTTCTCATCCGACGAGATCGTGCGCGCGCAGCAATCCGGCGGGCGCACGATTTCGCTCGGCCGGCGCATCTTGCGAACGGAGACCGCCGCACTCGTCGTCCTCAGCGCCATCCTCTACGCGCGCGGCGAGCTCTAGTTCGCCCGATGCCGAACGCAGCATCCCTCACCGTTCGGCCGGGTTCGTAGCCGGTGTGAACGCCGTCGTCGTCGATCGTGCCGCCGCGGGCGGCCTCAAGCTCACCGCGGTCTCGCCGCCTGTGCCGCTTCCCTTCGAAGCGGTCGTGCGCGTCGCCGCGATCAGCTTGAACCTGGGCGAGGTTCGGCGGTCCAAGAACAATGCCGACGGCTGGCGGCCGGGATGGGATTTCGCCGGAACGGTCGAGCGCGCCGCACAGGACGGCAGCGGTTCGCCGGCGGGAACGCGTGTCGTCGGGTTGGTTGACGAAGGCGCGTGGGCCGAACAGGTCGCGGCGCCGACGAAGAATCTCGCCGCGCTGCCCGACGGCGTCTCGTTCGAACGCGCCGCGACGCTCCCCGTCGCGGGCTTGACCGCGCTGTACGCGCTGGGCAAACGCGGGTCGCTACTGGGCCGTAACGTCCTGGTGACCGGCGCGTCCGGCGGCGTGGGAATCTTTGCGCTGCAACTCGCGCGCCTGGCCGGCGCGCGCGCGGTCGCGCTCGTTCACCGAGCGGAGAAGCGTGCCGCGGTCGAGGGATACGCCGATGTGACGTTCGTCGGCGAGCCGAGCGCGGCGCAGGATGCCGGCCCGTTCGATCTCGTTCTCGAGTCGATCGGCGGTGCCGTTTTCGCCGGCGCGTTGCAGCAACTCGGCGAGAACGGTGTGCTGGTGACCTTTGGCACGTCGGCCGATCGCTCGAGCACGATCGAAGTCGCGCCGTTCTATCTGCGCGGCGGGCTCTCGGTCTACGGCTTCTACCTCTTCTACGAGCTTCGGCGGACGGCGGCGGGCGAGGGATTGGCGCGGCTGGCCGGACTCCTCGGCGCCGGCAAGCTGGACGTGCGCATCGACGACACGCTGCCGTTCGCGAAGATCGCCGACGCCGTCGATCGCCTGTGGAACCGCGGCGTCACCGGAAAGATCGTCGTCACGCTCTGACCGTTCCGACAGTGCGGGCCCGGTTCGGCGTGCTAGCGTGATCGCATGAACCGGGCAGTCCTGGTCGTCGGCTTCGTGCTCTTCGTGGCGATGATGGGCAGCAACATCCCGGCCCCGCTCTACGAGCTGTACCGCGTCGGGTTCGGCACGACGACCTTCGCGATCACCGGGGTGTTCGCGACGTATCCGATCGCGCTCGTCGTCATGCTGATCGTCTTTGCGCGGTTGCCCGACCGCATCGGCCGGCGGCCGGTACTTGCAATCGGAATCGTCGCGGCGGCCCTCGGCTCGGCGGCGTTTCTGTTCGCGCGCTCGATCGAGCCGCTGTTTTTGGGCCGCGTGTTGGCCGCGGTCGCAATCGGGGCGATGGGCGCGGCCGGACCGCCGGCGCTGGTCGAGCTCGATCCGACGCACGATCGGCGCCGTGCGGCGCTCGTTGCGACCTTTGCCTTTTCGCTCGCGTGTGGCGTCGCGCCGTTCGTCAGCGGCGTGCTCGCGGTGACCGCGCCGGCTCCGCTCGTGACGCCGTTCGTCGTGCAACTGCTGCTGTGCGCGCTCGCGCTCGCATCGCTCGTGCTCGTCCCGGAGACGCGTCCGGCGCATGCGGCCGCGCACGCGTCGCCGGTGCGCCTGACGCCCCCGGCGCGCCGCGCGTTCGTCGCCGCCTCGTTCACCAGCGGGATCACGTGGTGGCTGGCGTCGCTGTTCGTTTCGATCGTGCCGGCCTTCGTCGGTGCGCTGCTCGACGTGCACAGCCCAGCACTGCAAGGTGCGCTCGCGCTGGTCGTGTTCGTCGTCTCGCCCGTGACGCAGGTCATCGCGCGCGGCGTCACCGATCGATTCGCGTCGCGCGCCGGACTGCTCGGCACCGTTCTCGCGCTCGTCGCGCTGCTCGGCGCGCCGGCGGTTCACTCGCTGTTGCTGTTCGCGGTGGGGAGCGTCGTCGCCGGGATCGCCCACGGGCTCGGATTCCTGGGCGCGCAAAGCACGATCAACCGCATCGCGCCGGCGACCTCGCGCGCCGCATTGTCCGCGCGCTTCTATGCGATCACCTACGTCTGTATCGGCGTTCCGTTGCTCACGATCGGCGCGCTCACCACGCGCATCGGGCTGTACGGAGCGCTCGGAACAGTCGCGGCAGTTGTCGCGGTTGCGGCGCTCGTGCTTGTCACGATGATTCCCCGAGCCGACGCGCTACGCGCCGGCGACGAAACCCCGGATCACGCGGCCGCGTCTGTACGGGCATGAACCTTCATGCTTGGCTTGCGTTCGCGCTCGTCGCGCTCCTGGTCTCGCTGGTCCCCGGTCCCGCGGTGATCTCGGTCGTCGGCTCCGCGCTGCGCGGCGGCATGCGCGCCTCCGTCGCGACCAACGCCGGAATACTCGTCGGCGACTCCGTGTTCGTCGCCGCCGCCGCCGCCGGACTCGGCGCGTTGCTGGTTGCATCGCATCCCGTCTTCATCGCGGTGCGCTGGCTCGGCATCGCCTATCTGGCCTATCTCGGGGTTCGCGCGTTGTTCGACCGTGGCGCGGGGTTTAGCGTCGAACCGAAGGGCGTCACGTCACACGCATTTCGCCTCGGGCTGACGACGCAGCTGGCGAATCCGAAGGTGATGCTGTTCTTCGGGGCGCTTGTGCCGCAGTTCGTCGACGCAACACGCCCGGCGGCACTGCAGTTCGCGCTACTCGGCGCGACCTTCATCGCCGGCGATGCGCTCGTGTTCACCGGATACGGGCTCGCCGCTCATCGCGCACGCCGTTTCTTGCGCAGCCCGCGAGCGGCGCGGGTGACGTCGCGCGTCACGGGCGTCGCCATGTTGGGCGCCGCGGCGCGGCTCGCCGCCGAACGCTGAAGGCCCAGCGGGGGGACGGGCGAGCCCGGGCTTCACCGGTCGAGGTGGTGCTTGCCGAGTTGATATCATTATGATATCATCGTGCGACCATGCGTGCGTTTCCCGCGCGCCTGGACGAACTGGTGTACGCCGAACTGAGACGGCGGTCGGAGACCGAGCGAAAGAGCATGAACGCGGTACTGAACGAATCGCTGGAACGCCACTTCCGCGGACACTCCGATGCACGGTCCGCGCTGTTGCGAGCGCTCGCCGCGCTCGACGAAAGCGAGCGGAGCAAGACGTGATCGCGGCGTACAACTCCGGTTCGACCATGGCACGCACCCTCGAATCGCTCGAACCCGGGACCCCCGTTTTCGCCGGTGACACGCGCGTCGGCGACGTGCGCGCCGTTTTTGCCGAAGGCGATGCTCGTTCGGCCGAACTGCTGGTCGTCCATTGGGATGCGATCGGCGACCAAGTCGCGGTGCCGACGACCGAGGTCGCCGACGTCAGCGAGCGCGGCGTCGAGCTCATGCGCCGCGAACCGGATCAGTACGCAGATCTCGCGCCGTTCGATGCCGATCGCTTTCCGACCATGAAGCGGCTCAAGTGACCGGTCATCTCTCGGAGCGGATGGAGTTGCACGCGGTGCCCGGCACGACCACCATGAAATTCTCGATCGTCGTCCCCACCTACAACGAAGCCGCCGGAATCGAACGGCTCGTCACGACGGTCGCCGGCATCTTCGAACAAGCGGGGCTCGACGGCGAGATCATCGTCGTCGACGACAACTCGCCGGACGGTACCGGCGCGATCGTCGACCGGCTCGAGCGCGAGGGCTATCCGGTGCGCTGCCTGCACCGCCCCGGCAAGCTGGGACTCTCGTCGGGTGTCATCGACGGCTGGAAGTTCGCGCGGCCCGATTCGGTCGCGCTCGGCGCGATGGACGCCGACTTCTCGCACGACGCCGCGATCATTCCGCGCATGGTCGATGCGCTGCAGAACGGTGACTACGGGCTGGCGATCGGTTCGCGGTACGTTCCCGGCGGCGGCATCGAGAACTGGCCCAAGCGCCGGATCATCACCTCGCGCATCGCGATCGCCCTCGCCCAACCGCTCACGCCGGTGCGCGACATTACCTCGGGCTATTTCCTGGTGCGGCGCGACGCGATCGACGGCGTCGAGCTCGATCCGATCGGATTCAAGATCGGGCTCGAAGTGATCGCCAAGGCGAACTATGGTCGCGTGCTCGAAGTTCCGTACGTGTTTCACGACCGCGTCGCCGGAACGTCGAAGCTGAACCAAGGTGAGATCTTCAATTACCTCAAGCAACTCGGCCGCATCTACGCCGCGCGGCTGAGCGGGAAGCCTCGTCGCCCGGAGGGCTCCTAGCGATGCCGATGCCGGAATGGCTGCGCCTTCGCCGCGCCGAGCCCGTCCCGGCCGACCAAGCTGCACAGTGGACGAAGTGTCCCAAGTGCGGCTCGATGATCTATCGGCCCGATCTCGCCGCGAACGCGTGGGTCTGCTCGACCTGCGGCCATCATTTCCGCATGCACGCGTTCGACCGCATCTCGATGCTGGTCGATGCCGACTTCGTGGAGATCGGCGGCGAGCTGCTGCCGAGCGATCCGCTTGGCTGGACTGACAAGGTTCCGTATCCGCAGAAACTCGCCCGCGATCGTGAGAAATCGAAGCTCACCGAAGGCGTCGTCTGCGGCTTCGCGTCGATCGGCGGACAGCCGGTCGCACTCGGCGTCATGGACTTCAACTTCCGCGGCGGCACGATGGGAACGGTCGTCGGCGAACGCATCACCCAGCTGTTCGAGCGCGCGCGCGAGCGGCATCTCCCGTGCGTCGTGTTCACCGCCAGCGGCGGCGCGCGCATGGAAGAGGGAATGCTCGCGCTGATGCAGATGGCGAAGACGACGCTGGCGGTGCGCCGTTTCCGCGACGAGGGCGGGTACTACATCAGCGTGCTGACCGATCCGACCACGGGCGGCGTTTCGGCCTCGTTCGCGTTCCAGGCCGACGTCATCATGGCCGAAGCGCGCGCGGCGATCGGCTTTGCCGGCCGGCGCGTCATCGAGCAGACGATCCGCCAGAAGCTGCCCGACAACTTCCAGACGGCGGAGTTCTTACTCGAGAAGGGCGCCCTCGACATGGTCGTCGAGCGCAGCGCGCTCAAGCCGGCGCTGATCCGACTGCTCGACTATGGCGTCGGCGGGCAGCGACCCTCGAACGGCCGCTTGGCGGCGTCGTCGGTCGCGCCGACCGAATCGGGCGAGGTCGCGGTTCCGAGCGAATCGCAGGGCAGCCGCACGTGAACGCGGTCGTCGAGCGCGAGAAGGGACTCATCGAGCTCGAGGAACGCATCGCGGCGCTCAAGGCGCACGCCGCGCAGCAGCCGGTCGACCTGACCGCCGAGATCGCTGCGCTCGAGTCGAAGTACGCCCAGATCCAGCGCGAGATCTTCGGTTCGATGACGCCCTGGCAGCGGGTCAACATGGCGCGCCATCCCAAGCGTCCGCTCGGGAGCGACTACATCGCCGCGCTGGATCAGTTCGATGAGCTCCACGGCGACCGGCACTTCCGCGACGACCACGCGATCGTCGGCGGTTTCGCGAAGCTGCGCGGACGGCGCGTCGTTGCGATCGCCCAAGACAAAGGCCGCGACACCAAGGAGAAGGTGCTGCGCAACTTCGGGATGCCGTCGCCCGAAGGCTATCGCAAAGTTCTCCGGCTCGTGCGGCTGGCCGACCATCTGAATCTGCCGGTGGTAACCTTCGTCGACACCAGCGGAGCCGATCCGGGGATCGGCTCGGAAGAGCGCGCACAGGGCGAGGCGATCGCGCAGTCGCTGTACGAGCTGGCGGCGGTCGGGGTCCCGATCGTCGCGACGATCATCGGCGAAGGCGGCTCGGGCGGCGCACTCGCGCTGGCGCTGGCCGATCGCGTGCTCATGCTCGAGCACGCCGTGTATTCCGTCGCCTCGCCGGAGGGTGCGGCCGCGATCCTTTGGGGTGACGCCGGCCGCGCGGAAGAAGCGGCTTCGCGGTTGAAGTTGACGTCCGGTGATCTGCTGCAGTTCGGGATCGTCGACCAGGTGATCGCCGAGCCGCTCGGTGGGGCGCATCGCGACCCGGCGGGCGTGATCGGCGCCGTGCTGTCGGCTGTCGACGACGCGCTCACGACGTTGACGGCGGTGCCGCCCGATCAGTTGCGCGATCGGCGCTACGCAAAGTTCCGCCGGATCGGATCGGCCGTACCATGAGCTGGTCGCCGCTCGGGCGGCTCGCCGGCCGGCTCTTCGCGGCGTGCATCGCGCTCGTCGTCCTGACGCTGGTCGGCGTGCAGTACGCGCGGGTCATCGGGCGCAATCTGGCGCTCGCGCACGAACTGCATTCGGTGCAGCACGAGGTCGTGAGCCTGCGCGTCAAGGAAGCGCAGCAGAAGCGCACGATTCGCCGGCTGTCCGATCCGCATGGCGCGATCCCGGAGATTCACGATCGGCTGCACTTGGTCGGCGACAAAGAAGCGATCATCTACCTCGAGCACAAGCGATGAGCGATCGCGTCCGAGGAAGCGTGATCAACGTGCACAACCTCGGCGCGATCGTGCGTTTGGAGGACGGCCGGCTCGTCGCCGCGCCGATCGGCGACGTCAACAAGAACCGCGCCGCATACACGCGGGCGCTCGAGCACAAGGACGTGACGCTGCCGTTCGATCTCGTCGGCCGGATGGTCGTGCTCGCTCAGACGCGCATCGATGAGGTCGCGCCGACCACCGAGGTTCCGGCACTGACCGATCCGTCGTTCGAAGCGCAGATCGCAGCGTATCTCAAGTCGACCGAGGAGTGGGCTCCGCCCGACCGGCCGCAGCCGTTCGAGCGTCATCTCGTTCGCAAGCAGCACCGCGCGAAGTTCTTCGAAAGCCGAACCGAGTAGAGGCCAGGCCGCTCGGCCGCGCGCGCCGAATCCTCGCCTATGGCGGTGAGAGAAGCTCGGGTCGATCCGGTCAAGGTCCCGGGCTCGTTCGTGCGCCTGCAAGGCGCTTATTCGGGCTTGCGCGCCGCGGAACAACGTGTCGCCGACTTCATTCTCAAGCATCCCGACGAGCTGATCTATCTTACCGTTACGGAGCTCGCCGAGCGCACCAGCACGAGCGAGTCGACCGTCGTGCGGCTGTGCCAAAAGATCGGTTACAAAGGTTATCAAGAGTTCAAGATCGTGCTCGCGCGCGATCTGGTCGGGCCCGCGACGGAAATCTATGAAGCGATCGAGCCGACCGATGACCTGGCGACCGTCAAGGCCAAGGTGTTCCAAGCCAACGCGCAGGCGTTGCGCGACACGATTGAAGTTCTCGACGACGTTCAGCTGCAGCTCGCGGTCGACGCGATCGCCGGCACGAACCGGCTCGAGATCTACGGCGTCGGCGGGAGCGGCCCGCTGGCGCAAGATGCGTACCACAAGTTCCTCAAGCTCGGCTTGCATGCGGTCGCGCTCTCGGATGGTGACTTGATGGCAATGTCTTCGTCGTTGCTCGGCCCGGCGGATGTTGCGTTGGGCATCTCGCATACCGGCGCCAGCCGCGACGTCACCGATGCGCTGACGCGAGCGCGCACGCACGGCGCGACGACGATCTGCATTACGCACCGGCCGTCGTCGCCGATCACCAAGGTATCCGACGTCGTTCTGGTAACCGCCGCGCAACAAACCGCGTTTCGCAGCGATGCGAGCTCGAGTCGCATCGCCCAGCTCACCATCATCGACACGCTCTATGTCGGCGTCGGCAACAAGAATCACGAGCGTTCGCTGCAAATGATCGAACGCACGCGCGAAGCGACCGCCGCCAAACGCTACTGAGTGGCTTCGCCTTCGGCGAAGCCGCCGATCACCTCCGGGGATCGCATCCAATCGAAAGTGAAACGATCGGGCCGCCGCGCCGGGCAGCGCTTCGACGCGCAACACGGCGTCACGACCGAGGCGCTGGTCTTTCTCGGTGAGCTCGATCCCGACGCGATCGGCGATGCAATCGAACACGCGACGCATTACGAGCCGACGCCGGTCGCACAGGCGGAAGCGCTGCTCGACGCTTCGCCGCTGGATCCGCCTACCGCAACCTTCGTCGACCTGGGCGCCGGGATGGGACGCGTCGTCCTGCTCGCCGCGCGCCGTGCGTTTCGCCAGGTGATCGGCGTCGAAGTGTCGCCGGCGTTGGCCGAGATCGCGCGCGAAAACGTCGCCGCGGCGCGGGATCCGCTGCGCATCGCGCACGACATTCGCATCGTTCGCGCCGACGCCGCAACGTACGCGCTGCCCCGCGGCCGGCTGGTCGTGTATCTCTACAATCCGTTTCACGGCCCGGTGTTCGATGCGGTGCTCGAACGATTGCGCGAAGCCGGCCGAAGCGACGCCGTCATCGTGCTCTATCACACCCCGGTCGATCGGGCCGTGCTCGAGGCGACGGAGTCGTTCGAGCACATCGCCGATCTCGGGTTCGGTATGGTATATCGGCTTCGGCGTTAGCAGGGCCGGCGCGATTGCGTCGCCATAGTTGAACGGCGATGGATCGTGACAAGCAGAGTCCCCGCCACTTCCCGCCGCACGGGCTGTTCGAGCTCGAAGCCCAATTCGACGGCCCGCTGCCGAGCGAGGCCTCGCTGTCCGCATCGCTCGCCGGCCCGCAAGGGCTCGACGGCGGACCGTCCCACGAACTGCACAGCGAGAACGCGATCGTTTCCGACGATCGCCGGAGCGTTCTGCTGACCGGGCCGATTCCGCACGACCTTCCGGCGGGGACGTATCGCGTGACCACCCTGGTCGTGCGCTGGATCGAGGCGCCGCCGTCGTGGCAAGCGATCGCGTTGAACTATCATCACCTCGACGACGCGGGCGCGATCGTGATCGACGCCGAGCGAACCACGCCGCGGCCGGCCGTGCCGCACTTGATCTCGTTCCGCTGAGACTTAGAGATCGGGATCCCGGATCCCGACTTCGTCGAGATGCGCGAGCAGGCCGGCCGGATCGTCGTAGACGCGATACGCGCCGGCGCTCTGTAACTCGTCCAAGCCGTAGCCGCCCGACAGCAATCCGATGCCGAGCGCGCCGGCTCGCCGCGCGGCGAGCAGATCCCAGACGGAGTCGCCGACGACGATGCTGTCGGCGATGCGCACGCCGAGCCGCTCCGCGGCGCGCAAGAAGAGATCGGGATCGGGTTTGGCATGCTCGACCTCGTCCCGGGTGACGACCGGTACGTGCGGCGGGATGTCGATCAGCGCGAGCGTTCGATCCGCGACGTCGCGGCTGCCGCTGGTCGCGATCGCCCACGGCGCGCCGAGCGCGGTGAGCGTTGCGAGCAACTCGCGCGTCCCCGGAAGTGCCACGACTTCGTGGAATCGCGCCGCGTACGCGGCGGCATGACGGCGCCGTAACTCGACCGCGGTGGACGGCTCGACGTCGCGCCCCAGTTCGCGCATCAGTCCGCGCACGAACAGACCGCCGCTCATCCCGACTTTGCGATGGATACGCCAGACCGAGAGCGGGACGCTCATCGACGTCAACGCGTCGTGCCATGCCGCGACGTGCTGGTAGACCGAATCGACCAGCGTTCCGTCGAGGTCGAACAGCAGTGCCGGAACGGTGTGGGCCATGCGGGGCGCTTCGCCTCGCGGCCCGAACGGCCCGTCGTGCTGCGCGCGCTGTTTTCCATCGGGACGAACTCGACGCGTCTGCTCGTGCTCGACGGGCCGGCGCGCGTCGCGGCGGAATCCCGCGGCACGCGGCTAGGCGCGGGCATCGGCGCGAGCGGCGCGATCGACCCTACGGCCCGCGAGCGCACGCTCGCCGCAATCGACGAATACGTCGCGATGGTACGAGTGCACGGCATGGCGGCGGTCGACGCGATCGCAACGAGTGCGCTACGCCGCGCGAATGCCGGCGCGTCGTTCCGCGCCGACGTCGCGGCGCGCGTCGGCGTCGAACCGCGCGTACTCGGCGGTGCGGAAGAGGCGACGTACTCGTTTCTTGGCGCGACGGCATCGCGCGACGGCGACGATGCGATTGCGGTCCTCGACGTCGGCGGCGGCAGCAGCGAGCTTGCCGTCGACGTCCCGCGCCGCGCGCGTGAGTCGGGTACGGTGCAACGCACGCTCTCGCTGGAGATCGGCGCGGTGCGCCTATCGGAGCGCCATCCCGCGTTGCTCGGCGCGCGCGCGCTCGACTCGCGCGAGCGGCGCGCGTTGGAACTGCGCGCGCGCGGCGATGCCGCAGCCGAGCTCGCGCCGTTCGCGGTCGAACGCGGTTTCGCCGAGCTCATCGCCGTCGGCGGCACCGTCTTCGCCGCCGCCGCGATGCAGAACGCCGGTCAAAGCGACGGCGCGCGCCTGTCGCGAGCCGATTGCGCGCGCACGATCGATGAGCTGCTCGAACGCGATCTCGACGCGCGCAAAGCGATGCCCTACATCCGTCCGCAGCGCGCGGATATTTTACCGGCCGGTTTGATCGTCGTCGACGAAGCGTGCCGGCTCCTCGACGTCGACACGTTCACGGTCAGCGAAGCCGACTTGCTGGTCGGCTATCTGGGCTCGCCGGCATTTCGCGGCGTGCCGCTGCCCTGAGCGCTTCGCGGCCGGTTTTGGGACGACCGGGACTCGAACCCGGACGCGGTTGCCCGCTGCAGATTTTCGCACCACTTCGGCTTTCGCCGCCGTCACGACGCTCGTGACGTTCGTGGTCCGGACTGTGCCTTGACCGTACCGCATTCCGCGGGTTAGGCCGCGCCCGTCCAGTCTCTACACCTTCCGCCGTTTCGGGCGGCTTGGCTCGGCGTTGTCGTGCGACCGTCGCGACGAGTTCACCGAATTTGAGCGCATCCCGGCCGGGGTTTCCCTCCGGCCGGCTCAGGGATCCAAGTCTGCTGTGTCTACCGATTCCACCATCATCCCGCGCTGGCGGTTCGGCGCCGGCGGTCGCCCTACCGCCTCGGGGGTTGGGAGCGGGAAGTGCGATGTGCTTCGCGGTGACGACGCGTTTGAAGGCGGTATGGACGCGCGCTTCACGATGGATGCGCTTCCAGCGCTCGCGATTTGGGCCTCCGTGTCCTTCCGCCGGTTAGCGCTGGAGGACCAGGCGCCGCAACGACCAGATGTTGCGCACGACCGGTGCGGGCGGGAAGAGCGCGGGATACAGCGCTTGGAGGTCGAGCTGTGCGGCGGCGCGAGGCGCGGCGGCATCGTTGCGGCTCGAACGTGACGTGGTGCCGGCCGAGATGCTCGTGCGAACGGCGTGCGCGACGGGATCGGTTCCGTGAAAGAGGCTCGAACGGTTGGGCGAAATCGTCATGGCGGTTACTCCGGTGAAGCGCGGTGAGGTTGACTCCATGATCGCGCACCGCCGGTCCGCGCAACACCGACAGCCGCGCCGCAAACCCGGACATTCGCTGCGGAGCGATTGTCCGGGTTCGAGCCGGCTACGGGGTGCGGGCGCGACCATGCCGAACGGTTGCGCCTTCTCCGAACGACGGGTGCCGCTCGAACACGACAGGTGCCGTTCCGACCCTTGAAAGACCAGCCGTCCAGCCTGGAAATCGAGCAGAACGACGTTCGTGCGCGTCCCGCGGTCGCCGAGTTCGGCGTGTTGCTTCGCGAGCAGAGGCTACTGGCGGGGCTCTCGCAGGAAGCGCTCGCGGAACGGGCTCGGATGAGCGTCGACGCGATCAGCGCGCTCGAGCGCGGGACGCGTCGCTCTCCGCGACGGGACACGGTCGCGTTGATTACGGGCGCGCTCGGCCTCGCGGATGCGACGGAAAACGCGCTGCTCGCGGCGGCGGAACGGGCGCGCAAATCGCTGACCGCGAGCGCAGCGAAGCACGACGCCGGGGATGCGCACAATCTGCCGCTCTCGCTCACCGTGCTGCATGGGCGCGAGCGCGAGCTGGAGGCGGTCGCCGGGGAGCTCGCTCGCCATCGGCTGGTGACGCTGACTGGATTCGGCGGGGTCGGCAAGACGCGGTTGGCGATCGAGACCGGGTGGAGGATGCTCGGCGAGTTCCCGGACGGCGTTCACATCGTCGAATTGGCGCCCGTCGCCGATTCCGAGCTCGTCGGTGCGCGGATCGCGGCTGTGCTCGGTGCGCCGGCGCAGGCGGAACAACTGGCGGGCGACCTTTGGATCGACGGCTTGCGCGAGAAGCGAATGCTCGTCATTCTCGACAATTGCGAGCATCTGCTCGACGCGGTCGCCTCGACCACGATTCGTCTGCTCCAGCGCTGCGCGTCACTCCGCGTGCTCGCGACGAGCCGCGAACCGTTGCGCTTGCCGGGCGAGCGCATCGTCCGACTCGCTCCGCTGGGATTGCCCGCGCCCGGGACGACAGACAGCGCGCCTGAGACGATCGGCGCAGCTCCAGCGGTCGCCCTGTTCCTCGAACGCGTCTCGGATGCGGCGCCGGACTTCGCCTTGAGCGCGACCGAGACGGAACGATGGCTCAGCGTGCGCAACGTCTGTAGCCGGCTGGACGGCATTCCCCTAGCGCTGGAGCTTGCCGCAGCGCGCGTTCCGACGCTCGGCTTGGCCGCGCTCGAACGCGGCTTACAGGACCGCTTCCGGCTGCTGACCCGCAGCGCGCGCACCGCGCTGCCCCATCAGCAGACACTTGAGGCAACGCTCGACTGGAGCTACGAAGCGCTGTCGGATCAGGAGCGATCGGTCTTCAAGCGCCTGGGCGTATTCTCGGGAGGTTTCACCGCCGAGGCCGCGGGCCGAGTCGCTGCCGGCGAGTCCGTCGCGAAGGAAGACGTCGTCTACGTCCTGGATGCCCTGGTCAACAAGTCGCTGGTCGTCATTGACGCCGGTACTCGCTATCGGTTGCTCGAGATCACTCGAGCCTACGCGCTGCAACAGCTCGGCGCAGCGGCCGACGCGGATGCCGCGTACCGCAGCCATGCCGAATACTATCATTCGCTCAGTCTCGGCGCTCGCGCCGCCTTCGGCACGCGCCCGTTCGTCGAATGGACCCAAGAATATGCGCTCGAGCTCGACAATTTCCGCGGGGCGATGGCGTGGACGATCGACGAACGCCACGACGTCGAGCTTGGCGGCGAGATCCTGCGCAACCTCACGCGCTTGTTCGAATGGTTGCTGCTGCACGCGGAAGTGCAGCGTTGGTGCGGCCGCGCGCTGGCCGCCCTTCGCGGCGGCGAATCACCGTTGCTCGAAGCGGAGCTCGAGCTCGTTTCGACTCGCCAAGGAAACGCGCTCGGGGCGTTCCACGGCGTGCTCGATTCGGCCGAACGCGCCGCCACGCTGTTTCGCGCTCACGGTGCGGGCCTGCCGCTCGCCCACGCGCTCACCTTGCTGGCAAAATCGATCTCGTCGTATCCCGAGCGCCGGGAGGAAGCGAATCGCATCCTCGACGAGGCGCTGGCTATTTACGCTCAGGCCGATGAGCTCGGAGTGGCCGACGAGGGCGCCGGCGAGCCGAAAATCGTGCGTTTCACGATGGAGGCGCTCGCCGTCGGGTTCAAGTCGTTCACGATTGAACCGCGCGATACCGCGCGGCGACGCGCGTACCTGCTCGAATCGCTCGAGCGCTTCCGAACGCTGATCCCAGGTCACTGGATCATCGGGGTGCTGCTCGCGTTCTTGAGCGAGCTCGAGTTGGAGGCCGGTGACTACGATGCCGCGCGCGCGTGGGCTCGTGAGAGCGTCGAAGCTTATCACCGTCCGGGTTCAAGCTACGGGTACATCTTCGCGCTCAACGTTTCAGCGACGGTCGAGTTCGCCATGAATGAGCGCGAGAGCGCGCACGACGACACGCTCGAATTGCTCGAGTTTTCCCGCCGCATCGGTAGCGCACCGGGGTTCGCGATGGCGCTCCTGCTCCTGGCGACGATTGAGGCACACGGTGGCGACGCGGTTCTCGCCGCGGGGCTCCTCGGCGCGTGGGAACGTTCGCCCGACAAGGTCGACTGCCCGGTTGCGACGACGAGGTACCTAACGTCGCGCGTGCGCCCCGAACTCTTCCATACGCTCGGTGAGCCCGCGTTCTTGAAGGCCGTCGCCGTCGGCACGGGATGGAGCGCCGAGGAGGCGATGGAGATCGCGCGGACCGCAGTCGAGCACCGCATTCACGTCGCCGACGCTCGCTAGCCGCCGCTGCGGCGTTTGAAGGCGGTGTGGATGCGGGCTTCACGATGGATGCGCTTCCAACGCTCGCGATTCGCGATTGCGGCGTCCGGGTCGACCGTTCGTTCGATGTGGGCTTGTTCAGACAAGAGCTTGTGGTAGCCCGCGAGCCGATCCTCGTCGAGCGAATCGCGCACCGCGCAGGACGGTTCGACGGTGTGCGTACAGTCGGTGAATCGGCATGAACGCGCCAACTCGTCGATGTCGGCGAACGCCTCACGCAGACCGTCCTCGTCGAGCCAAAGGCTCAGCTCGCGCATCCCGGGTGTATCGATCAGCGCCGCGCCGCCCGCAAGCGTCAGCAATGTGCGCGCGGTCGTCGTGTGGCGTCCGCGGTCATCGGCAGCGCGAACCTCGCCGGTCGGCTGGTGGACGCCGCCGAGGAGCAGATTGACCAGCGTCGACTTGCCGACGCCCGACGAGCCGACGACCGCGACCGTCGCATCGGGACGCAGGTACGGCTCGAGCTGTTCGATTCCGCGCGCCTGCGTGCTCGACATCGCGTGCACGGGAACGCCCCACGCGTTTGCTTCAATGGTGGTGACGCGCGCGTCCACGTCGTCACACAAATCGGCTTTGTTCAAGATGACGACCGGTTGTGCCCCGCTGTTCCACGCGAGCGTGACGTAGCGTTCGACCCGGCGCTCGTTGAAATCGCCGTCGAGCCCGCAGACGACGAACAGCGTGTCGACGTTGGCCGCGATCGGCTGTGCGACGGTGCCGCTGCCGGCGGCTTTACGCACCACGAGCGTGCGCCGCGGCAACACAGCGCGAATGATCGCGCGGTCGCCGGCGTCGTCGCACACGACCCAGTCGCCCACGACGGGCAAATCGAGCCGCGATCCGGCGCGATGGCGTAGCTTGCCGTCGATGACGGCCGGCCGTTCGCCGGTGCAACAGATGATGGAATAGCCGCCGCGGTGCTCGGCGGCGACGCGCGCGGTAAACGCGCTCAGGTGATCGAGCTGCAAGGAACGTCCTCATCGGGGTGGCTGCGAAAATGGGGTGACGCAGCAGACCGGCGATGAGGCGCGCTCGGGCTCTAGCGGAGCTCCGGCAAGGGCGCGCAATCGTAGACGCTCGGTCCGCGCGAGGCGGCGATCATGCGAACGGACATGCGATTGTGGCCCTCCTTTCTGCGCTCGCCGATTCAGACTCGGGTCGATCGACACCTGGCGGACGGTATGCAGGCGACCGATACCTACCGAGGATGGCTACCGAGCAGAACCTCTGCGCCGGCTGCGGCGACGAGATCCGCGGCCTCGCGTATGCGCAGCGGATGACGAAGGTGTTCGAGCCGGGGAAACCGCCGGCTGAAGCGTTGAGGTCCTGGTGTGTGCTCTGCGATGCCACCGCGGCCCAGGAGCTTTCTCCCGGCGACATAGCCAAGCGGTAAGGCAGGGGCCTGCAAAGCTCCGATCGCGGCGTTCGACTCCCGCTGTCGCCTCCAAGCCTTTTCGAGTAGGATAGGCCCTGGCGCGAAACTTCCCGTGGTCGCGGATGCGTTCAGATTGCGTCGAGTGGAAGGCCTCCCGGTTTGCCGCGGAGGACGAGGGCGATTCACCAGCAGCGTCGCGGTGGGTTCCCACCACCAAGCCCTCACTTTGCCGGAAAGCCGTACACGCACAGAATGATCCGTCGTCTCGTTCCTGCCGTCCTGATTTCCGCAGCCGCGCTCGTCGTCGCGGTTGCGTCGCATCCGGCGAGCGTCGCCGCGAAACCCGGACCGGCCGCAGTGGCGACCGCGTCGCCAACGCCGACTCCGGTCCCGACCGCCAGCCCGGAACCGCTCGACAAGGCGATTCCACGCCTCGAGTCCCGGCTCAAAGCCGATCCAACCGACAAGGCAGCGGCGACGGACCTCACCGGCGATTATCTCCAGATGAACCGCCCCGATCTTGCCCTGCCGCTGACCCAGAGACTGCTGGCCGCGGGCGTAAAGAACGCGCAGGTCTACTACTTCGACGGCCTCGCGCAGTCCGGAACCGGCCATGAGAAAGAAGCGCTGGCCGATTTCGAGCAAGCCGCTAATCTGGAACCGACGAATCCCGGCGTCCTCGGGACGCTGACGAGCACGTACGTGCGGCTGCAGCGGCCGCAGGATGCCGAGCGGATCGCGAAGCGCGCGGTGACGTTCAACAAGCAAGATCCGAACGCGTACATTGCCTACGGTCAGGTGCTGGCCTCCGAAGGTAAGTTCGACCAAGCGCGCGAGCAGCTCGAGAACGCGGTGAAACTTTCGCCGAAGGACACGCGCCCGATCCTGATCGAGGCGCAGACCTATCAGTCGCAAAACGCGATCGCGCTCGCCGCGGGCCTGTACGATCGTGCGCTCACCGTCGACCCGACCAGCATCGAAGCGCTGGTCGGTAAGGCGCGCCTCGCCGCGGCCGAGCACAACGTCAAGGACTCGATCGCGACGTACGAGCGGATCTATACGCTGCAGACCGATCCGAACGACAAGGTCGCGGTGATCGATCAGGAAGCGGTCGTCTACGCCAACGAGAAGATGGACTCGGACGCGACCGGAGCGTATCAGCGTGCGATCACGCAGTTCCCCAACGTCATGAGCGCGCACACGGCGTACGGCGACTATCTGCTCGCGAAGAAAGACACCGCGGGAGCCGAAAAGCAATTCATCGCCGGCGCCGGACCGAATAACGATCAGCTCGATGCGCTGGCGCGGCTCGGGCAACTCTACGCCAACCAAAATCAGTTGCCCAAGGCGATCGAGACCTTCAAACGCGTCGCGCAGATCGCGCCGAACGACCCGCGCTCGCACCTGTTGCTCGGCGCTGCGTACGCGGCGAACAAGCAGTTGAGCTCAGCGGTCACGGAGTTCAAGGCATCGTTCACGCTGCAGCACACCCCCGACGCGTTGATGGGTCTCGCCCAGGCCGATCTGATGCTGCACAACTACGGCGAGTGCGCGCAAGTCTACGACGCGCTGGACAAGGGCGCGCCCGAGCTGTCGCGACAGAACCCGACGATCCTGTTCGGCCTGGGCCAGTGCTACAGCGGCGTCAAGCAGCCCGACAAGGCGAAGGCCGCTTACGTCAAGCTGCTCGGTTACGTGAAGGCCGGTTCGCAAGCTGCCAATCAAATCAAAGCGGCGATCGCGGCGATCGACAAACAGCAGCAGCAGAAGCCGCCGGCCAAGAAGTCGACCTCGTCGACCACGACGACCAAGAACTAACGGTATGCTCGTCGCGTACGACGACAGCTTGACCGCGCATCTGCGCGGTGTCGGCCATCCCGAGCAGCCCGACCGCGTGCGCGTCGTGGCCGACGAGCTTCGGCGGCGCGGGATGTTCGGCGAGCGGGTCGATACGCGCATCGCGCGTCCCGACGAGCTTGCGCGCGTCCATCCGGCGGCGTACATCGAGCTCGTCCGCCGCACGTGCGACGCGCTCGAACGCGGTCAGATCACCGACCTCATCACCGGCGACACCACCGTCGATGCCGGTTCGTACGAAGGCGCGGCGCGCGCTGCCGGCGGTACGCTGGTCGCGCTCGAGGCGGCGGTCGACCGCCGGCGTGGTGCGTTCGCGCTCGTTCGACCGCCGGGTCATCACGCCGAACCGGCGCGCGGAATGGGATTTTGCGTCTTCAACAACGCGGCGATCGCCGCGCGGACGTACGCCCAAAACGAGGGCAAGCGCGTCCTTATGCTCGACTTCGATTACCACCACGGGAACGGCAGTCAAGCCGTGGTCGGCGGCGGCGTCTCGTATATGGGCACGCACGCCGATCCGGCGTATCCGGGCACCGGTGATCCGCGCGACAACCGCGTCGCGCCGGGCGGCGCGCTGGTCAACGTTCCGATCGACGCGCGCGGTATTCTCACCGAAGGCTTCATCGCGATCCACACGCGCACGCTGCGCGCGCTCGCCGAGCGCGTGCGGCCGCAACTGATCGTGGTGAGCGCGGGCTACGACGTCGTCGCGGGCGATCCGGTCGGCGACCTCGGGGTCGACCCGTCGTTTGCGCGTCAGATGGGGCGGTTGATCCGCGAGATCGCCGACGAGTACTGCGACGGACGGGCGCTGTTCGTCCTCGAGGGCGGCTACGATCCCGCGATGGTCGCGACGTGCGTGGCGGAAACGATCGAAGGGTTCGAAGAACGCGCCGAAGTCGACCGCACCGACGTGCAATCGATCCCCGCCGCGCAGCGCGCGCTGGTGCGCGAGGTCGAAGGGTTCGCAGCGAGCGGAACGCCGCGGTGAACCCCCGGTTGTCGAACGCGGGCGTGCTGCTGTTGCGGCTCGTGCTCGGCGGAATCTTCATCGTCGCGGGTGCTTCGAAGATCGGTCACGCCGCCGAGTTCGCCCAGCAGATCGCGGCGTTCCGCCTGATGCCGCAGGCCGCCGTCGCGCCGGTTGCGATCGCCCTGCCGTTCCTCGAGCTGCTGCTCGGGGGCTACCTGGTCGTCGGCTTGTTCACCCGTGTCTCGGCGTGGGTCGCAGCCGTGCTGCTGCTGGCCTTCGACGGCGCGATCGCCTCGGCGGTCATGCGCGGCCTGAGCCTCTCGTGCGGCTGTTTCGGTCCGAACGACAAGACGGTGACGACGTGGGGTGAAGTCGGCCGGGACGCAATTTTCATCGTGCTGGCGGTTATCGTCGCGCTGCGCGCGCCCGGGACGCTGGCGCTCGACCGCCGAATCGGAAACGCATCATGAGCCGCGCCGTCTCCCGTAAAGCCCCTGACCGGCGCAAGCTGATCGGCATCACGACGATCGTTGTGATCGTGGTCGCGGTGATCGTCGCGGTCGGTTTGAGCTCGCGGCAGAACGCAATCGTGCCCCAGAACGCCACCAAGGCCGTCGGTTCGGCGTCGATCAAGGTCGGCGACACGGCGCCCGAGTTCTCGGTGCAGACGAATGCCGGACCGTTCGATCTGGCGAGCGTCTCGACGCCGGTGCTCTTGGAAGTGTTCGCGACCTGGTGCCCGCACTGCCAGCGCGAGACGAGCGTACTCAACGCGATCGCCGCCAAGTATCAAGGCAAACTCGCGATCGTCGCGGTGAGCGGTGATGCGTTCAACATGGACCACAACGGCCCCGAGTCGCTGGCCGACGTGAACACGTTCGGCGCGACCTATAACGTGCGCTACCCGATCGCGTTCGATCCGGATCTCAAGGTCGCGCAAGCGTACCTCAAGGACGGCTTCCCGACGCTTGTCTTGATCAGCCACGACAAGAAGATCACCTGGATGCAGGACGGCGAGGTCCCGCCTGCCGCGCTCGAGAGCGCGATCAAAGGCGTGGTCGGTTCGAGCACCGGCACCTGATGGTGAACATCTAACGCCCTTCTCACGACACCGGAGCAAGCGCTTACGTAGAATGGGTATTCTCATTTCGTAGGCGTCAGTTACGGACGCAGAAGAGGTCATTCGTGTTCAGGAATCGTTTCGTCGCCGTTGCCGCGCTCGCGGCAGCACTTGCCGTTCCGGCTGCTGCGTTCGCGCAGGCGCCGCCCCCGGCCGGCGCACCGGCGACCGCTCCCCATGGTCATCATAACCCGATGCGCGCGGCGTTGGGCCAGCTCAATCTCAGCCCGGCGCAGAAGTCGCAGCTCGACGGCGTTTTCGCGCAGGCGAAGCAAATGCGTCAAGCCAACCAGACCGCCGATCCGGCGACGCGCAAGGCGAACCGCGATGCGTTCATCGGCAAGATCGACGCCATCCTCACCCCCGACCAGCGCACGCAGTTCCACGCGTCGCTGGCGCAGATGCGCGCGCAGCACAAGCAGCACGCCTAACGTTGCGGCGCGGCGTCGCGTTCGAGTGCCGTCCGAACGGCATCCACGAGCGCGGCGTCGCGCGTGACCAATCCCCACTCGACTTGTCGCGCCGTGCGCCCGCCGGCGCCGGTCGCATTGCCGGATCCGATCCAAGCCGCATCGCCGGCCAGCGCGAGCTTTTCGTTTGCTCCGCCTTCGCGCACGACGACACCGTCGCGCGCCAATGCGCGGAGTGCACTGCGCTCGCCGCGGGAACGGTGACGCGCGCGGCCGACGATGACCGTCGTCTCCGCGCCGCTGCGCGCGTGACGCCGTAGCGCTTCGGTCAGCGGTGAGCTGCGCAGCCGTTCCGTTTCGACGACGACCGGCGCGTCGCCGGCTCCATCGACGAGCGCGAGCTCGCGTCGAAGCACTTCGTCTTTGCGCATCGCAAGTGCTGCGTTCGCACCGCCGCGCGCCGTCACTATTCCGTCGCGCACGAGGCTCACGTCTCGCGGATCGTCGTCCGCGACGACCGTCTCCGGGCCGCGTTTGGTCCAGTTGCGGTCGTCGAGGTACGCGACGCCGTCGCAAACGGTGGCTTTGAGGTGAAACGGTTCCCGAGCGCTGCGTCGGAGCGTGACCTCGGCGCCCGCCGCCTCCAGCAGCCGGGCGGCGACGCGGTTTCCGCGCCGTCCGTCCGGATTGCGATACGGATCGGCTTGCAGTGTCACGGTGACGTGCGCACCGCGTTGGGCGGCGCCCACGAGCGCGTCGCGCATGCCGCCGGGCGGAAGAACGTACGACCCGAACGCGATGGTCCGCGCGGACCCGATGCGAGCGATGACGTCGCGAACCGACGAAAGCGAAAGCCCCACGCCCGCCCATCCCACGCTCCGTCCCAGTGGCAACCCCTATGCGGCCGTCAGGCAACCACCCTCCCTGTAGGATTCGCCCGCAGGGCGACGGGTTCGCGCAAAGCGCGAACCCTTATGGGACGACGGAGATGCCGATCCGAACGAGCTCTTTGAGATCGAGGTCGCCGACCAGCGTGAACGAGAGACCTTTCTCGCGCCAGGCCAACAACGTGGTCGGTCCGTCGCGGACGTACTTCGCCTCGTGGTTCTCGAACGTTGTCGTCGACGGCTTGAGCGCACCAAAGTCCGCCACCCGGTTCGTGGCGTTCTCGAACAGCGAAAGCGTGCGCACGCCGTCCGTGTAGACGAGGTGCAGATTGCGCACGCCTTTGACCTCGGAGATGTCGGAGCCGGCGATCGAGAAGCCTTCGGGAAGATACTTTGGAGTGGTCGGTTTGAAGCCGGGGTCGGGGATCGCGTTCGTCATCTGCGGCGACGTGTACGAACGGCCGTGCACCGTCGCGAAACCGGCCGGGATCGCGCTCGCGAAAATCGCCTCCGGGATGCCGTCGGTGTAGCGAATGTCGTCGAAACGCGTGCGCCAGGCGAGCGAACCGTCGCTGTGATACGCCTCCTTCGCGAGCACGATGTGCGTTTGCGCGTCGAGCCACAGCCGCATCGCACGTTCCCCCGTGTAGCGGCTGACCAAGTCGACGACATCGGCCCGGCGGTTCGCAACGTCGTCCGAAGCGCTCCGGACGGCGCGGTAGTTGTTGCCGAGCAACGCGATGTCGTCGACGACGGCGACCGGATCGACGGCCGCGCGGTTCTCGCTAACGACGACGCGCTTGCGCGCCGGGTCGACGTTCCACGACATCGCGCCGCGGCTGATGACGAATTGTCCGTAGAGCACCTGCGGCGCGAGGAACGTGCGGCGTGTCTCGTCGGGCGCGCGGTGCTCGACCTTGGTGACGACCGCCGTCGCGCGCGTCGTTCCGCTCCGGATCGACGACATCTGTCCGACGAACGAGACGTGCTTGGGCGCCGCGGCAGCGGCGACGATCAGCATCTCCGCGTCCGACCGAACGTTTTGGATCGGCTGGGGCGTCGGTGATGCCCGAACCGTCGCCGCGCTCAGCGAGAGGAGGACGAGCGCGGCGAACGCTGCGCTAGCGAATCGCGGCGTCGGCGTCGTCGAGGGTCGCGGCGTCGGCGGCATCAATGTACGAAGCGGCGGAAGACGTGCCGCGATCCTGCGTGTCGGTGGCGTATGTCGCCGGCCCCACGCCGGGACCGAACGGATTCTGCTGGACTTCGGCGTTGTGCACGTCGAGGAAGTATGTCGCATCCACGCCCGGCGCGGCTTGACCGCTGTGAATGATCGACGGCAGCCCAAGATAGCCCGCCAAGACGACGACGGCGGCGACCGGCACCGCGACGCGCGGTGCCCAGCCG
>Ga0182024_10008073_pt1 | contig 22398 bp, 17 predicted proteins | sample P32metaG_FD_120480 | JGI IMG/M metagenome (GOLD analysis project Ga0182024, IMG submission 120480) | Permafrost microbial communities from Stordalen Mire, Sweden - P3-2 metaG (Illumina Assembly) | ecosystem: Environmental > Terrestrial > Soil > Wetlands > Permafrost | place: Sweden: Stordalen... | reverse complement strand
GCAATCCAGCGCCCGCGCCGGCCCGTCCGCCGATCGCCACCAGTCCTCGTCGCAGGCCGGCACCGGCCTCCTGGCCCGCGTCGCCGGTGATCACGATCTCGCCGCCGCTCATCCCCGCCCGGGTGCCCGGGTAGGCACCGCCGAGCCGATCGCCGGCGTTGCCGCGAATCGTGAGGTGTCCACCGCGCATCTCCGCGCCCGCCCAGGCGCCGACATCGCCGTCCACGAGGATCTCGCCGCCGGACATCCCGGCGCCGAGGTGGTGCCCGGACGATCCGTCGACCACGATCTGCCCGGTCGCCATCCCGTGCCCGATCCGGTCGATCGATCGCAGGTCGCCGGCCACGAACAGGTGATCGTCGCCCGTCCCCGCCACGTCGAACAGCTCGCCGAGGGGCAGCCGAAGACGCCCGCAGCTCAGCGTCAGCGCCGAGACCTCGCGTGCGCCGCGCCCGCGCAGCCGCTCCGGCGTCAGCACCGAGGCGTCGACACGTCCCGGGGGCGGTGTTCGCAGGACGAGGGACAGCGTCATGGCGGATCGCGCAGCTCCGTGAGCGGGAAGTGAAACTCTCCCAGCCCGCCGCCGAAGTTGGCGGCGGTGACCAGCGCGGCGCCCGCGCCGGCGGCCGCGTGCAGCCCGCGGCGCATCGCCTCGCGCACCTTGTCCTCGGACATGCCGTCGATGACGATCTCGTACATCGTCCCGACGCCGTCGGGCACGAGCGAGTCGTCGATCTGGGCGCGCAACGTGGGGGCAAATTGATGATTGGTGGAGGCCGGCATCGAGGAGGACGTGAGCGCGCCGACCTTGCTGCCGCTGCGCACGATCCCGCCGGGGAACGGCAACGCGACGCCCTCGTCGCGCACCGCGTCGACCGCCGCCTGCGCAGCGCCGAGAGCGCGCGCCTCGTCCGCGCCGCCGATCACGAGGTTGCCGCCTCCGACGCCGGTGCCGACCCCGACCGACTCGCAGACGAGAAATTCCCCCTCCATCACCGGGATGCGCCAGAACCGTTCACCGGAGACCACCTTGCTGGCCTGAAACCCGTCGCCGAAGTAGCGCAGGCTGGAACCGAGCGCCACCCGCTTGTCGGCGTCGGGCAGACCGTCGAAGCACGCCGTCGTCGGGCAGGTCATGATGCACTGTCCGACGCGGTCGAGCACGCGCTTGCCGACGCCCTCGCGGTCCATGGCGAACAGCAGCACCGAGATGCCCGGCCGGCCGTCCGGGGTCCGGGTCAGGGGGCACTCGATCGCCGCCTCGCACTTGCAGCCGATCACCGAGGTGGCAAAGCCGGTCGCCGAGCGCGCTGCCTCGTGTGCCCATTCCTTGGTGGCGGCCGTGATGATCAGCCTGGCGTAGCGCATCGGGAACGCTTCGGCGAACGTGTCGGAGACTTCGGTGGCGCCGAGCCGGTAGCTGCTCATCGTGGCGCTGCCTCTACGATGCGGGCGGGCTCGCGCAGCGCCGGGTCGCGGACCGGGTAGTGCTCGAACGCCACGGTGTAGCGCTCCTCGAACAGTGGCGCGAGCACCTGGCTCACGTCGGGATCGAACGCGGCGTGGCTTGAGAGCAGCAGGCCGTCGCCGGCGCGACGCAGGTCACCGTCCTCGACGGCGAGCTCGCCGCCCTTGATCACGTAGCGCGGCGTCGCGAACATCTCCTCGCGGTCGGCGCGATCGTGGTAGATCGTCACGTCGGCGTCGGCGCCGATCCCCAAGTGACCCTTGTCGCGCAGGCCGAGCCGCCGCGCGGGCGCGGCGCGGGTGATGATCGCGATCTCGTTCAGGGTGTACTCGCGCTCCAGCCCGTCGGGCAGGGCGGTGCGCCGGATCGCCCGTTGATTCGCGCGGCCCATCTGATCCTCCCGGTAGTCGCGATCCATCAGCAGGCGGATCAGCTTCGGATAGGACAGGAATGAGCCCCCGTTGGGATGATCGGTGGAGAGCATCACCTGCCAGGGGTCCTGGCCCAGCAGGAACAGCTCCAGCCCGATCCCCCACTGCAGCGCATGGACGTAGTTGCCCGCGCGGTAGGTGTAGGGCACGATCCCGCAACCAGTCTCCACCTCGGTGTCGTGGTTGATCCACTTGCCGCCGGTGAGGTCGCGCAGCCGCGCCGACACCTGAGCGTCGGCGGTCATCGTCACGGCCGGGCCGAACATCACCTGACCGACGTCGGCGGTGATCTCGGGATGCGTGCCCAGGAATTCGAGCAGCTCGGGCGCGCGCGAGCGAGGCTGGCCCCCCGGTTTGCCCCCGTAGCTATGGAACTGCAGATGAGCGAAGTGCGCCTGGCGCCCGGCGAGCGTGCGCATCGTGTCCAGCGTCGTGTCGGCGTTACCGGCGACGCCGAGGTTGTTGGCGTGAATGTGCACGGGATGCGGCAGCCCGAGCTCGTGCACGGCTCCGCCGATCGCCTCCAGCACCTGGCGTGGGGTCACCCCGAAGCCCGCCACCTCGTCGTCGAGGGAGTCGACATGGCCGTTTCTCTGCTTCCAGAGCTCCACCCCGCCGGGATTGACGAGCTTGACGCCATAGCCCCCGGTCGCCTGGAGCCACCACGCGACGGCGTCGCGCAGCCGGGGTGAGACGGAGCCGCCGGATTCGCGGATCAGCTCGAACAGCACCTGGTTGTTGCCCATCAGGATCAGGAACGCCTTGTCGATCATCGGCGTGTCACGCAACTCAGAGAGCACGTGGCGCGCGGCCAGCGGCGGGGCGGCCGCCTCCACGACGGTGGTGTAGCCCAGCAGCGAGTAGCGATAGCCCGTCACGAACGTGGAGGGGACCAAGCCGCCGGTGCCCGAGCGCAGGACCTCGGTTCGATCCAGGGGATCGTCGCGGCGCTCATCGGGGGAGAGCTTGCGCGCCGCGTTGACCTTGGGACCGGCAATGTGGGCATGGATATCGACGCCACCGGGCATCACCACCATCCCGCGGGCGTCGATCTGGCGGGCGTGCGGACCAACCTCAGCGACCACTGTGCCGTCCTGCAGACACACGTCGCGGACCTCGCCGTCAACATTGTTGGCGGGGTCGTGGACCTGACCGCCGCTGATCCGAATCGCGGTCACGGCGCGATCTCCGCCAGCAGCCGCGCCAGCAGCGTGGCCGCCGTCGGCGCGTCGCCAGGCAGCGGCGCCTGCAGCGCCAGCGGGACTCCGTCCAGGCGGTGCAGGGTACCGGCGGCCTCCACGCCGGCGGCCGCGGTGCGGATCGACACCGCGACGCCTCCGGCCGGCCGGCTGCACAGCGCGATCCCGGTCACGCTGTCGGGCGGCTCGTCCACAGCGCCCTCGATGCACAGCGACACGTCGACGCCTTCGCTGGTGGCGAGCGGCGCTGTGGCGGTGACCAGCTCCGGATGTCCGCTGGCGAGATCGATGTTCTGCGCATACCCGGTCTGCCAGGCCAGCACGTCCTGCGCGCCCGTGATCCCCGCGGCCGTGGGCAACGCCAGCGTGACCACGTGGCGGCCGACGCACAGCTCGCGTACCAACTCGTGCAGCGCGAGCGCGCGGCGCTGGCCGCCCGCGCCGCCGGTCAGCCCGGGGCCGTGCACGAACGCGGCGTGCGGGACGGCGTCGATGCGCTCGAGCAGCCTGCCGAGGTCGGCCTCGAGCTCGCTCGCCGGCAGCGCCAGACCCCGTTGCAACACGTGCAGACCGGTCAGCGCCTCGACGTCGCGCTCCCGCGTCCAGTGGAGCTGCAGGTCGGCGCGGCGCGCGGTAGCGGTGTCGCGGTCGTCCACCACCACCAGCGTGCGCTCCCCGAGCCGGGAGCGCGAGCCGTCGGCGCCGAAGCCGAGACGGTCGAGCAGCCGCGGATGGGTGGTCGCGGGATCCTCGCGCCAGATCACGACCAGCCGCGAGCGATCGCGGATCTCGCCCAGGGTGGCGGTGGAGGCGCCGCGCAGGGGCACCGCCGGGGCGCCCGGCCAGGCGCCGTCCACGCCGTCGGTCGCGACCAGCGCGCCGAGCCGATCGGCGAGGGCGATCGCGGCCCGGGCGTCCTCCACGGTGGCCCCAGCGAAGCCGTGCAGCAGCGGGCGCCGCGCACCGCGCAGCAGCTCAGCGGCGCGAGTCAGCGCTGCCTCGATGCTGGCCGGCTGTCCGTGGATCATCGCCGCGGGTGTGTTCGCCGCCCAGCGAACGCGCTCGGAGAACCACTCGGCCCCCAGGCCGCAGGGGGGCTGCAAGCGCACGCCGTCGCCCGCGCGCTGGACAGTCACGTCATCGCACAGGACGCCACAGCCCGCACAGGTGATCGGCGTGAGCTCAGTCGTGGGCGAGTACCGCATCGGGAAGCGCGGCCAGTAGGCGCGCGCCGCGCGCCGCGATCTCCGGCACGCCGTCGGTCGTCGAGATCAGCGTGCACACCGGCGCACCTCGTGTGATCGTCTCGCCGGCGTGAGGGATGTCGCGAACGAGGCTCGCCGGCCACCACCCGGGATCAGGGGCGCGAAGGTCGCGATCTGCGAACAGCACGAGCTTCACCTTCGCACACCTCGTCGCCGGCGGCGTGCCGGCGGTGGGGAGGCCGAGGCCGCGCGCCCCTCGGACGTGCGCCTCGAAGCTCCCTGGTCCGAACAGCTCAAGCCCCGCCGGCGGTCGTGGGTTGACCTCCAGCACCCAGGCGTGGTGCCTGTCCCAGACCGCGTCGACCCCGAATGCTCCGCACACGCCGAAGCGCGCCGTCACCTCGGCGCAGACCGCGCGTAGCTGGCCGTCCAGTTCGGCCCGCTCCTCGTCGGGCAGACGCGGAGGCGTCACGTTGCCTATCCACTGAAAGCCCCGCCGGCCGTGCAGCTGTTCGGTGACGCCGAGCACGGTGGCCCGCCGGCCGTCGCCGATTGCCACCGCCGAGCAGGACAGCCCGGGGATGCGGCGCTGCAGGATCTCGGTCGGGCGCAGCCGACCGCCCATCCATCGGCGCACGCCGCGTCCGCCGCCGCCGTGCCGCGGCTTACGCAGCCATTCGTCAGGCTCTCGTGCCCTCCGCCCGGCGCCCGCGGTGTCCGGGAGTTCGTCGATCGGCCGGGTCTCCGGGGCGCGCGCCCCCGCCGCCCGTGCGGCGGCCCCGATCGCCCATGGGTCGCGCACGGCGGCCAGCAGGTCCGGCGGGGTTCCCAGGAGTGCCCGTTCCTGGCAGAGCTGTCTCACCAGATCGGGCCGATTCTCCAGGCCACCGCCGTAGACAACCGCGTCCGCGTCGATGTCCGCGGCGAGCGCCGTCAGCGCGTCGTTGGTCGGTGCCGTCGCGCCCGGCGCGATGGCGCGCAGGTCGACGTCGCCGAAGCGGTCCAGCGCCGTGACCGCATAGCCGTCAGCGACCGCAAGCTGAGCGAGCATGCGGGCACTGACGGCGACCACCAGCACCCTCACGGCAGCCGCATCCCAGACAGCAGCGCTGCCAGCAGGGTTGCGGCCACGAGGTCGGCGGTCGTCCCGGGATTCAGCCGGTGGTCCGGTCCGCGCAACGAGGCGTCGAAAGCCGCCAGCAAGCGGGTCCCCTCGAGCACCTCGCGAGCCGCTGCGCTCACCGCTTGGGCCACCGCAGCGCCGGCCTTGCGCTCGATCAGGGTATCCGGGTGGGACGCGAGCAGGCCGAGGTGAAGTGACACGATCGCATCGAGCGTGGGGACGCCGTCGCGCAGCGCATCGGCCAGCAACCGCAGGCCGGTGTCGAATACGATCGCGTAACCGGTCGCGTACTCCGAGGCGATCCTGTCGCGGTGCGCGGCGGCCGCCATCGCCTCGCGCAGGGAGACGTGCGCCGGAGCTCTGACGTCGTGCTCAGGCGGGTCGCCGAGGCCGCCGGGACGGGCCCGGGCGATCGCCGCAAAGGCGGCGGCGGCATCGTCGACATCGAGCTGCGCGAGGGTCCTCTCCGTGGCCGATCGCAGCGCTTCGTCCTCTCGCCGGCTCGTCGCGGCGCGGACCAGCGGCGCGAACAGGAGCACGATCCCCAGGTTGGTGTTGACGTCGGCGACGCGTGCGGTCGCCCGCACCCCGTCTGCGATCAGCTCGCCGACGCCGCGCTCGCGGGCCCGCCGGCGCGCGAACACGGGGCCGAGCGCGAGCGCCGAGCGCACCATGTCGGCGTAGGTCGTGTCGGAGAAGTCGTGGGCCGGCGTGACGTTGCCGGGCTTGGCGGCCGATACCTCCAGCAGGCACGCGAGCTGGACGTGGTGCTCGAGGAGGTCCCGGCTGGGTCTGGAGTGAGCTAGGGTTGCAATCACCGACGTCACGATACGAGAGGGAGGGACACAGCATGGCCATCACCCTGGCAACCGGAGAGGCCCTAACCGGCGACGGTAACGAGCTGGCCCACATCGATCTGCTGATCGGGTCCAAGAACGGACCGGTCGGCGCCGCCTTCGCCAGTGCCTTCACCAACGAGAAGGCGGGTCACACCAACCTGCTGGCGGTGGTCACCGCCAACCTGCCGGCCAAGCCCGACACGGTGATCAGCAACAAGGTGACGATCAAGGGCGAGAAGCAGGCCGTGCAGCTGTTCGGTCCCGCGCAAGCGGCGGTCGCCCGCGCGGTCGTCGACTCGGTCGCCGAGGGGGTGATCCCCAAGGATCAGGTCGACGACCTGTGCCTGATCGTGGGCGTGTTCATCCACTGGGAGGCCGCCGACGACAAGAAGATCTACGACTACAACTACGAGGCCGTGAAGCTGTCGATCGCGCGCGCTCTCAACGGGGAGCCGAGCCTCGACAAGGTGCTCGCTGAGACGCCCGCCGCGCGTCACCCGTTCGCCGGCGGCGCCGAGGACTAGTCCCGGCGGCCGTGAGCCGTTGACCGCGCAGGCCGGAGAGTCGCCGCTCGCTGGTCTGCGCACGGTCGTCACCGGAGCCAGCTCCGGGATCGGGAGGGCGATCGCGATCGCCTTCGCCGCTGCCGGCGCCCGCGTAGGCATCGGCTTCTGGCGCTCGTCGGAGGCAGCGCGCGCCCTGGCGAGCGAGCTCGGCCCCGGCCATCCGCTGCTGCAGGCGGATCTCAGCACCGTGGACGGCTGCACCTCTATCGTGCAGGAGGCGTTCAGCGCGCTGGACGGCGTCGACATCTGGGTCAACAACGCCGGCGCCGACGTGCTCACCGGCGACGCTGCGGAGTGGCCGGCCGAGCGCAAGCTGCAGGCGCTGCTCGAGCTCGATCTCAAGGCGACGATCCGTTGCTCGCGGCTGGTGGCCGCGCGCATGGATCCCGGCGGCAGCATCCTCAACCTCGGCTGGGATCGCGCCACCACCAACGGGATGGCGGGCGACGACGCCGAGCTGCTGGCGGCGGTCAAGGCCGCGGTGCTCGGCTTCTCCAAGTCGTTCGCGCGCTCTGTCGCTCCGGACGTGCGCGTCAACGTGTTGTGCCCGGGCTGGATCGAGACCGCGTACGGGGCCAGCGCGGACCGCGGGTTCTATGCCGAGATCGAGGCGGAGACGCCGCTTGGCCGCTGGGGCCGGGCGGAGGACGTGGCGGGCGCGGCGGTCTGGCTGGCCTCGCCGGCCGCCGCCTTCGTCACCGGTCAGGCGGTCAACCTCAACGGGGGCGCAGTTGGCTGACACGCTGTTCCTCACCGGCCGCCTGGCCGAGCCGGCGCTGCGCGGCGTCCTGGCCGATCTCGGAATCGACCATCAGGTCACCGTGATGAACATCTCGGTCGCCGCGCTCATGACCACGCGCTGGATCGCCAAGCGGCTGCACGTGCCGCCGGGGGTGGACGGCATCGTGATTCCAGGGCTGTGCGAGGGCGACGTCGACACCCTGCAACAGGCCACCGGCCTGCCGGTGCGCAAGGGCCCGGCCGATGTCCGCGCGCTGCCGGAGTGGTACGGGCGCGAGGCGGTCCGGGCGCAGCTCGGACCGCGTAACGTGCGCGTGTTCGCCGAGATCAACGACGTGCAATCGCTCTCCCGCGAGCAGGTGATCGATCGGGCGCTGGCCTACCGTGCCAACGGAGCCGACGTGATCGACCTCGGCCTATCGCTGGATCGCTCGTGGCTCGACGAGGGGCCGCCGACGATCGCCGCGCTGCGAGAGCGCGGCCTGTCGCTCAGCATCGACACGCTTGACCCCGAGCACATCCGCATGGCCGACGCCGCCGGCGTCGACTACGTGCTCAGCCTCACGCCGGAGACGATCGACCTGGCGGAGGACCTGCGCGCGACGCCGGTGTTGATCACCGAGGATCCCGACGACCTCGACGGCCTCGACCGGATGGCCGCCCGCATGGAGCAGCTGGACCGCCCATACTTGCTCGACTCGATCCTGGCTCCCATCAACTCCGGCTTCGCCGCGTCGCTGGCGCGCTACTTCGAGGTCCGCCGTCGCCACCCCGAGGCTGAGCTGCTGATGGGGATCGGCAACTTGACCGAGCTCACCGAGGCCGACTCGACGGGGGTTACCGCGCTGCTGATCGGCTTCTGCCAGGAGGTCGGCATCGGCGCCGTGTTGACAACCGAGGTGATCGGGTGGGCGCGCGGGGCGGTGCGCGAGACGGTGCTGGCTGCAGAGATCATGCACCTGGCCCAGCGTCAGGCGCGGCCGCCCAAGCACATCGACTCCGGACTGGTCACGAGCAGGGACGAGTCGATGCGCGCCCCCTCAGAGCAGGAGCTGCGCGCGATGCAGACGCAGATCTCAGACTCCAACTATCGGCTGTTCGCCGACGCCGACTGGCTGTACGCGTTCAACGGCGAGCGGTTCGTGCGCGGAACCAACCTGTTCGCTGTGTTTGAGCAGCTCGACGTGGTCGACGCCTCGCACGCCTTCTATCTCGGCAAGGAGCTGATGAAGGCGACGATCGCGCGCGGGCTGGGTAAGAGCTATCGCCAGGAGGGACCCCTCGACTGGGGTCTTCTCAGCTTCCCCGAACCTCGACGAGAGGACCCCTGATGAAGAAGATCCTGATCCAACTCGACACCGATCCGCACCCCAGTCCGTTCGACGCGATCGCCGCCTATGACGCCGGCGTGGACGTTGTGCTGGGGTTCGGACGGGTCACCGCCGAGAACCTGGGCGGCATCGTCCACGGTGCGATCTTTCCGCGCGGTCCGGATGGCCTGGCCAACACGGCCTTCTGGGTGGGTGGGTCCAACGTGCGTGACGGCGAGGCGGTGTTCGAGGCGGCGAAGAAGGTGTTCTTCGAACCCTTCCAACCGTCGATCATGCTTGACTCCGACGGCTCCAACACGACCGCGGCGGCCGCCCTGGCCCGCATCCGCGGCGCGGTGGCGCTGAAGGGCAGCCGGGCGGCGGTGATCGGGGTCGGGCCGGTCGGTCTGCGCACCGCGGAGCTGCTGCGGCGCGAGGGCGCCGAGGTGACCGTCCTCACCTTCCCGCCCGATGTGATGGGGGGCGGCTATCGCCGCGCGTCGGGCATCCCGGTCGCGCAGGAGGCGGGATTCGACGTCGTCGAGCCGGCGTCCAGCGACGAACTCGACGCCGCTCTGGCCGGCCACGTGGCCGTGTTCGCAGCCGGTCCGGCGGGCACGCAGATCCTGCGGCGCAGCGGCTGGGCCGACATCGAGGCCCTGCAGGTGGTCGTCGACTACTCGGCCAGTGAGCCCGTTGGGGTGCAGGGGGTGGCCCGCGACGACGACCTAGAGGACGAAGATGGCGTCAAGAAGCTCGGGGCGCTGGCGGTCGGCGGTCCCAAGATGAAGCTGCAGAAGCGCTGCGTGCAGCGGATGTTTGAGGCCAAGGGCACCCTGCTTGACCTCACGGGCGTGTACGACGTCGCCCTGGAGGCGATGTGAGACGCGTTCGCGCGCGGCCAAGCGTCGTTGCTCGCGCGCGCTGTGGTGCCGGCGCGGTCAGCCGCGAGCACCCGTTGGCGACTTGGAGAACACGAACTTGCCCGTCGGCCCGTCGAGGGGGCTTTCGGGCTCGGGGCGCCAGAGGACGGTGTCCTCGATCTTGCGCGCCAGGGTGAAGTCCTTGTCGGTGATGCCGCCCGCAGAGTGCGTGGCCAGCTTGACCCAGAGCTTGCCCCAGGTGACGTTCAGGTCGGCATGATGGCCGGCGGCTTCGCACAGGTACCCCACGGCGTTGATGGCCATCAGGGTCGAGGGCCAACCGTCGGTGTTGTACTTGCGCCGGATCCACTTGTCCTCGTAGTACCAATCGTCGAGGCCGGACTCGGACAGCTTGGTGGCGATCTCGTCCTCGGTGTACGTGCGCTTGTCGTTCGTTGGGCTCATCCCTCAATGATATGCCCCGCGTAGCCGGTATCGACCCCGGAACCGTCTCGTTCGACCTCACCGTGCTGCACGACGGCGAGCCGGTCGTTGAGCAGGTGTTCGAGACCGGCTTGCTCAGCCTGGACAGCGGGCCGTTGCTGCGGGCGCTCGCGCGCCACGGGCCCTATGACCTCGTCTACGGTCCCAGCGGCTACGGGCTGCCGTTGGTGGCGGCTGCCGACGTGCGAGAGCGCGAACTGGCCGAGATGGTCCTCGTCCGGCCCGACGAAGCGCGAGCGGGCACGGGGATCGGCGGACTGCGCTCGCTGCTGCGGACGCTCGCCCACAGCGGCCTCCCGGTCGTCTTCGGTCCGGGCGTGATCCACCTGCCATCGGTTCCGCGGTACCGCAAGTACAACCGGATCGACCTGGGCACCGCGGACAAGGTGTGCGCGGCGGCGTACGCGATCGTCGACCAGTCCGCCCGGCGGGCGATCGCGCTGCGCGAGACGGCGATGGTGCTGCTGGAACTTGGTGGCGCCTTCACCGCGGTGCTGGCGATCGCCGATGGCCAGATCGTCGACGGTCTGGGCGGGTCCTCGGGACCGCTCGGTGCGCGCGCCGCCGGGGCGCTGGACGGCGAGCTGGCCTACCTGCTGGCGCCGGCGCTGAGCAAGCGCACGCTGTTCACCGGCGGGGCGCTGGATCCGGCGGGCACCGGGGAGGTCACAGACCTCGCGGCGCTGTGGTCCTCACCGGCGCACGCCGACGGCTGGACCGCGCTGCGCGAGGCCGCCGCCAAGGCGGTGCGAGGCCTCGTGGTCAGCGTGCCGACCCCCCACGAGATCGTCGTCTCGGGCCGGCTGGCCCGCGTGCCCGAGCTGGTCGCCGCGCTGGCCTCGTCGCTGGGCGACATCGCCCCGGTGATCGCGCTCGTGCCCGGGCGGGCGAGCGCGGCCGCGCATGGCGGCGCGCTGCTGGCCGACGCGCTGGCAGGCGGTCCGAACGCGGCCCTGGCGGATGTGCTGCGGCTGCGGGAGTCCAGCGGCAGCGTGCTCGACCACCTGCGCGTCGCCGGCGCGGAGTCGATCTCGCTCGGCTGAAGTTGACGATCCGCGACTGGTGCAGCGTTCCGAAAGATCTTTGATGGTCTGGCGAGTGGCTGGGCGTGGCTGGGCCCGTCCGCCGGCTTGCCTCGTACTCGACGTACTTGGCTGCCGGCGGACGGGTCCATGGCGCGTCCAGACGCCGCCAGAGCGCGAAGAGATTTCTGGAACGTTGCATCAGGTCGAGCTTGTTGTCGCAAAAGTGACCGTTTGTGCCTTGCATCGCGGCCGCTCCAATGTTAGGTTCTTTACGCAACGTCAGTTACATGGAGAAACTGGTCCAGTTACATGGAGAAACTGGTCTTTGACGTTTTTCCCGATGGGAGGAGAGTGACGTGAGCCCAACTGCCGCGAAGGCGACCAGTATGGCCGATGAGCCGGGTCTGGCCAAGCAGAATGGGACGACGATCGGTCGTGTCCTTGGGTCCGGCAACATCGTGCACGCCGAGGAGGATTCTGACGGTCGGATGCACGCCACGATCCGGATCAACGAGGACGAGCTCATTTTCGACCCCGGCATCCTCATCATGCCCCATGGGGGCACGATCGACCTCGACCTCTACAACGACGACAAGAACACGCACTGCGCGGTGTTCCCGAGCAACGGTCACATGCAGTTCATCTGGATGGTGAACTCGTCGCACGGCACGGCGACCCTCGAACTCGACGGCCCGGGCCAATACTGGTATGGCTCCACGACCGGCAACGACGAGGGCCGGGGGCTAACCGGGTCGATCGTCGTCAGCGGGGACACCCCCCCCGAAGCGAAGCTCGACCGCCCGCCCCAGCCGCAACCGTAGAGAGGAGACGTCGATGGCAACGTATGTAGAAGCAGGTCACGCGGATGACTACACGAACCTGAGTGATGTGGTCGGCAAGGCGCCGGCGGTTACCAAGAACCTCAACTACCAGCGTATCCTCAAGGCGCGCGAGGCGGAGCCGCACAACTGGATCACGTACTACGGTGGCTACGACGGGCAGCGCTACAGCCTGCTCGACCAGATCAACGCCGGTAACGTCAAGAGCCTGACGCCGGCGTGGGTCTTTCAGGCCGGAACGGTGGGCATGCAATCGGGCGCAGGGACGTACTCGATGGAGGCCGCCCCGATCGTCGTCGACGGCGTCATGTACCTGACGGGGTATGACGGCTGGGTCTGGGCGCTGGACGCCAGGACCGGTCAGGAGCTGTGGCGCTACAAGCACGCCTCGCCGTACGACATTTCGCTGTGCTGCGGCAACGTGAACCGCGGATGCGCGGTCGCCGAGGGGAAGGTGTTCGTCACCACGCTCAACGCCCACGTCCTCGCGCTCGACGCCGAGACCGGCAAGGTCGTCTGGGACCAGGTCTACGGCGATGTGCGGGCTGGAGAGAGCGCCACGGTCGCCCCGCTGGTCGTCAAGGACATGGTGATCGTCGGGAGCTCCGGCGGGGAGTTCGGGGTGCGCGGCCACGCCGACGCCTTCAAGATCGAGGACGGCGAGCGGGTGTGGCGCTGCTACATGGTGCCCAAGCCCGGCGAGCCGGGATCTGAGACCTGGCCCGCCGAAGGCGAGGCCTGGCAGCGGGGCGGCGGGAACTGCTGGACCACGCCCACCTTCGACCCGGACCTCGACCGCCTGTACTTCAACACCGGCAATCCGTGCCCGGACTTCGACGGGGCCGTCCGCGAGGGTGACAACCTGTTCACCGACAGCGTCGTCGCGGTCAACCCCGACACGGGACAGATCCTCGACCACTACCAGTACACCCCGCATGACGTGTGGGACTACGACTCGACGATGGAGAACATCCTGTTCGACCTCGACGGGCAGAAGCTGTCCGCGCACTTCGACAAGAACGGGTACCTGTTCATCCTCGACCGCACGGACTGCTCGCTGGTCCGGGTCGTGCCCTTCGTCGATCGCATCACCTGGGGCGAGATCGACGCCAACGGCAAGGTGACGGCCAAGGTGTACCCCGACAAGGAGGGTGACCCGGTGCACTTCTGGCCGGGACCGGCCGGCGCCAAGGAGTGGACGCACGCGGCTTACAGCCCGAAGACCGAGTTGCTCTACGCCCCGGTGCAGGACATCGGCGCGACGGCGACGCGGCGCCGACGGGAGTTCAAGGAGAGCATCCCGTACTGGGGCGCGGGGGTCGCCGTCGACGGCGAGGACGTCGCCGGGTCGATCAGCGCGTTTGACCCGAGGACCGGTCAGGAAAGGTGGCGCTGGCGTCACGACTACCCGATGTGTGCGTCGGTGCTGGCCACGGCCGGCGACCTCGTGTTCGCCGGTGAGCCCTCGGGCAAGTTCAATGCGCTGAACGCGACCACCGGGGAGCAGCTGTGGCAGTTCCAGTGCGGAAGCGGTCACCACTCGAGCCCCTCCACGTACAGCGTCGACGGCCGGCAGTACGTCGTCGTGCCCACCGGCTGGGGCGGCTGGGTCGAGGGCTTCCTGCCCGCGATGCTCAGCGCGCGCGCGGGAAGCGCCGTGTTCGCGTTCGCGCTGCCGGAGTAGCGCTGCAGTCTCCACCCCTGGCATCGCAGTAAGAGCGGTTGCCGACCTGTCCCACGCCCCCAGAGGGAGGTGGGACAGGTCGCGCGGCGCCCGGTGGACGGAGCTCCGCCCGGGGCGTACAGCGTTGCCGGACGCCCGCCTCTGACTTGATGGCGATCACATGATCGGCACCGTTCTCATCCTCGGTTTCACCCTGAGCCTGGACAACTTCCGGACCGCGGTTGTGCTCGGGACCCTTCGGCTCAGCTGGCGCCGCGCCGCGCGGGTCGCCCTGGTGTTCGGGTTCTGGGACGGCGTAGCGCCGCTGGTGGGCATCCTGGTGGGGAATTACCTGGGCCAGAGGATCGGCTCGACAGCCGACTACGTGGGGGCGGGCGGGCTGGGCGCGTACGGCCTGTATCTCGTCGTGCACGCGTGGCGAAACGCGGAGCCCGAGGCGGTCGACGACCGGTGGATGGTGTTCGGCCTGCCGCTGCCGTTAAGCGTGGACAACATAGTCGCCGGCACGAGCCTGGGCCTGCTCGGGTACTCCCCCTGGATCGCTCCCCCGCTGTTCGGCGCGATCACGGCGCTGACGACGATCGTCGGGCTGCAGCTCGGGCGACTGGTCGGCCAGTTCATCCGCATCCGCCCCGATCTATTGACCGGCGTGGCGCTCCTCATCATGGCCCCCCTGGTGGGGCTCGGGCTGATCTAGCTAGAACAGCAACCAATTCCAGTCGCTTGGTATCTTGGAGTGATGGCCTACCAGCAGCTCTGGCAGTGTCAACTCTGCGGGTACGTGCTCGAGATCCCGCCGAGGGTGACGCCGATCACGGCATCATGCCCCGCATGTCCTAGGAGGGCGTCTTCCCCGCCAACTGGTCGTGCCCGGTGTGCGGCGTGGGGAAGGACGACCTCCTGCCTCCAGGGCGGCGTCGAGGCGTCCGGACCCTGTTCGCACCGATCAGCTCCTTCTCCCGGATCGTGGCCCGTCTGCAGTGGGATGCGGCGGCCATCGACCTCGCGCCGGACGCCCGCGCGTGGCCCGGGCTGCCGGCCGCACGCCACCGCCGCCTCACCACGCTCCTCGCCGGCTTCCGCGTGGCCGAGGACGCCGTCGCCGAGCAGCTCGCGCCGTTCGGCGATGCGACCGCGGACACCTTGGCGATGTGGGTCTTCTTTCTGCAGCGTCGCGACGAGGAGCGCCACGTGCTGCTCTTCGACCGGATCGCCGCCGAGGTGCTTGGGCTGCCCGGAGCCACCCTGGCCGAGCGGCGCGCCGCGGCCCGGCCCCACGTCCCGGCCGCGGTGCTCGAGCTCTTCGAGGTGCGACTGCCTGCGCTGGCCGCCGAGCTCGCGGCGGGCCGCACCGGGCTGGGCGAGGGCGTCGGCCTCTACCACATGGTGCTCGAGGGGATCGTCTTCGCCGCCGGGCAACGCGCGCTGCTCGACGACCTGGCCGACGGCGCCCTGCCCGGGGTGCGCGAGGGCGTGGAGCGCGTCAAGCTCGACGAGCGCTGGCATATCGGCTTCGGCCTGCGCTGCCTGATCGAGGCCCGGCCCTCCCCAGACCTCCTCGACGACCTGCTGGCGCGGGCCGAGGACGCCGCCGCGGCCTTGGGCGACGCCGTTCCCCCCGCCACGCGAGAGCGCATCGCGCGCATGTGTGCCCGGCGGCTGTCGGTCGCCGGGCTCACCGAGGCGCACGCGGCGGCGTAGCTGGGCCGTCAACACGCGCGGGTCGGGGCGGAGACGCCGTACCTACTGCGCGGACGGGTGGGCGCTGGCGGACCTCTGGTGGGGCTGGTCAGCTGGGGTCGTACTTGAACGAGATCCCGAGACGGATCCGGTAATTGAGGACGCCGCCGTCCTGGATCGTCAGGTCCTGACGCACAACCTCCGCGACGCGCAGCTCGCGGACGCCACGCCCTCGGTGTCGCACACGATCGCGGCCGAGCTGCCCAGCTCAGAGCCCCGCCCCCACGCCTCTAACGGAGAGCAGTCCAAGCCGATTTCGACCGGAAAGGTTTCGGGCCTCGTACCCTTCCCAGCGTGTTGAGGTTGCGCCAGTGCGGAGGGAGCGCGACAGTCCTGAGCCGGAGCGGTCGCCTCTGGGCGGTTCTGGCCTCCAACCTCGCCCTGGTGGGCGCTCTGATCGAAGTGGGTATCACCGCCCACTCCGTTGGGGTGTACGCCGAGGGCGCTGACGACCTCGCCGATGCCGCCGCCATCGGCGTGTCGCTGTTTGCCATCCACCTTGCCGCCCGGCCACCGACACCGAGGCGTCCGCAGAGGTACCCCCGGGCGACGCGATACGCGGCTCTCGTCAACGCCGGCTGGCTGCTGGTCCTCTACCTCCTGGTCGCTGCTGGAGCCATCGACCGCCTCGTCACCGGCGTCGGAGAGGTCCACGGCCTGCCCGTGCTCATCGTCAGTGGCATCGCTGGGCTGGTGTTGCTCGGCGGAGCGCTGCTCCTCGGCGGTGACATCGATGCCGATGACGATGACGACCGGGCGGGGGGGGATCTCAACCTGCGCGCCGTACTCCTCGACACCGCCGCCGACGCCGCGGCCGCCGCCGGTGTCGCCGCGACGGGAGCGGCCATCTACGCCTTCCACGCACCGTATTGGCTCGACCCCGCCGTCGCCCTTGTCATCGCCGCGGTGGTCGGGTACCACGCCGCTCGCCTCTTGAGCCGTATTCGCACCGCGCTTCGCTCCTGACAGCAAGGTTCGATGTCACTCCGCCCGCGCCGGGTCCTCGCTGTGGCGAAGTGGGCGACGGGCCGCTTGGCCTCAGATGCGCACCGGCCGCTTCATCGTGCGATAGACGAACTCGTTCGTCTGCGCTGACTCGCGTGCCGAGACGACGCGGTCGTGATGCGCCGAGAACCGGTTGTGCACCGCTGGCGATAGCCAGACGCGTTAGTTCCGGACACAGACGTGTTGCGAGCCGCCTCGGCCCGCGCCGGTGGATCGCCTAGGTGCCGACTGCCTGCGCCGCCTCCTGCTGGCGCTCGGTCAGCGCTTGCTTGTAGTCGCGGGGCATGACTTTCACGAACCGCTGTCGCGCGCGCTCCCAGGAGGCGAGCAGGTTGCGCGCGACCAGTGACCCGGTGCGTTGGCCGTGCTCCGAGATCAGCGCCTTGACCTCCTCCTCGTCGGTCTCGGTGAGCGTGTCGAGGTCGACCAACTCCAGGTTGCAGCGACGCTCGAAGCGGCGGTCCTTGTCGTAAACGTAGGCGATCCCACCGCTCATTCCAGCGGCGAAGTTGCGCCCCGTGGTGCCGAGGACGACGACCCGACCGCCGGTCATGTACTCGCAGCCGTGGTCGCCGACGCCCTCGACGACCGCGTGAGCGCCCGAGTTTCGAACCGCGAAACGTTCGCCGGCAAGCCCGCGGAAGAATGCCCGGCCGGCGGTCGCGCCGTAGAGAACCGTGTTGCCGACGATCGAGTTCTCCTCGGCCCGGAACAGCGCGGACTCGGGCGGGCGTACGGAGACCACGCCGCCTGAGAGCCCTTTGCCGGCGTAGTCGTTGGTTTCACCCCGGAGCGAGAAGGTCACCCCGGGCGCCAGCCAGGCAGCGAAGCTCTGGCCGGCCGAGCCGGAGAATGAGATGTCGATCGCTCCGTCGGGGAGGCCTCGCTCACCGTGGCGTCGTGCGATCTCGCCGGACAGGATCCCGCCGACGGTGCGGTTCAGGTTGCGGATCGGAATCGGGCCCAGGCGCACCGGCTGCCCGGTGTCGATCGCCGGCGCGCACAGTCGCAAGAGCTCCCAGTCAAGGGCATCATCGAGCACCGCGATCTGGGGTCGTGTCTTTGATCGAGGGGTGTCGGCCGGGAGCTCGGGCACGGTGAGGATCATCGAGAGGTCGACGCCGTGAGATTTCCAGTGATCGATCGCCTCGTCGGTCTCGAGCAGGTCGGCCCGACCGATCAGATCCACGAAGTGACGGACGCCGAGCGACGCCATGATCCCGCGCACCTCTTCAGCGATGAACATCAGGTAGTTGATCACGTGCTCGGGTGTCCCTCGAAACCGCTTTCGCAGGTCGGGATCTTGAGTCGCGACGCCGACCGGGCACGTGTTCAAATGGCAGACGCGCATCATGATGCAGCCCATCGCGATCATCGGGGCGGTCGAGAAACCGAACTCGTCAGCGCCCAGCAGCGCGCCGACCACGACATCGCGACCGGTTTTGAGCTGTCCGTCGACCTCGACGGTGATCCGGCTGCGCAGGTCATTGAGCAGCAGCGTCTGCTGGGTCTCGGCGAGGCCGATCTCCCACGGGACGCCGGCGGCGTGCACGGCGGACTGCACCGCGGCGCCGGTGCCGCCGTCGTGGCCTGAGATCGTGACGTGGTCGGCGTTGGCCTTCGCGACCCCGGCCGCGACCGTGCCGACCCCCACTTCGGACACGAGCTTGACCGATACCGAGGCGCTTGGGTTGGCGCAGCGTAGGTCGTAGATCAGCTGCTTGAGGTCCTCGATCGAGTAGATGTCGTGGTGGGGCGGCGGGGAGATCAGGCCCACGCCGGGTGTCGACTTTCGGATGTTGGCGATGTACTCGTCGACTTTGTGTCCCGGAAGCTGGCCGCCTTCGCCCGGCTTGGCGCCTTGGGCCATCTTGATCTGCAACTGGTCGGCGTTGACCAGGTAGTGGATCGTGACGCCGAACCGGCCGGAGGCGACCTGTTTGATGGCCGAGCGACGCAGATCTCCGTTCTCATCCGGCGTGTAGCGCGACGGATCCTCGCCTCCCTCGCCGGTATTGGACTTGGCGCCGAGGCGGTTCATGGCGATCGCCAGCGTTTCGTGCGCCTCGCGTGACAGCGCTCCAAGGCTCATCGCGCCGGTGCTGAAGCGCTTGACGATCTCGATGGCGGCCTCAACTTCGTCCAGCGGCACCGGTTGATCGGCCATGCGCAGCTTCATCAGGCCGCGCAGCGCCGCCTTGCGAGTCGCGTCCTCGTTGACCTGGCGAGCGAACTCGTCGTAGGTTTCCTGGGGATCGCGCAGCGTAGGCGCCTCAGATTGCGAGTTGGTTCCAACCGCGTGTTGGAGGCTGGCGATCGTGTCCGGATTCCATATGTGGATCTCGCCGTCCCGGCGCCACTGCAGGACGCCGCCGACCGGCAGCACGTCGCGCTCGGTCCGGGGATACGCGCGGAAATGGCGGCCCAGGGCCTCCGCCGCCAGCACGTCAAGACCGATGCCGCCGATGCGAGACGCTGTCCCGGTGAAGTGCTTGTCGATCAGCTCCGGCTCCAGGCCGACCGCCTCAAAGATCTGCGCACCGCAGTAGGACTGGATCGTGGAGATCCCCATCTTGGAGATCGTCTTGAGCAGTCCCTTGCCGATCGCCTTGACGATCCGCTGCTCGGCCTCGTCACGCTCGAGATCAACCGGCAAGAGAGAGCGGTCGACGAGCTCATCGAGCGACTCGAACATCAGATACGGATTGATCGCCGAGGCGCCATACCCGATCAGGGTCGCCATGTGATGGATGTCGCGCGGCTCGCCGGACTCGATCACCAGACCCGTCCGCAAGCGGGTGCCCGCACGCACTAGGTGATGGTGGACGGCGGCGACGGCGAGCAGCGATGGCATCGCCACGCGCTCGGGCCCGAGATTGCGATCCGACAGGATGAGGATGTTGGCGCCGTGCTCAACCTGGCTGGAGGCCTCCTGGCAGAGGGCGTCCAGGCGGTGCTCCATCCCGTCCGGCCCGTCCTCGATCGGCCAGGTGATGTCCAGCGTGGCGGCGTCGAAGATCTCGTGGGAGACCTGGCGCAGCTTCTCGAGCTGGTGATTGCGAAGAATCGGTTGGTCGATGACCAGCTGGTGGCCTTGCTCGGGGACCTCGGCCAGCAGGTTCACCTCCGCACCGACGCCGGTGTGAAGGCTCATGACGACGTTTTCGCGGATCGGGTCGATCGGGGGGTTGGTGACCTGGGCGAACAGCTGCTTGAAGTACGTGAACAGGGGCGGCTGTCGATCCGACATCACCGCCAGGGCGGCGTCGTTGCCCATGCTGGCGACCGGCTCCTCGCCCTTGGAGGCCATCGGCGCGATGATCATCCGCAGATCCTCCTGCGAATAGCCGAACGCGAGCTGCTTGGAGCGCAGCGGCTCGACACGCGGGGCGCGAGGATCGCGCTCCGGGAGATCGTCGATCTGGACGACCGAGCGCTCGTACCACTCGCCGTAGGGTTTGCGGCGCGACACACGACGCTTGATCTCCTCGTCCTCGACGATGCAGCCCTCTTCGAGGTCAAGCAGGAAGAGCTTGCCCGGCGCCAGCCGGCCCTTGCGCTGCACGTGCTCCGGGGCCACCGTCAGCACGCCCGCTTCTGACGCGAGCACGACGTAACCCTCGGTGTCCTGGATCCAGCGGCCTGGCCGCAGCCCATTGCGATCCAAGACCGCGCCGGCCATCCGTCCGTCGGTGAACGCGATCGCCGCCGGCCCGTCCCACGGCTCCATCAGGCACGAGTGAAAGTCATAGAACCCTTTGACGTCAGGGTCGAGGTCTCGGCGGGTCTTGTAGGCCTCGGGGACCATCATCATCATCGCGTGTGGGATCGAGCGGCCGCTGAGCACCAGCAGCTCCAGCACGTTGTCGAAGATCGCCGAATCCGAGCCGCCTTCCCGGACGACCGGGATGACCTTATGCAGATCGTCGCCGAACAGCTCGGAGCTCAGCTGGGACTCACGGGCGCGCATCCAGTTGACGTTGCCGCGCAGCGTGTTGACCTCGCCGTTATGAGCGATCATCCGGTACGGGTGAGCGAGCTCCCAGCTGGGGAACGTGTTGGTGGAGAACCGCGAGTGCACGAGCGCCAGCCGTGACGCCACCCGCGGATCACGCAGGTCCGGGAAGTACCGCGGCAGCTGCGGCGCGGTCAGCATCCCCTTGTAGACCATCGTCCGGCTCGAGAAGCTCGGCAGCGACAGCTCGGAGCCGGCGGCGCGCTCGATCAACCGGCGGATCACGTACAGCTTCCGTTCAAACGCGCCCTGGTCCTCGATCTCCTCGCCGGCCTCGACAATCACCTGACGGATCACCGGCGCCGACAGCCGGGCAGTCTCGCCGACGTAACGATCGTCGACCGGCACGTCGCGCCACCACAGGACGCGCTGTCCCTCGGCGATGATCGTCTGCTCGATTAGCCGTTCAAACGCCCGCCGGCGCTCGTGATCATCGGGGAGGAAGCAAACGCCGACCGCGAAGCGCCCGGCGGCCGGCAGCACGACGCCCGATACCGCGCCGCGAATGAACGCGTCGGGAATCTGCATCAGAATCCCGGCGCCGTCGCCCGTGTTGGGATCTGCGCCCTCAGCGCCGCGGTGCTCCAGATTCTCGAGCGCGTCGAGAGCCTTCTCAACCACGGCATGCGTCGGCTCGCCCCACAGCTTCGCCACCAGTGCGATGCCGCATCCGTCGTGCTCGTATGCGGGGTCGTAGAGGCCGGTGGCCCCGGGTGGGGCGAAACGGGACATGGCAGTGCCTTTCTAGGCGAGTACACAGGCACGGCGGGAAACTCGGCAACAGGGTACGCGGTTCTGGGCAAACGGCAAGGAGCCTCGGCTGAGACCCGGTCACCCCGTGCTGTCGGGCCCCCGCCGCCGTCGGCCCGGCGCGCCCGCCGTCGGGTGTCGATCCCGGCGCGACGGGCTACTTACCGGTACGCGCTCACCGGGGCGCCGCCTGCACGACATCCTCGCGGAGCACGGCCAGACGTGACGCGACCGCGCCCGCGGAGTGGTCAAGCAGCGGTGATCGATTGTCATCAAACATTTCGCAGACGTCTATGGAACCGCAGTCACATGCGCTGCAGGCTTGGAGCAGTCCACGCACGGCCGTGGCCCGCTCGATCAGAGCGTCGACCTCTGGAAGCTTGCGCTCTGCCAGCAGTCTCAGGCGCTCAAGCGTCGCGCGATCACGTGATCCCAGCAACTCGCGGATCTCGTCAAGGGTGAAGCCGACCCGCTGGGCGGAATCGATTATGGCCAACTGGCGCAGCACGATGGCCGAGTACCGGCGCTTTCCCGAGACTCGCTCGGGGGCGGGCAACAGATCGTGGGCTTCGTAATAGCGTCGGCCTCAACCACGACCGCTCGGCGGCCGCTGCGCCAGCCTAGCCTTCCGTCGACCACCAGGGGGTGTTGCGATCACGCGGGCGTCTCACGGCCGATCCTCATCTGAGACCGATTCACCGCGTCGGGTGGGCGCTCGCCCTCAAAGACGGCATCGCCCTCATGAGCATGGTCAAACGCCAGTCGATACTGAAAGCCAGAACAGCCCCCGCTTCGGACCTCAACGCGCAGCCCGTCAGACGAAAGGTCGGTTCCCTCCGGCGCCAGCTCGTTGACTCTTGCCGCGGCTTCGTCAGCAAGCGGCGTCCACGATCTTCCCGGGGCTGAGCGACGCGCCTCCTGCGTATGCAGACGTTGGGCTCAGCGACCAAGTGGAGCGCTTCTGCGTTTCGTCGTGGGTGTCGCGCAAACCTTCGTCCGTCCGGCGGGTTTAAGACACTCTTGTCATGCCACAGAACTTTCTTGAGTGTGATCGTGAGCAGGTGTTCTTGATGCCGCCGGATCCGCGTGAT
>Ga0182024_10008071_pt1 | contig 22402 bp, 17 predicted proteins | sample P32metaG_FD_120480 | JGI IMG/M metagenome (GOLD analysis project Ga0182024, IMG submission 120480) | Permafrost microbial communities from Stordalen Mire, Sweden - P3-2 metaG (Illumina Assembly) | ecosystem: Environmental > Terrestrial > Soil > Wetlands > Permafrost | place: Sweden: Stordalen... | reverse complement strand
GGCGTCGTCATCGAGGGGGCCGTGATGAAGGCGGCGCCGGCGACGATCTGACCCCATCCGCAAGGACCTGATCAGTCCTGCCGGATCCAGGTGGCCGAACCGAAACGGCCGATGGCCTCAACAGCCGACCGAAAGAATGGTCCCGGCCTCCTGAGCCCCACCCGCCGGACGCGGGATGTTGGTGCAGCCGCAACAAGCGGCGACCGTATGTGAGCTTGATCTGGTGTAGCACGCCATCAGGTCATGGAAACGGGCTCAGACCTTGGATCCGAACCAACCGCCGGAGAACTGCCCATGAACCCCTAAACCTGACCCTTGACTTCAAATATGCCCATGTGAGCGGCCATTCGACCTTCGCACTTGGAATGGCTTCACCCTCAAGAGACATTCATGGCCGCGCCAGCGGACGGTCGGGGCGCCAGGTAACGGGACGTTCGCACTGCGACGCTCAGTCTCCCACGGCGAACCTTACCCGCACGCTGCAAACCGGATCGCCCAAGGTCACTCGCGAAAGGAGAACGGTAGAAGCTGACCGCTCGCTCCGCTACCGTGTGGAGAATTGAAAGCTTTCGTCTGCTCTGATGCCCAATCGGTTGCCCACAATCCGCATCTTCATCTCCTCTCCGGCCGATGTTCGCCCGGAACGGCTGAAGGCGGAGCAGATCGTCGCTCGCCTCGACCGTGAGTTCGCGTATCACTTCCACGTCGAGGCCGTCCTATGGGAGCGCGAGCCGCTGGTCGCGGCGCACCATTTCCAGGACGCGGAAAACATCCCTCAGCCGCGCGGTATGAATATCGTCGTCGTGATCCTATGGTCGTGGCTCGGCGTACTGCTCCCTCAAGACAAATTCAGCGGCGCCCTATCGGAGCGGCCGGTTACCGGGACCGAGTGGGAGTTCGAGGACGCCCTCGCCGGCGCACGCGCAACCGGCGGCACCCCGGATCTGCTGCTCTACCGCAAGACGGCGGAGCCGGTCAGCAGCCTTGGCGACCGCAAGGCGCTCGATGAGCGCTTGGCGCAGCTCGATCTCGTCGAGGACTTCATCGGCCGCTGGTTCCGGGCCGAGGGCGGCGGAGAAGGGTTCACCGCCGCCTCGCACAGCTTTGCAACGGCCACCGAGTTCGAGGAGAAGCTCTACGAACATTTGCGGGCTCTGCTGGAACGCCGCGCCGGCGCGGCGGCGGAAGGGGTCGCGATCCATTGGCACGAGGCGCCCTACCGTGGCCTCTTGTCGTTCGACTTCGAGCACGCGCCGGTGTTCTTCGGCCGCACCCGCGCGCGCAACGAATTGCGTGAACTCTTGGCGCGGCGGGAGGCGGCCGGCAGCGCCTTCGTGCTGGTGCTGGGGGCGAGCGGCTCGGGCAAATCGTCATTGGTCAAGGCCGGGCTGCTGCCCGATCTGATGCTGCCCGGGATGATCGGGTGGGTCGGGCTGGTGCGCTGGGGCGTGCTGCGCCCGTCGGACACGAGTGGCGATCCGCTGGACGGGTTGGCGGCGGCGATCCTGTCGGCGACGGCGCTGCCCGAGTTGGCCGGGCTGCAGTACACGCCGGAGCAGCTTGGGACACTGCTGCGCAGCGCACCCGCACAGGCGGTCCTGCCGATCCGACAGGGGCTGGCGGCGGCCGCGAAACCGGCGAGGCGCGCCTCGCGCTGGTCATCGACCAGCTTGAAGAGCTGTTCACGATCGAAAGCCTCGACCAGCCGGAGCGCGAAGCGTTCGTCGCGGCGCTGGAGGCACTGGCAAACAGCGGGCTTGTCTGGATCGTCGCGACGATGTGCAGTGACTTCTTCGATCGGCTTGAGACGCTACCGCCCCTCGCTGCGCTCTCCGGCGAGGCGCGGTTTCTCGTATTGCCGCCCGATGATGCCGAGATCGGGCAGATCATCCGCCAGCCGGCGCTGGAGGCGGGGCTGCGTTTCGAGATCGATCCTGTCCGCGGGCTGAGCCTCGACGAAATTATTCGCCAGACGGCGGTACGGGAAAAGGGCGCGCTGCCGCTTTTGTCGTTCCTGCTCGACCAGTTGTGGCGACGGCGTAGCGATGCGGGGTTGTTGACCTTCGCCGTCTATGAAGAGCTGGGCGGGCTGGAAGGAGCGATCGGCCGCCGCGCCGAGGAGGTGTTTCTCGACCAGCCCGAGGACGTGCGGAAGGAGCTGGTTCCGGTATTGCGCGCCTTGGTGACGGTGCGCGGCGGCACGGCAACCTCGCGCGCGGCGCCGCTGTCGCTGTTTCCGGCCGGCTCGCCGCGGCGGGCCCTGGTCGACGCCTTTCTCGATCCGGGAGCGCGATTGCTGGTCGCCGATAACGCTCCGGGCGGGGCGCAATTGCGGCTGGCGCACGAATCGTTGCTGAGCCATTGGCCGCGGGCGCGCGATCAGGTCGCCGCCGATGCCCGCGATCTGGAATTGCGCGGGCGGCTCGAGCAAGAGGTGGAGACCTGGCAGGAGGCGTCGCGCCGGGACAAGGCGAGCCGGCTCCTGCCCGCGGGCCTGCCGCTGGCCGAGGCGCGAGCGTTGGTCGCGCGCTGGGGGGCAGAATTGCCGGAAGATGTGAGGGCCTTCATTACGGCCTCGCGTCATGCGGCACGACGCCGGCGATTGCGGCTGTGGGGAATGGTGGCCGCGGCACCTCCGGCGGTGGCGCTTGTCGCTGCGCTCGTCTGGGCGGGGATGGTGTGGTGGGGGGTTCACCAGGTCGAGGCGGAGATGGCGTTCGTTCCCATCCCTGCCGGGTGCTTCGACATGGGCAGCCCCGACAGCGAGCCGGAGCGGCACCCCAATGAAGGGGCGGTACACAAGGTCTGCGTCAAACCGTTCGCGTTGGCGAAATTCGCGGTGACGCAGCGCGAGTGGCGCCGGGTGATGATCTTTCCCAATACGCCCGATCCCTCGCAATACAAAGGCGACAACCGTCCGGTCGAGAGCGTGAGCTGGACTGAGGCACAAACCTTTATCCACCTGATGTCGTTTTTTGGCCGGCGCCATTACCGGCTGCCGAGCGAGGCGGAATGGGAATACGCGGCACGGGCCGGCACGACAACGGCGTATTACTGGGGCGACAACATCGATGACGGCTGCGCCTATGAGAATATCGCAGATCAGAGCCTAAAGAAAAGTGCACCGAACATTGTCCCGGTTTTCGCCAATTGCACCGACGGTTACGCCTACACGGCACCGGTCGGGTCGTTTAAGCCCAATCCGTGGGGGTTATTTGACATGCTCGGCAACGTCATGAACTGGATCGAGGATTGCTACGTGGACAGCTATAGCGATACACCGGCCGACGGCAGCCCTAATATATCAGGCGCCTGTACACTCCGCGTCGTTCGCGGCGGCTCCTGGGGCAACAGCCCACGGCTCGTGCGCGCGGCGCATCGCAGCTACAGCGCACCGGAAGGACGGAGCAGCTATGTCGGCCTCGCGCTGGTCAGGACTGTTACACCTTGAATCTTCGCCTCTTTCCCTTCTCGGCGGCGTGAGGGAAGGAAGCGTCAGGTCAACGGGCAGAGCCCCTTGTTAATTTGGTTTTTTGGGAAATTGATGATGTCCTAAGCTCTCAGCTGAAAAGGGAGCTCGGCTCTGGAAAGGGCCTGTCAGTTTTTGTCTTGGCTCGTTCCGCGCTGGATCAACTTCCCCGACTTCAGCGGCTCGATGGCAGCCCTGCGAACAGCCGGTTTCGGCGCGAAGCGGACGCTCCTGGGTTCCCTGCTAAGAGTCCGCTCCCCACTCGAAGCAGCCATTCGCGGATCATGGGAGACTGTCGACCGCATTCGGTCGCTCGCTGCGGTTGGCAAATACGGCAGTTCCTGCCCCCAAGGCGGTCACTGCAAGGCAGCCCTGGCAGTTGGGTGGAACCCAGCCGAGCGGCGCACCCGTCTGCTCTCTGGTTTTGCCGCGTCCGCCGTCGTGGCTGGCGGTTTCGGCCGCCAGCGACGCACGCGGAGCGCGATTCGCCATTGCCCGGGACTTCCGAAGGGACGATCCTGGCGTCGCAACGACTCGGAATCCGGCGAATGTGAGCGTTTCGGTGGGAGAGGGACTATTCGGCCGAAGCCAGCAGCCGACGGGTTGGAGCAACCCCGCACACCGCTCGATCGGCGGCCATTTCTGACGAGTCCGTAATGAATTGGGCTGGTACTTAATCCGGGTGCCGGCCAACAAAGAGAGATCGTCGCGATGCAGACCGTCAAAGAGTGCCCGGACCTTGGACGCCGGTAATGTGTTCGCCCTCACGGGCGCTTTATTTCTCATCATGCTGGTGAGGTATTTTTCGGTCGCTGGACTTTTTTACCTGCTCGTTTGGAAGCGTCCCCAGCGGTGGCGCGAGCGCGAGTTGAACTCAAACAAGCCGAGCCGCTCCGCGATCAAGCGGGAAATCCTGTGGTCGATTTCGGCGACCTTGATTTTTGCCGTGCCCGGCGCGGTCATGCTCGCGGGCTGGAAGCTCGGGTGGACGCAGATCTACCTCGAACCCGCTCGCTACGGCTGGTCTTATTTCGTCCTAGGGCCGCTGCTCTACATGGCTCTTCACGACACCTATTTTTATTGGACGCATCGGCTGCTTCATCGGTCGTGGTGGTTCCGCCACGCGCATTACGTTCACCACGAATCGCTGAGCCCGTCGCCGTGGGCGTCGTTTTCCTTTCATCCGCTGGAGTCGGTAATTGAAGCATTGTTTATTCCGGCGCTGGTGTTCGTGCTGCCGATCCATGTTGCGGGTTTGCTTTTTGTGCTGACGTCGATGACGATTTTTGGCGTCATCAATCATCTCGGCTATGAGATTTATCCGCGTTTTTTGGTGGATCGGGGCGTGGGCCGCTGGTTCATTTCAGTGACTCATCACAACTGGCATCACCGGCGTTTCAACTGCAATTACGCTTTGTATTTTCGCTTGTGGGACATTTGGATGGGGACGGACCGGTGGCCCAACATCTCAGCCGCGAGGGCCCCGGCGCACGTGGCCGCGGATCGGCGCGAACGCGAGTCCCGCGAACGCCATGACGAAGTGAATGTTCAGCAACTGTAAGCGGCGATGGCCGATAATCAGTCTTGATAGACGATGATCGCTACCCGGCCGGGAAAAGGCTGTGTGTATTGGGTCGCGCGGTAGGTGCCATAAGTCCCGGCATTGCCGGTCCCTGCATTGGGGATGATTCCTAGATCGTCGGCCGCCCAACCTGGATACCGAATATCCAAGATGCGCTTGCCCTCGGCCTCCAGCTGCCCGACCTCGCGCGCGAGCTCCGCTTGCCCCTCGGCGATTGGCTCAAGCTCTATCTCAATTTCGGGCATCGAGGCTTCTCCAGCGTCGCGAGAATTGTACGCCCGAAGATATCCGCGCGTAAGAGGGACGCCCGGGGCTTGATGCTTGCGCGGAGCGCGGTTCTTCGTCCAACTGCGGAAATGACGCTGAATCCCGCGCCGGGGGCGCGGATATCCTTGCTGTTGGCGGGTGGCGGCCTGGCTAACGGTCTGATTGCCTACAGGCTTGCGCAGCTGCGGCCGGAAATATCGGTGCAGTTGATCGAAGCCGGGGCCAGCCTCGGCGGGCGCCATACATGGTCGTTCTTCGACACGGATATCGGCTCGGCCGCCGATTGGAGCAGCGTCTTCGTCACCAAATCCTGGGACGCCTACGAGGTCCGCTTCCCGAGGCGGCGGCGACGGATCGCCAACCGCTACTTCAGCATTAGTTCGACGCGATTTCACCAGGTGCTGACGGCGGAACTGGGCGACCGGATCGTCTTGAATGCGCCGATCGACACGCTCGGCCCCGACTGGGTGCGTCTCGCCGATGGGCGCTTGCTGACGGCCGATCTGGCGATCGACGGGCGCGGCCCGGCCGAGGCGCCCGATCTCGTCTTGGGCTATCAGAAGTTTCTGGGCCAGACGGTGCGGCTCGCTGCCGATCACGGGCTCGATGCGCCGATCATCATGGACGCCACGGTCGACCAGGCCGACGGCTACCGCTTTATTTATGTGCTGCCTTGGGACACGCGTAGCCTGTTGATCGAGGACACCCGCTACACCGACGGTGCGGACCTCGACCGCGACGATTTGCGCCGCGGCGTCGCCGACTATGCGCATGGCCACGGCTGGACGATCGAGGCGGTGCTGGAAGAGGAGGAGGGCGTCCTGCCCGTCGCCCTCGGCGGTGATATAGAGGCCCATTGGCGTCGCGCCGAGAGACGCGCCCTCTCCGGGCTGCGCGCGGCGCTGTTCCACCCGACCACCGGCTACTCGGTCCCGGATGCGACGGCCCTGGCGGACGCGATCTGCGGGCTGGCGACCATAGACGCGGTAGCGGTGGAGCGGCTGATCCGCGAGCGCTCGATCCACCTGTGGCGCGACCGCGCCTTCTTCCGGCTGCTGAACCGCATGTTGTTCCAGGCCGCGCGGCCGGCCGAGCGCTACCGCGTGCTGGAACGGTTCTACGGCCTGCCGGAAGCGCTGATCGCCCGCTTCTACGCCGCGCGGCTCACCGGGCTGGACAAGTTGCGAATCCTCAGCGGCAAGCCGCCGGTGCCGATCGGCGCCGCGCTGCGCTGCATCGCCGAGAAAGGGCACGCATGAGGAACGCGGCGGTGATCGGCGCGGGGTTCGGGGGTATTGCGCTCGCCATCCGCCTGCAATCGGCCGGCGTCCAGACCACCCTCTTCGAGGCGCGCGACAAGCCGGGGGGGCGCGCCTATGTCTACGAGGATGCCGGCTTCACCTTCGACGCGGGGCCAACCGTCATCACCGACCCGTCGGCGATCGAAGAACTGTTCGCATTGTCCGGCCGAAAGCTGGCCGACTATGTCGAATTAATGCCGATTTCGCCGTTCTACCGGCTGTCATGGGAAGACGGCTACAATTTCGACTACGTCAACGACCAGGCCGAGCTCGACCGCCAGATCGCCGCCAGATCGCCGGGCGACGTCGCGGGTTACAAGCGCTTCCTCGACTATTCCGAGAAGTTGCTGGAGGAGGGCTATGTCAAGCTGGGGGCCGTGCCGTTTCTCGATTTCACCAGCATGCTGCGCGCCGCGCCGGCGCTGGTGCGGCTGCAGGCCTGGAAGTCGGTGTACGCCAAGGTCGCCGAATTCATCGCCGACGAGCATTTGCGCGAAGCCTTCAGCTTCCATTCGCTATTGGTCGGCGGCAACCCGTTTTCCGCCTCCTCCATCTACGCGCTGATCCATGCGCTGGAGCGCCGGTGGGGCGTATGGTTCCCGCGCGGCGGCACCCACGCTCTGGTGCGGGCCATGGTGCGGCTGTTCGAGGATCTGGGCGGTGTCTTCCGGCCCGGCAGCCCCGTGGCCGCGGTCGAGACTTCGGGGAACAGGGCGACCGGCGTCCGGCTCGCCGGCGGCGACGTTCTCGCCTTCGACAGCGTGGCCAGCAACGCCGATCTGGTTCACACCTACGCCAAGCTCCTGGCTGCGCATCCGCGCGGCCGGACCCGCGGCGCGGCGCTGGCGAGGAAACGCCATTCGATGTCGCTGTTCGTGACCTATTTCGGGCTCAAACGGCAACATCCGCAGCTCGCTCATCACACCGTGCTATTCGGCCCGCGCTACCGCGACCTCATCGCCGAGATCTTCAAGGGGCCGGCGTTGCCTGCCGATTTTTCGCTTTATCTGCATGCTCCGTCGCGCAGCGATCCGTCGCTGGCGCCGCCGGGCCACGCGGCCTTCTACGTCCTGTCGCCGGTGCCCCATCTGGGCGCGGCCGACCTCGACTGGAGCGTGATCGGGCCGGCCTATCGCGACCGTATCCTCGCCTATCTGGAGGCGCGCTGCATCCCCGGGCTGCGCGACGACCTGGTCACCAGCCGGATGTTGACGCCCTTCGATTTTCGCGATCGGCTCAACGCCCATCTGGGGTCGGCCTTTTCGCTGGAGCCGATCTTGACCCAGAGTGCCTGGTTTCGCGCCCATAACCGCGATGATGTGATCGGCAATTTCTACATCGTCGGTGCGGGCACCCACCCCGGCGCCGGCATACCGGGGGTGATCGGATCGGCCAAGGCCACCGCCTCGCTGATGCTGGAAGAGGCGACCGCCCGATGAACGACGCCCCAAGGGACGCCGCAAGGGACGTCATCGTCGACGCCAGCCGCGACAGCATCCAGCGCGGCTCGACCAGCTTCGCCGCCGCGGCGCGCCTGTTCGACCCGCGCATCCGCGACGACGCCTACATGCTCTACGCCTGGTGCCGGCATTGCGACGACGAGATCGACGGCCAGGTCATGGGCCACGGCGCGGTTGGCCTCGACCCGGTCCTGGCCCGGCGCAAGCTTGCGGAGCTTGAGGACAAGACGCGGCGCGCGATGGCCGGCGAGCCGGCCGGCGACGCCGCCTTCGCCGCCTTCCAGCGGGTGGCGCAGCGGCATGGCATTCCGGCCCGGTATCCGCTCGACCTGTTGCAGGGTTTCCGGATGGACGTCGAAGGGCACAGCTATCGCACGCTCGAGGACACCCTGCTTTACGCCTATCACGTCGCCGGGGTGGTCGGCGTGATGATGACTCAAGTCATGGGCGTCCGCGATATCGCCACCCTGCGCCGCGCTTCGGACCTTGGCCTGGCGCTGCAACTCACCAACATCGCCCGCGACGTGATCGAGGACGCCAAGGGGGGCCGCGTCTACCTGCCGGGCGACTGGTTGGGCACGGCCGCGGCGAACCCGTCGGTGGTCACGGACCCCGCCAGCCGCGCCGTCGTGTTCGCCGCCACCGAGCGCCTACTCGCCGAGGCGGAGCCCTATTACGCCTCCGCGCGCTGGGGACTTAAGGAACTCGGCTTCCGGTCGGCGTGGGCGGTGGCGGCGGCGCACGGAGTCTACCGCCAGATCGGTCTGAACGTACGGGCCATGGGGCCGCCCGGGATGGACCGCCGGGCCTCGACCGGCGCCTTGACCAAGCTCGCGCTTGTGCTGCGAGGCGGGCTGGTCGCGGCGCGCGCGGCGACCTTCGACGGCTGGAGGCACGAACCGGACCGCACGGGCCTGTGGGCGCCGTTCTAAAGCACGATCTGTTTAAGCTGAAGCATCAGAAATCGCCTCCCCCGGGCTTGACCCGGGGGCCCACGTCTTCAGTGGCAAACGCCCGCGCCAGAAGACTTGGATGGCCGGGTCAAGCCCGGCCAAGGGCAATAAATGAAGCGATTCAACCTGACCCGACGATGCTCTAAAGCCGCCGGCGTCCCTCGATCCACACCGCCGCCAGAAAACCCACTGCTGCGAAACTTGAGAGCACGGCCCACGCTTGGAGCACGGTCGCGCTGACGAGCCCGCGCCAGAGTACCGCTTGATAGGCCTCGATCACCCAGGCATGCGGGGTCAGCCAGCCCAGCGACTGGAGCGACGCGGGCATCAGGAAGCGCGGCGCCATCGAGCCGCCGACCGCCGCCAGGATCAGGAAGGCGAAGGTCGAAACCGGCTGCGCCTGCTCGCGCGTGCGGCAGGCGGCGGCGAGCGCCAGGGCGATCCCGGCGCTCGCCGCCGCGGCGCAGACCGCGGTCGCCAGCCAAGCCGCGAGGTTGACCAGCAGGGGCACGTCGTAGATCGCGGCGGCGACCAGAAACAGCACCAAGGCCTGAACCACCCCCAAGCCCGTCAGCCAGAGCATCCGGCCCCCCAGCAAGGGCGCGATGCCGCCCGCGCTGAGCCCGAGCCGCAGCCAAAGCCCCGCCCGGCGCTCGTCGATCAGGCTCATCGCCCCCTGCATGGCGGTGAACATCAGGAACAGGATGCTGACCGCGCCGGCGTAATAGACCACCAGCGGATCGCCGCCGGGCAGGATCCGCTGCACCGCAAACGGCGGCGGCGCGGCGACGCCGGACGGCACTCCGGTTGCTCGGCGCAGCTGATCGGGCGTCAGCCTCACGATCGGGTCTAGACCGGCGATCTCTCGGCGAAGCATGAGTTCGGGCAACTCCTGGCTCGCAACAGCATTGACCTGCGCGGTGAGGACTTCGCCGGCGGCCCGCCGGCCGGGATGGATCAGCACCGTCACCGGCGTTGGCGCGGCATCCAGATCGTCCACCACCAGCCCGGCGTCCACCCGCCCCGATTCGATCGCCTCCTCGAGGGCGGCGACATCCGGCAATTGCGTCAGCCGATCGCCCAACCGCCGCCGCAGGCTGTTGACCAGCTGGCGGCTGTCGACGTTGTCCGGCTGGTATACGACACCCGCGCGTATATCGAGCCGCCCGCTGGCGCCGGCGCTGAACACCGAGGCGAAGACGAGGTACACCACCGGTGGCAGCACGAAGACCAGCACGAGCCCGGCGCGATCGCGCCAGAGGCTCAGCGCCATCACCCGCAGCATCACCAGGATCATGCCTCGGTCGATCCCGTGGCCCAGCCGATCAACGCGTCGAGTCCGGGCGGGCGCATCGTCAGCTCGCACAACTCGACATCGACCGAGCGCAACGCCATTTCGATTTCACGCGCCTGCCCCAAGGCATCCGCGAAGATGCCGCTCCAGCACGATCCCCGGTCGGACGGCGCCAGGCCCCGCGCCGCGAGGATCGGCTCGGCCGACGGCGAGACCGCGGACAGCCGGACGATGAGCTGCGTGCGGCCGGCAAACGCCTGCGCCATCAGTTCGGCGGGACGCCCCTCCACGATCAGCCGGCCGGCCTCCATGACGCCCAAACGGTCGGCCAGGGCGGCGACGTCCTCGGCATTGTGGCTGATGAGCAGGATGGCGGTGCGATCCGCCCGCAATCCATCGATCAGGCGGCGCAGGATGAGCCGGGTCTCGGTGTCCAGACCCTCGGTCGGTTCGTCCAGCACGATCAGGCGAGGCCGATGAACGATAGCCGCCGCCAGGTTGGCGCGCCGGCGCCAGCCACCCGACAGGTGGTCCAGCCGTTCGCCGGCTCGTTCGGCGCAGGCCGCTTCGTCCATGGCGCGGCTAACGGCGGAGGCCCGTGCGGCGCGAGACAGGCCCGCCAAGGTGGCGAACGCGTCGAGGTTCTCGGCCACGGTCAGATGCGGATAGAGCGCGATCTCCTGCGGCGCGATGCCGATTTCGCGCCGGACATTGCGGTCGCGGCTCGGGTCTGCGCCAAGTACGCGGACCGAGCCCGAATCCAGCGCGAGCGCCCCGATCGCCGCCTTGGCGAGGGTCGACTTGCCGGCGCCGTTGCGTCCGACCAGCGCATAGACCTCGCCCCCGGCGAGCTCCAGGTCGACCTGGTCGAGAGCTGTCTGGTTTCCGTAGCGCCGCGCGGCCTTGACGAGGCGGAGGACGACCTCCGTCTGCTCAGCCGCCATAGCCCGCGTGGTGGAACAGGTTCAGCGCGTAAAGCGCGAGCGGGCAGCTCGAATCGCCCAAACTCGCCAGCGCCTCGTCAATCGTCTCGGCGATCGCCGAGCGCGTCCGTTCCTCGCCCCACAGGGTGAGGAAGGTGACCCGGCCGTCATCCTTGCGGACATCCTTCCCCATGGCTTCCGACGTCGAAACGGAATCCTGCAGATCGTCCCATAGTTGGAAGGCAAGCCCCAGACGATTGGCGAATATCTGCGCCTGCACCTGCGCGGCCTGGTCCGCGCCGGCGATCATCGCGCCTCCGACCATCGCGGCGGCGAACAGCACACCGGTTTTTTGATGATTGAGGCTGGTGAGCGTCAGCTCGTCCCGCAGGGCTTCCGGATCGCGCAAGTCGCGGAATTGACCGGATACCAGGCCGCAAAAACCTACCGTCTCGCTGAGCAGGGCGATCAAGGCCAGGCGGGTCTCGGAATCCACCTTGGCGTCGCTGGCGATAACGCCGTACGCGTGGTTGAGCAGCGCGACAGCGGAAAGGACCGCGGTGTCCTCGCCAAAGCGCCGGTGCACGGTCAACTTGCCCCGGCGCATCACCGCGTCGTCCATGCAGGGCAGATCGTCGAGGACCAGAGATGCCGCATGGATCAGCTCAAGCGCACAGCCGAAATCGAGCGCGGCGAGTTCGTGCCCGCCGAAATGCGCCGAGGACAGCATGGCGAGCACCGGCCGAACCCGCTTGCCCGGGCCCAGACAGATGTCGCGCACCGCGTCGGTGAGCGGCCTGGGCGCCGAATCCGCTGGCGGCAGCAGTTTCTTGAGGCGCAGATCGACCCGCATCCGCCGCGCGGCCGAGGCGTCCCCCAGATCGACGCTGCCGACGGAGTCGCTTTCACGTAGAACGCCGACGATAGTCATCGCCTCGCCGTACCTCCGCACCGTGGAAAAGCCTTCGATTCCCCGCTCAAGCGCCAATGGGCTTCCGACGGCCCCGTCCACCGGCGCGAGAACAACTCATCCGTATTTGGCCCCCAACTCGACCATCCGCGCAACCTCGACGGCGCCGTAGCCCGCCCAAACCAGAGCGCCGATTAGCCGCGCGCCCCGGAAAGCCTCAGCTTGAGCTCGCGAATCGGACGGACCCACAGGAAGCCGAAAGAGACGCACCCTTCCTTGGTGGTGACGGCGTGGTGGATGCGGTGGGCCTGAATGCGCGCGCGCCAAAAGCTGCGCCGGCCGTCCAGCGGCACCCGGAACCGTTGATGGACAAGTCCGTCGTGGAAGACCGCGTAGATCGCGCCGTAGGCCGTAATCCCCAGTCCCAGCGGCAGCCACCACGACGATACGTTGACGCCGAGCCAGATGAACAAGATCGCCGGCATCGCAAAGGTCACGGCGAACAAATCGTTGAGTTCGAACGCGCCGTGGGGAGGTTCATGGTGGCTGCGGTGCCAGCACCACAGCGGACCGTGCATGACATGGCGATGCATCACCCAGGCGAACGCCTCCATGCCGCTGCACGCAGCGAGGAAGATGGCGATCTTGGCGGCGAGCGCGACCATCGGCAAAGTCTAGGCCGTTCGGGCGAGATTGCGAACTCTCAAATCTCTATCCGTTGTCCGGGCTCAATCCTGCATTGCCAAGCCGGAGGCCTGCTCCCGGCCGCGGCGGCGCCCGTCACTGGGGCAGCCAATTGCCGTGGAAACCGGGCGGGATGCGATGCGGTATGTGGACGCGCGCCACGGGCGCGCCCTCGAAATCGCGGGCGTCGATGATCGCCAGCTCGGTCGTCTCGTCGATCTGATTGACCAGGCCGATCAGCCAGCCCTCGTCCTCGGCAGCGCCGGCATGGGCGGCGACAAAGACGAATTCGCCGGGATGACGCTGCGGCCCGAAACTGTGCACGCTCCTGACGCCGGTTTGCAGGTCGTGCTTATAGAGGCCAGGGCCGCTGAGAAACGCCGGATCGGCGGTTTCGGGCAGCATCGTCGTATAGGCATAGCGGTAAGGCTGGCCTGTCCGGCGCTCGTCGATGCGCGGGAAATCCTGCGGATGCCGGTCGATCGCGTCGCGGCTCACGCGCTGTGCGGCCGGGTCGATCGTCCAGCGCTCGAACGCGCCGCGCGGGGCGTCGGGACCCTCCATGTTGCCGGCGAACATACTGTCATAGGCGACCGCGTCGAGGATAACGCCGCCATCCTCCGCGTCGTAGGCATTGGCCACGTGAAAGACATAGCAAGGGTCGACATCGCACCAGATTACCTCGCTGCCGGCGCCGCCGCGGGGGAGCAGGCCCACCCGAGCCGGATGGGAGGGGTTCCAGCGAAACGGGAAGGTGCTGCCGGAAATCAGCGCGCTCATCGAAAAGGTCACCGGCAGATCGAGGATCACCGCGAAGCGGGCGGTGATCGCGCAATCGTGGATCATCGGACCGTGACTAACCCGCACCGGTTCCTCGCGGCGCACGCGGCCGTCGGCGCCGACCACGACATGATGGATCGTCGTCGGCTCTCGAGGATTGTAGGCGATCGCGTGCAGCTCGCCCGTCAGGGGATCGAGATGCGGGTGAGCGCTGAACGACCCGGTCAGCGTGCCGCCGAAATCGTCGTAGGCTAGCGTGCCCAGCGCATCGTCGAGCAAGACGGGCGTGCTTCCCGCTTCGACCAGCGCCCAGGTCTTTCCCGCGAACCCGATCACGTTGGTGTTGACGGTGTCGAAATCGCCGTGACGCGGACCGGGCGTCCGCGGCTCATCGAGCGCGGCGGTGACCTGGGTCGAGCGCACCCAGCGATTGCGGTACCAGCGAGCGCGGCCGCGCTCGAGGCGAAGGCCGTGGACCATGCCGTCGCCGAGGAACCACTGATAGGTCCTCGGATCGGCGGCGATCGGGTTTGGCCCGATGCGCAGATAGCGCCCATCGAGAGCCGGGGGTATCGAGCCGGTTACGGCCAAATCCTCGATCGTCAGTTCTTCCGTCATCGGCGCGTGAAGGCCGGTGAGGAACGGATGCGGACCCTCCGGAGCCCGCATGCGCGCGCGGTTGAAGGTCGCGAGCGCCGTCACGCCCATGGCGACGATGCTGCGGATCGCCATTTCGACGGCACTTGTCATCGGGCCTCCCTCCAAGCGGTCATCTGCCGGCGCTGGCGGCCACAATCTACGAAAGCGCTCACCCCGCGCAACGCGTGTGCGCTTGGGGCGCGTATTGGCGAAACACGATAGCGGAGGAGAATTTTAGCGCAGGCTCGCCGTTCGCCCAGGCTCACCGCAAACCGGTGTAGCGGTCCCATTCCTTGGCGAATTCGCTGCGGCTCTTGAGAAACGCCTCCCAGTCTACCGGCATCAGCAGCTTGAGTTTTTCAAGCGGCTCGCCGCCCGGCGGCGGTGCGGCGCCGTGCTTGGCCGAATGCAAATAGAGGTTGTCCGACATCGCCTTCTGGCCGAGGTCGGACAGGAACCAGTCGACAAAGAGCCGCGCCGCATTGGGATGCGGGCCGTCGGTGACGATGCCCCAGCTCTCCGGTGTCGCCGGTAACCCGTCCGCGGGCGCGACAAAGCCAACCGGAGCACCTTTCGCCTTCCATTCGAGGTAGCCGGAATACTGAGCAGTATGGATCAGCTTGTCCTGCTGGTTGACCAGCCGGTCGTATTGCTGGACGTAAGAATCGAACCCCTTTGGCTTCAACGCGCCAAATTTCGCCCAATAATCCGGGCCGTAGAGCTGGCGCAGCTCGAACCAGGCGACATGCTGCAAGCCCGAGGTCGACAATTTGACCGTGATCGCGTCGGCCCATTTCGGATCGACCGCGTCGGCCCAGGTCTTCGGCGCCTGGTCGGGCGGCACGGTAGTCGGGTTGTACGCCAAGCCGGCGGGACCGATCGCGCCCCAGGTCCAAAACCCCTCGGGCTGGCTCTTGTACTCCGCCTTGTAGTCGGTCATCTGCGGCGAGACGTAGTGGACGAAACCGTTCTTTTTCTGGAAATCGAGGATCATCCCCATGTCGGAGATTTGCATCACATCGACGGTGTAGGTCTTCGCCTGACGCTCGGCGGAGACCTTGGCGTAGAGCGCGCCGGCCTGCAGCCGCGTGTAGTTGGTCTTGATCTTGGGGAAGGCCTGGTTGAACTGGGCGAGCACCTTGAGTTCCGCGGCCTCGGGGTTCGTGGCATAGATCACGATCTCGCCTTCCGCTTCGGCCTTGGCGACATCGGCGCAGGTCTTGAAGCCCTGCCCCTCGGTCGGCAGCGTGCAGAGATCGCCGGTCTCGGCCAGTGCCGGTGCGGCGGCGAGCACGCCCGCCACAGCCGCAATCCGAAGCAACGCCTTCATGATGTTTCGTCCCCTGATCCCGATCCGTTATCGCGAGACTACGGCACCTTGGCGCCACCGTCAGCCTTCGAGCAGGATGCAGTGCTCCGGGGCGAAGGAAATCGTCACCGGCGCGTCTTCGTCGAACATCTCGGTCGGCGGCCGGCGCACGGTCAGCTGCCCCGTGGCGCAGTCGACGATGTACTGGATGAAGTCGCCGTGGAACAGGCGCTGGCGGATCGTCCCGGCGACGCTGTTCGGGCGGCCGCTCGGCGCGCCGGCGGCGATGTCGATATAGGCTGTGCGGACGGCGACCCGGTCCTCGCCGCCGCGCGGTAGATGCGCGGCCCAGGCGCGCAGCAAAACCCCACCCTCGGCATCGAAGTCCACCGGCCCCGCGGCGGCAGCGACGTTCCGCACCTTGCCGGCGATCAGGTTAGCCGAGCCGACGAAATCCGCGACAAACCGCGTCCTCGGGCGGTTGTAGATTTCCTCCGGGGTACCGATCTGCTCGATCCCGCCAACATTCATCACCACGACCCGGTCGGAGATCGCCAGCGCCTCCTCCTGATCGTGCGTCACATAGACGGAGGTGACGCCGAGCCGGCGCTGCAGATCGCGCAGCTCGACCCGCATCTCGGCGCGCAGCTTGGCGTCGAGGTTCGAGAGCGGCTCGTCAAACAACAGCACGTCCGGCGAGAAGGCGATGGCGCGGGCGAGCGCCACACGCTGCTGCTGCCCCCCGGACAAGAGCGCCGCCGAGCGCGAGGCAAAGGCGCGCATCTGGACCAGATCGAGGGCGCGCTCGACCTCGCGAGCGATCTCGCCGCTGGCCAGCTTGCGGACGCGCAGACCGTAGGCGACGTTGTCGAAGACGCTCATATGCGGCCACACCGCATAGGACTGAAACACCATCGACACCCCGCGGCGCTCGGCCGGGACGTTGCGGCGCTCGGCGGCGGAATAAACCGTAGCCCCGGCGATACGGATGGTCCCGCCCGACGGTTCTTCCAGGCCGGCGATCGCCCGCAGGGTCGTGGTCTTGCCGCAACCCGAGGGGCCGAGCAACGTCACATGCTCGCCCTGGCCAATCGAGAGACTCACGCCGTCAACCGCGACAACGTCGCCGTAGCGGACGGTCAAATTGTCGATATCGATGCGCGCGTCGCTCACAACTTCTCTCCGGAGAAGCGCCGGGTCGCCCGGAGCAGCACGATGAGCGCGATAAACACCGCGGCGGTTTGGATCAGCGCCAGCGCCGCCGACAGCTCGCTCGACGAACTGAGCCAAGAGCTGATGATAGACGGGGCAATGACCTTGGCCTTGGGGCCGACAAGAAAGATCGAGACCCCGAGCTCGCGGACGCTGGCAATGAACACCAAGAGCCACGCCGCGACGATCCCCGGCCGCAGCAGCGGTATCGATACCGTGCGCAACTGATAGAACCACGAGGCGCCGCAGACGCGGGCGCATTCTTCCAGGCTCTTGTCGATTTGCAGCACCACCCCCGCGAGCGTCCTCACGCCCAGGGGCATGAGCACCGTGAAATAGGCCAAGGCCATGAGCCACAGCGTGCCGTAAATCGGGATGGGGATGTTCAGCCAAGCCCACAGCAGCGCCAGGCCGAACACCATGCGCGGCACGGCCTGGGGAAACATCACGACATATTCGACCAGCCGATGGCCCGGCGCGCGCGAGCGGTAGATAATCCACACCAGCACGGTCATGATCGCCACGCCGATCGTCGCGACCCCGACGCCGAGGATGAGGCTGTTGGTCAGCGCCTCGCGAACCGCGCCAAAGCCGAACGCGGTCTGGTAATTGCCGAGGGTGAACTCGCTTTGCGACAGGATCACCGTAGCAAAGCGCTGGAACGAGGTCAGCAGCAGCGCTCCGAGCGGCAGCACCACCGCGACCGTGACATAGGCGAGGCAGCCGGCAAACAGCACCCAGGCAAGCCGTCCCATCGCCATTGCCCGCGGCCGGAACGCCTTGCCGGTGATCGTCGCGAAATGCCCGCCGCGCAGCATCACCCGGTAGAGGCTCAGGGTCGCGAACATGACCGCGAAGAGCGCGATCCCGAGCGCCGAGGCGCGCGGGTAATCGGGCGGAAACGACTGCACCGCCTCCCAGATCGCCGTGGTGATGACGACGTAGCGGCCGGGCAAGCCGAGGACGAAGGCGGCGGCGAACGAGCCCAGCATCTCGGCGAAGACAAAGACGGCGGCGCCGAGGACGCCGGGCATCACCAGCGGCAAGGTGACGGTCAGCATCGTGCGCCACTTGCCGGCACCCATCACCCGCGCGCTTTCCTCGAGCGCCGGGTCCATCGACTTCATCGCTGCCGAGATCATCACGAAGGCGACGGTGCCTTCGAACAGAGCCATGACCCAGGCGATACCGAACGGTGAATAGGCGTTGACCGCGTCGCCGCTGCCGCCGATCAGGTGCCAAAGCTGATTGACGAAGCCGGTTCGCGGTGCGGCCAGGATCGACCAGGCCAGCGCCCCGACCAGCGGGGTCATGTAGTAGGGCAGCTCCATCAGCCGCTCTAACTGCGCGCGCCCGGGCAATTTCGTGCGGGTCAGGGTCCATGCCGCGAGAAAGCCGATCACCACCGCCATGACCGTTGCCAGGCAGGCGATAAAGGCGGTGTTGGCGATGATGTGCCAGTCGTCGATCAGGTCGGCGTAGTTGGCGAGCCCGATCTCGGCGGGCGGAAAGACGTCCTCGCCGCTGACGTTGAACGACTCGGCGACCAGGTAGACGAGGGGATAGGCGATCAGCCCGCCGCAAAAGATCAGCACCGCCGCGCTGACGACGGTCTGGCTCGACGGAAGCCAATTCGAGCGATGCGCTCCACGCAGCGCCGCCCGGTCTTTGATAACGTCCGCCACGCTCTCGTCCCCGGTCGTCCCTACCGCCAAGCCTACACTCCCCGCCGGGCGACAGCTGACGGGATCACGGATCGCTCCATCGCACAACCCGCGATTTCGACGGGTTCGAGCCGGTCAGGCGTAGGCGAGGTCTGCCGCGGTGAGCTGATCGAGGCGGAGGAAGCTGGCGCCGCGGTATTGCAGTTCCCGGACCCCGTCGATCACGCCCAGGCCGCTCGGCCGATCCGGCTGATTGAAGTGCGCAACTATGATCTCGCCATTGGTCGCGTTGACGATGCGGCCGGCGACACTGCGGGCTGGCAGCGAGGCGCCCACATCGGCGCTGAGCGAATACCCGGCTATGCCAAAGCCAAGACGCTGTATCGCCACCATCGCCGACGGGCTGTAAAAGCCGGCGGCGGCGCGATACCAGCGCGACGCCGCGCCTGTCGCGGTGCTGACGGAGGTCGCGCCCTCCGTGACCTCGCGCTCCACGGCGGCAAGATCGCCGGCGACCGGGAGACCGAAGATGCTGCGCTGGCCGAGGACCGGTGGGATATGCAGCTTGCCGTGGTTCTCGATGCCGAACAGATCGCGATGGGCCAGCAGGAACGCCAGGCCCGCCGGGTTGCGGCGCAGCCAAAGCTCGGTCACGAAAATCGTCGCCGGGATACCGCTTTCGACCAGTGCCGCGGCGATCCGTTCGTCAAACGCGCCCGGGCAGGCATCCAGGGTCAAAGCAATCGTCAGGCGATCCGGCGGCGGGTTCGCCAGGCGCATCCGCGGCTCGACCGGCTCATCGCCTGCCGTCGCCGGGCCGGTAAGCGCCAGCGATAGAATAGCGGATGCCGCCAGCAAGCTCCGGCGCGAGAGGCAGAGGCGGCACATCGTCCTACGATCTCCAGTGGAACCGTTGGCTGCGTCATGACTTGTGACATAACCGGGCCGCGATGAGGAAGCCGGCCCGGCGCACCTTTAGCCCGCGGACTTGTTCCGTGTAACCACGCGGTAACCGAGATCCTGCTGGGCGGCTCTCGACTCTCCTGCTCTCTCCCTCGCCGACACGCAAAAAGCCGCGGCTCTCCGCCGCTTTTTGGCATTGTCGATAGTGGAGCGGGCGAAGGGATTCGAACCCTCGACCCCAACCTTGGCAAACGAGAAATTACGCCGTCTCTACTGGCGCTCGGATTTCACCTAAATGCACTGGAATACCCGGAATTACGCGATTTCCGCCGAGGCGCAATAATTTCGAGATCACGCAGTCCGGTGAATTTCCGCGAACTGGCGCGGATTGCGGTAGAGGCTGGAGACGGTAACCGTGCGGTAACCGCGTCACTTGTTGTTTCACGCGACAATCTTTTGGCTAGCCTCGGCGAGCCGCGCTTCTACCCACTGGAAGTCGCTATTACTGGTCGTGGCACTCTCTCGGATGGCTGCCTTTTGCTTGCAGCCCGGTTTTGGCGTCCACTCCCGCGCAGCACTAAGGAGTAGTCGGCTTCCAGCTCATCACCTCGTGAGCGACGCGCACCACCGCCTCTGGTGCGAGCGTCCGCGCATCGGAGCCACGGCGGGCGCGGGCCGCTACCGCGTCCGGCTCGTCTCCCACCTTTTCGAATAGTCGCGCCTCGACCGCGTGGTAGAAGAGTGCCTTTTCAAGATCCTTAGCCACGCCATCGCCTGTTTCGTAAAGTTCCGCCAGTCGATGATCCGAAAATGGATCGTCCCGTTCGGAGCCCCGCTCGAACCAGCGCAGCGCCTCGACACGATCGGCCCCGACCCCGAGCCCGAACCAATACAAGCGCCCGACTTGGGAGAAGGCCGGTCCAAACCCACCAGCTGCAGATTTTTCATAAAGCTTGAGGGCTTCGGCATAGTCCTTTGCGGCGCCGGTCCCCCTCTCGTATGCGAGAGCAAGATTATAGGTGGCAATAGGATAGCCTGTGTCCGCGGAGGCGCGATATTCCGCGACTGCCTCGTCGAGCTTTTGGGCGCGTTCAAGGGCGCGCCCGAGCTGATACCTCAACCGCGGCTCGTTCGGCTTAGCGGCGAGCGCAGCCCGGCATGACGAAACGGCCTTATCGGGATCAATGTCGGAAAACATGACACCGGGTGCGCGCTTTTTCGGATCGAATGGATTGGCCGCAAGCTGGTCGCAAAGGGCAGCCGGTTCGGCAGCAGCGACTTGTTGAGGACTAGCGCCAGCGGGTTCGTTTAGGAAAACTGCGGCGCGTTCACCCGCGGTCAGGGCCCGTAGCGCGGTGAGATCCGCGTAGACGACAGTATCGGCGGTTAACAGCGACCATGCGTCCCACACCCGCGCGACGTAGTCAGCCTCAGCAGTGACAATGCGCGTCCCGTCCGGGCTCCACGCAGCGCTCAGGACCGCGTCGATGTTCCCCTTAAGCTGAGCGAGCTGCGCCCCGGTCCGGGCGTCCCACACCCGCGCGGTGCCGTCCTGGGAGGCGGTGACGACGCGCGCCCCGTCCGGGCTCCACGCGGCGCTCACGACCCAGCTGGTATGTCCCTCGATCAGGACAAGCTGCACCTCGGTCTTGGCATTCCACACCCGCGCGGTGTTGTCGGAGGAAGCGGTGACGATGCGGGTCCCGTCCGGGCTCCACGCGGCGCTCACGACCGCGCCGGTGTGTCCCTGGAGGAGGGCGAGTTGCACGCCGGTCTTGGCGTCCCATACCCGCGCCGTCTTGTCATCGGAGGCGGTCACGATGCGGGTCCCGTCCGGGCTCCACGCGGCGCTGTAGATCGGGCCGGTATGCCCCAGGAGTGCGAGTTGCGCCCCAGACTTAGCGTCCCATACCCGCGCGGTGTTGTCCCAGGAGGCGGTGACGATGCGCGCCCCGTCCGGGCTCCACGCGGCGCTATAGACCGGGCCGGTATGCCCCTGGAGGAGGGCGAGCTGCGCCCCGGTCTTGGCGTCCCACACCCGCGCGGTGTTGTCAGCGGAGGCGGTGACGATGCGCGCCCCGTCCGGGCTCCACGCGGCGCTTGCGACCTTGTTGGTATGTCCTGCCATGATGGCGCGCTGAGGGTCGGTATCGCGCGCTTGCGTCAGCGTCGCTACCGCGGCGAACCAAAGTGGCCGATCCGGCTTGGTCATATCAGCTGGCAACGCGGCACGAGCGATCAGACCAGCAAGTTCGGGCTGGCCGGTGGCAAGCGCCTCCTGCGCCCGTGTCGTGAGGAACTGCGACTGGTTGAGACGCGCTTCGGCAAGGTGCGCTTCGGCAAGCGTCTGCTGCGTCTGGGCGGTGCGCCATTGCCACCCGGCAAGCCCGGCGAGGACGAGCGCGGCGACGAGCCCCACCGTCACCGCCGACAATACACGACGCTGCAGCTTTTGCGCCCGCGCCTGCGCCGCCTCGCGCTCGCGACGCCGCGCCGCCTCGGCCTCGCGGCAGTGGCGCAGATAGTCGCGCGCATCGTCCGACAGGTCGGCGGCGAAGTCGGGGCGGGCGGCGACCTGCTCGGCGTCTTCGAGCCGCCCGCCGGCATGATTCAGCCAATCGGCGGCGCGGTCATTGGCGGCCCAGTCGCGTGCCGCGCGCTTGACCGCTTCGAGGGTGGTGAGCGCGCCGAGGTCTTCCTGAGCCAGCCTTGCAGCAGGCCCCATTGCCGCAACAGCGCCTCGTGCGCCGGTTCGACCGTGGTCTCGCGCGTGCCGTCCGACGCCGTCACCGCGTCGGTCGACAAGAGCCGCTGCTCGACCAGCAGCGCGATCAGCGGCGCGGCCTCCGGCGGCACGTCGGCGAGCCGGGCGATGCGCCGGCGCGGGCTGCCGGTCTCCGGGTCGATGCCGGCAAGCCACGGAATGAGCCCGCGGCGCAGCAGCGTGAGCCGCGCCTCGCGCTCGCGCGGGATGCGCGGATCGGCGTCGGCCGCCTTCAACGCCCGTTCGACGGCGGCCTCGATCGCCCCGCCGATGCCGCCGAACGCCTCG